>Ga0181530_10000748_pt1 | contig 41928 bp, 37 predicted proteins | sample PEATcosm2014_Bin_42_FD_119769 | JGI IMG/M metagenome (GOLD analysis project Ga0181530, IMG submission 119769) | Peatland microbial communities from MTU Mesocosm Facility, Houghton, MI, USA - PEATcosm2014_Bin10_60_metaG | ecosystem: Environmental > Terrestrial > Soil > Wetlands > Peat | place...
AGTGGTACTTGTGCACCGTGGCTGGCGCCAGTCCTTCATCCAGCCACTCACGGTAGGCCCGGTCCAACAACGCCGGCGTCAACTTGGTCAGTTTCAATGATCCCAGCTTGGGCCGGATCCGATGATCGACCTTGCGTCGGTTCTCCTCTAGCGTGCGCGGTCGCTGGGTCACCGAAGCAGCATCGAGCCACTCATCGAGCAGCTGCCCGATTGTTGCGGTGCTCGGCTCGATCCTCCCATCATTAACTTCAGTGACGAACCGGGCCAGCGCGACGCGCGCCTTGGATTCTGTGCCGACGAACGTCTTCGTGACCTGACGCGGTTTGCCCGTGAGCTCGTCCACCCCGGCAAACGCGCGCAGCTGCCAACGGCCACTGCCCGAGGGTCGCTCGCGCATCGTTCCGGTACCCGGAGTCCTGCGAACAGCCGCAGATTTCGGCTTGGATGCCATGTCCCGAAAGCTTAGGACATTGTTAGGACCAGCCAGGTGGCCATTTGTCTAAAATGGCCCCTGACCTGGTGGGCGCTGCGGGACTCGAACCCACGACCTCAGCCGTGTGAAGGCTGCGCTCTAACCAGCTGAGCTAAGCGCCCTTTCGGGGTTTGCCGGTCCACAACCGTAGCCTGCGCCACGTCGTCCACCTGCGGCGGTCGGGCGATTTGGGGGGTCCGAGTGGCACCGGTACCCTGAGTTCAGCATGACCTCCCCAGCCGGCAACGGCAGCAGCAGGCCCCAGACCTGGAGCGCACGGCTCCTCGGTGCGTTCACGAGCCCCCGTGGTACCTCGGGCGGGCCCGACGAGGCTCCCGGTTCCGTCGAGGTCCTACCGGCGGCAGAGCGCAAGGCGGCCATGTCAACCCTCGATCCGATGGAGGCCAAGTGGAGCCTGGGGGCGTTCGTGCTGGCGACCGTTGCCGGCATTGCCATCCCCGCCTATATCATCGCCGACAACAAGGTGACCAAGAGGGGCAAGGACACCATCGCCGTCGCCCCCGATGCCAAGCTGCTCGGTGGTCTGCTCCTGCTGCTGTGCCTGATCGGGTTCCTGGCACTCTGGAAGCGGAAGCGCACCCTCGTCGCCTTCGACCTCTTCCTGCTGGGATTCGGGTTCACGCTCTTCGTCGGGCTCGTCGGGTTCGTCTTCATCCTCCTCGGCGGCTGGCTCCTGCTGCGGGCGTGGCGCCTCAACAAGTACGGCACCACCAACACGAAGGCAATCGCCAGCCAGGTCCGGGACCGTCCGCGGGGGCGAGATCGAAAAGAGGCCGCCAAGACAACGGGAAAGGCAACTGCGAAATCACCGGCGAGGTCGGGCTCGCCCAAGGCGCCGACTGCGAACAAGCGCTACACACCGAAGTCGGCTCCCCGGAAGAAGATCCCCAAACCCACGGAGTAGCCATTCCGGAGCCGGCGCTTCAGCCGGCGGGCTCCACTAGGAGCGCCGAGCGCAGGAGCTGGAGCACGTCGGCCCGCCGGCGCACCAGTGAGCGGGCCGTGGGCTCCTCGCCGAGTGCCCGCAGCACCTCCACTTCGGTGACCATTCCGATCACCGTGGAGTAGATGGCCAGCAGCAACAGCCCGGGGTCGTGCCGGCGCATCGTGCCCGCGTCCATCTCGGCCTCCAGGAAGGACGTGGCGCGCTCGACGAGCGGCCCCAGCGCGAGCGTCATCTGCGTCGCCGCCGGAGGCCCGAGCCGACCCACCTCGCGCAGCAGCCCCAGCAGCTCGGGCTGTCGGGCGGCCAAGCGGAACACCGATCGCACCACCGCCTCGACCCGGGCCCACCCCTCCCCGGCGCCTCGCAGCGCCGACTCGAGCGCCTCGGAGAGATCACGGGCACCACGAGCGATCACCGCCTCCAAGAGGGCATCCTTGGAAGGGAACCAGTAGAGGATCGACTGTTTCGTGAGATCCAGGCTCTTCGCCGTCGCGTCGAGCGAGGTGGCCTCGTAACCCCTGGTGGCGAACGAGGCCAGGGCGGCATCGAGGATGCGATCGCTGGTCGCTGGGGTCGGCACTTACCAAATGGTAGACAGATTCGGGCTCCAGTGCTAGAAAATCCCGATGCCGATCGACCGGGACCTCCGCGGCAAACGGTTCTTCATCACGGGTGCCACGGGCTTCCTGGGCACCGCCCTGGTGGAGCGGATCCTGCGCTGCGTCCCCGAGGCCGAGATCACGGTCCTCGTACGGCCGGGACGCCGGGCCGACGCCTCGGCACGACTGGCCCGCGAGGTGATCAAGAACGACTGCTTCGACCGCCTGCGGTCCGAGCTCGGCGAGCGCTTCACCGACGAGGTGGCCCGACGGGTGAGGGCCGTGGCCGGGGACGTGAGCCGTGACGGGCTCGGCCTCGACGACGAGGGTCGGTCTGCATTGGCCGACGCGAGTGTCGTGATCCACTCCGCGGCCACGGTGTCCTTCGACGCCCCGCTCACCCAGGCGGTGGAGATCAACCTCCTGGGCCCCTCACGTGTGGCTGCGGCGATCGCCGGCATCGGCTCGGAGGCTCACCTGATCGCCGTCTCGACCGCGTACGTCGCCAGCACGCACCAGGGGGAGGCCAGAGAGGAGCTCCTGACCGAGAACCGCTTCACCCTCGACGTCCCCTGGGAGGACGAGGTGGCATCGGCTCGGCGGCTCCGGGCCGACCTGCAGGCCGAGTCGCGCAAGCCGGAGCGCCTGCGCGACTTCACCAAGAAGGCGCGCGCGGAAATCGGGGCGGCCGGTGAACACTTGATTGCTGCCCGGGCCGAGAAGGTGCGGGAGGAGTGGGTCACCGCCGAGCTGGTGCAGGCGGGTACGGCGCGCGCACTGTCGCTCGGATGGCCTGACGCCTACCCCTTCACCAAGGCGCTGGGTGAGCGGGCGCTCGTGGAACAGTGGGAGGGGCGGGTACCGATCACGTTCGTCCGCCCGTCGATCATCGAGTCCGCCGTCGCAGAGCCGCGTCCGGGCTGGATCCGCGGTTTTCGGATGGCAGAGCCGATCATCGTGTCCTACGCGCGTGGCCTCCTGCGCGAATTTCCCGGTGTCCCCGAGGGCATAGTCGACGTCATCCCCGTCGACCTCGTGGTGGCAGCCATCCTTGCCGTGGCGGCACGCGGGCCCGAGCCGGGACGGCCGAAGGTGTACCACGTGGCCTCGGGCGTGCGGAACCCGTTGCGTTACGGGCGCCTGGTGGAGCTGACAACCGACTTCTTCCAGCGGAATCCGCTCTACGACGACCGGGGTCAACCCATCGACGTGCCCGAATGGTCCTTCCCGGGCCGGGGACGGGTGCAGCGTCAGCTCCGCCGGGCCGACACCGTCATGACCATCGCCGAGAAGCTGCTCACCGGCTTGCCCATCCGAGGAAGGCAGGCGCAGCTGGCCGCACGGATTGAGGAACGTCATGCACTCGCCAAGCGCGCCCTGGGCTACGTCGAGCTCTACGGTGCGTACACCGAGACCGATGCGCGCTATCGGGTCGACAACCTCATGGAGCTCTGGGGCGCATGCGACGGCGAGGACCACGAGCGATTCGAATTCGATCCGGGCTCCATCGACTGGGACCAGTACGTGCACGAGATCCACCTTCCATCGGTCCTCGAGCACACGCGGGTGCGCACCAAGCCCGGGAGGTCGGTGGTGGACAAGAGACCCGACCGGCAGCGTAAGGCGATCCTCTCGCCGGACCGGGATCTCGCGGTCTTCGACCTCGAGCACACGCTCATGTCCTCCAACGTGGTCGACACCTACGCCTGGCTGGCCAGCCGCCACCTCTCACCATCGCGGCGGGCACGCTTCGTCGCCGACCTGGCCCGCCAGGGGCCATCCCTGCTCGCTCTCGACCGGCGGGACCGCGGCGACTTTCTACGCGCGTTCTACCGGCGCTTCGAGAATGCCCCCATTGAGCAGCTGCGGGAGGACTCGTGGGAGCTGTTCCACCGGCAACTGCTCACGCGGTCGTTCCCCGACGGGTTCGCCCGGGTGCGGGCGCACCGGGCACTCGGACACCGGACACTGCTGATCACCGGCGCGCTGGACTTCATCATCGAGCCGATACGGCCGCTGTTCGACGACATCGTCTGCGCGAAAATGGAGTCCCGCGACGGCCGGCTCACCGGCCACCTGACGACGTTGCCACCCATCGGCGAAGCGCGGGCACTGCTGCTGGCCGACTACGCCGAGACGCACTCGTTGTCGCTCGAAGAGTCCGTCGCCTACGCCGACTCGGCGAGCGACCTGGCGATGCTCGAGGCGGTCGGCTTCCCCGTGGCCGTGAACCCTGAGGCCCGACTGTCGGCCATCGCCCGGCGCCGGGGCTGGCATGTGGAGCACTGGGCCAAGGCAAAGGGCGGGTCGCACCGACCGCTGCCCTTGGGCCCCTTCGACGTGAAATCACCCAAGGCGGTGATGGGTCGGTGAGCACGCTCTTGTTCGAACGGTCGCTCCCGCGCTTCGCTGCGGCGCGGCTGGTCTCCACCCTGGGCTCAGGACGCGGCGTCGGGGTCGGGCCCTTGCGGTTGGTCGAGCGCGAGGCGCCGGCCGTACCCGCCGAGGGGTGGGTCCACGTCGATCCCACGTTGTCCGGCATCTGCGGTTCCGACCTCGCCACCTTGGATGGCCGCAGCTCTCGCCACTTCGAGGACATCGTGTCCTTTCCCTTCGTACCGGGCCACGAGGTCGTCGGCACGGTCGCGGAGGACTCCGTCGCTGCGGACGGAGCAGCGCTGGCCGCGGGCAGCCGTGTCGTGCTCCAACCGGTGCTTGGCTGCGCGGCGCGCGGGATCGAGCCGCCGTGCCCCGCCTGCCAGGCCGGGAACGTCGGGAACTGCGGCAACCTCGCCTTCGGCCACATCCGGCCGGGACTGCAGACGGGGTTCTGCGCCGACACCGGCGGTGGCTGGTCGTCCTCGGGCCTCGTCGCCCACTCCAGCCAGCTCTACGGGGTACCCGAGGCACTGAGCGAGATGGACGCCGTGACCGTCGAGCCGGTTGCATGCGCCGTGCATGCGGTGCTCGGAGCACCCATCGTCGGAGGGGACGTCGTGGCGGTCGTCGGCGCGGGAACCCTCGGTCTGCTGGTGACGGCAGCATTGAGCCACCTGGCGTCGATCGGGCGCTGCCCGGCACCGTCGACGGTCCTGGTCGGCGCTCGCTACGCGCATCAGCAACGACTGGCTCGCGAGCTCGGTGGCACCGACGCGCTGCCCGACGATCAGTTGGCGCGTGCGGTACGCCGGCACTCGCGGTCGCTGTCCTACGGCGGCGCATCGGGCATGACCGCCACTTTGTCGGGAGGCGCCGACGTGGTGATCGACTGCGTGGGTAGCCCCGAGTCCATCGCCCAGTCGCTCGCCATGGTGCGTCCGCGCGGGACGGTGTCATTGGTCGGCATGCCGGGCAGGGTCACGGTCGACCTGGCACCGTTGTGGCACCGCGAAGTTCGCCTGGCGGGGGCCTACGCCTATGGGACCGAGCGAGGCGCCGGCATGGACGACCGTGTGTCCACGTTCGCGCTGGCCCTCGAGGTCGCCGCAGCGCAGCGCACCGGCCGACTGGTATCTGCCACCTATCCCCTCACCCGCTTCGAGGACGCCGTGGCCCACGCGGGCGCGGCCGGAAGGCGGGGAGCCGTGAAGATCGCATTCGACGTACGGAAAGGATCTGCCTGATGAGCCGCCGACCCGGCTTCGTCCTCGAGGTGGACAAGTCCACCCCACCGACTCTGTTCTGGAACGGCGAGGGGTTCGTGCTCGAGACGCTCCCCGAGGGGAGCCGGGTGATTTACGCGCCCGAACCGATGAAGGCGATTGACGACCCCTACCGCGCCATCCGTCACGCGCTGCTGCACCCCGTCGGCGATCGCGATCCCCTGCCGGCGCTCCTCCGGCCCGGCATGAAGCTCACGATCTGCTTCGACGACGTGTCGCTGCCGCTGCCGCCGATGGAGGCACCGGACATCCGGCAGATGGTCATTGAGACGGTGCTGGACATGGCGGCGGAGGCGGGCGTGGACGACGTCGTTCTCGTGGCCGCACTGGCGCTGCATCGCCGCATGACCGAGGAGGAGTTGCGTCACGCGCTCGGCAACCGCGTCTACGACGCGTTCGCACCGCACGGCCTGCTCACCCAGCATGACGCCGAAGACCCCGAGAACCTCATCCACCTGGGTCAGACCGATCAGGGCGAGGACGTGGAGATCAACAAGAGGGCGGCCACATCGGACCTGCTGGTGTACGTCAACATCAACCTCGTCTCCATGGACGGCGGCCACAAGAGCGTGGCGACCGGCCTGGCCAGCTACCGGAGCCTGCGTCACCACCACAATCCGCAGACCATGCGCCACTCGAAATCGTTCATGGACCAGCCATCTTCCGAACTGCATTCGTCCAACTGGCGCATGGGTCGCCTCATCGCGGAGTCCGGGGTCAAGATCTTCCAGGTTGAGACGACGCTCAACAACGACACCTTCCCGTCCAATTTCCAGTTCCTGCAGAAGCGGGAGTGGGAGTGGTCGCTACGCGACCGCGCTTCCTTCGCGGCGTCCTCGACTGCCTTGTCCAAGACGCCACCCCGGATCGCCCGGCAGATCTTCCAGTCGATCAAGTCCCCCCACGCGCTGACCTCGGTGCAGGCGGGCGAGGTGGAGGCGGTCCACGCACTCACGACCTCCAACGTGTGGGCCCAGCAGGGCGTCGACGTCGAGGGTCAGACGGACATCCTCACAATGGGCCTGCCCTACATCTGCCCCTACAACGTCAACTCCATCATGAACCCGATCCTGGTCGCCTGCCTCGGCCTGGGGTACTTCTTCAACATGTACCGCGGGAAGCCCCTCGTGCGCGAGGGCGGTGTCGTGATCATGCGGCATCCGACCCGGCCCGAGTTCCACCCAGGCCACCACCCGAGCTACATCGACTTCTACGAGCAGGTGCTGACCCAGACCATCGACCCCGTGCAGATGCACAAGGAGTTCGAGGAGTCCTTCGCGACCGACCCGTGGTACGTGCACCTGTACCGGACGGGTCACGCCTACCACGGCGTCCATCCCTTCTACATGTGGTACTGGTGCGCGCATGCGATGGCACACGTGGGCCGGGTTATCGTGGTCGGCGGGGATGCCAAGGCCGTGCGGCGCCTCGGGTTCTCCCCCGCCAGCTCACTCAACGACGCCCTCGAGATCGCCTCCGACGTCGTCGGCCCCTCCCCCACTCTCACCCACATGCACAACCCACCGATCTTCATGTCAGACGTGCGCTGATGGCGACCTCGGGGATTCTCGGGCGGGTGCGTTCGGCCCGCTTTCCTCTCGCCCCGCCCACGTGGCCGACGACGCTCGAACGGCCCGACCCCGAGCGGAAGGTCGGGCTGGACTACGACCACGAGTGGTCACGGCGCTACCCGGTCCGGTTGGCTCGCGCGGTGGTGATGGACAACTTCACGCGGCCGGCGGCACGCCTGTTGGCGCCTGCGACGGTGCGCGGGCTGGAGCACCTGCAGCACGTCGAGGGGCCCGTGATCTTCGCCGCCAACCACGCGAGCCACATCGACACACCCCTGCTGCTCACGACGCTGCCGGTCGAGTTCCGCCACCGGACGATCGTGGCCGCCGCCTCCGACTACTTCTTCGACCGCACCTGGAAGTCCGTGCTGTGGTCCTTCGCGCTTGCGGCCATACCAATTGAGCGCAGCAAGGTGAGCAGGCGGTCGGCGGACACGGCAGCCGAGGTCGTCGAGGACGGCTGGAATCTCGTCATCTTCCCCGAGGGCGGGCGCTCGCCCGACGGCTGGACCCAGCCCTTCCACGGGGGGGCCGCCTACCTGGCCCGGCGTACCGGGCGGCCGGTGGTCCCGGTCTACCTCCATGGGACGCGCCACGTGCTTCCCAAGACCCCTGATCCGGGGACGAGGGCACCCGGCGGCTCGGGTACCGAGTCACGCCAGAGTGGCAGGCTGCACCGCTCCCCCATTGCCGTCCTCTTCGGCGCTCCCATGGCGCCTGACGAAGGCGAGAGCGCCCGCCGTTTCTCCGCCCGCGTGGAGGCAGCAGTCGCCACCCTGTCGCGTGAGGTGCACTCCGACTGGTGGCAGGCGCGCCGCGCCGTCAGCGCGGTCGCCCCGCTCGAAGGCGCCGAGACGGCCCACCGGGGCCCCGACGCGTCGGCCTGGCGCCGTGCCTGGGCGCTCGACGATCCGCCGTCCCGCCGTGGCGCCAAGGAGTGGCCGGACTGACACGACTTGGCCCGCCGACCGGGAACTTGGCCCTCAGTCAGGCATGTGCAGTCGGAGGGCCTCGAGCAGTTCATCCTCCCCGAACGGCTTCGCGATGAGGGCGACCGGGCGCACGGCGGGGTTTCCGAAGGCTTCCTTGGCGTACCCGGTCATGTAGATCACGACGATGCCGGGCCGTTGAGCGCGTAACGCGTCGGCCAGCTCTGTACCCTGCATCGTGGGCATGACGACGTCGGTGAGGAGGAGGTCGATACGACCTTTGTGGCGACGGCTGAGCGCGGGGGCAGACTGCCCGTCACCGGTTGCGACTACCTCGTAGCCCTTGCGCTCCAGGATCGCCGAGGCGATGGCGCGTCGCTCCCGCTCGTCCTCCACGACGAGTGCCGTCCGTCTAGAGCCACCGCCAGGCGGTCCCGCTCCCCCACACTGGTCACCCCCAATCTGGGGGCCAGCCTAGACACACGGCGCCGCCCGCAGCGCTCGCTCCGGGTCGCGACCGGCACCTTGTCCACGAGGTCGATCGAACGTCTGGGTGGTTCCTCGCTCGGTTGGGGCGAGGGCCTCCTCGTCGGGGATCAGATGAAACTTCGTCCCAGGCCTCTGGTATCGGTCTCAGCCCGGGAGAAGCGAGCGCGAGACGAGGATCACCGTCTCGGCCAGACCGGCGTCGCGATGCACCAGGCCCGCCTGGTAATCCGGGTCGCGGATCATGTCGACGAAGGCTGCCGTGTCGGGGTACTCCATGATCGCGACCTGGTCCCAGCGGCCGGTCTGCCCGATCAGCACCTGGCACACGTCGTTGTACAGCGTGAGCTCCCCGCCACGGCGCCGCACGTGCCCCAGTGCGATCGCTCCATAGTGGCCGTAGGCCTCGGCGCCGGACAGGCCCGAGTCCGCCAACTGATGTCCCTCCGGGTACGCCGCGCTGTCGCGGTAGGCCAGGAGGTTCACGAACTGCAAGGGGCCTTGGTGGTCGGACTGCAGCAAGGTCCGCAGTTGGGATTCGTCGGGATTGATGCCGCCGGAACCGTGTGCACCCAATTCACCGATAAAGGACTCCGTGTCGTCAGCACTCCATCGGGACACAGTCACCCCTTTCCCAATTTCCGCTGCAGCATGGTACCAACAGTGCGATGCTGCTCCGGAGGCGTCGGCACACGGGGCCCGAGAGGAGCCCAATGCAGACAATCGTTCTCGGCAGCGGCAGCCCGCTTCCCGATGCTGAGCGTGCCGGGCCCTCCACACTGGTGCGCACGCAGCTCGGCGACCTCCTGTTCGATTGCGGCCGCGGCGTCCTCATGCGCGCCGCGGCTGCGGGCTCGAGCGCCGGCGCGGTGCGGGGACTGTTCCTGACCCATCTGCACAGCGATCACACGACGGATCTCAATGACGTCATCACCTCGCGTTGGGTGACGTCGTTCCAACCCAACCCGTTGCCCGTATACGGACCGCGCGGGACCACCGGCCTGCTCCAGGCGACAGAGGCCATGCTCGAGCTCGACATCGGGTACCGCATGGCCCCCCATGCGGACCTCCAATGGCGGCCGTCGGCCGATGTCACCGAGTGCGAGCACGGCCTCGTCCTGGAGGCGGGATCGGTGCGCGTCACGGCGGCCGCCACCGATCATGCTCCTGTTCGTCCCACCGTCGGGTACCGGATTCACGAGGGCGACGCGTCCGTGGTGATCGCGGGCGACACGGTCCCGTGTCCTGGTCTCGACGAGCTGTGTGCGGGGGCCGACATGCTCGTCCACACCGTCGTCCGGCGCGACCTGATTGAGCCGCTCGGCCTGGCCCGCTTGACCGACGTCCTGGACTACCACTCCTCTGTGGAGGACGCCGCCCGGACGGCCGCCCGCAACGACGTCGGCACGCTTCTCCTCACGCATCCGGTGCCCGCGCCACGGCCCGGTTCGGAGGACGAATGGGTGGCACTGGCGAACGAGCATTTCGGCGGCAGGGTCGTGGTGGCGCAGGACCTCCTCTCCCTCGAGGTCAACCGGTCGGCGTGACGGTGGACCCGGGCGCGTTCCGCGAGGCCTCCGGCTACTACATGGCAGGGCGGCCTCCCTATTCGCGCCACCTGGTCGCCACGCTGCAGCGCGAGCTCTCGCTCGACGGCCACGGACGCCTGCTCGACGTCGGCTGTGGGCCGGGGGTCCTGGCGGCCGAGCTGGCTCCGCTCTTCGAAGAGTCGGTGGCCGTCGACCCCGATCCGGGGATGCTCGCCGAGGGCGGGCGTCGGGCCGGCGCGGTGGGGCTGAGGGGAATTCGGTGGGTCCAGGGGGTGGCCGAGGATCTCGGCAGCCTGGTCACGGGCCCCTACCGGCTTGTGACGTTCGGCCAGTCCTACCACTGGACCGCTGGCGTGGACGTGCTCGACACGGTGCACGGGCTCCTCGAACCGGGTGGCGCCGTGGCGCTGATCGGCCACTGCGCAGAGGGCCGGCCTGAGCCACCGGGGCCGGCTCGCCCTCGAATCCCCGAGGACGAGATCGTGGCGCTGGTACGACAGTTCACCCGCGACGACCCGTCGCTGCTGTGCTGGGCCGGGCGGGCTGCACCGCACCTGTACCTGCGCGACCTGCGCGCGTCGCTCTTCGGCGCTTGCAGGACGGTCTATGCGCCGGGCCGACCGGACGTCGTGCGCGACGTGGACTCGATCGTCGCGGGCTACTACTCCACGTCGTACGCCGCACCGCGCCGCTTCGGCGACTCGAGGGCGGCGTTCGAGGCCGCGCTGCGGGACCTGCTGTGGCAGCACTCCCCCGAAGGCCTGTTCTGGGACTGGCCGGGCGACACGGAGCTCGTACTCGCCACCAAATAGCGCGCCGGACGATCAGAAGGTGATGGCGCGCACCTGGGCGCGCTGGTCGCTGATGGGCACGATCGCCTTGCCCAGTGGTGCGATGGCGACGGCGGCCAGCTTGAAGTTCCCCAGACCGAGCGGAATACCGATGATCGTGAGGCACAGCACCACACCCAGGACGACATGCGCCAAAGCCATCCACACGCCCGCCAGCACGAACCAGATGATGTTGGCCACCACGGATGGCGCGCCGGCATCGGGCTTGGGCACCACTGCCCGTCCGAACGGCCACATCACGAAGGCGGACAGACGGAAACACGCCACCCCGAAGGGGATCGTGATGATCAAAAGACACAACACGACGCCGGCCACGGCGTAGCCGATGGCGAGCCACAGACCCGAGAAGACGAACCACAACAGGTTCAGCAGTGTGCGCACTCGGATCGCCTCGCTTACTTCCGCCGCCGCAGCCGCCTGCGGCGCAGAGCGCCGAGCCGCTCCTCGCGCAGGGCCTCCGACGCCGAGTCGTCCAGTGGCTCGAGCTCGACGTCACGGAGCGCCCAGGAGAGCAGGCGGTCGGCCAGCGCCGGATTGCGGGCCAGGACCGGCCCGTGGAGGTAGGTCCCGACGACGCGACCACCGACCGCGCCCTCACCCCCGCCGCCGGCGCCGTTGCCGATGCCGGTGGTGACCCGACCCAACGCGACGGTGCCCTCCCCGAGCGTCGTCCGGCCCCCGTGGTTCTCGAATCCCGTGAGCACGGGCAGATCCTCGATGCCCACGGGTTCGGCCACCACCTCCCCCACCGCACGCGGGCCGGCTCCCTTCACGGTCTCGAGGTCGAGCAGACCCACGCCCTCGTGGGGCTCCCCGTCGGCAGCCGGGAACGTCCGTCCCACCACCTGGAAGCCGGCGCACACCGCCAGCACCACCGCCCCGTCCGCCACGCGTCGGGCCAGGGTCCCGTCGTCGAGCAGCGTGCGGGCGGCCCTGACCTGCGGCCCGTCCTCACCCCCGCCGAGGCAATAGATGTCCGCCCCGGGAAGTGGGCGGTCGGAGACCGCCTGCAGCAACTCGGCGTCATGGCCCCGCCACTCGGCTCTCCGGGCCAGGATGAGCCCGTTCCCCCCGTCCCCGTAGGTGCCCAGAAGGTCGGGGTAGACCACTGCCACGCGCAGGGGGCCGCTCATTCGTGCGCCTCGAGCAGGTCGTGGAACGCCGTGTAGTTCCCGATGACGTCGACGACGGCGCCCGTGCCGTCGGCCGCCCGGACCACCGCCCGGACCGGGTCGGGCTCCGTGGTGTGCGCCACGCCTGCATAGTGCAGCCGGACGGAGAGATCGCGGAAGCGGTCGCCGGTAGCCACGACGGAGCGACCGGCCAGCCGTTCGTAGGGCACGTCCCACAGCCAGCTGGGATCCGCCCCGTCAGCCACCCGCGCGTTGATGCTGACGACCAGCGGCGCGTCGGAACCGGCTACCAGGCACAACAACTCGTCCCACCCGGCGGGGTTCTTGGCCAGCATGAGGCGCGCCCGCACCTCGCCGAAGGCGCGCACCGTGAAGCGGCCGGCCACCTCCTCGACGTGCTCCATGGCCCGCAGCGCCGCGATTGCATCGACGCCGCACGCCTCCGCCGCCACGGCCGCCATGAGCGCGTTGGCCTGGTTGAACCGACCGGGCAGCATCAGGGCGATCGGGTGGGTCCTCCCATCGGCCCACTCCGCGCTCGGCAGGCCTTCCGGCGAGTGCACGAGCGTGGCCTCGGTCTCGGGGCGGGCGAAGCCACACCCTGCACACGACCACCCGCCCTCGGTGAATTCGATGCGCCCCTCACAGGCGGGGCAGCCCACGGCATCGAGCTGCCATCGCAGGCCCGCTCCGACCCAGTGCACGTCACGGGCCACGCTCGCACCCCAGGCCACGAGCGGGTCGTCCGCGTTGGCGACGACATGGGTGTGGGGCGCCGCGGCCAGTGCGGCGCGCCAGCGGCCTGCCACCATGCGAACTTCGTTCGTGCGGTCGAGCTGGTCCCGCGACAGGTTCAGCAACACGACAGCGACGGCCGCGGTCGCCGTCAGCACCCGCGGGAGGTAGACCTCGTCGACCTCGAGGACGACCCGCGCCGCGCGCGACCCGACGAGAGCGGCGACATGACCCGGCGGCATGTTCGACCCCGTCTCGTTGCTCACCACCGCGTCACCGGTGGCTCCAAGGGCAACCGTCAGCAGGCGCGTGGTGGTCGTCTTTCCGTTCGTCCCGGTGACGAGCGCAACCTCTCGTCCCGCGCTCAGGTGCTCGAGGAGCTTCGGGTCGAGGCGGAGCCCGGCCCGGCCCCCGGCAACGGTGCCCTGGCCGCGCCCCAGGCGGCGCGATGCCGCGTTGACGGCGCGGGTGGTCGCGCTGGCGAACCGCGCCCTCACCGAGGCGGCTTGGTACGGGCCAGCTCCTCGGCTGTCGGCTCGTGGCGCACCCGCGACTCCGCGGGCAGCAACGCGCTGATGGCCTGCATGATCGTCTCGGTGTCCGCCTTGGCATCGGTCAGCGACAGCGGCACCGGTTTGCCCACCCGCACCAGCACCTTGGGCGGGTTGCGCACCAGAGTGACGTCGGGAACCCGTGCCGAGCGCGGCCACACCTTCTCGGTGCCCCACAGCCCGACGGGAACGACCGTGGCGCCGGTCGAGGCGGCGAGGCGCGCGGTTCCGGTCTTCCCCCGTAATGCCGGATCGAAGAAGTCGTGGCCGCGCGGAATGGTGCCCTGTGGCAGCACGATCACGACCTCGCCCGCCTTGAGCGCCGCCTCGGCGTCGCGCAGCGGCTGACCCGACCCGCTGCCGCGATCCACCGCGATGCCGCCGATGGCGCGCGCGACCGGGCCGACCAAGGGTGCGTCGAAGATCTCCTTCTTGCCGAGGAAGCGAACGGGACGGCCGATGGCGCGGGCAACGAGAGCAAGCGCTGCCACGTCGAAGTAACTCCGGTGGTTGGAGGCCAGCAGGACCGGGCCTCGTGCGGGCACGTTCTCGACACCCGCGATGTCGAAGCGCGCATAGGGAAAAGTGAGCTTGCGGACGAAGGGTCGGAGCATGTGGTACGGCTCCAGGCCGACGAGGCTCGGAACGCCCGAGGGTCGGTCCCAGTACTCAATGGACCAGCGGCGCGCCGTGGCCACCACGGTGAGCGACGGATCGGGGTTCACCGCGTGCGCTGTGCCCACGCTGGAGAGCAACGGCACGTCGAAGATGCTGTCGCTGCAGGCGTGGCAGTCGGACAGATCGATCCCCTTTTCGTCCGTCCACGCGCGCACGGCGCGCAGCTTGCCGGTCCCCCATACGAACCCCTCGTAGAGCCGGCCCGTGTAGCGGCCGTCCTTGGTCTCGTAGGCGGTGGCGATCAGGTCGTCGAAGCCGAGGGCCTCTGCGAACGGGGCGATCAAGTCCACGGGCGTGGTGGTCGAGAGCACCAGCCGGTGACCGTCGGCGCGGAAGGCGGCCAGTCGTTGCGGGGCGAATGGGGCGACCAGGTCGCTGAGCCCGGCCACCGCCCTCCTGCCGGCCGCCTGGACCTGCTCCTGGCTCCAGCCCCGGGCCACCCGGGCGGCGGCCCGCACCAGGGACATGGAGAGCAGGTTCTCCCCGAAGCGGTCGTTCACGGCGTAGAGCAGCTTGTCCCCCGGCAGGGAGCGTCCCTCCGGGAGCACCCCTTCCTGCACGAGGACCCGGTTCAGGACCTGGCCCGACGCCCGGCACAGCAGTGTCCGGTCGAGGTCGATGAAGACGGCGCTCGGGGCCACGGCTACGCAGCCTAAAGCAGTTCGCACACCCATCTCCTGGGCGCAGGCACGCATCACGGAGCGGCCCGGCATGGGCCTGGAATCACCCGCATGGGCCCGGAATTAGGAGAAGGGACCGCCGGGGGGGAGGGCGATCCCTTCTCGAGACTCATCAGGGCTGGAGGGGGGCTTCCATTTCCCTGCGGTCTGGGACACATTTTGTCGGCACCTCGGCGATCAGTCAAGCAGCTTTAGGAGATACTTGATATCAGTTATACTGATGGGTAATTCAACTCGAGCAAGCATTCTCGGTAGGAGGGTCTGGTGGAACTGAAACATCTGCAAGCACTCTTGGGCATCGCGGACACCGGGAGCTTCTCCGCCGCGGCGGCCTCCATCGGCACGGTGCAGTCCAACGTGTCGGCCCACGTGGCCCGGTTGGAGCGTGAGCTCGACGTGCTGCTCGTCGATCGGGCGTCGGGGCGTCTGACCGAAGAGGGCGATGTCGTCATCGAGCGGGCGCGCCGGGTGATGAACGAGCTCGAGGCGATGGTCGCCGACGTGACCGCGCTGCGCGAGGAGGTGGTCGGGACGGTCCGCCTCGGCATGATCGGCACGACGGGGCGATGGCTGGTGCCCCAGCTCTTCGACCTCCTCCGGGTGCGCCACCCCCACATCCACCTGAACGTGGCCGAGGGCTCGAGCATGCAGTTGGAGCAGCAGCTCGCCTCGGGCCAGCTCGACATTGCCGTGGTCACCTTCCCCCTGAGCGGGGACGAGATCATGGCTGCGCAGCTCTTCGACGAGGACCTGGTGGTCGTCCTCCCAAAGGACCACCCCATGAGCGCGGAGTCCTCGATCCCCCTCGAGCGCCTCTCCGAGCTGGAGCTCCTCCTTCCGGCCCCGGGCACCGCGCTGCGGGCCGAGATCGACGGCGCGACGGTGCCGGCCCGGGTGGCGCTGCGGCCGGCCATGGAGCCCGACGGCGTGCGCCTGATCGCCTCCCTGGCTTTCGACGGCTACGGTCCCGCCATCCTCCCTGCCACCGCCGTGCCGGGCCACCTGCGGGGCCGCTTCTCGGTGCTGCCGGTCACCGGCCTGCCCCGCCGCCGGGTCGGGGTGGCGCAACGCCGCCGGGGCCTGCCGTCAGCGCCGGCCCGCTCGGTGATCGACGTGCTCGGGCTCGTGGTCAACGACGCCTTGTCCATGCCCGAGGGCATCCACCCCACCTGAGCACCCGGGCCGCTCAGGTGGCCGGCTGCGGCTCCCGCCACATCGTCCAGATGGACGGTCCGCCCCCGCCCAGCGGCACCTCCTGCACGACCTCGAAGCCATGGCGGCGGTAGAAGGGGATGTTGCGCTCCTTGGACGACTCGAGGTAGCAGGGAATCCCCTCCCGGTCGCAGTGCGAGAGCACGGGGCGCATGAGGGCACTGCCGACACCCTTGCCCTGCTCGCCCACAGCGGTGCCCAGGCTGGCCAGGTACCAGTGCGGCTGGTGGGGGTGCAACTTCTCCACCGTGCCGATGAGCCGCAGCGTGGTGATGAGGTTGGTCGCCACATACGGCAACACCGGCACCATCGTGAGGATGCCCCGCAGGCCGGTCAGCAACGGCTTGCCGGCGGGAGCCCAGATGGCCGAGCCGGCGTAGCCGTCGGTCGTGTAGCAGCCCCCGAACGGGAGGTAGTCGGCCCGAAGCTGGGTGCGGAAGTACGCGCGCAGGCCCGCTTCTCGCCGCGCGCCGTCCCGGAAGATGTAGCCGGAGACGGGATCATCCCAGAAAGTCTCGGCCAACTGGGCTGCCATGGCCTCGACGTCCGAGGCGCGGGCACGCCGGACTACTGGCAGGGCAGGCTCGGGAACCATGAGGGGCTCGATGGTGGCAGAGGCCCCGGCCATGCGCCACCCGGGGAGGCGGCCGCATGGGCCTGGCCGATCGCCGCCAGCTCGGGTGCCAGCCGGAGCCCCACGTAGATCCCGCCCGAACGCGTGAAGTGCACGCCGTCGCTGCAGCGCACGTTTACCTGCCCGACGCTGGCCGTAAACGCCCGCTCGGGCGAAACGACGGCGCTGAGGTCGAACACGTAGACCCTGCTGCCGTCGGCCCCGGCCGGCGCGGTGTCGGCCACCTCACGCATGGCCTCGTTGTCGGCATCCACGCGGGCCGGATCGTCCTCGGGCCACGGGGCACCGGTCGGCGAGACCCCGCTGTCGTAGTAGGGCGACGTCAGCAACACCACGCTCGCCCCCCGGGAGCCGAGGACGGCCACCGCCTGACGGAAGCGGCTCTCGACGTAGCTGTCGAAGTCGGCCTGCCCGAGGTTCTGCCACTGCCCGCCGATCACCTGGTCGAACGTCTCGCCCCGGGCGAGGTACACCACCACATCGGGATTGTAGGCGTCGACCCATCTGCGCCAGGTGTCGAGCAGCGAGCCCGGGTTGTGGTCGACATCACACGGGGCGTCCGGCGCCACCGTGTACCAGAGGACCCGGATCTGCGTCTGCATGGACAACGAGCAGCCCGGGGTCCCCTCGTTGAGGATCTGCACGTCGTCTTGCCGTGCTTCCTGCGCCAGTCCCACACCCAGCGTCCCGGCGATGGAGTCGCCGATCAGCAACACCTTCACCGGCTTCGTCACGTCCGTCGGGGCCAGCGCGGGTGTGAGGTAGGACGGAACGGTCGTCGTGGGAGTGGGGTCGGAGGCCGTCACCTGGCCCGGCACGGCAGTCGCGGTCGTGGACTGGGAGCTGGCAACGGTGATCTGCGTGCCCTGCAGCTCGGTCGCACCCACCGGCACCAGGGTGCTGATGAAGACGGCCCCGATGGCCGCCGCGGCGCCGATGGGGGCGGCAACCCATGACCGCCAGTGCCGGAGGGCGCCGCGGCGGACGGGCATTTCGACGAGGTCGTAGCTGATCGCGGCGATGGCCACCGTGATGCCGACGCGAGCCAGGAACAGGGGATAGACGCCCCAGTGCAGCCGTTGGCCCGTCATGACCAGGAGCACGGGCCAATACCAGAGGTAGACGCCGTAGGAGATGCGGCCCCACTGTGGCAACGGCGGGAGCTCCAGCAGGCGCACGACCAGTGAGCGGGGGGCGGTGGCGCAACCGAGGACGACCGCCCCTGCCGCCAGGCTGGCCACGAGGAAGCCGCCGCTGAAGGCGAAGGTCGAGGTCTCCGACGTCGTCGCCCACAGGGCAGCCGTGCCGAGCACGCCGCTGACGGCGAGCGCGGAGGCCAACCGGGTGAACCACCGACGCCGGCTCACCTCCCGCCACAGCGTCAGCCCGATGGCGACCGCGGCGCCGACGAGCAGCGCCTGGGCGCGGGTGTCGGTGCCGTAGTAGGCGCGGGTCGTGTAGCCGTCCGGGGCGAGCAGCGCCATGAGCACCGCCGACGCGAGGGACCCGAGACAGGCCACGCCGAAGAGCACGTGCAGTCGGCGGCGGCGCACCCACTCCGGGTCGCGCCAGGCCGGAGGGGCACTGAGCAGCACCAGGCTTCCGCCCCCCAGCACCTCGACGGGCCGCCCGCCGACGCGGCGCGCCCGCCGCGTCGTACCGAGCTTGAGCACGCCCAGCACGATGAGCGGCCACACGAGGTAGAACTGCTCCTCGATCGCGAGCGACCACGTATGCAGCAGTGGCGACGGCTGGGCGGACAGGGAGAAGTAGGTCACCCCCCCGTGGATGGAGTACCAGTTCGAGAAGTAGAAGACGGTCGAGAGGGCGTCACCGAGGATGTGGGGCGTCGCCAGGACGCGGGGCACGACCGCCATGACGATGCCGATGACCGCCACTAACAAGAAGAGCGCGGGCAGGAGCCGGCGGGCGCGCCCGGCCCAGAAGCGGCGCAGACGGATCGTGCCCGTGCCGCCCCACTCCGTGACGAGCAACGACGTGATCAGGAACCCTGAGAGCACGAAGAAGGAGTCGACGCCGTAGAAGCCCCCGGGCACCGAGTTCAAACCGGTGTGGAAGGCGATGATCGCCAGGACCGACAGGGCCCGGATGCCGTCGAGCCCCCGGATGTGGCCAAGCGTCGGGCGGGCCCCGCGTGCGTTAGCGTCCGTGCTCATGTTGCGCCAGGTATCGTCGGCCGACGTCGCGGCCCCTCCGTCCCATACTGCGGAAACGTCCGTGCGGGCCCGTCCTCACTGCTCGCCTCAGGTCTGCACGCCCAGATGACCCCGGCGTGCTGAGAATCGGCATCCTGGGGGCGGCCAAGATTGCCCCGGTCGCCCTGGTCAAGCCGGCCCGCCGGACCGGACGTGCCACCGTCGTCGCCGTGGCGGCCCGCGACCGGACCCGGGCGGAGGAGTTCGCCCGCAAGCACGAAATTCCCCGCGTCCTGGGTGATTACGCCGAACTGGTGAGCGACCCGGACATCGACGCCGTCTACAACCCGCTCCCCAACGGGCTGCACGGCTTCTGGACGATCGCCGCCCTCCGGGCCGGCAAGCACGTCCTGTGCGAGAAACCCTTCACCACCAACGCCGACGAGGCCCGGACGGTGGCGGAGGCGACCACCGCCAACCCCGGCCTGGTGGTCATGGAGGCGTTCCATTACCAGTACCACCCGTTCGCCAAGCGCCTGGTGGAGATCGTCCGCTCGGGTGAGCTGGGCAACGTCACGAACATCGACGCGTCCTTCTCGGCTCCCCTCTGGAAGAAGGGCGACATCCGCTACCAGCTGGCACTCGCCGGCGGCGCCACCATGGACATGGGTTGCTATCCGGTGAGCCTCTTGCGGCTCCTGGCGCCCGGGCCGCGCGTGATCAGTGCGGAGGCCAAGCTCTCGTCCCCCGGCGTCGACCGGGCCATGGACGCCCACTTCTCGCTCCCCGACGGGGGTCGCGCCCACATCGGATGCTCCATGTTCTCATCGTCGGTGCTCCGCCTCCACGCGGAGGTCACGGCCGACAACGGCAAGATCTCCGTCTTCAACCCCTTCAGCCCGCAGTACGGGCACCGGATGAAAGTGACGACCTCCCTCGGCACGCGCAAGGAGCGTTTCAGTCGCAAGGCGACCTACGACTTCCAACTCGAGGCGTTCGCGGCGGCCGTCGAGGACGGCGCGTCCTTCCCCACGACCGCGGTTGACGCCATCCGTACCATGGAGCTCATCGACGCCATCTACACCGCCGCCGGCCTCCCGCTGCGTCAACCCACGCCCGTCACCTGATGCCGCTCGCCGCCGACGACCTCTCGGCTCTGGCCGACGCGGCGCTCGGTGCCGCAGCCGGCTGCCAGGCGGCCGAGCTCCGGGTCGAGCGCATCCGGAGCCAGGTGGTGCGCCTCCACGACGCGCAACCGGACACGACAGCCGACGACACCGACTTCGGCATGGGCGTGCGCGTTGTCGTCGACGGGGCGGTGGGGTTCGCCGCCACCATCGACGTGCGGCCGGAGGAGGCGGCCAACCTCGTCCGACAGGCCGTCGAGATGGCCAGGGTGACGAGCAGGGCCGGGAGCGGGCGGGTCGAGCTGGCGCCCGAGCCGTCGCACGGCGACGTCACGTGGTCGAGCGCGTTCGAGATCGACCCGTCGACCGTGCCGATGGCCGACAAGGTCGCGCTGCTGTCCGAGTGGAGCACCCGGTTGGGTGACCACCCCGTGGTCTCGCACACGACCGCCTCGCTGCTGGCCGTGTCGGAGCAGACGTATCTGGCCGACCTCAACGGAACGCGGGCGACCCAGCACCGGGTGCGCATGCAGGCCCAGCTCGAGGCGCTGGCGCTCTCGGACTCCGGGTTCGAGACGATGCGCACGCTGGCACCACCCGTCGGGCGGGGCTGGGAATTCCTGGCCGGCCCGGCCGGCGACGGCAGCTGGGACTGGGACGGGGAGCTCGGCCGGTTGCCCGAGCTGCTGGCCGAGAAGCTGCGGGCTCCGTCGGTCCAGGCCGGCCCCTACGACCTCGTCGTCGACCCCTCGAACCTGTGGCTCACCATCCACGAGTCGATCGGGCACGCCACCGAGCTCGACCGGGCCGTCGGCTACGAGGCGGCCTATGCCGGGACCTCCTTTGCGACCTTCGATCAGCTCGGCACGCTCGCCTACGGCTCTCCCGTCATGCACGTGACGGGCGACCGCACGGTGGAGCACGGCCTGGCAACGATCGGGATCGACGGTGAGGGCGTCGAGGGACAGTCCTTCGACCTCGTACGCGACGGGACGCTGGTGGGCTACCAGCTCGATCGCTCGATCGCCGCCGCCATGGGGTTCGAACGCTCCAACGGTTGTGCCTTCGCCGACTCGCCCATGCACGTGCCCATTCAACGCATGGCCAACGTCTCGCTGGCCCACTCCGGCGCGGAGGGTCCGAGCACCGACGAGCTGATCGCGGGGGTGGACCGCGGCATCTACATCGCCGGCGACAAGAGCTGGTCCATCGACATGCAGCGGTACAACTTCCAGTTCACCGGGCAGCGTTTCTACCGGATTGAGAACGGCAGACTCGCAGGCCAGCTCAAGGACGTGGCGTACCAGGCGACGACGACGGACTTCTGGGGCGCGATGGAAGCCGTCGGCGGCGCGTCCACCTGGGTGCTCGGAGGTGCGTTCAACTGCGGCAAGGGGCAGCCGGGACAGGTGGCGCCGGTCTCGCACGGGTGCCCGGCGGTGCTTGTGCGCGGCGTGCGCGTGCTCAACACGCGCGAGGAGGCGGGACGCTGAGCGTGCACGGAGGGCGCCGGTGATCCCGGCCCAGGAGCTCGTGGAGCGAGGTCTCGCGGGCGCGGATACCACTGGCGCGGACGGCTGCCTCGTGCTGGTCGAAGAGGGCAGCCATGCCGACGTCCGCTTCGCGTTGAACTCGACCACGACCAACGGGGTCCACCGGGCACGCTCCGTCAGCGTGATCGCGATGGTCGCGGGGTCGGTCGGCAGCGCGCGCCGGACGGGGGTCGTGGGGTCGGCCGGCGTCGACGAGATGGTGGCCGCGGCGCTCGCCGACGCCCGAGCGGCGTCACGCGCCGAGGACGCGTTTCCCCTGGTCGAGCCGTTCAATGGCAGTCTCGGGCGCGACTTCGGGCTGGCGCCCGAGGAGACGGACTCCTCGGTCCTCGAGGACGTCCTGTCGTCGCTGTCGGGTGCGTTCGGCCGGGCGCGCGCCCGCGACGCGGTGCTGGCGGGGTTCGCCGAGCTCGACCTCACGACGCTGTACCTGGGGAGCTCGACGGGACTGCGGCTGTCCCACCTGCAGCCGACCGCGGCCGTGAACCTGGTCGGCCGCACCGCCGACGGGAAGGGCTCGGCCTGGGTCGGGGAACCCACCATCGCGCCGTCCATGGAGCTCATGGAGCAGGAGATCTGGCGCCGGCTCGACTGGGCGCAGCGGCAGGTCTCGCTGGAGGCCGGCCGCTACGAGGTGATCCTGCCGCCATCGGGTGTGGCCGACATGATGGCGGAGCTCGCCTTCGGGGGCCTCGGGGGACGCAACGCCGAGGACGGTCGCACCGTGTTCTCCAAGGAGGGCGCCGGCACGCGCGTCGGCGAGAGGATCGCCCCGCTCCCCTTCACCCTCTTCAGCGACCCCTTCGAGTCCGGGGTCGAGTGCATACCCTTCGTGGCGGCGGAATCGAGCAGCTCGGACGTCTCGGTCTTCGACGACGGACTTCCCGTCCGGAGGGTCGACTGGCTGCGTGAGGGCGTCTTGGCGCACCTCCGGCACCACAGGGCGGGTGCAGCGAAGTCGGGTGTGCCGGCCGCGCAATACGTCGACAACCTCGTGTTGGACTGCGACGGCGCCACGGGTGGCTCTGTCGACGACATGGTGGCCCGCACCGAGCGTGGCCTCCTCCTCACGTGCCTGTGGTACATCCGGGAGGTCGACCCGGCCACGCTGTTGGTCACCGGCCTCACCCGGGACGGCGTCTACGTGATTGAGGACGGCGCGGTCGTGGGCGCGGCGAACAACTTCCGCTTCAACGAGAGCCCGGTGGACCTCCTGGCGCGGGCGACCGAGGTCGGCACGCCGGTGCGCGCGCTCGGGCGCGAGTTCGGCGAGTACCTCAACCGGACGATCATGCCGCCGCTGCGGATCCCCGACTACAACATGAGCTCGGTGAGCCAGGCGAGCTGAATCGTCGCTCAGCTGGGGCGCCGCGCCTCCACCAGAAGGCGCTGTGCCGTCGACACGAACGAGCCGTCCTGCTCGATCAGCTCGTGCATCCGGCGAAGACGGCCCGCGTAGGCCTCCGGGGTGAAGTCGGGCACGGTCCAGCGCACCTTTCGGAGGAAATGCACCACCGCACCGACATCGAAGAACTCGACCCGAAGGGCACAGGCTCTCACGTCCAGTACCTCCAGCCCAGCGGCCTCAGCCGCGGCGCGGGCGTGCTCCGGGCTCCGGCTCGGGTTCACCGGCTTCGGCCCCATCATGAATTCGGTCAGCTCGCGATTCGTCCCTGCACCGATCTGCTGGGACAGGTACACGGCGCCCGGCCGTAGGACCCGGGCGATCTCACCCCACAACACGGTCACCGGGTGGCGGCTGACGACCAGGTCGAACGACTCGGCGACGAACGGCAGCGTCGGAGCGTCAGCGACGGCCACCACGTGTCCCCCGAGCTCACGCAGTCTGGCCCGGGCGATGGTGACGTTGGGCGGCCAGGACTCGGTTGCCACCAGGACCGGGGGCGGCGACATGGCGGTGGCGAGCACCTCACCCCCGCCCGTCTCGATATCCAGGGCGGCCGAGGCGCGGGCCATGTGCTCGCCCATCAGACGGGCGTAGCCCCACGGCGGCCGTTCCTCGGTCGCCCGTCCCTCGAACCACGAGAAATCCCAACCCTCGACCGGTGCGGCGGCACCCTCGGCCACGAGGTCCTCGAACCTCACTGCGCCATGCCCCCAGGGTCAGCCCGCGTCCGAATGCAGGGCGTTCAAGAGGTTGTTGGAGTCGCTGGCGTACGAGTTGAGGATGGAATCGAAGTTGCTGCTCTGCACCGTGGCCCGGTAGCTGGCAGCGTCCGAGCTGTTGGCCAGCTCGGTGAAGATGGACGCCAGCTGCGTCGCATCGCTCTCCACGCTCTGCGCCTGCCCGTTTGCATTCGACGGCAGGCTCATCCCGTGCACGTCGTCGGCGAGCTGGGTCAACTTGGCGGCGGCAGTGAGGTGCGTCGGGCGCAGGCACGACACCGTGGTGCACGACTTGATGCTCGCTCCGGCATTGTCGATGGCAGTGGTGACCGAGTGGGTGTCGGAATCCACCGTGTTGAACTGTTGGACGCTCGATTGGCGATTGCCTGTGCTGACGTTCTGAGCGATGTTCTGACCGAGGAAGAGGATGGAGCCCCACACGATGGCGAAGATGATCCAGCCCCGTGCGGCACCGGTCAGGACCAGGGTGGCCCATCCCGGGGTCTGATCCGCCGCAGGGAGCGACGGCGCCAGCCGCTCCCAAGGAGGGGGCGGGGGCATCGCGCCGACTCCGGTCTGCAGGGGCGGCATGGGTGGAGGCGGCAGCGGTGGGGCCGGCATGGGTGGGGGCCACTCGGGCGGCGCGGGGGCCGGCGCAGTGGCCGTCGATTCCGATTCGGGTGCACCTGCGTCTTCTGGCGCCGGCGCGGACTCGGGGGCGTCGATCTCGTCGGCGGGCGGCACCGCGTCGGACGGCGTACCCGCCACCTCGGTGGGAGCCGACGGGTAGGAGAACGGCTGTGGGGGCGGGGTCTGGTATCCCGGCGAATACGCCGGAGCTCCGGTGGAGGTGGTGGGGGCGGGCGGCGTCGCGTACGGCGGGGCCTGGGGTGCAACCGGGTCGCCCAGCATGCCCCAGGCGTACTCGGAGGTCAGCATCAAGAAGTAGGAGTGGAACCGGACTTGGTAGCGGAGCAGGGCCGAGTAGGCCGCGTACAGAGACTGGGGCATACTGCCGCCGATCAGGACCACGAACCACATCACGATCAGCAGCGGGAAGGTCAAGCCGTACTCCACGATCTGAGAGAAGACGGCGCCCGGTATGGCCAGGATGATCCGGAACAGCACGGCCCAGCGGTTCAATCGTCCCGGGGCAGGGAGCATGGGCCGCGCCGGGAACTCCTCGTCATCGAGCGAGAAGGGTGGATAGCGGTCGGTCAACAGGTACATGTAGGCGGCGACCCGCGTGTACCAGCGCACCACGCCGCTCATGAAGCCGTGGGCCCAATCCGGGAGCCGTCCCATGAAGAGCGCGGCGAACCAACCGATGACCGCGACGAAGAAGGTGGCGAGGCCGAGGAAGTACAGCACGATGGCCTGGGGGATGACCAAGATGATGCGGAAGGCCACGGTCAGCCGGCGCTGGGGTGCCGACCCGGCGTACCACATGTCGGCACGCCGGGTCGGCATCGCCATTGCTGCGTCGGTCATGTCGCCCCCTATTTGGACACCGCCGGCGGCGGCGGCCGATCCACGCGGAACGTTAGAGCATGCCCACCTGCGGGGCAGCGACCCCTCACCCGTCAGCGGCCACCGCAGCGTCCGAGTCAGCGGGCCGGGCGGCGGCTGCCCCGGCCAGCCGCACGGCAGCCCCTGCCGTGCGGGGCTCCAATGCCCGTTGACGGTCAGAGTGCGTCGTACACCGCGTCGATCACCGAGCGGTTGCGCGTGCTCTGCCAACGGGGGATCACATGGTTCATGACGTAACCGAACGCGACGCCGGCATGGGGATCGGCGAAACCGACGGCACCACCGGTGCCGAAGTGGCCGAAGCTCCCGGGGTTCGGACCGAACGCGCGGCGCGCCGTCGTCGGCGTGAAGCCGAGCCCGAACGTGACGTCCTCGTGGAGGATCGGGCAGTAGCCCCGGGACTGCGGGGAGACCGCCTCTGCGAGCAGGTCGACCGAGACCACCCGGCCGGGCTCGAGCAGCCCGGCGTACATGCGCGCCACCCCGGTCGCGGTGCCGTGCCCGTTCGTCGAAGGGACCTCTGCCTCGTGCCAACGGGCAGAGTTCACCACCCCCATGGAGGAATACCCGGGCGGGTTGAAGTAGCTCAGCATCTCCATGAGCTCGTCGCCCTCGAGCGCCGCGAAGTCCAGCCCCTCGGTCCTGTCGGGAGCCGCGAAGATCACCTGCGCGCAACGATGCCGCTCCGTCGGCGGGACGCCGACGTGCACATCGGCTCCGAGGGCACCCGCCACTGCGGCCAGCCTGCGCCCGCAGGCCTCCCCGCTCACCCGTCGGACCACCTCGCCGATCAGGTGCCCGTAGGTGTTGGTGTGGTAGGCGTGCCGTGTGCCGGGTTCCCACCACGGCTCCGTCGCGGCCAGCGCGCCGGTCATGCGCGTCCAGTCCCACAGGTCCTCGTTGGTCAGGTGCTCGCGGATGGCCGGAACGGCGGCACGGTGGCACAGGGCCTGGCGGAGCGACACCCCCTCCTTGCCACCGGCCGCGAACTCGGGCCAGGCGGTTGCAACGGGGTCGTCGAGAGCGATCAGCCCACTGTCGACGAGCTGGAGCGCGAGGAGCGCCAGGAACGCCTTGCCCACCGAGTAGAAGTCGACCAGCGTGTCGGGCTGCCAGGGCAGGCGGCGGTCCCCGTCCCGCCATCCGCCGACCAGGTCGACCACGGTCGTCCCGTCGATGATCACGTGCACCGCAGCACCGACCTCGCCGCGCTCGGAGAAATTGCGCGCGAACTCCTCTCTCACGTGCCTGAAGCGGGCGTCGCAGCTCCCTGCCACCGGGGCATCCACGGGGGGACTCTGCCGTGCCCGTCGCCGGGAGTGCAAACGGGGTCGCGCCGCGTGCCCGAGAGGAGGCGTGGGCACTCGGACCACGGAGTCCGCCGGCCGTGTACAGGCGGCAATCACCATTGCAGCCGAATGCACCAAATTCCGCCCAGGGATCGGGGGATGTGTCATCCAACCCCGGGTAACGGCCGATACAAGACGGTGAGCCTGGATCTGCTTTCGACCTCCGGCCTCGAGACCCGGCGCTCGGCGGACGACACCTCGGCCGGGTCGGTCGAGCACTCTCTCGTCGCGCAGAGGCAGCGCTTCTGGGCGTCCTACATCCGTCTCGGCTATCTCGTGCTCACCGGCGAGGCGCTCTTCGTTCTCCTCTACTCCGCAGTGACGCCCGACGGACCGCATCGCCTGGCGCTCCAGGTCGTCAGCTCGCTGACTCTCATCGTCGCCGTCTGCGCGCTCCTCTTCGTCAACCGGGTCTCCGCGCAGGCGTGGCGGCTGAGGTTCTGTCTCCTCTCGACCCTCTTCGCAGGGGCGGCCCTGACGATCGCCATCTGGCTGGACGGTGGCGTCGACAGCCCTCTCGTCCTCATGATCGCACTCCCGATCCTGAGTGCGGCCCTGGCGCTCCCGGCCAGAGAGGTGTGGATCTGCGGTGTGGCCGCATTGGTCGAGATGGTGGCGGTGGTGCTCACCAGTGTCGACGTCTCGTCGTCGACGAGCGACGTCGCCGCACTCTCCGCCTTCCTGGTGGGCACAGTGGCCCTCAGCCTGGGCGCCGCGGTGTACCGCTCACGGCTCGAACGCGACGAGGACCTGCTCATCCGGAGGCTCCACCGTCAGGCACGCACCGATTCGCTCACCGGATGCCTGAGCCACGGCGCGTTCTACGACCGTCTGAGCATCGAGGTGGACCGCGCCCTGCGACACGGTGAGCCGCTCAGCTTGCTGGTCGTCGACATCGATCTGTTCAGGTCGTTCAACGACGCCCGCGGCCATGCCGCCGGGGACGCGGCGCTCGTCAAGGCCGGCGCGAGGATCGGCCGGATCAGCCGATCCGTCGACGCCGTCGCCCGGATCGGAGGCGACGAGTTCGGCGTCATCCTCCCGATGACCGGTCTGGCGAGTGCGCACGCCCTGGCCGAGCGAATGGTGGAGGCCTTTTCTCGGTCGGAGGAAGCCGGGGTCACCATCAGCATCGGCTACGCCGCGCTCGACCCGCGCGAGCCGACGAGCCAGAGGCTCTTCCGGGACGCAGACCGTGGCCTCTACCGGGCCAAGGAGCAGGGACGGAACCGCACCGCCACCATCGGAGGTGCGGTCGCCGGCGGCACGACCCACGCTCGACCCGGCGAGGAAGCGATGGACCGCGCGGTCGGGCAGGCCGATTGGACCCGGCTCGAGGAGAGCCTGCGGGACTCGCACCAGGCAACTGCAGAGGCGTCGTCGATCATCGACTCGCTCCAGTCGACCTCGACCGTCGGTTTCGGGTACGTCGACCGGGACTTGCGGCTGGTGCGCATGAACCAGATGCTCGCATCGGCGATCGGTTGCCGGGTCGAGGACGAGATCGGGCGTCCCGTCGCCGAGGTCGTCCCCCTCCTGTGGCCCGCGCTCGAGCCCATCTACCGGCATGTCCTCGACACCGGTGAGGCGGTCGTCAACCGTGAAGTGTCCGGCCCGGTCCCGACGGACGGAGGCCGGATCCACGCCTGGCTGACGAACCTGAACCCGATCGAGGTGAACGGGTTCGTCACCGGCATCGCCATCATCGTCATCGACATCACCGACCGGAAGCAGCTGGAGGAGAGCCAGGCCACACTGACGCGGGCGGTCGTCAGCGCCCTCTCGGCCTCCGTCGAGATGCGCGATCCCTATACCGCCGGTCACCAGGAGCGGGTGGCGCAGCTGGCCGTCGCGATCGCCGGCGAGCTCCGTCTCGAACCCCACGAGATCGACGAGATCGGATTGGCCGCCAGGATCCATGACATCGGCAAGTTGTCGGTTCCGGCGGAGCTGCTCACGCGTCCGGGCCGGCTCACCGACACCGAGATGGCCGTGGTCCGGATGCACAGCCAGGCCGGCTTCGACATGCTGATGAAGGTGCACTTTCCCGAGCACGTGGCGGACATGGTCAGGCAGCATCACGAACGCTGCGACGGCTCGGGGTATCCGTGCGGCCTGCGCGGTGCGCAAATCTCCATCGGGAGCCGCATCATCGCCGTGGCGGACGTCGTCGAGTCGATGGCTTCGGGACGACCGTACCGAGCGGCCCTCGGCATCGACCTCGCGCTCGACGAAATCCGGAGTGGCGCAGGCACCCGTTACGACGCAGACGTGGTCGCAGCCTGCGTCCACCTGATCGACAACCACACGGTGGCTTTCGACGAGAGCGGATCGCTCGTCGCTCCAGGCCGCTGACCCGACTCCCCGTGAACCGGCCCTAATCACCCGAAGCGGCGACGAAGCTGAATCGCACCCGGCGCCGCGGGTTGTCGACATTGAGGTCCACGAGCACCACTGACTGCCAGGTCCCGAGGACGACCAGACCGTCGAGCACGGGGAGCGTCAACGACGGGCTGACCAGGGCCGGCAGCAAATGATCGGCCCCGTGACCCGGAGAACCGTGGGCGTGCCGGTAGCGGCGGTCGCGCGGGAGGAGCCGTTCGAGTGCGTCGAGGAGATCGCGCTCCGATCCCGACCCCGTCTCCATCAGGGCCAGGCCAGCGGTGGCGTGTGGCACGAAGACGTTGACGAGCCCGTCTCCGAGCCCGGCACAGAACCGCGTGAGCTCAGCGGTCAGCTCGACGATCCGGTTCCGGGAGGCGTCGATCTCGATCTCGATCGACTTCATGGACCCCAGTCTTGCGCCTCGGCCCCGGGCCGCGCCGGCCGGTCGCGGTAACGTCCGCGCCCATGCGCATCCTCCCGGGCTCCCAGCGGCCGTGACGGTCGTCCTCGTCCACGGCGGCGGCACGACGGCCCGCTTCTGGGACCGTGTGCTCCCCCTGCTCCGGACCGGGACGTTCGCCGTGGACCTGCCCGGACGGGCTGACAGGCCCGCCGACCTGGCCACGCTCTCCGTCGACGAGGAGGTTGCATCCGTCGTGGCCGACATCGGGTCGAAGGCCGGCGACGGGCCGATCGTGCTGGTGGCCCATTCCTCCGGCGGCCTGGTCGTGCCGGGCGTCGTCTCCGCCCTGGGCGGCCGGGTGAGCTCCATCCTGCTCAACGCTGCGCTCGTCCCTGCAGAGGGAGGCTGCGGGATCGACTGCATGAAGGAGCGCCACCGCGAGGGGCTGGTCCTGGCCCTCCGCGCCGCCGAGCGCGACGGCCGCACCATCACCCTGCCCGGGACTCCCCCTGACCCCGAGTCCCTCCGACATGCGTATGGTGATGACCCGCTCGACGACGAGACCCTGGCGTTCGTGGCCGATCCCGTTCGCTGCGTCGAGGACACGGTGCACCACTACTTCCAGCCCGTGCACTGGTCCGCCGTGGCGGGTGTCCCCATCACCTACGTGCTCAACGAACAGGACCGCCCGGTGCCTGCTGCGACCCAGGAGGTGATGGCGCGTCGACTCCCGGACCCGGTGACGGTCATCCGGGTCGATTCGGGCCACCTCTTCCCGGTGACGGCACCGGCCGCCTTCGCCGAGATCGTGGCGGGCGTCACGTCCTGATCCGCCGGCGTCGCGACCGGTGCACCGAACCGCCGGCTCGGGTCTGCGCCGACTGCCGGTCGCAGGGAGGAGCTACACGCGCACGCCCGACCGGTTGATCGTCGAGTCGTCGGTGCCGAGGTACGACTCGATCACCGCGGGGTGCTCGAGCACCTCGGCCGGTGACCCCTCGGCGATCACCTCTCCCAGCTCGAGGGCGATCATGCGGTCGCAGACGGCCGTCAGCAGTGGCATGTCGTGCTCGACGACCAGGATGGAGCAGCCGGTGTGCTGCTGGACCCGGACGAGCAGCGGCCCCATGGCCTCGGTCTCGCGCTGGGCCACGCCACCCGAGGGCTCGTCGAGGAGGAGGACGCCCGGCTCCTGGGCCAGCACGCAGGCCAGCTCGACGATGCGGCGGGTCCCGGTGGACAGCTCGCCCACGAGCTTCTCCCGGAACGCGGTCAGGCCCATCATCTCGACGAGCTGTTCGGCCTTCTCCGCCACGTCCGCCTCGGAGTCGAGTGAGGCGGGCAGACGCAGGCCGGCCGCGATCATGTCGCGCGACCGGAGGTGCCGCTCCTGGGCCACCGCGATCGTCTCGGCCACCGTGAGCGAGGAAAACAGCCGGGCCTCCTGGAAGGTTCGCCCGAGTCCCGCGGCCGACCGCAGGTGCGCCGGCCAGCGGTCGACATCGACGCCGCCGAGCCGGATCCGCCCACCGTCGAGTGCCAGGAAGCCCGACACGTGGGTCAGCTCCCGGTCGTACCACCCTGCTCGGACAGTCCCTGGAGGAGCGGTACCCAGTGGTCGAGATCCCGAACCACCAGTGCCTCGACCTTCCCGCGGTCGTCGGCCCGCCGCAACGCCACGGCCGCGGGCGCCGACGGGAGGGCTGCGAAGGTGGCCACCTCGTCCGGCGGCATGGGCCCGCCCTGGGCCGCGAGCGACGCCACGCTGTCCGACGCCAGCTCGGCGCCGTAGGCGGGCTCGACGGCCACCAGGTAGCGCTTCGCCGCGACGTGCAGGGCGACCAGGCCGGCCACCCGGCTCCCCAGCGCTCGCCGCACGGCCTCGGCCGCCACCGCCGCGTGCGCCTCGTCACCGACCCCGGGCATGAGGTGGCCGATGTCGTGCACGAGCCCCGCCGCCGCCAGCTCGTGATCGGCGGGGACCTCTCGCTCGAGCAGGCTGGCGGTCTGCAGCGCGTGGTCCAGTTGCGAGACGGACGAGCCGTCGCGGAGCGGCCGACCGGCGCCCCGCGCCAGCAGTTCGATGATCTCGTCGACGCCCAGGCCGGCCGCGTGCTCGCTCACCGGGCCATTCTCCCCCTGGCGGCTCCACCTCCGTTGCTTCCCCCGTTGCGGGTACGGTGACGGCCCATGCCCTGGGACCCGCCGCCACGCAGCCCGTGGACGGACAAGATGGTCTCACTCGGACGCGGCCTCGGCGACGACGGCCGTTCTCTCATCTCGCTCGTCCCCGACGACGTCTGCGCCGCCGCGACCATCACGACCGGCCTCGACGACTTCGGCGACGACTGGTGGGAGGAGCCGTTCCGGCGCCTCTGCGCGTCGCTCGACTCCGAGGCGCGCCTCCACCTGCCCGGCCGGCTGCGCACACGCGGGGAGATCCAGCTGATCCTCCAGAACCGGTTGCGCATGGTCGACCTGTGGAAGAGAGAGCCGGCCGTCCTGCGCGAGCCCGTGCGCGCGCCGATCGTCGTGACGGGCCTCGGGCGCTCGGGCACGACGCTGCTCCACGAGTTGCTCGCCTGTGACCCCGACAACCGCCCGCCGCTCCTCTGGGAGCTGCTCCACAGCGTCCCCTACGAGGACGCGTCCGGCGACCTGTGCGACGACGAGATCACGCTCATGGACGAGATGGTGCCGGCCTTCACCGCCATGCACGAGAACGGCGGCCGCCTCCCCACCGAGTGCATCTTCGCCTTCGCCCACCAGTTCTCGAGCGACATGTACACCGGTCTGTACAACGTGGCCGAGTACACGATGTGGCGCAGCGGCGTGGACCAGGCGCCGATTTACGACTGGCACAAGCGCCAGCTGCAGACGCTGCAGTGGGTGGCCGAGCGGCCCACGACGCGCTGGGTCGTCAAGGCGCCCTCCCACCTGTCCGCCCTGCCCCTGGTCTTCTCGACCTACCCCGATGCCCGGGTCGTGATCACCCACCGCGATCCGCTGCGCGTCATCGGGTCACTCGCCGATCTCATGGCCACCCTGCACTACATGCACTCGGACCACGTCGACCATGCCGTCCTGGTCGAGTTCATGGCCATGGGTCTCGAGATGCAGATGGACCACGTCACGGCGGAGCGCGACGCGGGCGACATCCCGAACGGCCAGATCGCCGACGTCGTCTACCGCGACCTCGTGGCCGACCCTCTCGGGGTCGTCGAAGGGCTCTACGCCGGGTGGGGACTCCCGGTCAGTTCGGAATTCCGCGCCTCCCTCGAGGCGTACCTGGCCGCCCGCCACACCGCCCGGAGGTCGGGCCACGACTACTCCTTCGCGGACACCGGGCTCGACCTGGGCACACATCGTGCCCTGGTGACGCCCTACCAGGAGCGGTTCGGGGTGCCCTCGGAGGTGACCTGACCCCGGCTCAGCCGAGATCGGCGATCTTGACCACCTCGGCCGTCGGGTGCGGTGGCTCGTCGGCGAGCACCCACCGCACCAGCATGTAGCCCTCGAGGCGGCCGCCCGTGTCCAGCCAGTTCTCCACGCCGGGGTCCGTCGGCGCGATGACCATGCGCCAGGACCCGTCGGCCGAGAGCGCGGCCGTCTTGTTGTTCAGCGCCGTCGTCGTGTAGCGGTAGTCGAAGCTCTCCATCCACGGCGAGGTCAGGGCGAGGCCCCAGTAGAGGAACGGCCGCTCCGGCTCGTGGACGGTGACCACGAGCGCCTCACCGGGCTCGAGCCGGAACCGCCCGCCGTGGTACGTCATCTCCGCGTTGGAGTGCGAGCGCACCTCGTCCTCTTGCGCCGCCACGTGTGCCGACCCGGCCTCGCCGCCGAACGTGTTCATGTTGCCGGCGGCGTCGCGCCACATTTGCAGCGCCGTCGCGCCGACGAAGGTCAGGAACATGGCGGCGAACTCGAGCTTGGGTGCGAGCTCTTCGCTCGAGAGGACCGGTGGCGGCACGATCTCTCCCGGCCGGGGCACGAGCTCCACCCGCAGCCGCGAGAAACGCTCGGGGGACTTCTCGAAGTGGGTCTCCCTGATGGCCAGTTGCGCCGTCCCCGGCTCGAGGACGACCGAGTTCTTGGGACGCGGATCGGGCATGGCGGACTCCGGCGCGATCAGGATGTCGACCTCCCCGTCGGGGCCGAGATCGAACGCGTCAATGTGGGTCTGCGTCTGGGTGCCCGTCCGGCCACCCACCTGGCCCTGCCCGAAGGCCGTGCCGAACGTCATGCCGAGGTAGGCGCACTCCCCGCGGTGCCCCGCGAGGCGGTAGGAGTGCGAGTCGTCGAGCACGCAGAAGAGGTAGTGCACGTCGGGATTGTCCACGAGGAGCTTCCGGTAGTCGTCCTGGAGCGTGAAGAGCTGGGGGTGCAGCGGGTCGGAGCGCTCCACGATCCAGTCCAGGGCCAGCCGGGACAACCGGGTCACCCACCGGTACCCCTCGGCCACGTTCACGTCGGTCTCGGGGACGCCCGTTGCCTCCCGGACGACGTCGAGCGCCGCCGTCTGTGCCTGCAGCCAGGCGTCGAATGCCGCGTCGAGCCGATCGTCGTGCATCGAGCTGACGCTACCCATGTTTGGGGCGAGTCGCCCGTCCCGTGGCGCGCCCGATAACTTCGCGACGTGACCGACACCGCGACCGAGACGACCGCCACCGACGAGTTGCTCAGCGAGCTCCGGGCCTGGCTGGGCAGCAATTGGGACCCCGACCTGACGGTCGCCCAGTGGTGGGAGCGCCTGGGGTTGGCCGGCTGGGCCGCCCCCGGGCTCCCGACCAACGCGTACGGCAAGGGCATGGCGCGGTCCGACGTGGTCCTGGTCCAGCAGGAGATCGCCAAGTCCGGCGCGCTGGGCGCTCCCGCCGGCCTGGGGCTCCTGCTGGCGGCTCCGACGATCGCGGCGCACGGCACCCAGGAGCAGGTCGACCTCTACGTGCGCGACATCGTCACGGGGCAGAAGGCCTGGTGCCAGCTCTTCAGCGAGCCCCAGGCGGGCTCGGATCTCGCCGGCCTCCAGACGAGGGCGGTCCGGGACGGCGACGAGTGGGTCGTCAACGGCCAGAAGGTGTGGACCTCGGGCGGCCAGTACGCCGACCTCGGCATGCTGCTCGCCCGCACCGACCCCGACGTGCCCAAGCACCAGGGCATCTCCTACTTCGCCTTCGACATGCTCCAGGACGGCGTCGACGTCCGCCCCCTCAAGGAGATGACGGGGCACGCGCTCTTCAACGAGGTCTTCATCACCGACGCCCGCGTGGCCGACTCCGCCCTCATCGGCGGGGTCAACAACGGGTGGGCCGCGGCCAACACCACGCTCATGAACGAGCGGGCCGGTCTCGGCTCGGGGGGCGGCAACGCTGCGGGCGGAGGCCTCGCCCAGCCGGGCACCGTCATGGGCTTCCTCGGCCGGCGGGTCGGCGACCTGGTCCCGCCTGCGCCGGCACCCGGCGCCAAGACGTCGCAGCAGCCGAGCGGCGCGCTGGGCGCCATGCGCGGCGGCGTGGGGATGCTGATCAGCCTCGCCCAGTCACGGGGCGTCAACAAGGACGCCGGCATCCGCCAGGACCTGGCCCGGCTCTACACGCTCGGCGAGCTGGGCCGCTTCAACGGCCTGCGGGTCAAGGCGGTCAAGGAGCAGGGCAAGGACATCCCGGGCATGCCCAACGTGGCCAAGCTCTCCATGAGCATGATCGTGCGCCTCACCCGTGACCTCGGCCTGCGCATCTCGGGCCCGGCCGGGATGCTGCACGCCTACGACAGCGACGACAAGGCGGCCCTCAAGCACGCGACCGGCGACCCCTTCGCGGGCGGCATCGGCGAGATGGCACTCTTCGCCCAGGCGCCACCGATTTACGGTGGGACGGACCAGGTGCAGCGCAACATCATCGGGGAACGGGTCCTGGGCCTGCCCAAGGAGCCCAACAACGACCGCGTGACGCCCTTCTCCGAGCTCCCCAAGAACGCCTAGCCAGGCACGGGGCACGGGGCACGGGGCACGGGTCGAGTCAGGGCCGGGGGCCGGGGGGTCGTGGAGGAGGAGCGGGTCGACCGGGTCGACCGGGTGCGCCACGTGGGCCGGGTGGACCGGACGCTGCGGGGAGCGGCGGCCATCGTGGGCGTCGCCGAGGACGTCTCCCCGACCGGCGAGCTCGACCGCACCGGGCGTGAGCTCGAGGTGGCCATGGTCCTCGGTGCGCTCGAGGACGCGGGCCTGACGCTGGCCGACGTCGACGGCGTCTGCCACGCCGAGTCGGCCGTCGCCCTCGCCGAGTACCTCGGCATCCACCCGGTGTTCATGGACTCGACGATGACCGGCGGCTCGAGCTACGAGGTCCACGTCGAGCATGCCGCCGCCGCCATTGCCGCGGGCGTCTGTGACGTCGTGGTCAGCGTGTACGCGTCGACCCCCCGCAGCAACCGGACGCGACGGCGCCCCGCCGCCCGCCGGGTGCAGCCCGGCCCCAACCCGATGGTGGAGTGGGACCTCCCCTACGGCCTGCGCACGCCGATGGGCCCCTACGCGCTGGCGGCGGCGCGCCACATGCACGAGTACGGCACCACGCCCGAGCAGCTGGCCCAGATTGCGGTCAGCACACGCCAATGGGCTGCGCTCAACCCGCGGGCCCGCCACCGCGATCCGCTCACCGTCGCCGATGTGCTCGCCTCGCCGCTGCAGGTGAGCCCGCTCCATCTCCTCGACTGCTGCCTCGTGACCGACGGCGCCGGAGCCTTCGTCATGACGAGCGCCGAGCGGGCCCGCTCGCTGCCCAAGCCCCCGGTCTACCTCCTCGGCGCCGCCACCTGCTCGGACCACATGGGGATCAGCCAGATGCCCGACCTCACCACGACGCCCGGCGTGGTGTCGGGCGCCCGCGCCTTCGCCATGGCCGGCCTGTCGGCCTCCGACGTCGACGTGCTCATGGGCTACGACAGCTTCACCATCACCGCGCTGTTGCACCTGGAGGATCTCGGCTTCTGCCACAAGGGCGAGGGCGGCCCCTTCGCCGCTGAGGGCACGCTCGGTCCGGGCGGCGGCCCGCTGGCCATGAACACGAACGGTGGCGGGCTGTCGTTCACCCACCCGGGTATGTACGGCATGTTCCTCATCACCGAGGCGGTGCGCCAGCTGCGCGGCGAGTGCGGCGATCGTCAGGTCGAGGGCGCCCACGTCGCGGTGGCCCACGGGTCGGGCATCCTCCTCTCGGTGATGTCGACGGCGGTGCTCGGGACCGAGGCCACGCTGTGACCGGCGCCCCGGACGGCCCGCCGACCCGCTTCGAGCCCCCCGTCGGCGCCGAGAGCAGCCCCTTCTGGGAAGCGACCGGCGACGGGAGGTTGCTCGTCCAGTGGTGCACCGCCTGCGACCGGGGCGTGTTCTACCCGCGCTCCTTCTGCCCGCACTGCGCGGCCCCGGGGTCGGCCCTCGAGTGGCGCACCGCCAGCGGGCGCGCCACCGTCTACGCCGCCGTGGTGGAGCACAGGCCCGAGGCAGCCGGCACCGCGTTCTCGGGCGGGCGGCCCTACTGTGTGGCCCTGGTCGATCTCGAGGAGGGGGTCCGGATGATGACGAACGTCATCGACTGCCCGCCTGACGAGGTGCGCAGCGGCATGGCCGTCACGGTGACCTGGGAACCGCTGCCGGACGGCCGGCAGCTGGCGCTCTTCCGCCCTGCCGGCGGGGAGGCCCGGTGAGCGTCCCCGCCGACAAGGGCCAGGCTGTGGCGCAGGGCATGCTGCATGCCTGGTGGGCCGAGCGCATCCCCGACCGCCTGGCGCTCGTGACCCCCCAGGGCGACCGCACCTACGAGGATCTCAACGCCGACATCAACCGGTTGGCCCGGGCCCTGCGGGCCCGGGGCCTGCAGGCAGGCGACTCGCTGGCCGTGATGTGCACGAACCGGCCCGAGTTCATCGAGGCCCGCTACGCCGCCCAGCGCAGCGGCCTGCGCTTCACCCCCATCAACTGGCACCTCACGGGCCCCGAGGCGGCCTACGTCGTCGAGAACTGTGAGGCGAAGGCGTTCATCTGCTCGGGCGAGCTGGGCGACAAGGTCGGCGTCGCCGCCGAGGCCGGCCGGGCCGGGCTGGTGAGGATCAACACCGGTGGCTACCTGCCCGGCTTCGAGATGTACCACTCGGTGGTCGCCGCCGAGGACGGCTCGAACATCGACGACCCGGTGCTCGGCACGGACATGCTCTACACCTCGGGCACGACAGGCCGGCCCAAGGGCGTGCACCGCGACACGGCGGCGATCAGTGCACTGGCCACCGTCAACTTCTGCGGTTACGACGAGGACTGGGCGACGAGCACCGACGCGCACCTCGTGACGGGCCCGCTCTACCACGCCGCCCCACTGGCCTTCTCGGTGGCCGTGCCCTTCCTGTACGGCGTGCCCCTCGTGATCATGGACCACTGGGAGCCCGCCGAGGCCCTCCGCATCGTGGAGCGGCACGGGATCACCCACACCCACATGGTGCCGACGATGTTCCACCGACTCCTCGCCCTGCCCCCAGAGGAGCGGGAGCGCTTCGACACCTCCTCGCTGCGCTTCGTGATCCACGGGGCGGCGCCGTGCCCCGTCCCGATCAAGCGGCGCCTGATCGAGTGGCTGGGGCCTGTCGTGGTCGAGTACTACGCCGCCACCGAGGGCCTGGGCACCCTGGTCGACTCCGAGACCTGGCTCGCCCACCCGGGCACGGTCGGGCGGCCCATGGCGCCGGGTCTCGTGAAGGTCGCCGACGACGCCGGCAACGACCTGCCCGCCGGGGAGGTCGGCCTCGTGTTCCTCCAGGCTCCGGCCGCCACCAAATTCGACTACTACGGCGACGCCGACAGGACGGCCGACGCGTTCCGGGGCGACTACTTCACCCTGGGCGACGTGGGCTACATGGACGCGGAGGGGTACCTGTACCTCACCGACCGCACCGCCAACCTCATCATCTCGGGCGGCGTCAACATCTACCCGGCCGAGGTCGACGCCGTCCTCCTGGACCACCCCGCCGTGGGCGACGTGGCGACCATCGGGGTGCCCGACGAGGAGTGGGGCGAGGTCGTGCTGGCGGTGGTGCAGCCCGCCGAGGGCGTGGAGGGCAGCGAGGAGCTGGCGGCGGAGCTCATGGCGTTCTGCCGGGACCGTCTGGCCCACTTCAAGTGCCCCCGCAGCGTCGACTTCGTGTCGGAGCTGCCGCGGGAGGATACTGGGAAGATCTTCAAGAGGAAGCTACGAGAGCACTACCGGGCGGCATCGAGCCGGAGTGACCAGGACCAAGGGAGCTGAAACGTGGGTATCTGTGACGGACGGGTCGTCGTCATCACCGGGGCGGGCCGGGGCATCGGGCGCGAGCACGCCCTCGAGTTCGCCAGCCAGGGCGCCAAGCTGGTCGTCAACGACCTCGGAGCGGAGGTGGACGGATCGGGCTCGTCGGCCGGTCCCGCCGGCCAGGTCGTCGACGAGGTCCGCGCCATGGGGGGCGAGGCCGTGGCGAACGGCGACGACGTCTCCGACTACGAAGGGGCGGGGCGCCTCATCCAGGCGGCTGTCGACACGTTCGGGACCATCGACGTGCTGGTCAACAACGCCGGCATCCTGCGCGACCGCATGCTGGTCAACATGACGATCGACGAGTGGGACGCCGTGATCAGGGTGCACCTGCGCGGCACGTTCGCCCCCACCCGCCACGCCGTCGAGTACTGGCGCAACCGCACCAAGGCGGGCGAGACGAACGATGCCCGCATCATCAACACGACGTCCCCTTCGGGCATTTACGGCAACGTGGGGCAGACCAACTACGGCGCCGCCAAGGCGGGGATCGCCGCCTTCACCGTGATCGCCGCCATGGAGCTCGAGCGCTACGGCGTCACGGTCAACGCCATCGCCCCGGCCGCGCTGACGCGCATGACCGAGAACCTCGGGATGGGCGCGGTGGCGGCGGAGAAGAAGCCCGAGGAGTTCGACCCCTTCGACCCCGCCAACATCGCGCCGATCGTGGTATGGCTCGGCAGCCCCGAGTCGGCGGGCATCACCGGCCGCGTCTTCAACGTCCAGGGTGACCACATCAGCGTGGCCGAGGGCTGGGTGGCCGGGCCCGGGGCCGACAAGGGCGATCGCTGGGACCCCGCCGAGCTGGGCAAGGTGGTGCCCGACCTGGTGGCCAAGGCGGCCCCCAACGCCAACATGGGTGGACGGCGGAAGTAGCCTCGGCCGATGTCCGAAGCGACACCTCCGGTGTCAGGGACCACCGAGGTCACCCCTCAGGTACCGGGCCGGCCCGACATGGAGGCGACCGTCCAGGTCATCCACGACAACGCCGACCGCCTCTTCCTGTGGGACTACGAACGGGACCGAGGACAGCTCGTCACCCTCTACAACAAGGCGATGGGGTCGCAGTGGAACAGCGTCACCGACCTCGACTGGTCGACCGAGGTCGACCCCGAGCGCCTCGTCGCCGAACAGGACAGCCCCCTGCTGGCCGTGGCCCGCGTGGCGGGGACGCTGCCCGGCTCGCCGCTGGCGAAGTGGACGGAGAAGGAGTACTCCCAGCTCGGCATCGAGTTCTTCAAGGCGAACCTGTCGCAGTTCATGCACGGCGAACAGGGGGCGATGATGACGGCGGCAAAGATCGTCGAGACGGTGCCGTGGATCGACGCCAAGTACTACGCCTCGACCCAGACCATGGACGAAGCGCGGCACACCGAGGTCTTCGCCAAGTATCTCCGCACCAAGCTCGGCGACGCGTACCCGATGAGCCCCTTCCTCAAGGCGCAGATCTGGTCGCTGCTCGAGGACTCGCGGTGGGACATCGCGTACCTCGGGATGCAGATCGTGATCGAGTCGCTGGCGTTGGCCGCCTTCGGCGACATGCTGCGGCGCACCAAGGAGCCGCTGCTGACGAAGCTCCTGCGCTACGTCATGTCCGACGAGGCGCGCCACGTGGCGTTCGGCGTGTTGACCCTGTCGGAGTTCTACCGCGACCTGAGCGAGGCCGAGCTGCGCGAACGCCAGGAGTTCATGGTGGACGCCACGCTCAACTCGCGGTCCCGGGCCACCACCCCCGAGGTGTGGGAGCGGATGGGGACGACCGCCGATGCGGTCTTCCCCTTCATCGTGCAGGCGGCCGAGAAGGCGAAGACGAACCCGATGCGGGGCTTCGCCCGCGGCTTCTTCGCCAAGCTGGTCCCCAACGTCCGCAAGCTGGGCCTCCTCGATGCGAACAACGGGTACCTGCGCGAGAAGTGGGGCGAGGCCGGGCTGCTCGAATTCGAGTTCGCCGACGACACGGGGTCCGACTACGAGTCCTACGATGCCGTCGCCCAGGACCGGGCGGCCCGGGGTGCCCTCGGCGCGTCGCCCGACGTCTCCGAGGGGTGAGCCCGAGGCGCTCCCCTCTCGACCGGGTGCGCGCCCTGTGCCTGACGCTCCCCGAAGCCGAGGAGCGTCCCTTCGGCGACCACACCCAACCGGCGTTCCGGATCCGGGACAAGTTCTTCGTCATGACGGGCGAGGACGGGAAGTCGATGACGCTGAAGGCCCCCAAGGGCGTGCAGGCGATCCTGGTGGCATCGGACCCCGGGCGCTTCTTCGTGCCGAAGTACGTCGGGCACATCGGCTGGGTCGGGGTGCGGCTCGACCGCACGGGCACACTCGACTGGGACGAGGTGGCCGAGCTGATCGCCGAGAGCTACTGCCTGACGGCGCCGAAGCGACTGGCGGCGCAGGTCGGCACGCCGCCGGATCCCACCGTCAGCGCGAGGGGTCGAGCCCGGTGAGCGTGGCGACCATGTTCTCGTCGTAGCGGACACCGCCCTGGGTCACGCCCACCGTCTCCCGCTCGCGCACGATGAGCCCGGTGCTGGGGACGATCCAGAAGTCCGTCGGGTTGGTGCCGTGCTCGGTCCCGGTGAAGGTGAGGGTGAACCGTGTGTGCTCGACGGTCACGGCGTGGCCGCCGACCACCATGGTCGCCTCGCCGAGCGCCTCCCCGGCCAGGGCCACCTTCTCCGCCGGGCTCGCCAGCGAGCACATGACGCCCCAGCGCTCCCCGGGGTGCGCCGCCGGCGGCAGCAGGTAGGCCGTCGCCGGGCAGTCCACGGTGGACGTGGTGGTCGCGCCGGCGATCGACTCGTCGGTGACGAGCCTGGGCACGCGCAACGCGCCGTCGTTGCCGGCGCACAGGGTGGTCGCCTCGGTGTGCTGGGTGATGGGGACCCAGCTCACGGTCGCGCAACGCCCGTCGGCGACGATCATGGAGGTGCTCGAGGGGAAGGAGCGCTGCACCCCCATGAGGCTCAAGCCCTCACCGCCACTGGTGCGGTACGTGTAGACGCCCGGCGCCGGCAGCCGGTTGCGCAGCGTAGCGAGTACCTTGCCGGTCTGGTCCCGTCGGTAGATGCGCAGCGCCTCGCGCAGGCCCACGGGCGACGACACGGTGCGGAACACGAGCGCCCACGCCGTCCCGCCGGCGGAGCTGACGATGACCACGGCGAGCACGAGGACCGACAGCAATCGGTGCTGCTGGACCCATTGCCAGACGAACACACCGCAATCGTACCCCGGCCCGGCCGGGCCGGGCCGGGCC
>Ga0181530_10000749_pt1 | contig 41917 bp, 24 predicted proteins | sample PEATcosm2014_Bin_42_FD_119769 | JGI IMG/M metagenome (GOLD analysis project Ga0181530, IMG submission 119769) | Peatland microbial communities from MTU Mesocosm Facility, Houghton, MI, USA - PEATcosm2014_Bin10_60_metaG | ecosystem: Environmental > Terrestrial > Soil > Wetlands > Peat | place...
CAGCCACAGTAGCAGGAGGCCTGGGATGAACTGGAAGGGGGTAATGCCTGCCATCACCACATGTTTCTGCGAGGATCTGAGTGTCGATCATGGCTTCATGACGAGACACTGCCGCTGGCTACTGGATCACGGCTGCACCGGAATCGTGGCGCTGGGATCGCTGGGAGAAGGAGCGACCCTGTTGTTCGACGAGAAGCTGGAGATTTTGCGCACGTGTGTCGGCGCGATCCACGGGCGTGGACCGGTAGTGGCTTCGATTTCGGCGCTGACCACGTCTGAAGCTGTGTCGCTGGCCAAAGCCGCGGCGGACCTGGGCTGCGATGGGCTGATGGTGCTGCCGCCTTACGTGTATCAGGGAAATTGGCGCGAGATGAAGACTCATGTCGCCGCCGTATTCGATGCGGCACCGCTTTCCTGCATGCTGTACAACAACCCGGTGGCGTACGGAACGGATTTTCTGCCGGAACAGATTCGCGAGCTGGCCGCCGAGCACGAGAATTTCGAAGCGGTCAAGGAGTCGAGCACCGATGCCCGGCGGGTGTCTGCCATCCGTGCGCTGCTGGACCGGCGGCTGGAGATATCGGTCGGGGTGGATGATGCGGTGCTGGAAGCGATCGGGGTGGGAGCGACGGGATGGATAGCCGGCCTGGCCAATGCACTGCCCGGCGAATCGGTGGAGCTGTTCAACTGCGGCGTCGCCGGGGAGAGTGACAGGGCCTTCGAGCGGTATCGCTGGTTCTTGCCATTACTGCGGATGGATACGGTTCCGAACTTCGTGCAACTGATCAAACTGGTGCAGGCGGAGGTGGGCATGGGGAATCCGCGCGTGCGACCGCCACGGCTGGAGTTGGTGGGAAGCGAACTGGAGCAAAACAGGAAGATTATCTGCGACGCGTTGCGTTCCCGGCCCCGGCCGGTGAGCAGCTACGCATTGCCGAACAGGAAGTGAAATATGTTAGCGTCCCGGGCAAGACTCTCCGGCCGGTCGCTGATCGGATTCCGCGAAGGCGCGGGTGCGGGTGAGCTCATGTACGCCACCGACCCCACCACCGGCCAACGTTTGCAGCCGGGCTTCATTCCAGCGAGCGCAGAAGAAGTGGAACTTGCAGCTCGCCTTGCGGCAGAAGCCTTCGAGGTTTACCGTCGCGCGTCCGGCCGCGAGCGAGGCAGGTTCTTGCGCAAGATCGCCTCGAATATCGAGTCGATCGCAGAGGACGTGATTCAGCGCGCCGGTCAGGAGACGGCTCTGCCGCGAGCACGCCTGCAAGGCGAAACCGCGCGCACCTGCGCCCAGCTCCGGCTGTTTGCCCAGGTGGCGGAAGAAGGATCGTGGGTTAACGCGCGCATTGATCGCGCCGATCCCGATCGCAAACCCGCGCCCAAACCCGACATCCGGTCCATGCTCCGGCCGCTGGGCCCAGTGGTGGTTTTCGGCGCCAGCAATTTTCCCTTGGCGTTCTCGGTGGCTGGGGGGGATACCGCTTCTGCCCTTGCCGGAGGGAATACTGTCATTGTAAAAGCGCACGCTGCTCATCCCGGCACCAGCGAACTCGTGGGTCATGCGGTGCAGGAAAGCGTTCGCGAATGCGGCCTGCCCGAAGGTGTGTTCTCGCTTCTGTTCGGCAGCGGTTCCGAGATTGGGACGGCGTTGATGAGGCACCCTCTGGTGCGTGCCGGAGGCTTCACGGGATCGCGCACCGCCGGAAGAATCTTGATGGACGTGGCGGCGTCGCGCCCGGAACCGATTCCGTTCTATGCCGAAATGAGCAGCACCAATCCCGTTTTCATCCTGCCCGGGGCCTTGCGAGAGCGCGCCCAAAACATCGCCGCTGGGCTGCATGCGTCGTTCACCATGGGAGCCGGGCAGTTCTGCACCAAGCCGGGGATGGTTTTTCTGCCCAAGGGGACGGATGCTGCTTCATTCACGAACAAGCTGAGCCAACTGGTGACAGAATCAACTCCTTTCCATCTCCTGACCAAGAGCATTCACTCTTCTTATGATTCGGCGATTGCCAGCCGTAAGACAGCCTCCACCGTCGAGCTTGTAGCCGAGGGTGGGGAGGCGGTCGCCGCCGGATTCGCCGCGAATTCCGCGCTTTTTGAAACCGATGGGGAGTCGTTTCTCGGCTCAGATCTGGATGCGGAGATTTTCGGACCGACCACGCTTATTGTGCGGCATTCCAGCCGTGATCAAATGCTGGCCATCGCCCGCTCCCTAGAGGGCCACCTCACCGCTACGATTCATGGCACGGATCAGGATTTGCGCGAGTTCGCAGATCTGATTGCGATTCTGGAGACGAAAGTCGGCAGGCTCGTCTTCAACGGCTTTCCGACCGGTGTCGAAGTTACCCATGCCATGGTGCATGGCGGCCCCTATCCCTCGACCTCGGATGGCCGTTCGACCTCGGTGGGAAGCCAGGCGATCTTCCGCTTCACGCGCCTGGTTTGTTACCAGGGATTTCCCGACGCCGCACTGCCCGACGAACTCAAGGACGCAAATCCCCTCGGGATCTGGCGAATGATCGACGGACAGATGTCGCGCGCTCCCGATGTGCCTGCGACACCGACTCAGGCGTAGCTGTGATTGCCGAAAGTCTACCCGGAATCGCCACATCCGCGGTGACGGGCTGCCTGCGTTATAATCGCGGCGCACGGATGGCCTCACCTGGCGCAAAACCTGCCCTTTTGAAATTCTCTCATCGCCGGGCGCGGTGCCATAGGCGAAGTGTTTCAAGCACGCGATACCACAGATGGTAGCTCCGAACGCATCATACTGGAGGGCAAAGATTACGTCGAATTTGGTGCGGGATCCTATGCGTTCACGATGCCGTGTGATGTTCGCGGTAGCCGCGCTGCTCTTCCTGGTGCCAGTGGGAACCGCAGCCGGCCAGAGCACAACGCTTATCAGCCTTGACCAGGCCATTGATCTGGCGCTGGCGCACAACCATTCGATTAAGGCCAGCCGGACCCTGATTCTTCAGAATCAGGCGCAGGAGATCACAGCGAATCTGCGTCCCAATCCGACACTAGGGGCAGACAGCCAGTTCATTCCGTTTTTCAGTCCGCAAGACTTTTCCGGGACGAATCTGGACCAAACCCAGCAATTTGATGTCGGGATCGGATACCTGTTCGAACGGGGCCGCAAGCGGCAGCGTCGCCTGCAAGCAGCCCGCGATCAGACTGCTGTGACACGCGCCCAGGTCGCTGATGCCGAGCGCACGCTGGCATTCAATGTAGGGCAGCAGTTTGTCAGCGTCTTGCTGGCGGAATCTACTCTCCGATTTGCGCTTGAAGATCTGAAAGGCTTTCAGCAGACCGTTGACATCAGCGAGACGCAACTTAAGGCGGGCTACATCGGGGAAGGCGACTATCTTAAGATTAAGCTGCAGCTTTTGCAGTTTCAGACGGACGTGTCGTCTGCCCGTTTGGCAAAGGTACAGGCGCTGGTGGGGCTTCGTGAATTATTGGGCTATGATGCGGTGCCGGCCGACTTTGACGTAATTGGCGATCTCGCATACCAGCCCCTCAAGGCCAGCCTGGAGGACTTGCAGGCCCGGGCACTGCGTGAGCGCCCTGACTTTCGTGCCGCGCAACTAGGGATCACCGCCGCCCAGAGCCAGATCCTCCTCGCCAAAGCGAATGCCAAAGTGGACGTAAACGGGACCTATGACTTTACCCACGTGTCGGGAGAAAACACGGCTTCGATCTTCGCAAATTTTGAACTGCCGATCTTCAATCGTAACCAGGGTGAGATCGCACGCACCACCCACGCGCTCACCCAGGCCCAGGAGCAGGAGCAATCGGCCAGTGATACGGTCCTTTCGGATGTGGCCAATGCCTATGAGGGGGTCAAAAGCAACGATGAAGTCGTGCAGCTCTACACCTCCGGATACCTCAAGCAGGCACAGGACTCGCGTGATATCAGTGAGTATGCTTATAAGCGCGGCGCCGCCAGTCTCCTGGATTTTCTTGATGCTGAACGCAGCTACCGGTCAACCCAATTGGCTTATCGCCAGGCTTTGGCCGCTTACATGACTGCACTGGAGCAGTTAAAGGAAGCGCTGGGATCGAGGAACTTGCCATGAACTGGCGTCGGGATAAGGTTCGTACCAATAACGACCGCGGGCAACTGGGGATTGCGGCAGCCGCCGTCCTGGCAATCATGCTCGTGCTTAGCGGCTGTGAGGGATCAGGGTCGAATGTCGGCGCCAGCACGAAGACCTCGAATAATCCCGAACTGTTTACCATCCCGCCAGAGCAGATGTCGCATGTGCAGGTCGTGAAAGTTGAACCTACGACTCTGACCCGGACCCTGCGCCTCACGGGGGCGGTTGCGTACAACGGTTTTCGGACCACGCCGGTTATCACGCAGGTGAGTGGGCCGGTCAGCAAAGTGGTAGTTGTTCCCGGGCAGCACGTGCACGAAGGCGATCCCATGTTGTACGTGTCCAGCCCGGATTACTCGCAGCTCCGCACGAATTACATGAAGGCCAAGGCCGCGTACGCCGTAGCGCAAAAGGCCTACGTTCGCGCCCAGGACTTGTACGAGCACAAGGCGATCGCGGAGCAGAATCTGGAGCAGGCCCAATCGGCCGAGGTCCAAGCGAGCGGCGACCTTATCGCGGCGCAGGCTGCACTCAAAGTCTTGGGGATTAACGATCCCGACGCCCTGGTGCAAGCCCCGCCTTCCTATGAGGTTCCGGTGAAGGCGCCGATCAGTGGACTGGTCGTTGAGCAGGATGTAGCCGCCGGGCAACTCATTCAGCCCGGCACGACCCAGTGCTTCATGATTTCTGATACCAGCAGCGTCTGGGTGCTGGTGAATGTCTATCAAAAGGATTTGCCGTATGTGCGCGTCGGAGATGCGGTGACCATTCAGACCGACACTTATTCTGAGGTGTTCCTGGGACGCATTTCTTACGTTGCGGCTTCTCTGGATCCGAACACCCGCACCTTGCAGGCACGCATTGACACCAGTAACCCAGGGGAGAAGCTGAAGAAAGATATGTACGTGGTGGCGTCGGTAAAGGCGGGCACGATTCCTCGTGCCATCGCCCTGCCGGATGCAGCGGTCCTGCGCGACAGCGAAAATCAGCCGTATGTTTATGTTGCGACGTCTTCGAACCAGTTTGGCAGGCGTGCAGTGACTCTGGGAGAAAGCTTGAACGGGCAGACCGAGATCACCAGCGGGCTGCAAGTGGGGGACCAGGTCATCGGCGATGGCAGTTTGTTCCTGCAGTTTGCGAATTCGCTGCAGCGCTGACCGCGGCGGGCCACAATGAAAAGCACTGCACAAATTCACGTGAGGATAGTCTCCACGGCATCTGAATGATCCATCGAATCGTCCAAGCGTCGCTGCGGCAGAAGTTTCTGGTTCTGATGCTGACCGTTTTCATCACGGTCGGCGGGATCCTGTCCTTTCAGCGGATGCCCGTGGACGCCTATCCTGACTTGTCCCCACCGCAAGTCGAGATCATCACGCAATGGCCGGACCACGCTGCCGAGGAAGTCGAACGGTTGGTGACGCTCCCTCTGGAAGTTGAGATGAACGGCGTTCCACACATGGAGGTGATGCGGTCTATCTCGCTATACGGACTGTCCGACATCATCCTGACCTTCGAAGAGAGAACCGACGACTACTTTGCGCGAGAGATCGTTTTCGAACGGCTCGCTCAAGCTACTCTTCCGACGGGGGTGAGTCCGGCGCTCGCGCCTCTGTTCAGCCCGAGCGGCCTGGTGTATCGCTACGTGCTGGAAAGTCCCGATCGCAGCCCGCAGGAATTGAAGACGATTGAAGATTGGGTGGTGGAACGGGCCTATCGCTCCGTCCACGGTGTAGCCGACGACTCGGGTTTCGGCGGCACGGTGATGCAATATCAGGTGCTGCTCGATCCGGCGCGCATCTACGGCTATCACTTGACCGTCCCGCAAGTGACGGCGGCCCTGGCTGCCAATAATGCCAATGCCGGCGGCGGGTTCTATTCGCAAGGGGGGCAATTCTACTATGTGCGTGGCATTGGACTGGTCCGCACCACCGACGACATTGGAAACATTGTTGTCGGGGCCAACAAAGGGGTGCCCATTCGCGTGCGCGACGTCGGAGATGTCACGATCGGACACGCGCCACGCCTGGGTGAATTCGGTTTTCAGAAGAATGATGACGCTGTGGAAGGCGTCATTCTCATGCTGCGCGGGGAGCAGACGCAGAACGTTCTCAAGGGAGTTGAAGCAAAAACAGACGAGTTGAACCGCCAGATCCTGCCGCCCGACGTCAAGATTCGTCCTTATTACGACCGGAGCGAGCTGGTGGATTTAACCACGGACACAGTGGAAGACAACCTGCTCCGCGGCATGGTGCTGGTGCTGGTCGTCCTGATCTTCTTCCTGGTCAGCTTCCGGGCCGCCATCATCGTCGCCATCACCATCCCACTGTCGTTGTTGTTTGCATTCATTGTGCTGCATGCGCACGACGTGGCGGCGAACCTGCTCTCCATCGGCGCCATCGACTTCGGCATTGTCATCGACGGCACGGTGGTGATGATGGAGAACATTTATCGGGAACTGGCATTGCGAGAGGGACAGGAATACAAACTCAACGATGTCATTCTGGCGGCGGCAAGGGATGTGGACCGCCCAATTTTTTATTCGGTTGCGGTCATTCTCGCGGGTTATCTGCCTATTTATGCGTTGAGCGGGGCGTCCGGGAAGCTCTTTCATCCCATGGCCGAGACCATGTCGTTTGCTCTGGTTGGCGCACTCATCCTGACCCTTACCCTCATTCCTGTGCTGGCTTCGTATTGGTTTAAGAGTGGCGTTCACGAGAAGCCGAACCGGGTCTATGAGTGGATGAAACGGAAGTACGCAACGCAGCTGGATTGGGCACTCAATCGCCCCAAGACAACCCTGGCGATTGCCGCGCTCATCTTTGGCGCGACCCTGTTGCTGATCCCTTTTATCGGCGGGGAGTTCATGCCCCATCTCGATGAAGGAGCGCTGTGGGTGCGGGCTACCATGCCCTATACGATTTCGTTCGAGGAAGCCAGTAAGGTCGCCCCTCAGATACGCGACATTCTGATGTCTTATCCGCAAGTCACCGTGGTGGGTTCAGAGTTGGGGCGCCCCGACGATGGTACCGATCCTACCGGATTCTTTAACTGTGAATTCTATGTTGGCCTGAAACCCTACAAAGACAAGTCGTGGAGCGGCGACATCAGCGAGAAGAAACAGCTGATCGAATCCATCAACCAGAAGCTTTCCGCCTTTCCCGGAATCATTTTCAACTATACGCAGCCAGCGGAAGATGCCGTGGACGAAGCCCTGACCGGCCTCAAGAGTTCGCTGGCGGTCAAAATCTATGGCAGTGACCTGAATGTGCTTCAGGATAAAGCCATACAGATCAAGAACACACTGGCCCAGGTACCTGGTTTCACGGACCTCACTGTGGTGCGTGAGCTTGGCCAGCCCAGTTTGCTGGTCGACGTCGATCGCGACAGGATCGCACGCTATGGAATCAATGTCGCGGACGTAGAGGCGGTGGTTTCGGCCGCAGTCGGTGGACAAGCGGTAACCCAGGTCATTCAAGGGGAGAAGCTGTTCGATCTGGTGGTCCGCATGCAGCCGCAATTCCGCAGCAGCGCCCACGAGATTGGGAATCTGCTGGTCGGCACGCCGGATGGACAGCAGATTCCGCTCAGCCAGCTTGCCAATATAAGCCAGGGAAATGGTGCGTCTTTTATTTATCGCGAGAATAACTCCCGCTACATCGGCGTGCAGTACAGCATCGAAGGCCGTGATCTAGAGCGGACTGTTCGAGACGGGCAAGCGGCGGTCAATAAGGTTGTGAGGTTGCCACAGGGCTACCGGATGACGTGGGGTGGCGAATACAGCCAATTTCTCGATGCAAGGTCGCAGATGTATTTCATCGGGCCACTTGCCGTCGCTCTGATTTTTATGATCTTGTTTGCCCTTTACGGGAACTTCAAGTTTCCGTTCACGATCGCCCTCGGAGTAATTATGACCGAGCCTGTTGGAGCTTTGGTTGCGCTCAAGCTGACGCACACTCCGTTCAGCGTGTCTTCCATTCTGGGGCTTCTAGCCCTGCTTGGAGTTTCGGTTGAGACCGCAGTCATTCTGGTGTCTTACATCAATAAGCTGCGGCAAGAAGGAATGAATATACGCGCGGCCACTCGCGAAGCGGCTCTGCTGCGACTTCGACCGATCATGATGACTGCCCTGGTTGCGTGCCTGGGACTACTTCCAGCCGCACTATCCACAGGGATCGGCTCCGATACGCAGAAACCTTTCGCCATCGTCATTGTGGCCGGATTGATTTCCCGCCTCTTTATCGGCTTCTTCGTCAATCCGGTGTTGTACGAAATGGTCGCTCGCGAAGGCGACGTTCTTCAGGTATAGAGGGAAGACCGGGTGCGCCTGTGAACTGGCAGTCTTGTTCGTGCCACCGAGATGCAAGCGACCGCTCGAACCTCATCTCGAGGTGCCGGCTTACAAACACACAACGAATGATATGTGCGACCAGCCGGCTCAGGGGCATTTCCGAACCGACCGGGTCTGCGTATACTGCGTTGGTCGGTCCTATGGTCAACGGACTGGATATTTTGACCTGAGTTCTGTGGAGGCGATTCGTGAGAAACAAACTGACGTCAATTGGCATGAGTCTGTTCGCAGTCATGGCGTTAATGATCGGCAATCAGATTGTCGCAGTGGCGCAGGCGCAGCCGTCCCCAGCCCACAAAGCGCCCGCTGCTGCTGCCCGCGTGGACATCCCTATTCCGAACATCCCTTACACCAAGTTTGTGCTAAGCAACGGGCTGACTGTGCTGGTGCACGAGGACCACAAGGCTCCGATCGTTGCCGTGAACACCTGGTACCACGTCGGCTCCAAGAACGAGAAGCCGGGCAAGACCGGATTTGCGCACCTGTTCGAGCACCTGATGTTCAGCGGCAGCGACGACTTCAATCATACGTACATCAATGCCATGGAGAAGATTGGGGCTACGAATCTGAATGGCACCACCAATAACGATCGCACGAATTATTTCGAAAACGTGCCGACCTCCATGCTCGATTACGTCCTGTTCGCCGAAAGCGACCGCATGGGACATTTGCTGGGTGTGCTCGACCAGAAGAAACTCGACCTGCAGCGCGGGGTGGTGCAAAACGAAAAGCGCGTGGGTGAAAACCAGCCTTACGGCGTTACCGAACAGATTCTCACGGAAAACACCTACCCTGTTGGTCATCCGTACTCCTGGACGGTGATTGGTTCCATGCAGGACCTTGACGCGGCATCTTTGAGCGACGTGCAGGAATGGTTCAAGACGTACTACGGTCCGAACAACGTCACGGTGGCGATTGCGGGTGACATCACGCCGGAAGTGGCGCGCGAAAAAGTGGAGAAGTACTACGGCGACATACCTGCTGGTCCGCCCATCGCCAAGCAGGAAGTGTGGGTGGCCAAACGTACCGGCACGCACCGCGGCTGGGTGCAGGACCGCGTCCCGCAAGCGCGATTGTATCGGGTATGGAATGTGCCGGAATTTGGCTCACCCGAAGAAGCGCAACTGGACTTAGTGGCGCAGGTGCTCGGCCGCGGCAAAACGTCCCGGCTGTACAAACGCCTGGTCTACAAAGATCAGACTGCGACCACCGCGACCGCCACGAATGACACCAACGAGATCGGCGGACAGTTCGACTTTACACTCACTGCCACTCCCGGCGGAGACCTGAAGAAGGTGGAAAAGGCAGCGGATGAGGAACTGCAGAATTTCCTGAAGAACGGTCCCACCGAGACCGAACTGCAAATCGCCAAGACGCAGATTCTCGGAAACTACGCGCGGATCGTAGAACGCATCGGCGGCTTCGGCGGCAAGAGCGACTTGCTGGCACGTTGCCAGACGTACCGGGGCAATCCTGATTGCTACAAGGATTATCTGAAGTGGGTCAAGGCGGCGACCCCGGCGACGGTGAAGAAAGCCGCGGTTGACTGGCTCAGCGATGGCGACTACGTGCTCGAGGTGCAGCCCTATCCGACCAACTTCAAGACTGAGGCCAAGCTCGACCGGTCCAAGGAGCCAGCGCCGGGTGGGCCCATGTCGCTCAATCTGCCTCCCTTGCAGAAAGCCACTCTGGCCAATGGGCTGAAGATCGTCCTGGCGGAGCGCCACACGGCTCCCGTGGTGAACTTTACGCTGATGGTTGAAGGCGGCTACTCTGCTGATCCCGCTACCGCGCCGGGCACGGACAGCTTCTCGCAGCGCATGCTGGAGGAAGGCACACCGACCCGCGATTCCCTGAAGATTGGCGAGGAACTGGAATCTCTCAGCGCCAACTTCAATGCCGGCGCGAACCTGGACTGGTCTTTGGTCAGCCTCAACACGCTCAAAAGCACCATGGACCGATCGCTCGACATTTACGCGGACCTCATCCTGCATCCGGCGTTTCCGCAGAAGGAGTTCGAGCGCCTGCAGAAGGAACGAATCGCGGGCATCAAGCGCGAGAAAGTGACGCCGCAGGCGATGGCCTTGCGCGTGGTTCCGGCACTGATCTATGGCAAGGGACATCCGTATGCTGTACCGTTCACCGGCACGGGTACCGAGGCCAGCGTGAGCCAGATGACCCGCGAAGACCTGGCTAAATTCCACGACACCTGGTTCAAGCCCAACAACTCCACCTTGCTCGTGGTGGGGGACACTTCCATGGAGGAAATCAAACCCAAGCTGGAAAAACTGCTGGCTTCGTGGAAGGCGGGTGACGTTCCACAGAGAACGGTACCGAAGGTGGAGGAACCGGCAAAGGACGTGGTGTATCTCGTGGACCGGCCGGGTTCCGGACAAAGCGTGATTTTTGGCGCGCAACTGGCGCCTCCGCGCAACGATCCGGACTCGATTGCTCTGCAACTCGTGAATGACATTTTTGGCGGGAAATTCAGCTCGCGCATCAACTTGAACCTGCGCGAAGACAAGCACTGGTCCTACGGCGTGTTCAGCGTTTTGCCCTCCGCTCGGGGCCAGCGTCCCTACATCAGCATTTCGGCGGTGCAGACGGATAAGACGAAAGAATCCATGGTCGAACTGGTTAAGGAATACAAAGATATCGTGGGTGGAAAACCGATCACGGCGGAGGAACTGACGGACGAGCAGACTAATGTCACGCTTGGACTACCCGGCAACTTTGAGACGGTGCAGCAGCTTGGCGGCTCATACAGCACCATCCTGCAGTACGGCCTGCCGGAAGACTACTTCAACACGTTTACGCAAAAGGCGATGGCCATGACGCCAGACAGCGCCAACGAAATCGCCAAAAAATACATCTTGCCCGATCACCTGGTCTGGGTGGTCGTGGGAGACATGGCCAAGGTCGAGTCTGGTGTCCGGGAACTGAACCTGGGCGAAGTCCACAAGATTGACGCTGACGGCAATCCTGTGCAGTGAAGTGAAGCTGAAAAGTCGACGGGAGATGCGGCGCTATTTTCCTGAGATTCCGCGTCTCCCGGCCTCGCTTTGCCCACGGGCTTCCTCGCAGGCTTGCAGCGGGTCGCGGCCGGTGATTTCCTTATACCAGGCAGGATGGAAGGTCCACGCCCAGGCTTCGCTCACGGCGCCGCGGATCATCGCCTGGAAGGTGCCTGGTTCGCCGATTGTGCTGAGGTAGATGTGAATGAATATCCCGCCCAGCATGATGAGCGCGGAAATGTCGTGCAGCACATAACTGACGGCGACTGTCCAGCGCCCGAACGTGCGCGCTCCCATCCATAGAATGATTCCGGTAATCAGGTAAACCACGCAGCCGCCGACGATCTCCCAGAACTGCACTTTTTGGCCGCCGTTGAAAAAGCCCGTGTCGGGTGGATCGTGTTTCTCTTTTCCGCCGATGATCTTCCTGAGATTGCGCATCCACCTGGTATCGGCAGCAGTCCACTTCATGGACTTCAGCCAGTTCAGAGTCTGCAGTCCGAAGAAAATGACAAATCCGAGCCCGAACCAGGGGTGCATCTCACGGCTGAGCGGGCCACCTCCGAAAATAGGAGTAAACCAGCGGAAAAGCCAAGGCATATAAATGCCAAATCCGGTGAACAACGCCAGAAAAAAGAAGAGGGCGACCATCCAATGCAGAAAGCGCGTGTACGCCCGGTGACGCAGCAACTCGCCTTCGTAGACCCCGGTCTGCCCGATCTGATCGAAGACGGTGCGCGCTTTGTGGTCAAAACGTTCGATAGCGGTGGACATCAGGTTTCCTTTTCAGGCAGCGGCGGCTTCAACGGCGGTTCGGGCTGCGGCCGGCGCGGGCCAACTGTCACGTAGTGCAGAAGCACTCCCACCAGACCGAACAGCGCGAACGTTCCCAGCACCGGCTTGAACAGCCATTTCCAGACGGTATAGCTCCAAGGTATAACCGGTTTGCTCGGCAAGCCGCCGTAGCGTTCCGGGTCGGTCGCATCATGCAGGACGTAAACCACGTGTGTGCCGCCAATCGATTGCGGGTCGTACACACCCGCCTGCGCGAATCCGAAATTCTCGCGAAGCTGCTTGGCGCGTTCTGCCGCGACGTACTTCATATCGTCTTTGGTGCCGAATTTCAGGCAGCCGGTCGGACACGCCTTGATGCAAGCCGGTTCCAGGCTTTGGCCAACGCGGTCGGAGCAGAGCGTGCACTTGTAGACTTTCTTCGTAGCTGGATTGAACTTGGGAATGTCGTAGGGACATCCGGAAACGCAGAATTCACAGCCGATGCAGTTTTCCTGCTGGAAATCCACGATACCGTTGGTGTATTGCACGATCGCGCCGTCGGCGGGACAGGCCCGCAGGCAGCCGGGATCGGCGCAGTGCATGCACTGGTCCTTGCGCATGAGCCACTGCACCGTGCCGTCTTCACGCTGGTGCTCGTTGAACTTGATCAGGTTCCAGAAATTCCAACGCGTCTCCGGCATCGTCTGGTAGGTGTTGTCGAAGGTGGTGGCGGCGAACGGCATGTCGTTCCACTCAACACACGCGACCTCGCACGCCTTGCAGCCGATGCAAATAGTCGTGTCCACCAGCTTGCAGACCTCTGGCTCGCGCTGCACGCCGAAGCCCGGCGCCGGTCCGGAGTGGCCCGAGATCTGCTTGATCTGAAGTGTCTTGCGATCGCTCATGCTTTGTCTGCCGCCGTAGCGCCGGCATCCTGCCTTCACATGCGGGAGCGCGACGCTCCCCACGACAGCCGCCGGGACGGCGGCGCTACACTATGCCTTTTCGATCTTCACCAGAAATCCCTTGAACTCCGGGGTGAACGCATTCGGATCGATCACTGTCGGAGTCAGCTGGTTGGCAAGAGTCTTCGCCGTCTTGCCTTCGTCTTCTGCAATGCCGCGGAATCCCCAATGAATGGGAATTCCGATCTGAAACATCTCCTGGCCGTCGATCTTCATCGGCCGGATGCGGCGCGTGACCATGGCTTTCGCTATGTAATGGCTGCGCGCGCTGGTGACTCGGACTTTCTCTCCGCCCTTTAGTTGCATCTGCTCCGCGAGTTCGAAGGGAACTTCCACGAACGGCTCCGGCACAAGCTGCACGTTCATGGGATTGTTCTTCGTCCAGTAGTGATAGTGTTCGGTCAGACGATAAGTTGTGCAGATGACCTTGAATTCCTGGCCGGTCACCGCATACTTGTCGGCGTCAGTCTTGTATTTCTTGACAACTGGATTTGTGGACTGGTTCGGGTGCAAGGGATTCGCAATCGGGCTTTCGATCGGCTCGTAGAACTCGGGGAAAGGTCCGTCCGCCATCGCGCCCAGCGGCACGAACAGCCGCCCCACACCCTCGGGATTCATAATGAAAGGCCCCATGTGATCTTTGGGTGGCGAATCGGCCTTGAAATCGGGAATGTCGTTGCCGACCCAGGATTGCTTCGCCTCGTCCCACCAAACCTGACGGCGAGGAGCGTCCCAGGGCTTGCCGTTGAGGTCACACGAAGCGCGGTTGTAGAGCACCCGCCGGTTCATCGGCCAGGACCACGCCCAGTTGGGATAAACCCCGAGCCCGGACGGATCATCGGTTCCGCGACGCTGCGTCAGCGCGCCCGCCTCGGTCCAGGAGCCGCAATACAGCCAGTTGCCGGAGAGAGTCGTGCCGTCATCCTTCAGCCAGGCGAAGCCCGGTAGCTGCTGGCCCGCCTTGATCGTCACGTTCGTCTTGGGATCGGTAAGGTCGGCGAGGGCCTTGCCGTTGATCTCCTTCGCGACCTCAGCCAGAGATGGGTTGTACGGATTCGTATAGGCGAACGACGCATTCAGGATGGGATCGGGGAACTTGCCGCCGTCCTTCTGATAAAGTTCGCGCACCTTCAGAAAAATTGTTGCCAGAATTTCCTGGTCCAGCCTGGCCTGACCCGGCGGCGGCAGTGCGACGTTCTTCCACTGCAGCCAGCGGGCGGAATTCACAAACGTCCCGTCCTTCTCGGCAAAACCAGCGCCCGGCAGGCGATACACGGTGGTGTTGATTTCCTTCATCTCTTCGGTCGAGATGCCGGGAGCACGCCAGAACTCGCTGGTTTCGTCGGGATAGATTTCGCAAACCACCAGCCAGTCCGCCTTCTTCAGCGCATTAATATTCTTTTCGGAGTCCGGCCCGATCATCACGCCATTCATGCCGAAGGCGAAAATGCCCTTGACCTTGCCCTCGTACATGTCGTTCCAGATGTTCACCCAGGAGTAGTTGCGATCAATCTTCGGGAGATAGTGAAACGCGTAGTCGTTTTCTTTCGTCGCCGCCGGGCCGTACATCGCTTTGAGGAACGAAACGGCGAACTTCGGCGTGTTCGACCAGTAGTTGAAAGAATCCCAAGGATCAGGTTTTGCGGGACCGGGAGTGATGCGCTTCAAGTAGGCGGCAAGATCAGTATCGGTGGGGTTCGGCATCTTCAGATAGCCGGGCAGAATGTCGAAAATTCCCGCCATATCGGTGGCGCCTTGAATGTTCGAATGCCCGCGAAGCGCGTTGATGCCGCCGCCCGCGCGTCCCACGTTGCCCATGAGCAACTGCAACATGGCCGCCGTGCGGATGATCTGGGTACCGAAGCTGTGCTGAGTCCATCCGACGGCGTAAATGATTGTGGCGACTTTCTTCATGTCGCCGTCTTTGCGGATGGAGGTGAACAGATCCGCAGCCTTCAGGAATTGGTCTTGGGGAATTCCGGTGATGCGCTCGACCATCTCTGGCGTGTAGCGCTCGTACTGTTTCTTCAGCAACTGAAACACGCAGCGCGGATGTTGCAGAGACAAGTCGTACGCCGTCTTCGGCGGAAGCACGGGTGGAGGAGGCGTTGCGCCCGGGGCGCCGGTTTTCGGCGCTGGCGGACGGCTCCCTGCCGTCATCGCCTTCCCACTTACATCGCCCCCTTCTTCATAGTTCCAGGTTGCTTTGTCGTAGACCTTCTTCTCCGGATCAAAGCCGGAGTACAGGCCGTCGTCCGGCAGCTTGAATCCTTCCTTGATGACGAACGCGGCGTTCGTGTAGTTGACGAGATAATCGTGGGCGATGCGGTTGTTCTGAATCGCGTAATTGATCAGGCCGCCAAGGAAAGCAATGTCGGCCCCGGCGCGAATCTGCAGGAACAGGTCAGCGGTCGCGGCGGTGCGGGTGAGCCGCGGATCAACCACAATCATTTTGGCGTTGCGGTGCAGTTTGGCTTCAATCGCCCACTTGAAGCCGCAGGGATGGTTCTCGGCCGGATTGCCGCCCATGATCAACATCAAGTCAGTGTTCTTGATGTCAATCCAGCCATTGGTCATCGCCCCGCGTCCGAATGTTGGCCCCAAACTGGAGACCGTAGGGCCATGTCAAACCCGGGCCTGGTTTTCCAGGTAGCAGACCCCCAGGCTGCGCATGCTCTTGACCACGAGATAGTTGAATTCGTTGGTGTCGGTGCAGCCGCCGGTGAAGGCGATGCCTTCGCAGCGATTGACAGTGTGGCCCTGCGCGTCTTTTTCCAGGAAAGTGTCGTCGCGCGTCTTCTTCACGCGCTCGGCAATTTCGCTGTAGGCCTGCTCCCAGGAAATATCTTCCCAATCAGTCGCGCCCGGCCGCCGCACTTGTGGCTTGAGCAGGCGCCGATCATTCAGAATGTCCTGCTGGAGCGATGAGCCTTTGGGGCAGAGTGTGCCCCGGTTGATGGGGTGGTCGGGATCGCCCTCGACGTGCACGACCTGCGGAATGGCGTTTTTCGCCTTGTCGCCGAGCGTGTAAATAATGACGCCACAACTCACTGAACAATACGGACAGGTGCTGCGCGTCTCGCTGGCTCGTGAGATTTTCAGGCTCTGGGCTTGGGCGTAAACCGGCGTGAGGTCGAATCCCAGTGTGGAAAGGCCGGCTCCGCCAACGATGGCGCCTTTGAGAAAGGTCCTGCGGGAGAATTCCATCGAAACCTCCTGCAATCTGCCGCATGGCTTCACTGGCCATGCGGACCCTTGGGCAACTGATCTTGCAACTAACGATGTGGAACAGAGGTTGAAGGTTGCGGCCGTCGCGTCCCACGCCACACGGTCAAATCGTGCGCAAACTGATGCCGGGAAATATACCGCCGGAAGGAGTCAAATGCAAATGGCTTCCCTCATTGCTCCTCCGGCGGGTTGCCTTGATAATTGGCCGATGGTCTCATCCTGGCAACGGCGTATCGAACGTGCGGAGGAACTTGCCGGCGAGCACCCGTTCGCGGCGGAAATCCTCGGGTTCTACATCTACGTTGCGCGCTTCCAGGAGGACCTGCACCGGCAGCTGAGCGTGGTTCTGCAATCACCTGCAACATTGGTCGCCCGTGAGCTCAGTGGCGTCGAAATGTCGGAACTCAGACCCAGATTTGAATCGTTTCTGTCGCTGGCGGAGGCTCACGGCCCACAGCAATTGTCCAAAGTGAGTAGTGAACTGCGTGGTCGCGGGCCAAGCTTCTGGACTGAACTGCTGAATGGCGCATGGAACGCGCACGACGCTTCTGACGCTCAGAGCCTTCTGGCGCTGGCTTTTCTCCAGCCCTACGCCGAGATGTTGCGAGCTCGCGCCGCGCTGCGTCCCAGTCAGCACACGTACGCGGTCTGTCCCTTCTGCAATCGCAGGCCCGGGGTCGGCGTGCTGCGGCCGCAGGGCGATGGCGCTGCCAGGTCGCTGGTCTGTTCTTTCTGTCTGAACGAATGGGAGTTCCGCCGCATCGTCTGCCCCGGTTGCGGAGAGGAAAACGACCAGGAGCTCCCCGTCTTTACCGCCAGCGATTTCGGCTACATCCGTGTGGAATGCTGCGACGCTTGCAAGACCTACATCAAGACTGTGGACCTCACCCGCAATGGCCGCGCCGAGCCGCTGGTGGATGAACTGGCCGCTGCTCCACTCGATCTCTGGGCGCGCGATCGCGGCTACGCCAAGCTGCAGAATAACCTGCTCGGGATGTAGCTTTCACGACAACCATTTCTTCCCGGTCCCGGATGCCGTTACTATAGAGGGCTCGGTGAAACCTCAAAGGTTCTTGCTGTATGGTCTATCGAAGTGAAGGAGGCTGCCATTCTAACCCTGGGCATTGATGTTGGAACGGGCGGAACACGCGCCTTGGTACTCGATGAGCAAGGCCGAGTCGCCGGTTCCGCGACGGAAGAGCACGCGCCGTTCGCCTCGCCCGAAATCGGCTGGGCAGAGCAACATCCTGAGGACTGGTGGCGCGCCTGCTGTGTCGCGGTGCCCAAGGCCCTCGAACGAGCCCATGTGCGTGCGGAGGATATTGCCGCAGTCGGGTTCTCGGGTCAGATGCATGGTGCGGTCATGCTCGATGAGCGGGGGAGGGTGGTGCGGCCGGCGCTGATCTGGTGCGACGTGCGAACCAATCCGCAATGTCAGGAGCTGACGGAAAAAATCGGCGCCGCGCAATTGATCCAGGCCACGTGCAACCCGGCGCTGGCCAACTTCACGCTTACCAAGCTGATGTGGGTGCGCGAGCATGAGCCGGAGAACTGGAAGCGCGTGCGCTGGATCATGCTGCCCAAAGATTACGTGCGGTGGCGCATGACCGGCGAGCGCGCCATTGATATGGCCGACGCCTCAGGTACGTTGCTGCTCGACGTCGCCCATCGGCGCTGGTCGCAACTGATGCTGGAAGCGGCGGGGATCGATGAACGTTCACTACCGGCATTGTTCGAATCGCCGGATGTGTGCGGAAGAATCAATTCTGAAGGCGCCAAGGCTTTGGGTTTGCGGCCGGGGACGCCGGTAGTCGCCGGCGCCGGCGATCAGGCGGCGGGCGCGGTAGGGATGGGCATTGTTGTTCCCGGGACGGTCAGTGCCACGATCGGAACGTCGGGTGTGGTGTTTGCCGCTACGGATCGTCCGGCGCTCGAGCCGGGAGGGCGTCTTCATACTTTCTGCCATGCGATTCCGGGGCGCTGGCATGTGATGGGAGTGACCCAGGCCGCAGGCCTATCTTTGCGCTGGTTTCGCGACCAGTTTGGGGCGGGAGCGGACGGCAACGGCGAGAAAAAAGACGGACGCGATCCCTACGAGCGTCTTACCGACGAAGCCGCGAAAGTCCCGGCTGGATGCCAGGGGCTGTTGTGGACCCCCTATCTGATGGGCGAGCGCACCCCGCATCTTGATCCCAACGCACGCGGCGCGCTCGTCGGCCTAACCGCCACGCACACACGCGCGCACGTGATTCGGGCGATTCTTGAAGGCGTCGCTTTCAGCTTGCGCGATACGTTCACCTTGTTCGATGAGATGAAAGTCGCGGTCAAGCGCATTCGGCTCGGCGGCGGTGGTGCAAGGTCTTCCTTGTGGCGGCAGGTTCAGGCGGATGTCTACGGCCACGAAGTTGAAATCGTCGAGGCGGAAGAAGGCGCGGCATACGGGGCAGCAATTCTGGCGGGAGTCGGCGCCGGTACGTGGAGATCAGTGGACGAAGCGTGTGCCGCAGTGGTGCGCGTGGCCAGGACGGTGCAACCGCAGCCCGATGTGGTCGGCATCATGAATGCGAACTACGCGTCGTACCGCCGGGTGTATGCGGCAACGAAAAGCATCTTCGCGTCGTGATCGATCCCTCGTGAAGCACCGACGCTACCGAATGCCCAGTTGTTTCTGGATTTGCTCCAGCGGCACGCCTTTTGTCTCCGGAACCATGGTCTTCACCCAAATGAGTTGGAGAACCATCATGCCGGCGAAAAACGAGAAAACGGCACCGGGCGGGAACGCAGTCACCATCCTCGGGAAGAAAGTTGTCAGCAAAGCGGCGAAAATCCAGTGGGTAAAGCTGCCGAGAGTCTGGCCTTCGGCGCGATGGCGATTGGGAAATATCTCGGAGATAAAAACCCAGATGACTGCTCCCTGGCCAATAGCGTGGGCAGCGATGAACGCAAAGATGCAAACCGGCACGATTGAATAATGCTGTGTAAAGAAGGCCCAGGCGACCAGACCGAGCGAGATGATGTAGCCGAAGGAGCCAATATAGAGAAGGGTGCGCCGGCCTAATCGATCAATCAGCCAGAGTCCGACAAAGGTGAAAGCCAGATTGGTGATGCCAATGCCCACGGATTGCAACAAGGCGGCCTTGGCCGCGAGGCCCGTTAGTTCAAAGATGCGGGGAGCGAAATACAGAATCGCGTTGATGCCAGAGAGTTGATTGAAGAAAGCAATCAGAATGGCGAGCAGGATCGGTCTGCGAAGACGTCGAGTCCAGAAGTGTCCCGACGACGCCGGTTCGGTAGACGCGGCGCTGATCTCGTCGGCCTCGGCTGCGATTTCCGCTGGCGGAAGATCAGGCTGGACCCGCTGCAGGACCCGCAAGGCTGCCTCGCGGTCGCCCTTCCTGCTTAGCAGCCACCGCGGGCTTTCGGGCAGGCCGAAGCAGAACACGGCGTAGAGGAAGGATGGAAACGCGGCCACCCCCAGCATCCAGCGCCAGGCGTTTTCGCCGATGCCGGCCAACAGCGCATTCGAGACGAAAGCGACCAGGATGCCAAAAACAATGTTGAACTGGAACATGCCGGCAAGGCGTCCTCGATGCTTCGGCGGAGCGATCTCGGAAATATACATTGGAGCAACTACGGTAGAGATGCCGATACCCAGGCCGCCGATCACGCGCGCGGCGATGAAAGTGGCGACGTTTGGCGCCAAACCTGAGCCCACCGCCCCGACAAGGTAGAGAACGCCAATCCAAAGCAGCGTGGCTTTGCGCCCAAACCGGTCAGCAGGCCAGCCACCGATCAGGGAACCAACGACGGTGCCATAAAGGGCTGAGGCCATCGCTATGCCGTGCAGGCCGGGACTCAGAGCCCAAAGCGTCTGGATTGTCTTTTCGGCGCCGGAAATAACGACTGTATCAAAACCGAAGAGAAATCCGGCAAGAGCCGACGTGAGTGACCAGAAGAAAATGCGGGCATTCATACAAAGAGAAGGCGCAGCTTACCACAGAATTGATGAGATTCGCAGTGATTCAAGCGTGAGGGCGTCGTTCCGTGAGAACTGCTGTCAGGCCTTGGTCAGCGGATAGCCCTTCTCCCGCCAGCCGCGGATGCCGCCCTCCATCGAAATCACGTCGGTGTAGCCCATCTTCTGCAGGTTATCGGCGGCCAGTGCCGAGCGGAACCCTCCGCCGCAATACAGGATCATCTCCGTGTTGAGTTCGGGAACGCGTGCCTCGATGTCGCGCTCAATGACGCCTTTGCCCAGATGAATGGCACCGGGCAGGTGGTCCTTGGCGAATTCGCTCTCTTCGCGCACGTCCACAAGCAGGATCTTGTCGCCGCGGTCCATCCTGGCTTTTACCTCGTCAACATTGGTTTCGCGAACGCGCTTCCTGGCGTCGTCCACAATCTTCAGAAAACGGGGAGGATGCTGGTGGGCCATGAGAACTCCTTTGGGCTCGCGATGAACATCCTACCAAGTGCCGCTGGATTGTGCATGGTCGCTCACGCGACCGGCGTAGGTCGTAGGGGATGTCCAACACAACTTGTCATCCTGAGCGTAGCGAGGGACCCGGGCGTCTGTATGCGCCCGGAATCTTTCGACGCGCAGTAAAAACCCCAGGTCCCTCGCTACGCTCGGGATGGCAGAACGCTTTTGGAATGGGGCCTCTTCGCGGCGCACCAAACTTCGTTTAGCATCAACCCAATGAAGCGGGAACAACCCAAGCGGCGGATCGGCTTGGCTCGCGCTTTCTCCAAGCTGGGATACTGCTCGCGCTCGCAAGCCGCGGAGTTGATACGGGCGGGCCGCGTGCGCCTGAATGGAAGCGTCCGGTGCGATCCGGAAGAACCAGTTCACGTTGGGCAGGATCGCATCGTGTTGGATGGCGCCGCGATTACTCCACAAAAGAAGATGTATTTGATGTTGAACAAACCGCGCGGGCTGGTGACGACGGCGTCCGACGAAAAAGGCCGCGAGACCGTCTACGCCGCGTTGGAGAAATCGAGAGAAGCACTGCCGTGGGTCGCTCCTGTGGGGCGGCTGGATAAGGCCAGCGAAGGACTGCTTTTGCTGACCAACGATTCGGAGTGGGGCGCAAGTATCGCTGCGCCGGGGGCGCATCTGGAGAAGACCTACCACGTGCAGGTCGGATCGGTTGCCGGGGAGGAACTGGCGGCAGCGATGGTGAGCGGAGTAAGAACAGAAGACGGAGAGTTCCTGCGCGTCGGCCGCGCCCGCCTGCTCCGTGCCGGAGAGAAGAACTGCTGGCTCGCAATCACTCTCGACGAAGGCAAGAACCGGCAGATTCGCCGCATGCTGGCCGCGCTCGGTGTCGAAGTGCTGAGGTTGGTGCGGGTGGCAATTGGGCCGGTGCATCTGGGCACGCTGGCGAAGGGAGCATACCGGCGGCTGAGCGCCGAGGAGAAACTAGCACTGGATCGTACGATGGCTGAGTCCGGACCTCGGACCTCAGACTTCAGACCTCGGCCCTTCAGCCCACGGCGCCAATAGCAGGATTGGATCTATTGTGGCAGCGACGAAAATCTGCCGTCCGAAATTCGGAGTTCGAAGTCCGAAGTCCGAGGTCCGAAGCCAGAGGTTTGGCGTCCGTACATGCTAGACTCGCCCTTCTGCACCAAGTTCGAGAACCGCATGCCTGATCTCACTTTCCTGCCAGCAGTAACCATGTCGCGGCAAATCCGCGAGAAGAAGATTTCTCCGGTCGAACTGGCCGAAATCCATTTGGCGAAGATCGAGAGGCTGAATCCGAAGTTGAACGCCTTCGTGCACATTGATCCAGAGCGCGTTCTGCGCGAGGCTCGTGCCGCCGAGGTTGCCGTTGCGGGCGGCAGGCCACTTGGCCTGTTGCACGGTGTTCCCATTAGCATCAAGAGTTCGCTGGAAGTGGCGGGTCTGCGGTGCGAGTCGGGAACCCGGCTTCGTGCCGGGTTCGTTGCCTCGCGAAATGCTCCGCTGGTTGCACGCCTGCGCAACGCAGGGGCGATCGTACTGGGCGTGACCAACACGCCGGAACTTCTGATGGCATGGGAGACCGACAACTTGCTTTACGGCCGCACCAACAGCCCATGGGACCTGGAGCGCACCCCGGGCGGCTCCAGTGGCGGCGAGGCGGCGGCTATCGCAGGGGGCCTGTCGGCGGGCGGAGTGGGCAGCGATGGCGGGGGCTCGATTCGAGTTCCGGCGCACTTCAGCGGAATCTGCGGACTGAAGCCTACTCCGGGACGCATTCCCTCAACGGGGCACTTTCCCGCGTCGGGCGGGCCGTTTGCGCTGATTGGAGTGGTGGGCCCCATGGCGCGAACGGTGGCTGACGTGAAGGCTCTGTTCGAGGTCATGCAAGGACCGGACGACGGCGACGCCTGTGCAGCCCCGGTTGCCCTGCGCTGGCCGAGCGATGACGAAGTCAGAAACCTGCGCATCGGCTATTTCGAAGACGACGGCCGCACCCGCGTCACGACGGAGACCCGGGTGGCGGTTCGCAACGCTGCTGAGGCGTTGCGGAGCGCTGGATTTCAAGTTGAACCATTTTGTCCTCAAGGTCTCGAAGAAGCACGAGAGCTGTGGAAAATGTTCTTCGTGAAGATCGCCGGAATGCTCATCCAGCCGATGTTTCTGGGGCGCGACCATGATCAGAGCCCGATTCTGCGGCAGTTTCTGGAATGGTCGGCGGCTGAGCCGGAGCTTACGGGCGAATCTCTGCTGGCAGCGTGGATGCGCCGTGACACAGTTCGAGCTGATTTTCTGGCGCAGATGCGGAAGTATCCCATCCTGCTGTGCCCGGCGGCGGCGATCCCGGCGTTTCGCCACGGCGAGCGCAGTTGGGCAATCGACGGCAGGACAGTGGAATACCTCGATGCTTGGAGCTATACCGAGTGGTTCAACCTACTGGGCAATCCTGCCGCTGTAGTTCCGGTCAGTCAATCTTCGGAGGGTCTACCCATTGGTCTACAGATCGTCGGCAGACCGTGGGAGGAAGAGCAGGTGCTGACTGTGGCTGCGGCGCTGGAGCGGGAGTGCGCGGCATGGAGAATGCCGCCGATCCACGGATGACAAGGCGCCGGCATAAAGTGCGTTCTTATGATTTCGCGCCTCGGGCTTCGCCGTATAAGGTTATTCGCGCGTGATTTCGGCCACTGGGGGGGCTGATCTCACAGGTTCTAGGCGTCATTCCGAAGAGCGAATGCGGCGAGGAACCTGCTGTCTGTGGCGCCTCCGCAAAAGCAGGTTTCTCGCTTCGCCCGAAATGACATGCTGTCTCGTCGGACACCCAATCTTTGCATATATCCGTGATTGGCAGGGCCTGTCTGTGGTTAAATCTTTGATCAGATGAATCCCAAAATCTCATCTGTTCTCATCGCGGTACTCTTGGCTGCTCTTGGCCTATTCCCTGCTGACTCGCAACCGAATCCGGTCGAGGCTGCCCGGCTGAATAACCTGGGTTGCGCATACATGAACCAGCAGCTCTTCGAGAAGGGATTGAAATCCTTTCAGCAGGCGGCGGAAGCCGATCCCAGGCTGGTGATTGCGCGGCTGAACCAGGCGGTTGCCTATCTGAACCTGCAGAAGACGGACGAGGCGAAGGCCTTGCTGGAAGGCGTCGTCAAGCAGGACGCGAAGAATCCAAATGCGTGGTACAGCCTCGGCCTGCTGGCCAAGAACACGGGCGACGCGCAGTCGGCGATTGAGGCATTCAAGCATGTAAGCGAGATTGACCCGAACGACGCCGACACCTGGTATTTCCTCGGCACGGCCTACGTGCAGGCCAAAGAGTTTCCGCCCGCGATTGAAGCTTTCGAGCACGCGCTGAAAATCAATCCGCTGCATGCCTCGGCGGAATTCGGATTGTCGCGGGCATATCAGCAGTCCGCTGACGTGGATCACGCCCGCGAGCACCTGAAGCGATTTCAGTACATCACGCAGAACAAAATCGGCACGCCCATGAGCCTGGCCTACGGCGAGCAGGGCCAGTACTCGCGCGCGGTGGAATCGCCGGCGGCGCAGTTGAAGCCTCCGCCGCAGATCAAGGTGCAGTTTGTGGATGTGACCAAGGAAGCGGGACTAACGTCAATACCTTCAGTTCGACCAACCAAAGACGGCGCGTCATTCATTGGCCCAGGTGCGTGTTTTCTGGACTACGACAATGACGGAAACATCGATCTATTTCTACCGGACGACGGAACACACGGTTCCATGTCGCTGTACCACAATCTCGGAAACGGCAAATTCGAAGATGTGACCAAGAAAGCTGGCTTGGATGGGTACGGACCGGCGATTTCCTGCACAGCAGGAGACTATGACAACGATGGCTTCACCGACCTCGCGGTGGGTTTTGGCAATCGCGTTATCCTCCTCCACAATGAAAAGAACGGTACCTTCAAAGATGTGACGCAACAGGCTGGAATTAACACCGAGATGGACTCGACCCCTTCCGACGCATCCGCTCGACGTCCAGAAATCACGGGCCTCACTTTCATCGACTACGACCATGACGGTGATCTCGACCTCTACGTTACTCGATTGATCCCACAGAGTGGTCTTGAGGTGTGCTCCGATAAGAAGATCTCGTTTCCCGGCAATAACATGATGTGGCGCAACAACGGAAACGGTACGTTTACCGATGTCACCGAAACCGCGGGTCTCAATGGCCTGAACTCTAGTATGGCTGCGATTGGAACCGACTTCAACAATGATCGAGCCGTTGACATTGTGACGACTGGGGATGCATGTGGAGGCGGCGCCGTGGGTTCTTACGACCACAAATCCCCGGTTATGTTTGAAAATCCGAGAGAAGGAAAATTTCGTCAGCTGTTGCCAATCAAACTTGGGTCGACGTATGGCGTTGCGGCGCTCGACTTCAACCACGATGGCTGGATGGATTTTGCCTTCACGGAATTTGACGGTGCGATCTCCCTTTGGCGTAATAACCAAGGTAGGGCCTTCGAACAGGTACCGCTGCCGGAATTCGATTGGCACCGTGGCTTCGGCGTCGTCGCCTTCGACTACGATAACGACGGATGGGTTGATCTGGCTTTCGTTGGCCAGAGAGCGATACGCAAGGGCGAAGAACCAAAGTACGAAATCCGGCTGTTCCGCAACCTCGGTCCTGATGGCTTCAAAGACGTCACCGCCGACGTCGGTCTCGACAAGATTCATCTCGATAGCCCGCGCGCCATCATCACCGGCGACTACGATAACGACGGCGCCACCGACCTGCTCATCACGCAGAATCACGGGCCCGCCGTGCTCCTGCGCAACGAGGGCGGCAATCAGAATCACTGGCTGCGCCTCGCGCTGAAGGGACTGAACGACAACAAATCCGCCATCGGCACCAAGGTTGAGGTTTTTTCCGGCGGCAACCGGCAGAAGTTTGAAATCTACGGCTCGAACGGCTACCTCGGCCAGAATTCGCCTTACCTCACGGTCGGCCTCGGCGAATCAAGAGAAGCCGACATTGTGCGCATGATGTGGCCCACCGGCGTGCTGCAAGATGAAATCCAGGTCGCCGGTGACAAGCAGCAGGACCTCCTCGAGATCGATCGACGCGGCAGTTCGTGTCCCACGCTGTTCGTCTGGAACGGCCGGCGCTATGAGTTCGTCGCTGACATGCTGGGCGCGGGCGTGGTCGGCCACTGGGTTGGGCCCGGCCAGCGCGACATTCCGCGGCCGGTCGAGTACATCAAGATTGACCGCAACATGATTCGGGAGAAGGAGAATCCCCACTTCTCCCAAAACCCGGGAGAAGTGGGGCACCCGGCTTTGGCTGAGGTCCGAAGTCCGAGGTCTGACGCCGGTCTGCTGAGCTTCCGCTTCATGGAACCACTGGAAGAGGCCGTCTACCTCGATCAGGTGCGACTGCTGGCGGTGGATCATCCGGCGGAGGTTGACGTTTATCCCAAGGAGTATTTCGCTTCGAACCCGCCGTATCCCGAGTTCAAGGTCGTGGTGAGCCGCGACGCTCGCCCGCCCGTGGGAGCGTGGGACGAGCACGGGCACAACGTGCTCCCGGATTTGCTCGCGCATCGTTACTTTGGCGATTTCGCGCTGACGCAATTCCTCGGATTTGCCCAGCCGCACAGCCTGACGCTCGATCTGGGCGAGCCGTATGCCGGCGGTCCGCTGTGGCTGCTGCTGCACGGCGAGGTCGAGTATTTCAGCGCGAACAGTATGTATGCCGCGTCGCAAGCCGGAATTGTGGCGACCGCGCCCTACGTGGAAGCGCTGGTTGGAAATGAAAAAGGTGCCACCGAGAAATGGAGGCGCGTGATTGACGATATGGGATTTCCCGCCGGCGGTCCGCGCACCATGACGGCCGATCTCACGGGAAAGCTCCCTCGGGGCACGCGCAAGATTCGCATTACGACCAATCTGCAGATTTATTGGGACAGCATTCTGATTGACCGTACGAAGCAGGGTGGTGGGGATCGGGCTGAGAGTCCGCGTTTGACGCCAGTTCCTCTGGTCCGTGCCGATCTCGAATTCCACGGATATCCGCTGAAGATTGAGGGCACGCCTCCAGGAAAGGTGCAGTACATCTACGAAAAAGCCAGCGCGACCGGGCCTTACACGCGTCCGGGAGGAACCTACACCCGCTACGGCGACGTGCTGCCGCTGCTGACGGCGACCGACGACAAGCTGGCAGTCTTCGGATCGGGCGATGAGGTGCGGCTGGATTTCGATCCATCAAATCTGCCGGTTCTGCCGAAGGGCTGGGTGCGCGACTATTTCTTCGCGGCCAACGGCTACGAAAAAGACATGGACTTCTACGCCGCTGAGGGCAGCTTCGTTGCGCCGCTGCCGTTCCTGCGCATGGGCCAGTATCCGTACGGGGCGCCCAAAACGTTCCCGCTCGACGACGCGCACGTAAATTATCTTCTCGAATACAACACGCGGCACATGTCCGGCAACGAGCAGCGGGGCTACTGGTTCGACTACGGGCCGAAGTGATCGGCGGGGGGGCTGGTTTCGTAGCAGATCCCGCCGGGCGCTTACGGAATCGTTTCAATATTTGACATTTTGCCCCTCCCATAATCCAATAGCGGTTTCCATGGAACCCACTAATCCTGCTGCTTCCTCCACAGTGTCTGCGCCGCGGCTGCGCCGGACGCTCACCCTCTGGGACCTGGTGCTTTACGGCATCATCGTCATTCAACCCACCGCGCCCATGCCCGCCTATGGAGTGTTCAGCAATGCGGGCCAAGGGCATGTGGTCACTTCCATTTTGATCGCAATGGTTGCCATGGTTTTCACGGCGATGAGTTATGGCCGCATGGCGCGCGTGTATCCCAGCGCGGGTTCGGCCTACACCTATGTGGGCCGGGAGATTCATCCGGCGCTAGGCTACGTCACCGGTTGGAGCATGACCATGGATTACATGGTGAATCCGTTGATCTGCACCATCTGGTGCTCGAAGGCGACGGCGGATTTGTTCAGCGGGACCGCCTTTCAGGTTCCCTATCCGGGCCTGGTCTGGCCTTTGTTCTATATCGGACTATTCACTGGCCTGAACTTGCGCGGAGTCAAAACGTCAGCACGCATCAACGCGATTCTCTGCGCGATCATGGGCGCCGTCATCCTGGCGTTTTTCTGGTACACCATCCGCTACATCTTTCACATACCGCAGTTTCCCGAGTCCTTTTTCCTGCGCCCATTCTTTAACCCGCAAACCTTCACGGTGAACCGCGTCTTTCACGGCACGTCGGTTGCGGTGCTGACTTACATCGGATTCGATGGCATTTCGACCCTGTCGGAGGAAGTGGACAATCCCAAGCGCAACATTTTCCTGGCCACGGTGCTGGTTTGCCTGATCACGGGCGTGCTGGCATCAGCGGAAGTCTACGGCGCGCAGTTGCTGAGTTTTCACCGGTTCGGAACAGATTTCGGGCTGTTTTCGCAATTCGGCGACGAGAACGTGTTCAGCCACGTCGCCGGAATCGCCGGCGGCGTTTTCATGACCAAGCTCATCAGCGTGACCTTGCTGATTGCGACCGTCGGATCCGGCCTGGGATCGCAGCTTGGGGCGGCGCGACTGCTCTATGGCATGGGACGCAGTGACGCCCTTCCCAAGAAGTTCTTTGGCGCCATTCACCCCAAGACTCGTGTCCCCGCGAATAACGTCATGTTCGTCGGCGTGATTGCCCTCATTGGAGCTTTTGCGATGAGCTACGAACGGGGGACCGAACTGCTCAATTTCGGAGCGCTCATCGCATTCATGGGCGTCAATCTGGCGTCGCTTACCCACTATTACATCCGGGGCGCGGATCGCACATTGTGGCAGCTGATTCCGCCCGTCCTGGGCTTTCTCATTTGCGGGTTTATTTGGTGGCACCTTTCCCCACTGGCGAAAGAGTGGGGCGCCGTCTGGATGTTTGCGGGCGTCGCCTATGGCGCCTGGAAAACGCGCTGGTTCCAGAGCAACCTGGTGAACTTTGATGTGCCGCCGGACGAAGAATGAGAATTGAGTAATTGTGAAATCGGGCAAATTGAGTAATTTGAAACCCCAAAGAGCGCGGTGACGCCTTGGTTTTCAATCACCCAATTACCCGATTCCGCAAATGACTTTCTACTCCGCGTTCCAGCCGCTGACCTCGACTGCAGCTTTGGCCGTGCCTAGTTCGCTGGCGCGGTAGGTTGCGGTAACTTCGCGCTTCTCGCCGGGCAGCAGCGAAACATAGTTGTCTTCCCAGACAACCGGGAGAATCTCTTCGCCTTTGGGGCCCTTGTCCACTTTCAGCCGCACAAAGAACGCCAGGCTCTTGCTGGGATTCTCCAGAGTCACGTGCGTGACAGCTTCTTCGCCTTTGCGCTCGGTACGGCTGCTGACCTTCAGCTTAACTTTCGGCAATTGAGACAGGGCAGTGAAGTCGGCATAAGACTCGGTTGGCGTCATCCACCACGTAGTCTTCGCCCAATCGAGAGTTTCGGGCTTGGTGGAGAGCCAGTAGAGATTCGAGCCGACGAGTTTACCGGCAGAATCTTCCAGGCGCAGCAGGACGAAATACGTGGCGCTAAGGCCCGCAACGTCCGGCACGGTGAAGATTTTGGCTGTGCTGTCGGCCGGGGCGTCTACCGTGTTCTGCTGCGAGAATTTTTCCGTCATGTCGAGGTTGTAGAGTTTAGTGGTGAGCTTCAGTGCTTTCGCGTCGTCGTACTGGCTGCTGACGACCCAGATGGAGTGATCGTCATAGCCATAGATGGGATGCAGCGGCTCCATGGCGCGTTTGGCGCCGAAGTATCCGCCGCCGGGGCGCAGGTAATAGTCGTAGAGGTGCCAGATCATGGAAGGCCAGGCGTTGTTGAGCATCCACTGAATCACGCCGGTGGCTTCATATTTATTGCGGCTGTACGCTTCATACATGGCTCGTACGCCTTCGTAGGTCTGCAGTTGGGACTTCATAGCGAAGTCCTGCACGTTGTCGGACTTGCCGTAGCGGTTAGCCAGCGCTTCGCTGAATACGCCGATGGTTTTGAACTCACCGCCGCCCGCATGGTAGTTCCACACGTCGTCAATCGGCCACAAGTGATCTTTGCCCACCATGGCGCGGATGCTTTCCACGGGTGGAACGGCCGGTCCCATGCTGGTTTCGGTGTTGAAACCATAGGCGCCGCCACAGCCCCCAGGATTGCACTGGCGGCGGCCGGCTTGGCCCTCGGGAGTGTCCAGCTCCCAATAACTCGGAGCAACATACTCGTAAGGTCCAGTCATTTTGACGCCACTGTCGCCAGTCACCGAGGTCTTCTTTCCCGTGGCCGAGGAAACGACCGGGTTGGGCCAGAGGAGTTCTTTCTCGACATCGAGATACATTTGCTCGACGTCGGGCGGCGGCGCGTTGTCGCTGCCATTCAGCCACATGACCAGGCTGGGATGGCTGCGCAGGCGGTAGATCTGGTCGCGCAGGGACTGCTTGGCGATTTCAAAGTCCTCCGGTTTCCAGCGCGGCCAGCGCTCCCAGAAATCGCAGCAGCACCATCCCGCCATGACGAGCGTCCCCTGGCGATCGGCAAGGTCGAAAAATTCCTGCGTCTCCAGCTTGCCTTCCAGTCGGATGGTGTTCAGTCCCATGTCGTGGACGTAGCGGAATTCGTCTTTCAGGCGCTGCGAGTTCTCGCGCAGCATCATGTCCGGGGTCCAGCCGCCACCGCGAATCAGAATGTTCTTGCCGTTGATGTGGAAAGCGCGTCCGCCCGTGGAATTCAAGTCGGAAGTGATTTCACGAATGCCGAACTGGCTGGCCGATTGGTCACTGACTATACCGTTCACCTCGAACTCCATGGTGAGCGGGTAGAGAAACACCTTTCCCATTTGCGCGGGCCACCACAGGCGCGGATTCGAGAAGACAAGTTGCTCGAATTTGTCCGGCGTGAAGGTGACATCCTTCGCCTCGTTAGGAGCAAGCTCGACTTCCTGCTCGAACTTGACGTTTTCGATTTGCCCTTTGAGCTTGCCCTTCACCGGCTGACTGCTGCCGTTTTTCAGTTGGGCGGTGACAGTGAGCTGAGCTCGATCGTTTGCTGGGGGGTCCAGCTTCGACACGACTGTCGGATAGCGCAACGCCACCGGACCGCTGGAAGTGAGATAGACTTCGCGCCACAGCCCCATGTTCTTATCGGGTGGCGCCGGGTTCCAGTCCACGAAGGTGATGGCCAGATCGTGCTCGGTGGGCGAGAAGACCTGCACCGCGAGAACGTTCTCCGATCCCGGCTTCGCCGCGTCGGTGACATTGAATTCGTAGGTGCGCCAGGCGCCGGCCACATCGTCGGATTTGGCGATCTGCTTTCCGTTCAGCCAGATGTTGGCGCGGTAATTGATGCCGTCGAACTTCAGCCACACGGTCTTGCCCTTGTAGGAGGCCGGGACCGCGAACTGCTTGCGGTACCACCAGGAAACCGCGTACGGACTGTCAGGGGCCATGGCGATGCCGGAGAAGTTGGCGCCGATGGGATAGTTCAGGCCAGGGAAGTCGCGCAAATTCATGCCGAAAAAGGGATCGGGGAAGGTCTTGTCCTTGACCAGCGCGGCAACCACGGTCGTGGGCACGGTAGCTGCATGCCACCCTTTGGCAACGAATTTCGGTGTGGAGATGACCTCTCCTTTGGCTTCGACCTTGGCGGAAGTCTGCAGCGACCAACCTTCGCGCAGAGTTAGTCTTCCTGCGGCGGCGCGGAGCAACGATTCGCGCTTGCCTTGGACTTTGGCTGGGGGCGCCGGCTGTGTTTTGTTTTGGGCGAATAGCGATGAAACCAAAAGAGTTTGAGCCAAAAGAACGAGAGTGATGGCCAGCCGCTTGCCTGAGTTCATGGTGCTCCTATCCATTTGCAGTTCATGCAGGTTGTGGATGAATGGGACAGTTCGAAAAAAGTCCCGCAGAATGGATAACACTTATATTAATTCGTTTCAATAGCGGAGTTCTGCGATCGGGTAGCCTGCTGGTTTCGGCAAGGCAAGGGGCGCGGTCTTGGAGTTCCGGGAAGTCGGTTCGGGATGAGGTTCTCCAAGTGGGAGGGCCGAAGCGACGGGCTGGTTTATAATTAAAAATTCGCCCTTCTACTTCGGAGTGACAAGAACATGATTCGATTTCTGCAAACCCCTGGGCCACTGAAGAAATATCTCCTCGGCGGCCTGCTGATGCTCATTTGCCTTTCCATGGTGTGGTACCTCGTGCCGAGCAGTGGAAACGCCGGATACAGCTTCGGCGGGCCCGCCAAGGGGGTGGTCGCGCAGGTGGATGGCAGCGACATCACGACCGATGAGGTTCGCCAGACGGCGCGGTCAATGCTGCAGCAGCAGATGCCGCAGGGCGGCGCCAATGTCGGAATCCTGTTGCCGTTCTTCGCCCAGCGCGCAGCTGAGCAACTGATTAACCGCGAAGCACTGGTGGCCGAGGCCGGCCACATGGGGCTGCGCGTGACGCCCGAGGAAGTGAAAGACGAACTGCAGCACGGGCGCTATGCTGCGACCTTTTTCCCCGGCGGCAACTTTATCGGGCAGCAGGAATATGAGGACATGCTGCAGCGGGCGAATCTCACTCCGACAAAGTTCGAGCAGGATGTGGGCAATGAGATTCTGATCAGCAAACTCCAGGCGCTCATTGCGGGCGGAGCAAGTGTGAGCGAAGCCGAGATTCACGACCAGTTCATCAAGCAGAATTCGAAGGTCAAGTTCGATTACGCGGTGTTGAAGCAGGATGACATCAAGAAGGGGCTGCACCCCACGGAGCAAGAGCTCAAGGCGTACTACGAAAGCCACAAGAATACCTACGCGAATTCCATCCCGGAGAAGCGCAAGGTCAAGTACGCCCTGATTGACGCCAGCAAGGCGGAAGCCGGTGTCCAGGTGACGCGGGACGACCTGCGGGCCTACTACGATCAGCATCGCGACGAATACCGCACGCCGGAACAGGTAAAGGTCAGCCACATCTGGATCAAGATGCCGTTGCCTGGGGCGGATGGCAAGATTGATGAGAACAAAGTGGCCGAAGCCCAGCATCGCGCCGACGATCTGTCAAAACAACTGAAGAACGGGGCAAAGTTCGACGACCTGGCAAAGAAGTACTCAGAAGATCCGGGCAGCGCGAACGCGGGCGGTTCTTTGGGTTGGATTGGCAGAGCGCAAATGACGCCCGAGTTTGAGAAGACCGCGTTCTCGCTGGCTAAGGGACAAATCAGCGGGGTCGTAAAGAGCAGCGACGGCTTCCATATCATTCGTCTCGACGACAAGCAGGACGCGCATGTTAAATCACTCGACGAGGTCCGAGACCAGATCGAACCGATTCTGAAGCGTCAGAAGGGGCAGCAGGCCGCCCAAAAAAAAGCAGAGGACCTCTTGACGCAGGCCCGCGCGCAAGGTCTGGATGGGGCTGCAGCAGCGCAGGGCATTCCTGTGATCACGACGGACTTCTTTGGCCGCAAGGATATGTTGCCGGGACTGGGCCCGGCGTCGCAGTTTATGGATGCAGTTTTCACCGAGGCCGAAAAGTCGCCGCCGGATGTGGCGCCGGCGTCGCAGGGAATCGTGGTGTTTCAGTTGCTCGGAATCAAGCCGGCAGCGACGCCGACATTTGAAGAGATTCGCAGCCGGGTCGAAGAAGAGTTCAAGAACGAGCGCTCGAACGTTCTGCTGTTGCAGAAGACCCAGGAGCTTTCCGATCGCGCCAAGACCGAACACGACCTGAAGCGGGCTGCCAAGGAATTAGGCGCCACCGTGAAGACCAGTGACTTGGTTTTGCCCGACGGGCAAGTTCCCGACGTGGGTTCGATGACCGGACAAGCCGCGGTGGCTTTCAATATGAAGCCGGGAGAGATCAGCGGCCCGATCAACGGCGGTGGAAATGGCGTAGTTCTCGCCCTGCTGGAGAACCAGCAGCCTTCGGAGGCGGATTTTGCCGCCAAGCGCGATCAAATTCGAGATTTGCTGCTGCAGGGCAAGCAGCAGGAGATCTTCGGTCTTTTCCTTACCAGTCTGCGGGATGGGATGGAGAAGTCGGGGAAGATCAAGATCAACCAGGATGAATACAAGGCTCTGACCCGCACGGGAAGCGAGCAGGGAATGTAACGGCGGAGACATGTCTTTTCCGCGCGCTGCAGGCATTCTGTTACATCCCACGTCGCTCGCTTCGCGCGGCGGCATCGGCGATTTTGGGCCGGCCGCGTACCGCTTCGTCGACTTTCTCGCTTCTGCCCGCCAGGGCCTGTGGCAAGTCTTGCCGCTGGGCCCGATCGGCTACGGCAACTCGCCTTATTCCTCAACCTCGGCTTTTGCCGGGAATCCGCTGCTGATCAGCCTGGAGCGCCTGGCGGAGCGCGGCTGGATTGACCCGGCAAAGCTTGACCCGGCAAAACTCGACGGGTTGGCGCCTGCTTCCGACCCGGTAGAATACGACCACGTTTTCGCGCAGAAAATGCCGCTGTTGTTCGAGGCGGCGCGAAATTTCCTGCACACGGCCTCCAATGATGTGCTGCGGCGATTGGAAGATTTCCGCCTGAGAAACGCGTGGTGGCTGGAGGATTTCGTCCTTTTCGACGCTCTGCGCGCGCGACACAAACTGGAAAGCTGGAATCTGTGGCCGCATGATCTTGCCTATCGTGAGCCTTCCGCCTTGGCCGCGGCCCGTGAGGAACTAGCCACCGACATCCAGATTCGAAGCGCGCTGCAGTTTGCATTTTACGAACAGTGGCGGGCTCTGCGGCGCTATTGCGCCGAACGCGCCATCCGCATCGTGGGCGATGTCGCGATCTTTGTGAATCATGACAGCGCGGATGTATGGACCCATCGGGAACTGTTCCGACTGAATGAGAAGCTGGAACCGGAAGTGGTGGCAGGAGTGCCTCCGGATTCTTTCAGCAGGACCGGCCAGCGCTGGGGAAATCCTCTGTACCGCTGGGAGGCGATGAAGGCCCGCGGTTATGAATGGTGGATCCAGCGGCTGCGCTGGGCCACCCAGAACTGCGACTACATCCGTCTGGATCACTTCCGGGGATTCGATCAGTTCTGGGAGATCCCCGCGGGCGAGGCGACGGCGGTGAATGGCCGCTGGGTGGATGGGCCGCGGGACGATCTTTTCCTGAAGCTTCGCGAGGCACTGGGCGGCTTGCCTTTCTTCGCCGAGGACCTGGGTTATATCACTCCCGAAGTACACGCGCTGCGCGAGCGGCTGCAGATTCCAGGCATAGCCGTGCTGCAATTCGCCTTTGGAGATGAAGGGGCGCACATCTACCTGCCGCATCGCGCCGCCGGCAAGGTGATCTACACCGGAACCCACGACAACGACACCGTGGCGGGCTGGTGGCATTCCGGGGCGGCGGAGCACGAGCGCCGCAACGCCGAGGCCTATCTGGGACGAAGCGACGATGGCATCCATTGGGGATTCATCCGCGCCGCGCAATGCTCGCCCGCGGCCCTGAGCATTATTCCGCTGCAGGACGTGCTCGGCCTGGGCAGCGAGGCCCGTATGAACACGCCCAGTCTGCATGGCGGCAACTGGCGCTGGCGCTTCGACCTGGCCCGGCTCAGCAGTGACCTGGCCGCCAAGCTGGCGCTTCTGGCTGAAATGAGCGATCGTCTGCCCAGGCCCTTCGACGGGCTGGCGGATGACAGCTTTGCCGCCTGAGAGCCGCAAGGCGGGATCCTGTGAATCGAGTGTTACAGGGAACGAGCTTTGCGCTTCTCGGCAGATCGTGTATAGAGAGTACGGGAGCGTTGGGGTGAGCGAAGCGATCGTCGAGGCCGTCGGGATTGAAAAGTCCTATCCGCAGCCGGATGGTACGCGGATTCAGGTTGTGGGCGCGACCAATCTCGTGATCGAGCCGGGAAAGATCATTACCTTGCTGGGGCCGTCGGGCTGCGGTAAATCCACGCTTCTGCGCATGCTGACTGGCCTCTCTCAACCGACAGCGGGGGCTCTTTTGTGGCACGGCAAGCCGCTGGACGGGCAAATGCCGAACGTGTCCATCGTTTTTCAGAGCTTCGCGCTCTTTCCCTGGCTTACCGTGCTGGAAAACGTGGAGGCTCCGCTGGAAGCGCGGGGCGTGCCGGCCGTGGAGCGTCACAAGCGCGCCTTGCGCACCCTCGATACGGTCGGCCTGGACGGATTTGAGACGGCGTATCCCAAGGAACTTTCCGGCGGCATGAAGCAGCGGGTGGGGTTCGCGCGCGCCCTCGTAGTGGAGCCGGAAGTGCTGTTCATGGATGAGCCTTTTTCGGCGCTGGATGTTCTCACCGCTGAGAACCTCCGCGGCGAACTCCTGGAACTGTGGCTGAACAAGAAGATGCCGACGAGCGCGATCTTCATCGTCACGCACAATATTGAAGAGGCGGTGATGCTGGCCGATCGCGTCATGGTGCTGGGAAGAAACCCGGCGCGGGTTCGCTCGGATTTCAATGTGCGGCTGAAGCATCCGCGAGACCGGAAGTCAGCGCGCTTTGTAGAGCTAGTCGACTACATCTACAAAGTGATGACCGAACCGGAGGTCGAGCACGCTCTGCCGGATGCGGAAACGACGGCCGAGATCATTCTGCCGCCAGGCGGATTGACGAAAGACGCGCTGAAAAAGCAAGAGGCGCCCGTTCGCACGGCTAGGTACCAGATGTTGCCCCACGCCCGGGTGGGCGGGATTGCGGGCCTTCTGGAATTGCTGCATGATCGTGGCGGCCGCGAGGATTTGTTCCGGCTGGCCGAGGAACTGGTGATGGACGTGGAAGATCTGTTGCCGATTCTGGAGGCTTGCGTATTGCTTGGCTTTGCCTGGCTGAAAGAGGGCGACGTGCAGATTTCACCGCAGGGAGTGGCTTTTGCCGAAGCCGATATTCAGCAGCGCAAGGTCCAATTCCGGCAGGCAGCTCTGGAGCATGTGACCATTCTGAAGCAAATTGACAGCATCCTGAAGCGGAAGTCGGATCACTCGATCGCAGACGAGTTCTTTCATGACATTCTCGACGAGCACTTCGCCGAGGATGAGGTACAGCGTCAGTTCGAGACCGCAATGAACTGGGGGCGCTACGCCGAAATCTTCGATTATGACCGCGAGAAGGGGCGTCTGCTGCAGACTGAACCGCCGGCCCCGGGAGAATCTGCTCCGATCGGGAATCACGACTCTGTTTCTGCCCCGAAATCCTGAAACGCGCCTCATGACCCACACCAAACAATTCGCCGGCCTGCGGGGATTCTCGGCGTACCGGCTGTGGACCAAGCTGCCCGGCATCGAGATTTCCTACCTGCCCGACCTGCTGATGGGCGGAGCGGGAATTGCGCTGTTCTACGGCCTGCTGGTGGTGGGACGCACATGGCTGGGGCCGTTTACTCCAGAAGTTGAAATTTCGCGCAGTCCTCTGGCGCTGCCGGCTTATGCCGGGTATTCGCTGTTGCGCATTGCGATTGCGTATGGGCTGAGCCTCGCGTTCACGCTGGTGTATGGATACATCGCGGCCTACAACCGGCGCGCAGAACGGTTCATGATTCCGCTGCTCGATGTGCTGCAGTCCATCCCGGTGCTCAGTTTTCTTCCTCCCGTCATGCTCGCCATGGTGGCGCTGTTTCCCGGGAGGCAGTTGGGAGTGGAGGCTGGTGCGATCCTGCTGATCTTTACCGGCCAGGTGTGGAACATGGCCTTCAGCTTCTACGCTTCTCTCAAGAGCATTCCCACGGAGATGCGCGAAGCAGCCAAGGTTTACAGGTTCAGTTGGTGGCAGCGCTTTATCGAAATGGAGTTACCATTCGCATCCATCGGACTGGTCTGGAACTCGATGATGTCCGTGGCCGGCGGCTGGTTCTTCCTGATGGCTTGCGAGATGTTTGTGCTCGGTTCGCGCGACTTCCGGCTGCCCGGTCTGGGATCGTATCTGCAGACTGCGGCCTCTGCGGGTGACACGAGGTCCATTCTGTGGGGCGTCGGCACCATGATTGCGGTCATCGTGCTGCTGGACCAGTTCATCTGGCGTCCGGTCATTGCATGGGCGCAGAAATTCAAGGTGGAGCAGGTGGAAAGCACCGACGCTCCGCGCTCGTGGGTGCTCAACGTAATTCATCATTCGCGCAGTCTGGCGCGCATTCGCCAGCGGACCATGCACCCGCTAAGCGAACGTCTAATGCTCCATTTCGCAAAAGATCACTCCGGCGACCAAGTCGCACAGTACCGAGCCTGGAAGATTTGGCTCGTGCGCTTGCTGGCGGTGGGGCTGCTGGCTGCGATAGGCTACGGCGTTGTTCGGGTGACGATGCTGCTGACCGGATTGCAGAGAACAGAACTGCGGGAGGCCGGAATAGGTCTGGGTGTGACGTTCCTACGCGTCAATCTGGCATTGTTGCTGGGAGCGCTGTGGGCGATTCCGGCGGGCGTGGCCATCGGCTTAAGTCCGCGGCTGGCGCGCATCGCGCAGCCTCTGGCACAGATTGCCGCTTCCGTTCCAGCAACCGCGTTGTTCCCGGTGGTGCTGCTGGTACTCATTCGCATGGGTGGCGGGCTGGGTTTTGGCTCGATCCTGCTCCTGCTGCTGGGAACGCAGTGGTACATCCTGTTTAATGTGATTGCGGGGGCGATCGCGCTCCCGACCGATCTGAAGGAGTGCTGTTCGGTCTTCCGGCTGCGCGGGCTCGCGCGGTGGAAGAAACTGATTCTGCCCGGAATCTTTCCTTACCTGGTCACGGGCCTGGTGACGGCCTCCGGAGGCGCATGGAACGCCAGCATCGTGGCGGAATATTTTCATTTCAAGGGGCACATCTATACCACGACCGGCTTGGGGGCGACGATCTCCCAGGCGACCGATCAGGGCAATTTCAATCTGCTGTTGGCCGCTACCATCATGATGTCGGCGACGGTTGTGACGGTCAATCGCCTGGTGTGGCGTCGCCTCTTTGCGCTGGCCGAGTCCCGATTCCGGTTTGAAACTTAAGCGCCGCGACTTTCTTCGGCGGCGATCGATATGGTTACTGCTGGTTACTCTCCGGCTTACACACCACACATTTCATGAGCTTTTAACTTGCTCTTCATCCTGCTGCAAGTTGCCTGCGGTATTCGTTTAACATGCCATTCAACCAGGAGTCCATGGACCGCGTGCCGGCGGGCGGCATGTTGTCGCAAGTCGCCGAGTTTCCTGGCTTGGTCGCGAAGTTGGCGCCGGCGGCCAGAGCGCGCGATCTCTACCAACGGGTAGAGCAGTCACCGCAAGGATCCCGTCTCGAAAATCTGCTCGCCCAGATGCGCGTCGAACTGAGTGTGGAGGCCGCTGATCAAGCGCGAATTCCCTCCAGCGGTCCGGTTGTGGTGGTTGCGAACCACCCCTGCGGCATGCTTGATGATGCAATTCTCACCGTGCTGCTGACCCGCGTGCGGCCGGACGTGAAAGTCCTCGCCAACTTCCTCCTCGGCGATGTGCCGGAGATCGGGCAGCATTGCATCCTCATGGATCCGTTTCAGACGGACCACTCTGTGGAGTCGAACCGGCGGGCAGTGCGTCAGGCTCTTGCCTGGTTAGAGCAAGGCGGTATGCTGGCGATGTTTCCCGGGGTTGAGCTTTCGCACTGGCAGATGCCGCCCGTGCAGATTGCTGGTCCGCATTGGAACGACGCGGCGGTGCGGTTGATTCGCCGCAGTGGGGCCTCGGCTTTGCCTGTGTACTTCTGCGGCCGCAACAGCGTGGGATCCCAGCTTTTGGGCATGGTTCATCCCAAGTTACGTACCGCAATTCTGCTGCAGGAGTTCCTGGGGCAAGCAGGGAAAACGGTAGAAGTCCGCGTGGGCAGCGGGATTCCCTGCGACGCGGTCGCCGCAATGCACAGTGATCGCGAGGCGATTGAATACTTGCGCTGGCGTACCTACTTGCTGGCGCGGCGGAGCAAGCCGGCAACGTGGCGGCCGACGCCTTTACGGTCGCGCCTTGCGCTTCAGAAGCACGAGCCGGTGGCAGCCGCGGCGCCTCCGGATTTGCTGGCGGAGGAGGTGAAGAGACTTCATCCCGACCGCTGTCTTGCCCAGAACGGTGATCTCGCGGTCTACCTGGGAACAGCGCGTGAGATGCCAGAGCTGTTGCGGGAAGTCGGACGATTGCGCGAAGTGACGTTTTGTAAAGTTGGGGAAGGGACAGGCAAGAGCCTCGACCTGGACCGCTTCGACGATTACTACTGGCATCTGCTGTTGTGGCATAAGGGCAAACGTGAGTTGGTGGGGGCGTATCGCGCCGGAAGCACGGCGGAAATCCTGCCGGAACACGGCATCAGCGGGTTGTACACGAGTACGCTTTTCCGCTACGACGAGCGCATCTTCCAGAAGCTTGGGCCGGCGCTGGAACTGGGGCGTTCTTTCGTGCGGCCGGAATACCAGCGGCAGTACGCGCCGTTGCTTTTGTTGTGGAAGGGAATTGCTGGGCTGATAGCAATGCGACCAGAAATCCCGGTGCTGTTTGGCGCGGTGAGCATCAGCAACGAATACAACCAGGCGTCGCGCGAGATCATTTATCGCTTTTTCGAGGCGCGCATGCAGGAGGATGAACTCGCGGGACTGGTCGAGCCGCGGCGGCCGTTTCGTCCAGCAGGTCTACGGCCTTGGGATTGCCGCAGCATGTGCCACGCTCTGCGCGACCTCGACGAACTCTCGCAGCCGATTACCGACGTAGAGTCCGACGGCAAAGGGCTGCCAATTCTTCTGAGGCAATATGCCAAGATCGGCGGCAGGCTCGTCGGATTCAATGTTGACCGCAAGTTTTCCAATGTGCTCGACGGCCTGGTCGTGGTGGATCTGCGGCAGACCGATGCTGCCGTGTTGGAGCGCTACATGGGCCGGGAATCCGCGGCGAGATTCCGGCAGTTGCACGCGCCAGTTCGCTGATCTGGTTTGCGGCGCTCATTTTCTGGGCTGCAGTTTGGTCGCCTCGGAAGGCAGGATGCACGTCCGCGTGGCGTCATTGAGCGCTGTCTCCAGATCTTTACCCAGACCGGCCAGTTCCGAAGGAGTCATCACTTGCTGCAGGCGTTCGAAAAGCTGGCGTTCCTCTTTGCGGATATGGGCGGAGAGACGTTTGGCGAACGCTGACAGATCTTTCAGCGACCTGTCGCAGGCCTCCGCCCGAGCGAACTTCTGGCGCAGCCAGACGTGATCGGCCAGCAGTTCCTCCACCAGCGAAACCAGTTCTTTGAACCTGCGGGCAGCGGGGAAAAGCACCTGCTCTTCGGCAGCGAAATGAATTCCGATTTCAGTTCGAAAGAGCTCTGCGATTTCCTTCTGCCATGCGGCAAGATCGGCTTCTCGAACCGGTGACGCGCGCTCGATGCGAACGCAGAGAGCCAGGGCGCGCTGGTGCTGATGCGAGAGGGGAATCAGGCTCTTGTCACGCAGCATGGTGGCTTCCTCAACGATCGGCCAACGCCTTGAATGGGTCATGGACGAAAGCCTTCCCATTCAAGGCAACCAGCACACCGGGTTCTCAGCGGCCCGCTAGGCTGCGCCCTTCTCTTCGGACGGTTCGCCGGCGGCGGGGCGAAGCGTAAGCCAGTCGGTGCGCACGCGTTCCCACTCCTGGATCAGCATGCCGTTGGCTTCGAAGAAGCTGCGGATGCGGTAGCGCTCCCACCCGGCAACTTCCTCGAGAATCGGCGCCAGCACGGCCAGCGCGCTGCTGCTCAGTACCGTCCGCTTGGCGATCTGCGACACGTTCGGCGACTCGGAGACTGCAATCGTCAACCCGTCGCGGGCATTGATATGCAGCATGACGTGTATGTCGGAACTGCCGTCGCCGGTATAGATGACATGGTCGGGACCGGAGACCTGCTGCTCCAGCAAGTGGTCCAACACCGCAACTTTGCCGTAGCCCGCGGTGGCGCGCACGATAGTATCAATCTCCCCGGACGGCTTGTAGCGAAACTGGACTGAACCCCAAAAATGAGACACTCGGGAAAGGCACACTAAGCAGGGAAAGGAACTGCGAGTGGCAAAGAAACGAGTGGGGCGGTACCCGAAGGAGTTCCGTCGCGTGGCTGTCGAAC
>Ga0181530_10000750_pt1 | contig 41884 bp, 38 predicted proteins | sample PEATcosm2014_Bin_42_FD_119769 | JGI IMG/M metagenome (GOLD analysis project Ga0181530, IMG submission 119769) | Peatland microbial communities from MTU Mesocosm Facility, Houghton, MI, USA - PEATcosm2014_Bin10_60_metaG | ecosystem: Environmental > Terrestrial > Soil > Wetlands > Peat | place...
CCTCGCGCTGCTCGGGTGTTACGTCAATCCGTGACCGACCCGGCATCACATCCCCCACATACGGTAGCTCCGGTTCCGGATTATGCCATATGTGGACCGACCGTGAGAATCTTGCTTAGGCAGTCTTACCGCCTATTTGGGTGAAAACGTCTATGCGGCCTTCCTTGGCCTCTGCTCTCGCCCGCGTATCGCGAGCCTCTAACAAGGTAAGAAACGACTCGTATTCCGCGACGTAGTCCTCGTGCTTGTTTTCCTTCGTCGAGCACATGCCTGCGGCGAAGATCGCCGCTACCACCTTGTTCACATCGGCCGCATCGTCCATCGCCGCTTGCTCCACTCGTGTCTTCCGGTTGGCATATGGGAACGGAGCGGCAGGCGCGACAGTCCTCTCACCCACGCCGGGTTTCAAACTGAGAGACACTCTCGACGGACGGGCGGAAAGCCGATCAGCGAAGGCTGATCGGCTCGGGCCCGCTTCTCGTTCCTATGCGTTCACCTTGACCGGCGCTGGCCGGGAGAGCGCGAGGTCGATTTCCTCGATCGAGCGGCCCTTGGTCTCGATGCCGAGGATCAGGAACGCCACCGCGGCAAGGGCCGCCCAGAACGCCAGGAAATACATCGCCGGGACGATGGCGCTGACTGTCGCTGCGGGCTTGACGAAATCCGAACCGCCGACGATCAGCGCCAGCCCGAGCGGGCTGATGATCTTGCCGAGATTGCCGACGCCGTAACCCAAGCCCATTCCGCTCGCGCGCAGCCCCGCCGGCCATACCTCGGCCATGTAGGGGGCGATGATCGTGTACGAGCCGCCGCCCCAGAAGGAATGGCACATCAGCGCCAGCCAGAAGACCGACACCGTGCCGATATAGAGGTCGGAGACATAGCCGGCGGCGATCAGCGATACGACGCCGCCGACACAGCTCAGAATGCCGGACGCGCGGCGACCGATCAGATCGGGCAGGAAGGTGCAGAAAACCCGTCCAGCGAAGGCGCTGAGCGCGACCCAGATCATCAGGAAGGAGGCTTCGGCAGGTGTCGTCTTCAGCAACAGCAAAAGCAGGGTCGGCGCCCACAATGCCAGCCCGACGCCGCTCGTTTGCGACAGCCCCGTCAGGCAGACGAGAGCCACGCTGCGCGGGTATTTGAAGAGTTCGCGCCACCGCGTGTGCTGCATCTCCGGGAGGTTGGCCGGCAATTCGATCTCGGTCGGGTCGATCTGCAAGGCCCAGGCGATTGATCGCCGCGCCTCCTCGGGCCGGCCCCGGCGAATAAGCCAGCGCGGCGATTCCGGGACCCAGGCGCGGATCATCAGCGTCAGCAGCGCCGGCAAGAGGCCGATCAGAAACAGGCCGCGCCAGCCGATGATCGGTCCGAGATAGGCGCCCGCCGCGGCGCCGAGCGCACCGCCGACGGAGACCGTCGTGGTGACGAGCCCGCCGACCCAGCCACGCTTCGACGACGGGACGAATTCCTGCACCAGCGGCAGATCGACGGCGACCATCCCGGCGACGCCAACGCCGACGAGACAGCGGCAGAATGCCAGAAACAGCCAGCCATATTGGTCGGGCGAGGCCGCCATGATGCCGGTGGCGAGCGAGAAGTTGAGCACCGTGGCGACGAACACCTTACGGCGGCCGATCCGGTCGGCCATCCACCCCCAGAAAAACGCGCCGGGGATAGCGCCAACCCCGGCCGCCAGCAGGATCATCCCCGACTCGAGAAACGTCAGGTGCCATTCGCCGACGATAAAGGCGAGCACATAGCCGATCAGGAAAAAATCGAAAAAATCCAGCATGTCGCCGAGGATGGCAGCGGAAATGATCTTCCACTGGTTCAGCGTCAGCCGCCGCTGGCGCTCCAATATCTCCAGCATCGCGTTCCTCCTGTCGGCCCCGAAGAGTTTTCATTAGCTGGCGAATTGCGGCTCGCCGTGGCTGGATCGGTCATCGTGGGTTCCCCAACATAGCGACATTCGGTCGCATTCGGAAGGGCGGACGCGTGCCCCACGCCAGCGCCCATAGCCAAAGCTGCGACCGTTTTCTGCTTGCGCCGCTCGGGAGAAGTCTCGACAACGGCGCCGCGGCGGCTCGCTGAGAGCGTCGCTGCAGCGGGAAGGAGTCGAATGCGCAATCGAACCTGGCTGCTTTTTTTACTTGGCCTTGCGGCCTGCTCATCGGCGCCGGCCGACTCGTCAAAGGTGACGTTGAAAAACCCCGAATGGGACCGGGTCAATGTTCAGGTCGTGATCACCAAGAGCGCCGATTGCGAAAATCGCGGCCCGGAATTTGTCGGGTCGCAGGAATTCGTGCTGCTCAAGGACAAAAACCAAAGCGTCATCGCGCCAAACGGTACCAGCGTGTGCTGGCGGCATGACCGCAATCCGATCAATCCGACCCCGGGACAATGGTCGGGCTGGAGCCGGGCGATCCCGTTCCCCGGCGAGGACACCGAGACCGATCTCTAGGCGCAGACGTCTACGACGAGCCGGTATACGCCGCCGGGCGTAATGCCTTAAGCTGGCTGTTAAGTCCGCTGGCGCGGGCCGCTGCCAGGGCCGGCGCGGACGCGCCGTATTGCCTGATCAGCCAGCGCCGGGAGGGGCTCATGCAAGTCATCAACGCAATTGCGAAAATCCTCAAGAAGGAAGGTATCGACTGGCTGATTGGCTACCCGGTCAATCCGATCATTGAAGGTGCGGCTCAAGAGGACATCCGCACGATCATGGTCCGCCAAGAGCGCATCGGCCTGCATATGTGCGATGCCATCGCCAAGACCACCTCGGGCGACAAGATAGGCGTCTTCGTGATGCAGCACGGGCCGGGCACCGAGAATGCCTTTGGCGGTGTCGCGCAATCGTTCGGCGACTCCACCCCCGTCGTGGTGCTGCCAGCTGGCTATGCGCGCAACATCAACCAGGTGCATCCGAACTTCAACGCCGCGCTTAATTATCGCCACGTCACCAAGTCGTCCGAGCAGGTGACTGTTGCCGACGCGACGGTCGAAGCGCTACGGCGCGCGTTTACGATGGTCAAAAACGGCCGACCGGGCCCGGTGCTCGTCGAGTTTCCGACCGATATCCTGCGGTCCGAAATTCCGGACGAGCTGGTGGCCGAATACAAGACCACGCCGCGGATGAAGAGCGGGCCCGACCCGCAAGCGGTCTCGAAGATCGCCGAGGCGCTGGTTGCCGCCGAGCGGCCGATCCTCCATGTCGGCCAGGGCGTGCACTACGCCAAGGCTTGGCCCCAGCTCAAGGCGCTCGCCGAGCTGCTCGAATCCCCGGTGATGACGACGCTGGGCGGCAAGAGCGCCTTTCCGGAGACCCACCCGCTATCGCTCGGCTCCGGCGGCATCGGCATTGGCGAGCATCTCTGGCACTTCCTGCAGAATGCGGACCTGATCTTCGGCATCGGCTGCAGCTTTACGCGGACCAGCTTCGGCACCGCGATCCCCAAGGGCAAGAAGATCGCGCACGCAACGCTCGATCCCTACGCCATCAACAAGGACGTGCCGGTCGATCTCGCGGCGGTTGGCGATGCCGGGCTGACGCTTGATGCGGTGCTTGAAGAGGTCAAGGACCGGCTCAAGGGCAAGGTGCGCGACCGGCTCGCCTCGGTGACGCGCGAAATCCGTTCGCATCGCGAGGAGTGGCTGGGCAAGTGGATGCACCGCCTGACCGCGGATACGGCGCCGATCTCGCCCTATCGCGTGGTGTGGGACCTGTTGCACACGGTCGACGTCGACAACACGATCATCACCCATGACGCCGGCAGTCCGCGCGACCAGATCTCGCCCTTCTGGCAGAGCAACAAGCCGCTGTCCTATCTCGGCTGGGGCAAGACGACCCAGCTCGGCTACGGCCTCGGCTTGGCGATGGGCGCCAAGCTCGCCAACCCGGACAAGCTTTGCGTCAATTTCTGGGGCGACGCTGCGATCGGCTTTACGGGCATGGATTTTGAGACCGCGGTGCGCGAGCGGCTGCCGATCCTGTCGATACTGTCGAACAACTTCTCGATGGCGATCGAGCTGAAGGTGATGCCGATCTCGACCGAGAAGTACCGCTCGACCGACATCAGCGGCAATTACGCCGATTTCGCCAAGGCCTTGGGCGGTTATGGCGAGCGCGTCACCGAGCCGGGGCAGATCATGGAAGCGATCAAGCGCGGCATCGCCGCCACCAAGGACGGCAAGCCGGCGCTGCTCGAATTCATCACCGAGAAGGCGACCGACGTTTCGCGCTATCCCTGACCGGAACGGATGGACGTCTACCACATCTGGTTCGACCTTAAGCCGGGTGTTCGCGACGTCGAGTTCGCCGCGAGCGCCCGCGCATATCTCGACCGGCTGAAGGAAGGCGGACACATCGTTTCCTATCGCATCACCCGCAGGAAGCTCGGTCTCGGCCCGCCGCAATTGCGCGAGTGGCACATCACCATCGATTTCGAGAACCTGACCCAGATGGACGCCGCTTTCGGCCAAGTCTCGACCCGAGCCGATCCGGTCGAGAGCTTTCATCACGCGGTCAATTCCAAGGTGCAGGACATCTTTTTCGCGCTCTATCGCGACTTCCCCGATCCGCATCGGGTGACCGGCCAGGAGAAATTCTGAAGGAGGACATCATGCCGTTGCCGCAGGACATCCGCCCCGTCTTCCAGGACATCCAGGACACGCTGATCCGCTCCGAGGCGCCGTGGATCGAGCAAAGCCCGCTCTCGCGCGTCAAGGTGTTGTGGGTCGGTCGCGAGACCGGTACCTGGGCGTCGCTGCATCACTGGAAAAAGGGTTACGCCGCGCCGCCGCACAAGCATTTGGCCGGCGCGCACGTCTTCATCGTCTCCGGCAAGCTGCAGGTCCGCGACGGCACGCTCAACGCCGGCGATTATGTCTACGAGCCGTCGGGCGTGCTGCACGACGCGACGACTGCGCTCGAGGACACGACCTATCTGTTCATCTGCAACGGCGCGGTGCTGTTCTTCGACGAGAACGGCTTCACCCGCTACACCAACTGGGAAGTCATGGAGCGGTTGCGCTCGCAGCACCAGAAGCTGCCGCATGCGGCGGAGTAATTCTCCTAGCCGTGGCGCTCGCGGCTGTCGGCGGGGGTCTCGTCGCGCTCCTTCATGCCATAGTCGCGGATGACCGAGGCGATCCGGAGCCGATAATCGCGGAACAGCTCGCCGCGGCCTTTGGCCTGGGCCACGCGATGCGCCTCGACCCGGCGCCATGCCGCGATCGCCGCATCGTCGCGCCAGAACGACAGCGATAGGATTTTCCCCTTCTCGCTGAGGCTTTCGAACCGCTCGATCGAGATGAACCCGTCCATCTGTTCGAGACGCGGGCGCAGCGCGGCGGCGATATCGAGATATTCCTGCCGGGCTTCCTCTTTCGGCCAGACTTCGAAGATCACGGCGTGCATTGGTCCGCTCCCGGCGTTGATTTGCTCAGCATAGCCGGTAAACGCTTGGAGAGGTTACGATGGCCGTCGAAGCGAGGATTTGCGCGATGGATAAGGATCACGCCGGGCTGATCGACCGGCTGCGTCAGCTTCTGGGGACGAGCGGCATCCTGACCGACCCGGCCGACACCGACCCTTATTGCGAGGATTGGCGGCGCCTGTACCACGGCCGTACCCCGGCGGTGCTGCGCCCGGTGAACACGGCCGAGGTCGCCGACGCGGTGCGGCTTTGTGCCGAGTACCGCGCGCCGATCGTGCCGCAGGGCGGCAACACCTCGATGGTCGGCGGCGCCGCGGTCAGCGAGGACGGCTCGCAGATCATCCTCTCGCTGTCGCGCATGAACCGGGTCCGCGGGATCGATCCGATAGACATGACGATGGAGATCGAGGCCGGTGTGGCGCTGAAGGCCGCGCAGCTCGCCGCCGAAGTCGCCGACTGCCTGTTGCCGTTGTCGATCAGTTCGGAGGGCTCGGCGCAGATTGGCGGGGTGCTGGCGACCAATGCCGGCGGCAACAACACGGTGCGCTACGGCAATGCCCGCGATCTCGTGCTGGGTCTCGAGGTCGTGCTGCCCGATGGGCAGGTTTGGAACGGGCTGCGTCGGCTGCACAAGGACAATACCGGCTATTGCCTGCGCCAGCTGTTTGTCGGCAGTGAGGGCACGCTCGGCATCATCACCGCCGCAGTGCTGAAGCTGTTTCCGCGGCCGCGCGAGGTCGAGGTCGCGCTGTGCGCGGTCGCCTCGCCCGAGGCGGCGCTGCAGCTCTTCCAATCCTGCCAGCGACATGACCCCGCCGCGATCCAGGCCTTCGAATACATGTCGGGCGCTGGCATGGCGTTGGTCGAGCGCTTCATCCCCGACGCCAAGCCGCCGCTCAGCGCCCCGGCGGCGTATTACGTGCTGGTCGAGCTTGCGACGCCGCGCCAAGGCGCCGGTCTGCGCGGCGCGCTCGAAGACCTGCTTGGCACGGCGATGGAGCGCGGCATCGTCACCGACGCGGTGATCGCCGAAAGCGGCGCGCAGCGCGCCGCGATCTGGAAGCTGCGCGAGGAACATTCCGAGGCGCAGAAGCGCGCCGGCGCCTCGGTCAAGAACGACATTTCGGTGCCGGTCTCGTCGGTGCCCGAGCTGATCCGCCGCGCCGCCGAGGCTTGCGAGCGTCTCGTGCCGGGCATCCGCTGCGCGCCGTTCGGCCATCTCGGCGACGGCAATATCCATTTCAACCTGGTGCAGCCCGAGGGCGCCGACGGTGATGCGTTTCTCGCCCGCAACCATGAGCTGATGGACGCGGTCAACGACATCGTCCGCGATCTCGACGGCAGCTTCTCGGCCGAGCACGGCATCGGCCGGCTGAAGCCGTACATGATGCCGGAGTGGCGCGGCGGCGCGGAACTCGATCTGATGCGCCGGATCAAGACGGCGCTCGACCCCGACGGGCTGCTCAATCCGGGAAAGATGCTGCCATAATTCATCACCATCCCGGCGAAAGCCGGGACCCATAGTTGGGTAGACTCGGATATGAGCGTGATGTTCAGCCGGTGACGCGCGCTCGACTTCCGAGCAAGCGGATGAGTGGGCCCCGGCCTTCGCCAGGGTGGTAATTTGGTTGGAAAGCTGGGGCCGGACATGAGGAAGTTGCGCTCCTACGGTCTTGCCACAACACTCCTGGTGGTACTTGTCACCGTGGGAACCCGAGCCGACGAGCCGCAATGGATGGCCCTGCCGCCTACCCCGACCTTGCCGCAGGCGTCGCAGAGCGGCTACGCCCCGGTCAATGGCATCAAGCTCTGGTACGCGACTTTCGGCGAGGGTGCGCCGGTGATCCTGCTGCATGGTGGGCTGGCCAATGCCAATTACTGGGGCAACCAGGTCCGCTCCTTGCAATCGCGCTACCGCGTCATCGTGATGGACAGTCGCGGCCATGGCCGCAGCACCCGTAGCGACCAGCCTTACGGTTACGACCTGATGGCATCCGATGTCCTCGGCCTGATGGATTTCCTGCATATCCCGAAGGCGGCGATCGTCGGCTGGAGCGATGGCGCGATCATCGGGCTTGACATCGCGCTGCACCATCCCGAGCGGCTCACCAGGCTGTTCGCCTTCGCCGCCAATTCCGATCCGAGCGGCGTCGCCGACATCGCCCAGAGCCCGGTCTTCAACGCCTTCATCGCGCGTGCCGAGAAGGAATACGAACAGCTTTCGCCGACCCCGACCGAGTATAAATCCTTCCTCGATCAGATCGAGAAGATGTGGGACACCCAACCCCATTGGACCGCCGACGATCTGAAGACGATCGCCGTGCCGACCTGGATCGTCGACGCCGACCACGACGAGGCGATCAAGCGCGAGAACACCGAGTTCATGGCCGCCAACATTCCCGGCGCCGGGCTGCTGCTGCAGCCCGAGGTCAGCCATTTTTCTTTCCTGCAGGATCCGCAGCAGTTTTCCGCCGATGTGCTGCATTTCCTGGAGCATGTGAAGGGGCGATAGTCGATCGGCTGTCACCCCAAGATGACCTAAAGATGGAAGAAGCGATGACGACCGAACCGCAACCTCCCGTGACGCCGCAAGCCACGCCGGCAACCGCGCCGCGGCGTCGGCATTGGGGAGATTTCGTGGTGCGGCTTGCCGTTATCGTCGTCGCGCTCATTGTCGCCGCGCTCTTCGCCACGCAATGGAATCGTTGGGTCGGCAACAGCACTCGGCAGGTCACCGACGATGCTTACATCCGCGGCGACCTCACCCCGCTCAGCGCGCAGGTCGACGGCTATGTCCGGCACGTCGCGGTCGATGACTTTCAGCGCGTCAAGGCCGGCGACCTGCTGGTCGAAATCGAAGATGCCGATTATCGCGCCAAAGTCGCGCAGGCGGAGGCGGACCTGCTGGGAGCGCAAGCGGCGATCGAGAACCTCAAGGCGCGCAAGGAAGCGCAGCACGCCCAGGTGGCCGACGCGGAGGCCTTGGTGACCGCGGCGCAGGCGGATGTTGAGCGCACGAAGCTTGAGGACGTGCGTCAGCGGGAGCTGCTCGCCACAACCTTTGGCACCCCGCAAAAGGTCGAACAGGCGGATGCCGACCGCAAGCGCCTGGCGGCGACCCTGGCCAGCCGTCAGGCCGAGCTCGATGCGCAGCGGCGTCAGCAAGCTGTGCTCGATACCCAGGAACTACAGCTGCGCGCCGAGGTCAAGGCCAAGCAGGCGGCGCTCGATCTGGCGAACATCAATCTCGGCTACACCAAGATCACCGCCCCGGTCAGCGGCGAAGTCAGCGAGCGTGGCGTGCGCGACGGGCAATACGTGCACGGCGGGACCCAGGTGATCTCGGTCGTGCCGCTCGACAACGTCTGGGTCATCGCCAACTACAAGGAAACCCAGCTGACCCACGTGCTGATCGGCCAGGGCGCCGAGATCCGGGTCGATACGTTCCCCGGGGTCGTCATCAGTGCGCGGGTCGACAGCATCGCGCCGGCCAGCGGATCGCAGTTCAGCCTGCTGCCGCCCGACAACGCGACCGGCAACTTCACCAAGGTGGTGCAGCGCATACCGGTCAAGCTGCGGCTCAAACCCGACAATTCGCTCGCCGGACGATTGCGGCCCGGAATGTCGGTCGAGGCGATCATCCTGACCGGTACCACGCCGCCGCCATGAGCGTTCAGGCGCCAGCGGCCGTCGCGCCGACCGCGATCGCCGCGGTTAATCTCAGCGACCGGCCGATCATCGGCATCCTGGCGGTGATGCTCGGCGCATTCATCTCGAGCCTCAACACCAAGATCACGACATTCGGCATGGCCGATATTCGCGGTGGGCTCAGCTTCGGCTTCGATGAGGGCTCGTGGATCGGCACCGTGTTCGGCGCGGCGCAAATGGTCGTGACTCCGGCCGCAGCCTGGATGAGCACGATCTTGGGCACCCGCCGGGTGCTGCTGTGGACGGGAGCCGTCTTTACCGTCTCCTCCCTGCTGCCGCCCTTCGTCGCCGACTACGACACGGTGATCGCTCTGCAGTTCGTGCGAGGCCTCGCGGTCGGCGCGTTCATCCCCGCGGCGCTCGGCTTTGTGCTGCGCAGTCTTAAGCCGCGGTGGTGGATGTGGGGCATCGCCGCCTACGCCTTCCGCTTTGTCTTTTCACAGAACATCGCGGGCGCGGTCGAGGGCTGGTACTCGGAGAACGGGCACTGGCAATGGATTTTCTGGCAGAATGTGCCATTAACCCTGGTGATGATCGCGTTCGTGGCGATCGCGATGCCGCGCCGGCCGATCGACCGTGTCCTGTTTCCCCGCACCGATTGGGTCGGGATCGTCTATGCGGGGATCGGCTTCGGGCTGATCTACGCGGCGCTCGACCAGGGCAACCGGCTCGACTGGCTCAATTCCGGTCTGGTCTGCGGACTGCTGCTCGGCGGCACGATATTGGTGATCGCGTTTTTCGTTCATGAGGCGCGGGCCGAATTTCCGCTGATCCGCTTGCCGATCTTGATGCAACCGAACGTCGCGATCCCGGCCGCGCTCATTTCGCTCTACGGCTTTGGATCGACCGCGACCGGATACCTATTGCCCGACTATTTGACCCGCATCCAGGGATTGCGCGACATCCAGATCGGCGACGTGCTCAACTGGATCGCTTTGCCCCAGATCGTGCTCGTGCCGCTGGTGGCAGTGCTCATCAGGCACATCGACGCACGACTGGTGCTCGTAGCCGGCTTCGCGATGATCGCCGTCGGCAGCTGGATGGATACCGGCCTCACGCACGATTGGGCCGGCAATGATTTCTTGCCCTCGCAATGCGTCGAGGCCGTGGGGCTCGCCTTCGCCATTACCGCCCTCGTCACCTATGCGATCGCCAATATCAATCCGGCTCAGGCGGCGGCAATCGCCACGACGATTCAGATCGCGCGGCTGCTCGGCGCCGAGATCGGCAGCGCGGTGATCCAGACCTTTGTACGGGTGCGCGAGCAGACCTATTCGAACCTGATCGGGCTGCATGTCCTCAGCGGCGCGTCCGCGACCGAGGGCGCGGCGGCGCAACTGGCCGCTCCGTTCGGTAGCCGCCCGACGGGGCTCGGCAACCCGACCGAGCAGGGTCTCGGTCTGCTGGCGAGCCTGGTGCAGCGCGAAGCCTATGTGCTGTCCTATATCGACGCGTTCTGGCTGGTCGCCTGGGCCTCGCTGTCGGGGCTGCTGCTGATCCTCGTGCTCCGGCGGCCGCCGCCCAACCCGTTGACCCCGCCCCGCATCGAGTTAAGCTAAACTTACAGCGGCCAGGCTCCGCCGGGGAACATGATGATCGACACCATCGAGCCGGCCGGCGCGGCGGGCGCGTGCGGTGGGCGGATCACCAGGCAATCCGACGTGGCGAGCGGCCGCATCATCGATGAGTCCTGGACCTCGAACGGTGTCACCTCGAGCGCCCCGTCAGCGTTGCGCGCGAGGCGCGAACGCAGATAATCCTGCCGCCGATCGTTCTGGCGCAAATCGCGCCCGAGCCGCGCGGTGATTAGCGGATCCGGATTGTCGGGGAGGCCAGCGAGGCGCTCCATTGCCGGCTTCAGAAACAGCAGCGAGCAGACCAAGGTCGAGACCGGGTTGCCGGGCAGCCCGATCATCGGCGTGCCGCGGTAGCTGCCCGACATCAGCGGCTTCCCGGGCCGCATCGCGATCTCCCAGAAATCGATCTTGAGCCCGTCTTCGCTCAGGACCTCGCGCACCAGATCGTGTTCGCCGACCGAGACGCCGCCGGTCGAGACCAGCAGATCGACGCCGCGCGCACCGGCCGCGAAGCGCCGCAGCGCGTCGGCGTCGTCGGGCGCGTTGCCGAGGCCGACCGGAGTCCCGCCGCAGGCGGTCACGAACGCCGCGAGCGCCAGCGCGTTCGAGCTGACGATCTGGTGCGGTCCGATCGGCTCGCCCGGCATCACGACCTCATCCCCGGTCGAGAGGATGCCGACCATCGGCCGGCGATGGACGAAGAGCCACGGCCGGTTCATCGCCGCGGCGAGCCCGATGTCGCGCGGGGTCAGCCGCCGCTTGGCATGGAGCAGCACCTCGCCCTCGGAGAAGTCGAGCCCGGCGCGCCGGACATAACGGCCGAGCGGCGGGCCCTCGACGACCCGGACGATATCGCCCTCTCGCGTCGTGTCCTCCTGGATCACGATCGTGTCGGCGCCCTCGGGGAGCGGTGCGCCGGTGAAGATTCGCGCTGCCTCGCCCCGGTCGATAATCCCGGAAAACCCGGCGCCGGCCGGGATCTCGGCGACAATGCGCAGATCGGCCGGCACTTTCGCGACATCGGCCGCGCGCACCGCATAGCCGTCCATCGCCGAGACCGCGAAGGGCGGCTGGGTACGACGGGCGGCGACATCCTCGGCCAGCACGCGGCCGACCGCGTCCGATATCGAGACCTGTTCGGCCGGCAGGGCTTCCAGCGGCGCGAGCAGCCGCACCAGGGCTTCTTCGACCGAGATCATCTTCTCACTCTCCCGGGGCCACGAAATCGCCGGATCTGCCGCCGGATTTGCGCAACAAACGCAGATCGGTGACGGTCATCCCGCGATCGATCGCCTTGCACATGTCGTAGATCGTTAGCGCGGCGACGCTCGCGGCGGTCAGCGCCTCCATCTCGACCCCGGTGCGACCTTTGAGGCGGCAGGTCGCGGTGATCTCGACCGAAGAGCGCTCGGGTACGCAGGCGAGATCGACCTCGACCGAAGTTAGCGCCAGCGGATGACAGAGCGGGATCAGATCGGCGGTGCGTTTCGCGGCCATGATCCCGGCGAAGCGCGCCGCGGCGAGCACGTCGCCCTTGGCGATCTCGCCGGTCTGAACGCGGGCCAGCGTCTCGGGCTTCATGACCACCCGCGCGCCAGCGACCGCGACGCGATCGGTCTCCGCCTTGTCCGAGACATCGACCATGCGGGCGCGGCCCTGGCTGTCGACATGGCTGAAATCGGGCAAGCGCAGCAGCTTACGCGTGGCCGCCGCGACATCCTTCTCGCGCATCAGCGACTCGCCGACCAGGAAACAGCGCGCGCCGACCGCGGCGAGGCGGTCGAGGTCGGCCGGGCTGTTGAGCCCGCTCTCGCCAACGACGATTCGGTCTCCCGGCACCAACGGCGCGAGGGTTTCGGCGGTCTTCAAATCGACATTCAAGGTCTTCAAGTCGCGGTTGTTGATGCCGATGAGTTTGGCGTCGAGCTTCAGCGCCCGGTCGAGCTCGGCGCGGTCATGCACCTCGACCAGCACATCCATACCGAGCGCCTTTGCGTCCGCGGCGAGGGCTTTCGCCTCCAGATCGCCGAGGCAGGCCATGATCAACAGGATGCAATCGGCGCCGAGCACGCGGCTTTCGATCACCTGATACCGATCGACGATGAAATCCTTGCGCAGCACCGGCAGCGAAACCGCCGCGCGCGCCGCGACGAGGTATTCGTCGGCGCCCTGGAAATACGGCTCGTCGGTCAGCACCGACAGGCAGGTCGCGCCGCCGGCCGCATAGGCGGCGGCGAGGGCAGGGGGGTCGAAATCCTCGCGGATCAACCCCTTGCTCGGCGATGCCTTCTTGATCTCGGCGATCAACCCGTAACCGCCGGCCACAACCGCACTCGCCAGCGCGATGGCGAAACCGCGCGGCGCCGGCGCGTTTGACAGCCGCTTTTCCAGCTGCGCGGCCGGCATCGCGACTTTGCGCGCGGCGACATGCTGGCGCTTGCGGTCGCAAATCTCGGTGAGGACGTCGCTCACCGGTTGGTCTCCGCGACCAGCCGTTTGAGAACGTCAGCCGCCTTGCCGCTGTCGATCGTATCGGCGGCGATCGCCACGCCCTCGCGCAAATTCGCCGCGCGGCCGGCGACAATCAATCCGGCGGCCGAATTCAACAGCACGATATCGCGCAGCGGGCCTTTCTCGCCCGCCAGCACGCCGCGCATCAGCGCAGCGTTATGCGCCGGCTCGCCGCCTTTGAGATCGTCGAGCGCGGCCCGCTTCAGCCCGGCATCCTCCGGCACGACCTCGAAGCTGCGTACCGTGCCACCGTGGAACTCGGCGACGGTGGTGACGCCGGCGGTGGTCAGCTCGTCCATTCCCGAACCGTGCACGACCCAGACATGCTCGGCGCCGAGCCGGCCCAGCACCTCGGCCATCGGCACGACCCATTCTGGCGCGAACACGCCGACCAGCTGTCGTTTCGCGCCGGCCGGGTTGGACAGCGGGCCCAGCAGGTTGAAGATCGTCCGCGTCGCCAGTTCGACCCGGGTCGGGGCGACATGCCGGGTCGCGCTGTGGTGGCGCGGCGCCATCAGAAAGCCGATGCCGATCTCGTCGAGACAGCGCTGCACGATCGCCATGTCGCAGTCGATATTGACCCCGAGCGCGGTCAGCACATCGGCCGAGCCCGAGCGCGACGACAGCGCGCGATTGCCGTGCTTGGCGACCGGCACGCCCGCGCCGGCGAGGACGAGCGCCGTCGCGGTCGAGACGTTGAACGTGCCCGACCCGTCGCCGCCGGTGCCGCAGGTGTCGATCGTGCCGGGCGGCGCCGTGATGGCGACCGCCTTGGAACGCATGATCCGCGCCGCGCCGGTGATCTCGTCGACGCTTTCGCCGCGCACCCGCATGCCCATCAACAGGCCGCCCATCTGCGACGGCGTCGCGTCGCCGGACATGATGATCTCGAACGCCGCCTCGGCCTCGGCCTCGCTGAGGCGCTGGCCGGCGGCGACGCGCGCGAGAAACGGGCGCAGATCGCTCATCAAAAGGGGCTCGAATTGCTCATGGCGCTATAATATCAGTCTCTCGGGTAACATTGCGAGCAAGCCGCGAGCAGCGGAAGGAGAGACGATGAGCCTCGAAGGCGGCTGCGCCTGCGGCGCGATACGCTATCGGCTGACCAACTCGCCGATGATCGTCCACGCCTGCCATTGCCGCGACTGCCAGAAGCAGACCGGCAGCGCGTTTGTCGTCAACCTATGGATCGAGCGCAAATTCGTCGAGGCGAGCGGCGCCGAGCCAGTGGCGTTTCGCGTGCCGCCCGGCAGCAGCGGTAAGCCGCATGACGTCTTCCGCTGCGCGTCCTGCGGCACTGCGTTGTGGAGCAAGTACCACGCGGCGCCGGGCGACACTCTCTTGGTGCGCGGCGGCACGCTCGACGACCCTTCGGCGATCGCGCCGGACGTTCACATCTTCACCCGCAGCAAGGCGCCGTGGCTCGAATTGCCAAAGGACGCGAAGGTGTTCGACGCGTTCTACAAATTCGACGAGGTATGGTCGCCCGAAAACCTAGTGCGCTGGCGGCAAGTAATCGCCTCGCCGTAGCCTGCGTTGCGGTTGACGCCCGCGCCTGCTATAAGCTTCGCATGAGAGCGTGTTCGCCCGCAGCGAATTGGTGGTGGCCCGTCTGATCCAGGCGGCCATTTTTGTCATGTTCCGTATAGGCCGCCTCGGAGAACCGGGCGGCCTTTGTCATATCCGGGCAAAGTTCCGCGGGCTCCCCGAGGCGGCAAGTCAAAGGGGATCCTGATGCTACGCAAGAGCTTCACCACCGAAGGCGGCATAGGCGTCGAGCGGGAAATTGCTCTGCAGCCGTACATACCCGCCGACACCACCCTCGCCGAGACGCTAGATCGGCGGCGCGGCGTGCTGTTCTCGTCGAGCTTCGAGTTTCCCGGCCGCTACACGCGCTGGGACATGGGGTTCAGCGATCCGCCGCTGGTGCTGAGCGCGCGTGGCCATTCCTTTACCGTCGAGGCGCTGAACGGGCGGGGCGAGGTGCTGATCCCCTCGATCGCCGCGACGCTGAAGGGCCTCGATGCGGTCCAGATCGATGCGGCCAGTGCTCGCCGCATCGACGGCACGATCCGCCAGACTTCGACCCGCTTCCCGGAGGAGCAGCGCAGCCGCCAGCCGAGCGTCTTCTCGGTGCTGCGCGCGCTGATCGCGCTCTTCAGGAGCCCCGAGGACGAGCATCTCGGCCTCTACGGCGCGTTCGGCTACGACCTCGTGTTCCAGTTCGAGCCGACAAAGCTGCGCCTGCCGCGGCCCGCCGACCAGCGCGACCTCCTGCTCTATCTGCCCGACGAAATCCTGATCGTCGATCACATGCGCCAGCAGGCGGCGGTACACCGCTACGAGTTTTCCGTCGGCGGGCGCTCGACCGCCGGGCTCGATCGCGCTACTTCGGACGTTGTCTATCGGCCCGATCTGGCCCCGGCGAGCCTGCCGCCGGAAAGCGACCACGCGCCGGGCGAATACCCGGCCTTGGTGGAGAAGGCGAAGGAGGCGTTCAAGCGCGGCGATCTCTTTGAGGTCGTGCCGGGGCAGATGTTCAGCCGGGCTTGCCCGGATGTGCCTGGTGTCGTTTTCGAACGGCTGAAAAAGGCGAATCCGGCGCCCTATGGCGCGCTGATCAACCTTGGCGACGGCGAGTTCCTGGTTTCCGCCTCGCCGGAGATGTATGTGCGGGTCGAGGGAAGGCGCATCGAGACCTGTCCGATCAGCGGCACGATCCGCCGCGGCGCCGACCCGATGGAAGACGCCGACCGCATCCTCGAGCTCCTGAACTCGAAAAAGGACGAGAGCGAGCTGACGATGTGCACCGATGTCGACCGCAACGACAAATCGCGGGTCTGCGTTGCCGGCAGCGTCAAGGTGATCGGCCGCCGCCAAATTGAGATGTATTCGCGGCTGATCCACACGGTCGACCATGTCGAGGGCGAGCTGCGCCCCGAATTCGACGCGCTCGACGGGTTTCTCTCGCATGCCTGGGCGGTCACCGTGACCGGCGCGCCAAAGCTCTGGGCGATCCGCTTTATCGAGGAGCGCGAGCGCTCGGCGCGGCGCTGGTATGGCGGCGCGATCGGCCGGCTGACCTTCGACGGCAACATGAATACCGGCCTCACGTTGCGCACGATCCGCATGAAGGAGGGGATCGGCGAGGTGCGGGCCGGTGCGACCTTGCTCTTCGACAGCGACCCCGTAGCCGAGGATGAGGAGTGCCGGCTGAAGGCGTCCGCGCTGTTCGCCGCGATCGCGGGCAACCGCGCCGGCGCCGCGGCGCCGGCGGCGGTGGTGCCGCAAGCCGGCAAGGGCCGCAAGGTGGTGCTTGTCGACCATGAGGATTCGTTCGTCCATACGCTCGCCGGTTATGTCCGGCAGACCGGCGCCGAATGCGTGACCTTGCGCCATGATTTCGCCCGGGCCGAACTCGCCGACGGAGCCGCGCCGGACCTAATACTGCTGTCGCCGGGGCCGGGGCGGCCCGACGATTTCGCGATGCGCGAGACGCTCGACCTGCTGCTCCGGCGCCGTATCCCGATTTTCGGCGTATGCCTGGGCCTGCAGGGGATCGTCGAGTATTTCGGCGGGGCGCTGGATGTGCTCGATACCCCGATGCACGGCAAGCCGTCGGTCATCCGGGCGTCGGGTAACCGGCTTTTCGGCGGGCTGCCGAGCGAATTCACCGTCGGCCGCTACCACTCTCTCTATGCGCGCAAGAGCGCCCTGCCGGCCGAGCTCTCGGTCGCGGCCGAGACCGCCGACGGTGTCATCATGGCGGTCGAGCACAAGACGCTGCCGATCGCCGCGGTGCAGTTTCACCCCGAATCGGTGATGACCTCGCCCAGCGCGGTCGGTATGCCGATCATCACCGCGATGCTCGCGACCCTGTGCGTTGAACCGGTTAAGTAACAGCTAGAGCAACGTCCGTTCAGGCTGAATCGCTACTCTTCCCCGTCATGGCCGGGCTTGTCCCGACCATCCACGTGGACCCCCGGGATAAGCCCGGGGATGACGGATGAGGGGGACAGCTTGGGAGAGATCACGCCCTAGAACGAACGATCGAGAACGTCGCGGTGGATCGTGACCGGGTAGCGCTTCTTCAGCGCGTCGGTCAGCTCGCCGACCAGATCGTAGCGCGCCGAATTGCCGAGCTCGGCCTGCAGCCCGCCCGCGGCGGAGGCGGGCGTATTCTCCGGTGTCTGGATCTCTTTCAGCTGACCGACATAGGCGCCGGCCTCGTCGCTGGCGGTGACGGTGTCGCCGATTTTGGCGCTGAACAGCTTGGCGACGAGCGGCGCCGGGACGCCCGAACCCGGTTGCGGCTTGCGCGATAGCGGCGGCGGGGTCGTCACCGTCAGTTTCTGATCGGCTGCGGCCTTGGCAAGCGGCGTCCCGCCGGCGACTGCGGCGGCCAGCGCATCGGCCTCCTTCTTGACGGCGTCCTGTTTCTGCTCGGCGGTCCAGGCGGCGACGACCTGATCCTTGACATCGGCGAGCGGCTTGGGGCGCGAAGGCACGACCTTGTCGACATGGACGACGAAGATCGCCCCTTCCTCGAGCGCATTGACCCGGCTGGTCTCGTTTTCCCCGGTGTCGAACGCGACCTTGAGCACATCCTTCATCGGGATTGGCAGCGAGATCGGCTTGCCGTCGGGGTCGCGGCCGCCGACATCGCTCGCCGTGATCGCCGTGGTCTTGAGCTGGTACTTGGCGGCGATGTCGGTGAGGGTCCCACCGCCGGCGAGCGCGTCATCGACGGCGTTGGCGAGGTGGTCGAGCCGGTCCGCCTCCTGTTCCTGGGTCAACGCTTCGGTCAGCTGTTTCTTTGCCTCGTCGAAGCTTAACGTCTTCGGTGGCTCGATCTTGACGACGCGCAGGATGTGCCAGCCGAGCGCGTCCTGGACCGGCTCGCTCGGCTTGTCGAGCGGCAGGTCGAATGCCGCGTCGGCGAGCGGCTTTGGCAAATCGCTCGCCTTGAGCAGCCCGAGATCGATCGTCTGCGGGTCTTGGCCGGCGATGGTCGTGGCCACCTGCGTGAAGTCCTGGCCGGCGGCAAGAGCTGCCTCCGCGGCCTTGGCTTTCTCCTGCGTGGGTGCGAGGAGTTGTTGCACCTGGCGTTGTTCGGGGACCTCGAAATCATCCTTGCGCTCGTTGTAGGCCGATTTGAGATCCTCGTCGGAGATCGTGATCTCGCCGGTGACGTCGCTCGCGGTGAGGCTGGCGACCGTAAAGCCGCGATATTCGGCGGCTTTGAACAGATCCTGGTGGTCATCGTAGAACTTGCTGATATCGGCAGCGCTGGGCGGGCCGACCGAACTCGCCGCGGCAAGCGGTATCGCCACGATATCGGCCACTCTTGTCTCATTGCGGTAGCGATAGATCGTGTCGATCTCCGGGCCCGGCATCACGACACCGGCGGTCAGCGCCTGCAGCAGGTCGCCGCGGGGGATCTCGGTTCGCAGACGGGCGACCAGCGATTCCTCGGTCATATGGTTCATCGCCAGGACCTGATTGAACTGGTCGCGGTTGAACCGCCCGTCCTGGCTGATGAAGGCGGGGTTCGAGGTGATTGAATTGCGGATCACATCGTCTGACAGGTCGAGATGCAGCCGGGCGGCTTCCTGGTCGAGCAGGCTTTGATCGATCAGCTGGTCGAGAACCGCCTCGGGGATACCGAGCTGCTTGGCCTGCGCCGGGTTGAGGGTCCCGCCCAGCTGGGCCCGCAGCCGTTCGAGCGCCGGCTGCAACGCCGCCTGAAGCTCTTGGGATTGAATGTCGCGAGCGCCGACGGTGGCGACGACCGCCTCGGGGGATTTGGGATCCTGGAAGAACGATGAGCGGGTGTAGACGCCCCAGAAGCCAAAGGACAGGATCAACAATCCGAACAGGATCTTGACGACGATGCCGCCCGCCCGCGTGCGAATAGCCTGTAGCATACCGACCGTATAACCTTGAGCCAGCCCGGCCAGCGCCGCGGGTTGACCCGCCCGAGCGCCGGTGTGATCGTGGCCGGCGATGATAGAGAGCGGTCGGCGCGGCCGCAACTACCCGCCCGCCGTCGGTTCCCAGAGCGCTGCAAAGGAGCGACATGGCTGCGCGCAGAAGACTGATCGCCGGCAATTGGAAGATGAACGGGCTCAAGATGGATGGGCTCGCCTTGGCGCGCGACCTCGCCGTACGCGCGGCGGCCGGAGCGCCAAATTGCGATCTCCTCGTTTGTCCGCCGGCGACCCTTGTCGCTGCGATCGGCGGCGCGCTCGCCGGCAGTGTTATCGCGCTGGGCGGCCAGGATTGTGCCGCCGCGGAGAAGGGCGCCTTCACCGGCGACATCAGCGCCGAGATGCTGAGGGATGCCGGCTGCACGCACGTCATTCTTGGCCATTCCGAGCGGCGCCACGGCCACGGCGAGACCGATGCCGAAATCCGCGCCAAGATCGGCGGCGCGTGGCGGGCCGGACTTGTCGCGATCCTCTGCGTCGGCGAGACGCGCGCCGAGCGCGAGGCCGGACGGGCGCCGGCGGTCGTCTCCGGCCAGCTCGCCGGCTCCATGCCCGAGGGCGCCGATGCCGCGCGTCTCGTCATTGCTTACGAGCCGTTCTGGGCGATCGGCACCGGGCTGACCCCGACGCTCGCCGATATCGCCGGCATCCATCGCGCGATCCGCGGCGAGATTCCCTTTGGCACGCGCATCCTTTACGGAGGTTCGGTCAATCCGAAGAACGCCGCCGAAATCCTCGGCCTCGACGAGGTCGACGGCGCGCTGGTCGGCGGCGCCAGCCTCAAGGCCGAGGATTTCTGGGCGATCGCCGAGGCCTGCGGCTGAGGCACTGGGACGCTAGCCAGAATTCCGCGAAGCGCCTACAAGGGCCGCCATGATCGTCCTCCTGTTCGTCATTCACGTCGCGATCGCGCTCTCGTTGGTCGGTGTCGTCCTGTTGCAGAAAAGCGAGGGCGGCGCGCTCGGCATGGGTGGCGGCGGCATGTCGGGGTTCATGACCGGGCGCTCGACCGGCAATCTCTTGACAAAGGCGACGATGATCCTCGCCGGGGCGTTTTTCGCGACCAGCGTATTGCTGGTCGTCTTGAGCACCCGCGCGCAGGGGCCGCGCTCGCTGATCGATCTGGGACCACCGACTACGCAGGAGACGCCCGCCGCTCCGACCCCGGCGGTTCCTGCAACTCCGCCCGAGCCGAGCGCGCCGCTTCAGAAGTAACGGGCGGGCGAATCACGTAAAACCGCAGGTTTCATGCGAAATTTGATGCATGCGGTCTGGCGCGCGAGCCTCCGGTTAAGCGAAATAACCTCTCGCCGAGCTCCCCGCCGGATTTCATGTACAGCGGTAACACGCTGATTCAAATCGCGTTTATTTGAGCATGCCGGGGTCGCGCGTTTCCCATGTGACAGTTCGGCGGGTTCCTGTACATTGAAAGTCCATGACGCGGTTCATCTTCATCACCGGCGGCGTGGTCTCCTCACTCGGCAAGGGCATCAGCGCGGCGGCGCTGGGCGCATTGTTGCAGGCGCGCGGCTTCAGGGTCCGTCTGCGCAAGCTCGACCCCTACCTCAATGTCGATCCGGGCACGATGAGCCCGTATCAGCACGGCGAAGTCTTCGTCACCGATGACGGCGCCGAAACCGACCTCGATCTCGGCCATTACGAGCGTTATGTCGGCGTCGCCGCGCGCAAGAGCGACAGCGTCACCACCGGCCGCATCTATTCGACCGTGATCGGCCGCGAGCGGCGCGGCGAATATCTCGGCGCGACGGTGCAGGTGATCCCGCACGTAACCGACGCGATCAAGGAATTCATCGAGGCCGATCTCGACGGCGAGGATTTCGTGCTGTGCGAGATCGGCGGCACGGTCGGCGACATTGAAAGCCTGCCGTTCCTCGAGGCGATCCGCCAATTGGGCAACGAGCTCGGTCGCGACCGGGTCGCCTTCGTGCACCTGACCCTGGTCCCGTGGATAAACTCGGCCGGCGAACTCAAGACCAAGCCGACCCAGCACTCGGCCAAGGAGCTGCTCGGCGTCGGCATCCAGCCCGACATCCTCTTATGCCGCTGCGACCGGCCGATCCCCGAGGGGGCGCGTAAGAAGATCGCGCTGTTCTGCAACCTGCGGGAATCGCGCGTGATCCCGGCGCTCGATGTCGACACGATCTACGCCGTGCCCGGTGCGTATCACGCCGAAGGGTTCGATCGTGAGGTCTGCGACCATTTCGGCATCACCTCGCCGGAGCCCGACCTCACCGGCTGGCACAATATCGTCACCGGCATCCGCAAGCCCGAGGGTCAGGTCTCGATCGCCATCGTCGGCAAGTACACGCACCTGCCCGACAGCTACAAATCGCTCGCCGAGGCGATGGCGCATGGCGGCATCGCCAACAATGTACGGGTCAAGATCGACTGGATTGATTCCGAGGTGTTCGAGTCGGAGTCGGAGTCGCTGCGGCAATTGGAGGGGGTGCACGGCATCCTCGTGCCCGGCGGGTTTGGCGAGCGCGGCACCGAGGGCAAGATCGAGGCGGCCCGCTTCGCGCGCGAGCGCCAGGTGCCGTATTTCGGCATCTGCTTCGGCATGCAGATGGCGGTGATCGAGGCGGCGCGGCACCTGGCAAAGCTATCTGGTGCCGGTTCGACCGAATTCGGCCCGTGCGAGCATCCGGTCATCGGGCTGATGACCGAATGGATGCGCGGCAACGAGTTGGAGCAGCGCAGCGCCAACGGCGATCTCGGCGGCACGATGCGGCTCGGCGCTTACGAGGCGGTGCTCGATCCCGAAAGCCGGGTCGCGGAAATCTATGGCGCCGACAAGATCAGCGAACGCCACCGCCATCGCTACGAGGTCAACAAGGCCTATAAGGACACCCTCGAGGCCGCGGGGTTGCGGTTTTCCGGAATGTCTCCCGACGGCTTGTTGCCGGAGATCGTCGAAATCCCCGAGCACCCGTGGTTTATCGGCGTGCAGTTCCACCCGGAACTCAAATCCCGGCCGTTCGAGCCGCACCCGCTGTTCAGCTCGTTCGTCAAGGCAGCGCTCGACCAGTCGCGGCTGGTCTAGGCCAGTTGTCATTGCGAGCGCAGCGAAGCAATCTCCTTCCGCCTTGGCCCTCTATCGAAGGGGATTGCCGTTTTGCCTTCGGCTCCTCGCAATGACGGAATGAATTGATGCAGCCACGTCACGTCACCGTCGGCAATATCGCGATCGGCAACGATCTGCCGCTGGTGCTGATCGCCGGCCCGTGCGCGCTCGAAAGCCGGGCGCATGCGATGGAGATGAGCGCCGCCCTCGTCGAGATTACCGACAAGCTCGGCATCTCCTTGATCTACAAGACCTCGTTCGACAAGGCAAACCGCACCTCGATCGACAGCGCACGGGGCTGCGGCATCGCGGAAGGCCTGCCGATCCTCGCCGAAATCCGCGAGACGCGCGGCTGTGCGGTGCTGACCGACGTGCACCTCCCCGAGCAATGCGCGCCGACCGCCGAGGCGGTCGACGTGCTGCAGATCCCGGCTTACCTCTGCCGCCAGACCGATCTGCTGGTCGCCGCCGCCGAGACCGGCGCCGCGATCAACGTCAAGAAGGGCCAGTTTCTCGCGCCGTGGGACATGAAGAATGTGGCGCAAAAGATCGCGTCGAGCGGCAACGAACGCGTGCTGCTCTGCGAACGCGGCGCGAGCTTTGGCTACAACACGCTCGTGTCCGACATGAGGTCGCTGCCGGTGCTGGCCGAGACCGGGTATCCGGTTGTCTTCGACGCCACCCACTCGGTGCAGCAACCCGGCGGACAAGGGGGCAAGAGCGGCGGCGAGCGGCGCTTTGTCGAGACCCTGGCGCGCGCCGCGGTCGCGGTCGGCGTCGCCGCGGTGTTCATGGAGACCCACGAAGATCCCGATCGCGCGCCGTCCGACGGCCCGAACATGGTCAAGCTCAAGGATTTGCCCGCGCTGCTTGAAACGCTGATGGCATTCGACCGGCTGGCGAAGGAAAAACCGTCGCGCGGCACCCCGTAGGAATAAGTAATGCTCCGAATATTTAACGGAGTATCACTCGCAATGATGGGATTGGCCATGCTCATCCCGGGTGGCGCCAGTCACGGAGCAAATTGTCCAATATTTCTGAGTTGTCCAAAGGAAACACCGGGGTGCATAATCAGCATATTTCTTCCATCTGGCGAAAGACGTGACAGAATTGCGCCGTCAGGAGCAAAAATCGCCATTTTTGAGCGGCTGAATAGCCGAGCAACATATTGCATGACGCCGGGAACCTCTCCCGACATCAATTGCCGCAAGCTCTCCTTTACCGCGCAGGAATTGGAATGCATGTCGGGCGATGGGCGTGGCTCCGCCGACCAAGTTCAATTTTTCAAGTGTAAAAAGGCGACCTATACCTACATTGCGACCGATGTCGGATGCCGAGAGGCTGGCGGTACGGTGGGAGAACCACAATGACGAGCGTTGATGACGCGACAGCGACTCCAGGAATAATTATTTCGAGCCCTCGATAACTGCCAAGGATGCGCGATGACCGCGATTGCCGATATCCATGCCCGCGAAATCCTCGACAGCCGGGGCAATCCGACGGTCGAGGTCGAGGTCACGCTCGACAGCGGGACGCTGGGTCGCGCGGCGGTGCCATCGGGCGCATCGACCGGCGCGCACGAGGCGGTCGAGAAGCGTGACGGCGGGCCGCGTTATCATGGCCGCGGCGTGCTCCAGGCGGTCGAGGCGGTGAATGGCGAGATCTTCGACGCGCTGTCGGGGTTCGACGCCGCCGATCAGCTGGCGATCGACCGCACGCTGATCGACCTCGACGGCACGGCGAACAAGGGAAGGCTCGGCGCCAATGCGGTGCTCGGGGTCAGCCTCGCCTGCACCAAGGCGTCGGCCGCCGAGCTCGACCAGCCGCTCTACCGCTACATCGGCGGCACCTACGCCCATGTCCTGCCGGCGCCGATGATGAACATCGTCAATGGCGGGGTCCATGCCGACAACCCCATCGACATCCAGGAATTCATGATCGTCCCGGTCGGCGCGGCGACCATGGCCGACGCGATCCGTGCCGGCTCCGAGATCTTCCACGCGCTGCGCCGCAAGCTGCACGACGCCGGCCTCAACACCAATGTCGGCGACGAGGGCGGGTTCGCGCCCAACCTCGCCTCAGCCGATGCGGCGCTCGGATTCGTCATGCAGGCGATCGAGGCGGCCGGCTACAAGCCCGGCGATGATGTTGTGCTCGCGCTCGATCCCGCCTCCAGCGAGTTCTTCCGCGACGGCAAATACGACATGAAAGGCGAGGGCAAGGTGCTCGATGCCGCCGGCATGGTCGCCTACTATGCCGACCTCGTTGCGCGCTACCCGATCGCCTCGATCGAGGACGGCATGGCCGAGGACGATTGGGACGGCTGGGCGCTCCTCACCCGCGAACTCGGCAAAAAGATCCAGCTCGTCGGCGACGACAACTTCGTCACCAACCCGGCGCTGATTCGCGAGGGGATCGCCAAGAGCGTCGCTAACGCCGTGTTAATAAAGCTGAATCAGATCGGAACGTTGACCGAAACCCTGGAGGCCGTCGATACGGCGTGGCGCGCCGGCTATGGCGCGGTGATCTCGCACCGCTCGGGCGAGACCGAGGACACGACGATCGCCGACCTCGCCGTCGCGACCAATTGCGGGCAGATCAAGACCGGCTCGCTGTCGCGTTCCGACCGGCTCGCCAAATACAACCAGCTGATTCGCATCGAAGAGAGCCTCGGCGCGACGGGGCGCTACGCCGGGCGCATGGCGTACTGGCGATCAAGCCGCCAAACCAGTTGATCATCGCAGGCGTCGTGGCGGCGTTGACGCGCGCGGCCCTGCGTGATTCTCTGTGGCGATGATCGTGCTGCACGAGATGCGCCGGCGGGCGCGGCTGCTCGTCGGCCCGGTGTTCGGCATCGCCGCGACCGGTTACTTCGTCTACCACACCTTCGAGGGCGACCGCGGCTTGCGTGCCGGCCGTGACATCACCCAGCAGCTCTATCAGGCGAGGCAGACCCTGGCCGCGACCGAGGTCGAGCGCGATGCGCTCGCGCACAAGGTCGCCGGCCTCGATCCGAGCCATGTCGATCCCGATCTGCTCGACGAGCAGATCCGCTCGACGCTCGATCTCGTCGGGCCGAACGAGATCATCATCCTGCATCCCGGCGACGCGCATTAAGACGCGATCCGCTTCCGCGGGTGCGGTGCGGAGGCGCCGCCGCACTTGATGAGGCCGCTCTTCGCGGTGCGGTTGAAGCGCCGCAGGGCCCGGCGGTTTCGCCGTCCGCGCATGATGCCCGGCTGGTTGCAAACCGGCCCGTTTGCCAGCATTCTGCGGCGGCAGCCCCGGAGGACGCGTTTTATGCCAGCGAAGCGGTCGGCCAGTTCGGTCAAGCTTGCGGAGCCGCCTGTCGCTTCGGCGACATTCAAGAAATTCTTCCATGACATGTTGCTGATCCGCCGCTTCGAGGAGCGGGCGAGCCAGATGTACGGGATGCGGCTGATCGGCGGGTTTTGTCACCTCTATATCGGGCAGGAGGCGGTGGTCGTCGGCATGCAGGCGGCCCTCAAGGAAGGCGATACTGTCATCACCACCTACCGCGACCACGGGCATATGCTGGCCTGCGGCATGGACCCGAAGGGCGTCATGGCCGAGTTGACCGGGCGGCGCGCCGGCTACTCGCACGGCAAGGGTGGTTCGATGCATATGTTCAGCCGCGAAAAGAACTTCTTCGGCGGACACGGCATCGTCGGCGCTTCGGTGCCGATCGGCACCGGCTTGGCGCTCGCCCATCGCTATCGCGGCGACGGCTTCATCTCGGTGACCTATTTCGGCGACGGCGCGATCAACCAGGGCCAGGTCGCCGAGAGTTTCAACATGGCTTCGCTGTGGAAGCTGCCGATCGTCTACGTGATCGAAAACAACCGCTACGGCATGGGCACGTCGGTGACCCGTGCCTCCGCGCGTACCGACCTGTTCCATCGCGGCATCGGCTTTGGCATCCCCGGAGAACAGGTCGACGGCATGGATGTCGGCGCGGTATATGAAGCCGCCCAGGCTGCGACCGAGCACGCCCGCTCGGGCCAGGGGCCGATCATCCTGGAAATGTTGACCTACCGCTATCGCGGCCACTCGATGTCCGACCCGGCCAAGTACCGGACCAAGGAAGAGGTCGACCGGATGCGTTCCGAGCACGACCCGATCGACCATCTGCGCCAGCGCCTCATCGACGAGCACATGGCCGAGGATGCCGAGTTGAAGGAGGTCGAGCGGCGGGTGCGCGAGATCGTCGTCGAGGCGGCGCAATTCGCCCAGGATTGCCCGGAACCCGATCCGAGCGAGCTGTGGACGGATGTCCTGGCCGAAGCCTGAGCCCGATGGATCGCTAGGATGACCAGCAATTTCAATCGTCATTCCCGCGAAAGCGGGAACTCAGGGGCAGGCGACGAGCCGGCTGCCCTGGGCCCCCGCTTGCGCGGGGGAGACGAATTAAATATCGCGAGCAGGCAGGAACTAGCCGGATGAGCATCGACGTGCTGATGCCGGCCCTGTCGCCGACGATGACCGAAGGCAAGATCGCGCGCTGGGTCAAATCCGAGGGCGACCATGTCGAGCCCGGCGACGTGCTCGCGGAAATCGAGACCGACAAGGCGACGATGGAGGTCGAGGCGGTCGACGAGGGCATCCTCGCCAGGATCGTGATCCCCGAGGGCACCGAGCATGTCGCGGTCAACACGCCGATCGCGGTCATCGCCAGCAATGGCGAAGATGTCGGCGCCGCGCCGCTCAAAGCGCCGCCTCAGGCAGTAAAGGCGCCAGTTTCCGTGCGCGAGCCTGCCGCGCCGCCGCCCGCGCCGCCTCCGGTGCCATCCGTCCCGCAATCCGAACCGGAATATTCGGGCGCCACTGCGACGATCACCGTGCGCGAGGCGCTGCGCGACGCGATCGCCGAAGAAATGCGACGCGACGACAGCGTGTTTCTGATGGGCGAGGAAGTCGCCGAATATCAGGGCGCGTACAAGGTCAGCCAGGGTCTGCTGCAGGAATTCGGTCCCAGGCGGGTCATCGACACACCGATCACCGAGCAGGGTTTCGCCGGGGTCGGGGTCGGCGCCGGCTTCGCCGGGCTGCGGCCGATCGTCGAGTTCATGACCTTCAATTTCGCGATGCAGGCGATCGATCAGATCATCAATTCGGCGGCCAAGACGCATTACATGTCGGGCGGTCAGATGTACTGCCCGATCGTGTTCCGCGGGCCGAATGGTATCGCCTCGCGCGTCGCGGCTCAGCATTCGCAGTGCTACGCGAGTTGGTACGCGCACTGCCCCGGGCTCAAGGTCGTCGCGCCCTATACCGGCGCCGATCACAAGGGGCTGCTGAAATCCGCGATCCGCGACCCGAACCCGGTCGTCTTCCTTGAGCACGAGCTGGTCTATGGCGAAAGCTTCGCTGTACCAAGCGATCCCGAATTCCTCGTGCCGATCGGCAAGGCCCGGATCGCCCGCGAGGGCGACCACGTCACGATCACCGCTTTCTCGCGCATGGTGAAACTGGCGCTCGAAGCGGCCGAGGAACTCGCCAAGGACGGCATCTCGGCAGAGGTGGTCGACCTGCGCACTTTGCGCCCGTTCGACGTCGCGACGGTCGCCGCCTCGGTCAAGAAGACCAATCGCCTCGTCGCGGTCGAGGAGGGCTGGCCGTTCGCCGGGATCGGCGCCGAGCTTGCCGCGGTGATGATGGAGGAATGCTTCGACTGGCTAGACGCGCCCGTGAAGCGCGTCGCCGGCAAGGATGTGCCGCTGCCCTATGCGGCCAACCTCGAACGCCTTGCGGTGCCGCAGGTCGACGACATCGTCGCCGCCGCGCGCGAAATCGCGTACCGCTAGAACATGCCGATCCAGATCCTGATGCCGGCGTTGTCGCCGACGATGACCGAGGGCAGCGTCGCGCGCTGGCTCAAGAAGGAAGGCGACGAGATCCATTCCGGCGACATCATCGCCGAGATCGAGACCGACAAGGCGACGATGGAATACGAGGCGGTCGATGAGGGCAGGCTCGGCAAAATCATCGTCCCCGAGGGCGCCCAGGGCATCAAGGTCAACCAGCCGATCGCGGTGCTGCTCGAAGAAGGCGAGGATGCGTCGGCGATTGACGATGTTGCGACGCCAAAGGCTGACACGCCGGCCGCTGCCGCGCCTCAAGCCATCCCGCCGCCGTCGGCCGCGGAGGCGCCGAAAACGGTTCCGGCGCCAATCGTGCCGCCTCCGGCCGGCAACGGCCACGACACATCGCGCATCTTCGCCAGTCCGCTGGCGCGACGAATGGCGGCGCAGGCAGGGCTGGATCTTGGGGCGATCAAGGGCTCAGGGCCGCAGGGCCGCATCGTCAAGACCGATATCGACGCGACGCTGTCGCGGGGCCCGACGCCAGCGGCGCCGATGGCTCGTGCGCCGATCCCGGTGCAAGCGCCGGCGGCGCGACCGCCGCTGCCGGCCCAGCCGTTTGCCCCAGTCGCCGGCGATCCGCCTTTCACGCAAAAGCCGCACAGCCAGATGCGGCGGATCATCGCCCGGCGCCTCACCGAGTCGAAGCAGAACGTCCCGCATTTCTACGAAACCATCGATTGCGAGATCGACGAGCTGTTGCGCATCCGCAAGGTGCTCAACGACGGCGGCGAAGGGCTCAACCTCTCGGTCAATGATTTCGTGATCCGCGCCGCGGGACTCGCGCTGCGTCAGGTGCCGGCGGCAAACGCGTCGTGGAGTGACGACGCGATCATCCTGTGGGAGCGCGCCGATATCGCGATGGCGGTGGCGCTCGACGATGGCCTCATCACCCCGATCATCCGCGGCGCCGACCTCAAGGGGCTGCAGCAGATTGCCGCCGAGACCAAGGATCTCGCTTCCCGCGCCCGCGCCGGCAAGCTGAAGCTCGAGGAGTTCCAAGGCGGCACCTTCTCGATCTCGAACCTCGGGATGTACGGCATCCGCGAGTTCGCAGCGGTGATCAACCCGCCGCAAGGCTGCATCCTCGCGGTCGGCGCTGGCGCGCCGCGCCCGGTCGTCAAGGACGGCCAGCTCGCGATTGCGACGGTGATGAGCTGCACTTTGTCGGCCGATCACCGCGCGGTCGACGGCGCGGTCGGCGCGCAATTTCTCGCCACGTTCAAGAAGTTGATCGACGAGCCGGCGCGGATGCTGCTCTGACGATGGCCGATAGCTACGATATCGTGATCCTCGGCGGCGGCCCGGGCGGCTATGTCGCTGCGATCCGCGCGGCGCAGCTCGGCATGAAGACTGTCGTCGTCGAGCGCGACCAGCTCGGCGGCATCTGCCTCAATTGGGGCTGCATCCCGACCAAGGCGTTGCTGCGCGCGTCGGAGATCTATCACCTGATGCACCGGCTCGGCGATTTCGGGCTGTCCGCCGACAACATCAGCTTCGATCCCGCCAGGGTCGTCGCCCGCTCGCGCGCGGTCGCCAAGCAATTGTCGAACGGCGTCGGCTTCCTGATGCGCAAGAACAAGATCACGGTGGTGATGGGCGAGGGGAAGCTCGCCGGCAAGGGCAAGGTCGCGGTCACGAAGGACGGCAAACCGGTCGCCGACATCGATGCCAAACATATCATCCTCGCGACAGGCGCACGGGCGCGCTCGCTGCCCGGTCTTGAACCCGACGGCAAGCTGGTGTGGACCTACAAGGAGGCGATGGTGCCATCGGCGATGCCCAAATCGCTGCTGGTCGTCGGCTCGGGCGCGATCGGCATCGAGTTCGCCAGCTTTTACCGCGACATGGGCGTCGAGGTAACGGTCGTCGAGGTGCTTGACCGCGTGTTGCCGGTCGAGGACGAGGAGATTTCCGCATTCGCCCGCAAGTCGTTCGAGAAGCAGGGGATCACGATCCATACCGGCGCGGCGGTGAAGGTCCTGACCAAGGGCAAGGACAATGTCGCAGCCCACATCGAAACCAAGGACAAGGCGTTTGACGTGACCGTCGACCGCGTCATCTCCGCCGTCGGCATCGTCGGCAATGTCGAGGGGATCGGCCTCGAAGGGACGGGGGTCAAGGTCGAGCGCACCCATGTCGTCGCCGACGAGTGGCTGCGCACCGGCGAAGCCGGCGTCTATGCGATCGGCGACCTCGCCGGCCCGCCATGGCTCGCGCACAAGGCGATGCACGAGGGGGTGATCTGCGTCGAGCACATCGCCGGGGTCAACGGAGTCCACCCGCTCGACCTGCGCAACATCCCCGGCTGCACCTATTGCCGGCCGCAAGTCGCGAGCGTCGGCCTCACCGAGAAGGCAGCGCGTGACCAGGGTTACGAGGTAAAGATCGGCCACTTCCCGTTTATCGCCAACGGCAAGGCGATCGCGCTGGGTGAGCCCGAGGGCATGGTCAAGACCGTGTTCGACGGCAAGACCGGAGAGCTCTTGGGCGCGCACATGATCGGCGCCGAGGTCACCGAACTGATCCAGGGCTACACGCTCGCCAAGACCCTCGAAACCACCGAAAGCGAGCTGATGCGGACGATCTTCCCGCACCCGACGCTGTCCGAAATGATGCACGAGAGCGTGCTTGACGCTTATGGCCGCGCCCTCCACTTCTAGCAGGATGGCAAGCCCGGAACCTACTAGCGCGGCCCTGCGTCACCCCGAGAAGGCCCGGCTGCCGGACAATCCGAGTCCCAGGAAGCCGCCCTGGATCAGGGTCAAGGCGCCGGTCTCGCCCGAATACCACGCGACCCGACGGCTGATCCGCGAGCACCAACTCCACACCGTCTGCGAAGAGGCGGCCTGCCCCAATATCGGCGAGTGCTGGAAAGAAAAGCACGCGACGGTGATGATCCTCGGCGCCACCTGCACCCGCGCCTGCACATTCTGCAATGTCGCGACCGGGCGGCCCGATCTCGTCGACCCGCATGAGCCGGAACGGGTCGGGGAGGCAGTCGGCAAACTGGGCCTCGCGCATATCGTCGTGACCTCGGTCGACCGCGACGATCTCGACGACGGCGGCGCCGGTCATTTCGCCCGCACGATCGCGGCGATCCGCGCCGCCGCGCCCGAGACCACGATCGAGGTGCTGGTCCCCGATTTCCTGCGCAAGGACGGCGCGATCGAAACCGTCGTCGCGGCGCGTCCCGACGTGCTCAACCATAATCTCGAAACCGTGCCGCGGCTCTATGCCGAGGTGCGGCCCGGCGCGCGCTATTTCGCCTCGCTCAGGCTGCTCGACGAGGTGAAGCGCATCGACCCGAGCTTGTTCACCAAATCCGGCATCATGGTCGGGCTCGGCGAGGACAGGCCCGAGGTTCTCCAGGTGATGGACGATCTGCGCGCGGCCCAGGTCGATTTCCTGACCATCGGCCAATACCTGCAGCCGACCCCGAAGCACCATGCGGTCGACCATTTCGTGACCCCCGACGAGTTCGAGGCCTATCGCCGCCAGGCGCAGGGAAAAGGCTTCTTGATGGTCTCGGCCTCACCGCTGACCCGCTCGTCGTATCACGCAGGCGACGATTTCGCGCGGTTGAAGGCGGCGCGTGCCGCTGCACTCTCCTAAGCGATGCCGACCCATGCCGAACAGCGGCTGCTCCCCTACACGCCGGAGCAGATGTACGCGCTCGTCGCCGATATCGAGCGCTACCCCGAGTTCCTGCCGTGGTGCGTCGCGGCGCGCATCCGCGAGCGGCGAGCGGATTTCATCAACGCGGACCTCGTCATCGGTTTCCGGATGTTCCGCGAGCGCTTCACCTCGCATGTGCAGCTTGATCCGCCCGGCCGCATCGACGTGACCTATGCCGAGGGGCCGTTTCGCTACCTCAACAACCATTGGAACTTCGAGCGGGTGCCCGGCGGTTGTCGGATCGATTTTTTTGTCGATTTCGAGTTCAAGTCGCGGCTGCTGCAGAAGGTCATCGAGGTGTTGTTCGGCGAGGCGGTACGCCGCATGGTCGCCGCCTTCGAGAGCCGCGCCCAGCAGCTTTACGGCAAACCCGCGCCGGGTGGGGCAGGGGCGCCGGCCTAGCGCGCTTCCACCAATAACAATTCGAGCGCGCGGATCATCGCCGCGCGACGTATCCCATCGCGGTCGCCGGGGAAGATGTGGCACTCGGTATGCCCGCCGCCGCCGGTCGCAACGCCTAGATAAATCAGCCCGATCGGCTTCTCGGCGCTGCCGCCGCCGGGGCCGGCAACGCCGGTGATCGATACCGCGAGTTCGACCCCGGCACGCGCGACCGCGCCCCGCGCCATCGCCAGGGCAGTCTCGGCGCTGACCGCGCCATGCGCGGCGAGCGTCGCCTCGGGCACGCCGAGCAACTCCATCTTGGCTTCGTTCGAATAGGTCACAAAACCGCGATCGACGACATCGGACGAGCCGGCAATCGCGGTCAGCGCCGCGGCGACGAGGCCGCCGGTGCAGCTTTCGGCGGTCGCGACGTGCCAGCCGCGAGCCCGGCATGTCTCCAGCACCGATGTTGCCAATTTCACGGTCTCAGGGTCGAACACCGAGGATTCCTTCGCCGCCGAGGATCAGCGCGAGAGCGTAGATCGCGGCCGCTACATCGTCGAGCATGATGCCGAGCCCGCCCTTGACCCGGCGATCGAGCCAATCGATCGGAAACGGCTTCCAGATGTCGAACAGCCGGAACAGCACGAACGCGATGGCGTAGAAGCGCCAATCCAGCGGTGCTGCAACCAGCACCAACCATTGCGCCGCGATCTCGTCGATCACCACAAAACCGGGATCGCTAATGCCGCCTGCCTTGACGATCCGCGCCGCCGCCAACCAGCCGGCCTCGAAAGCGATGGCGACCGCGACGAGAAGTCCATCAAGGCCGAAATAGCTGACGATCAGCCAGCCGCAGGGTAAGGCTGCGAGCGAGGCCCACGTCCCCGGCATCCCGGGCAACAGGCCGATGCCGAAACCGGTCGCGATCAGCGCCGCCGGATGAGACAGCGGCAGCCCAGGCTTGTTCAGAGCGGCAACCGCACGGTGGCGACCGCCTGCGCGGCGATGCCTTCGTCCCGGCCGGTGAAGCCGAGCTTTTCGGTCGTCGTCGCCTTGACGCTGATGCGGTCGGGCGAGAGGCCCAGGATCTCGGCCACTCGCGCGACCATCGCCGCACGATAGGGCGAAATCTTCGGCCGCTCGCAGATGATCGTCACGTCGAGCGCGGCGACGCTGCCGCCCTTGGCGCGCACCAACCCCGCGGCGTGGGCGAGGAACCGGTCGGAACTGGCGCCCTTCCATTGCGGGTCGCTCGGCGGGAAATGCATGCCGATATCGCCCGCACTGATCGCGCCAAGCACTGCGTCGGTCAGCGCATGCAGTCCGACATCGGCGTCGGAATGGCCGATGACGCCGTGGCTGTGCGGGATCTCGACGCCGCACACCATCAGCCGGTCGCCGGGGCCGAACGGGTGCACGTCAAAACCCTGGCCGACCCGGACATCGCCCAGCCGCGCCGCGATCAACCGCTCGGCGGCGGCGAGATCGTCGGCCGTCGTCACCTTCAGATTGCCGTCGCTGCCGGCAACGATCAATGGGGTGATCCCGGCGGCCTCGGCGACCGCGGCATCGTCGGTCAACGCCTGGCCGGCGGCTCTGCGATGGGCGTCAAGGATGGCCTCGAAGTGAAACCCCTGCGGCGTTTGCGCTCGCCACAGCCCGGCACGGTCGACGGTCTCGCTGATGACGCCGTCTATGACCCGCTTGATCGTGTCGCCGAGCGGCAGGCCCGGGATCGCCGCCGGCGCTCGATCGAGCGTATCGAGCACCCGCCCGATCAGGGCGGTGTCGGGAAATGGCCGCGCGCCGTCATGGATCAGCACACGCTCGGGCTGGTGCGGGGCCAACGCTTCGAGGCCGAGCCGCACCGAATCCTGCCGCTCGGCGCCGCCCGGCACCGGTGGCAGGAGTTCAACCCCGGCGACGGCCGCGTCGTAAGCGTTGCGATCTTCGGGTCGGATTGCCACCAGCACGCCATTGATCCGAGAATGGGCGGCAAAGGCGTTTACCGCATGGCGCAGCACGCTCGTCCCGCCGAGCGGCAGGTATTGCTTTGGCATCGCGCCGCCAAACCGCGCGCCGCGACCCGCGGCGAGAACCAGAGCATATGTCGAGCCCATCGGCTAAACTAAACCACGAAGCGTTTGACCCGCCAGCCTGGTGAAATCGCGAGCAATGCCTCGGATCATGTCGCTTATGTTGCAGTGCAACAAGATTTGCCCTAGAATGACTGCCTAAAAAATATGCAACTTGAATAAATGCCACTTCGATGAGCATTCGCATAGGTCCGATCACGCTCGACGACCCGGTGATATTGGCACCGATGTCGGGGGTCACCGATCTACCGTTCCGCCGCGTCGTCAAGGCGCGCGGCGCCGGGCTCGTCGTGTCCGAGATGATCGCGAGCCAGGCGGCGATCCGCGAGACCCGGCAGTCGCTGACCATGGCGAAGACCTGCGCCGAAGAGCAGCCGATGGCGGTGCAGCTCGCCGGCTGCGAGCCCGAGGTGATGGCCGAGGCGGCGAAGCTTAATGCCGATCGCGGCGCCAGTATGATCGATATCAATTTCGGTTGCCCGGTGAAAAAGGTGGTTAACGGCCATGCGGGCTCGGCGTTGATGCGCGACGAGCTGCACGCTGCCCGCATCCTCGAAGCGACGGTGAAGGCCGTAGATCTGCCGGTCACCCTGAAGATGCGCACCGGCTGGGACGAGCGGAACCGCAATGCGCCGCGTCTCGCGCGCATTGCCGAAGCGTGCGGCATTCGCATGATCACCGTGCACGGCCGCACCCGCAACCAGATGTTCGCCGGCAGCGCCGATTGGCGCTTCATCCGCGAGGTCAAGGAGGCGGTCAGGATCCCGGTGATCGCCAACGGTGACATCAATACTCTTGGCGACGCCGAGCGAGCGCTCGACGAAAGCGGCGCCGAGGGGCTGATGATCGGGCGCGGCGCCTATGGCCGGCCGTGGTTCGTCGCTCAGGTCATCGAATGGCTGAAGAGCCGCCGGCGCATCGCTGATCCGCCGCTGCCGAGCCAGTACGCGACTATCCGCGCTCATTACGACGACATGCTGGCGCATTACGGCAGCGATGTCGGCGCCAAGATCGCCCGCAAGCATCTTGGCTGGTATTCCAAGGGTTTGCCGGGCTCGGCCGAGTTCCGCGCCGCGGTCAACCAGACCGTCGATCCCGGGGCGGTCCGCGGCCTGATCCGCGCCTTCTACGAGCCGCTCGTCGAGCGCGAGGCGGCGTGACGATGGCCCCGGCATCAGGGGAGGGGGCGCGTCTCGACGCCAGTCTTGTGCTGTCCGCGCTTCCCGATCCGGTCATCGGGCTCGACCGCGCCGGCGCGGTGCGGTTCGTCAACCCGGCGGCCGAGCAGTTTCTCGGCGTCAGCGCGGCGGCGCTGCGCGGCGTCCAGCTCAGCGATTTTATCGCCGCGCACAGCCCGCTCTTCGGGCTGGTCGAGGCGGTATGGCGCGATGGAGGCTCGATCGCCGAGTACGACGTGCTGCTCGAAGGGCCGCGGCTCCCCGCCCGGCCGGTGACGATCCAGGGTGCGCTCGCCGGCGACGGGGCGGATCTGCTGGTCCTCTCGCTGCACGAGCGGGCGATCGCCGACCAGATGGACCGCCAGCTCGTCCATCGCAATGCCGCGCGCTCGATGACCGCGATGGCGGCGATGCTGGCGCATGAGGTCAAGAACCCGCTCTCGGGCATCCGCGGCGCCGCGCAGCTGCTGGAGCAGGACGCCGACGACTCGGCGCGCGAGCTGACCCAGCTGATCTGTGACGAGACCGACCGGATCGTCGCGCTGGTCGATCGCATGGAGGCGTTCTCCGAACACCTGCCGCTATCGCGGGGTGGCGTCAACATCCACGAGGTCCTGGAGCGCGTTCGTCGCATCGCTCAAACCGGTTTCGCGCGGCACGTCCATTTCGCCGAGGAATATGACCCATCGCTGCCGCTGGTGCATGGCAACCGCGATCTGCTGGTCCAGGTGTTCCTCAACCTGGTCAAGAACGCGGTGGAGGCGAGCCCCGCGACTGGCGGCGAGATCGTGCTCGCGACTGCCTATCGCCACGGTCGGCGCCTGGCGATGCGCAGCGGCACCCCGGCGTTGCAACTCCCGTTGATGGTATCGGTCGCCGACAACGGGCTCGGCATCCCGGACGATCTTAAGGCGCATCTGTTTGATCCGTTTGTCACGACCAAACGCAACGGAACTGGCCTTGGTCTTGCACTGGTAGCTAAGGTGATCGGCGACCACGGCGGGATCATCGAGTTCGACAGCCAGCCGCGGCGCACGGTTTTCCGGGTGTTTTTGCCGGTGGTCCCACGGGACAGTCTGGGCGATGAGCGCAACGATACTGGTAGCTGACGACGACCGCGCGATCCGCACGGTACTGACTCAGGCCCTTGCCCGCCTGGGTCATGAGGTCCGCATGACGGGCAACGCCGCGACGCTGTGGCGCTGGATCGCCGACGGCGAGGGCGATCTCGTGATCACCGATGTGATCATGCCCGACGAGAATGGCCTCGATCTGATACCACGCATCAAGAAATTGCGGCCGGAATTGCGCGTCATCGTGATGAGCGCGCAGAACACGCTGATGACCGCGGTCAAGGCGACCGAGCGCGGCGCCTTCGAGTACCTGCCGAAGCCATTCGATCTGCGCGAGCTGATCAGCGTCGTCGAGCGCGCGCTCTCCGCTCCAGCCAATGCCCCTGCGAACGAGGACGAGGTTGACGACGAGCAGCTGCCGCTGATCGGCCGCTCGCCGGCGATGCAGGAGATCTATCGGTCGATCGCCCGGCTGATGGGCACCGACCTGTCGGTGCTGATCACCGGCGAAAGCGGCACCGGCAAGGAGCTGGTCGCCCGCGCGCTGCACGATTTCGGCAAACGCCGGTCGGGGCCGTTTGTCGCGATCAACATGGCGGCGATCCCGCGCGAATTGATCGAGAGCGAGCTGTTCGGCCATGAGCGCGGCGCCTTCACGGGCGCGACCCAGCGCAGCGCCGGACGCTTCGAACAGGCCAAGGGCGGCACGCTGTTCCTCGACGAGATCGGCGACATGCCGTTCGAGGCGCAGACCCGGCTGTTGCGCGTCCTGCAGGAGGGCGAATACACCGCGGTCGGCGGCCGCGCGCCGATTCGCGCCGACAGCCGGATCATCGCCGCGACCCACCGCGATCTCTCGCAATTGATCCGGCAGGGCGTGTTCCGCGAGGATTTGTTCTATCGCCTCAACGTGGCGCCCGTTCGCATCCCCCCGCTGCGCGAGCGTACCGCCGACATCCCCGCGCTGGTGCGCCATTTCGCGGCCCAGGCTGCGCGCGAGGGTTTGCCCGCGAAGATGCTCGACGACGCGGCGATGGAGCGGCTGCGCGGCTATCGCTGGCCGGGCAATGTGCGCGAGCTGGAGAACATGGTGCGGCGACTGGCCGCGCTTTATTCGCAAGAAGTCATCGGGATCGACGTCATCGAGGCCGAGCTGGCCGCGGCGCCGGCTTTGGTCGCTACCGAGACCGTGAGCGACGAAGGGCTCGGCGCCGCGGTCGAGCGCCATATCAACGATTATTTCGTCGCCCATAAGGGCGCCATGCCGGCCGCCGGCCTCTATGAGCGAATATTGCGCGAGATCGAGCGGCCGCTGATCGTCGCGACGCTCGTCGCGACCCGGGGCAACCAGATCAGGGCCGCCCATGTGCTCGGTCTCAATCGCAATACCCTGCGCAAAAAAATCCGCGAGTTGGACATCCCGGTCGTGCGCGGCCTAAAATAGCGTGGTGCTGCACCGGCTTTAGTGCTCGGTTGCTCGCTGCGACTGTAGGGAACGCGGAATGAGCGTGGCGCAGCAGGTGGGAACCTGGGCTGGCCGGATCGGATTGCGCCGCAAGATCGCCATCGTCTTGGCGGCCGCCGCGCTGCTCTCGGGCATCGCGACCTATCTGGCGCTGACCGGGGCGCCGCCGTTTGGGCCGCGCCCGGTCGTCGTCCTGTCGCTGCTTAACCTGGACCTGGTCCTGCTGCTGGCGCTGGCGGCGCTGGTGGTTAAGCGGCTCGTCGAGGTCTGGGCGAGCCGCCGCCGCGGCCTCGCCGGGTCGCGGCTCCAGGTGCGCCTCGTCGTGCTCTTCAGCCTCATCGCGGTGATGCCGACGATCATCGTTGCGGTGTTCTCGTATTTGTTCTTCAGCTTCGGGATCGAAAGCTGGTTCAGCGACAAGGTGCGCACGGCGATCACGGAATCGGTCGAGGTCGCGGACGCCTATGTCAAGGAGCATCAGCAGGCGATCCGCGCCGACGCGCTGGCGATGGCGAACAGCCTCAATCAGTACGGCGCGACGATGATCATCAGTCCGCAGGATCTGGCGCAGGCGCTGACCATCCAGGCCTCGATGCGCGGTCTGACCGAGGCGGCGGTGCTCGATAGCAAAGGCAAAACGTTGGCCCGTACTGGCCTCGTCTTCGCGCTCGGTGTGGAGGATATCAGCGAGGCTTCGCTGCGCCGAGCGGACCAGGGCGAGGTCGTCATCATGACCGACGACCAAGAGGAGCGGGTGCGCGCGCTGGTAAGCCTTGGCGGGTTCAGCGGCCTCTACCTCTACGTCGGACGGTTCATCGAGCCCAAGGTGCTTGCGCACCGCCGCGAGACCCAGCTCGCCGCCGCGCAATACGAGCAGCTCGAAGGCAAGCGCGCCGGTTTTCAGATCACCTTCTCGGTGATCTTCATCCTGGTGGCGATGCTGTTCCTCGCCGCCGCGGTCGTGATCGGCATCAATTTTGCCACCCAGCTCGCCGACCCGATCAGCCGGCTGGTCGGCGCCGCCGAGCGGGTCGGGGCGGGCGACCTGTCGGCGCGCGTCCCGGAGGGCGAAAAGGACGACGAGATGGTCCTCCTGAGCCGCGCTTTCAACCGTATGACCGACCAGATCCAAAGCCAGCAGCAGGAACTGATCGAGGCGAACCGGCAGCTCGACGAGCGGCGGCGCTTCACTGAGACCGTTCTGACCGGCGTCACCGCCGGGGTGATCGGGCTTGACCGAGTTGGTCGCATCTATCTGCCCAACCGCTCGGCCTCGGCGCTGCTCGGCGTCGATCTCGACAGTTCGGTCGGCGATGGTCTGGCTGACGTCGTGCCCGAGATGGCCGATCTTCTGGACGAGGCGACGCGCCGTCCCGACCGCATCGCGCAGGGCCACGTGCAGATCGTCGGCCGCAACAGCACGCGCACCCTGCTGGTGCGGATCGCCGCCGAGCAGGACGAAGAGGGGGTAGGCGGCTTCGTCGTCACCTTCGACGATATCACCGAGCTGCTCTCGGCGCAGCGCAAGGCGGCGTGGGCCGACATCGCCCGGCGCATCGCGCACGAGATCAAGAACCCGCTGACCCCGATCCAGCTTTCCGCCGAGCGGCTGCGCCGCAACTACCTCAAAGAGATCAAGAAAGACCCGGAAACCTTCCGCATCTGCACCGATACGATCATCCGCCATGTCGAGGATATCGGCCGCATGGTCGACGAGTTCTCGTCGTTCGCGCGCATGCCGGCGCCGGTGCTGAAGCCTGAGGATTTGACGGCGATTGTCGAACGGGCGGTCTTCCTCGAACGCACGGCGCATTCCGACATCGCGTTCACGATGCGGTTTGCCGCGCGGCCGATCACGGTGCGCTGCGACGGCAGGCTGGTCGGCCAGGCGCTGATCAATATTGTCAAGAACGCGGTTGAGGCGATCGAGGCGCGCATCCTCGACAGCGGTGCGAGCCCGCCGGGCCAGATCGCGGTCGCGGTCGAAGAGATGCCGGGTAAGGTCGTTGTGACCGTCGAGGACAACGGTAAGGGCCTGCCGAAGCGCAGCCGCGAGCGATTGACCGAGCCTTACGTCACGACGCGAACCAAAGGTACCGGCTTGGGCCTCGCCATCGTCAAGAAGATCATGGAAGATCACCAGGGCGAACTGCTCCTGGAAGATGCGGAGCCGATCGGCGCACGAGTGCGCCTAGTCTTCGTGACGGAGACCCGCGTCGCCGGGCGCGCCGATCCGGAAACGACGGCCGATTTGAGCGAAGTCGCGCATGGCGCATGACATCCTGATCGTCGACGATGAAGCCGACATCCGCATGCTGATCGCGGGTGTGCTGAAGGACGAGGGCTACGCGACGCGCGAAGCCGCCGACAGCACCGAAACGCTGATGGAATTGCGGGCACGCCAGCCGACCCTGGTGATTCTCGACATCTGGCTGCAGGACAGCGAGTTGGACGGCATCGAAATCCTGCGCCAATTGCGCAGCGATATGCCGTCGGTGCCGGTCGTGATGATCAGCGGTCACGGCACGATCGAGACCGCGGTCGAGGCGATCAAGATCGGCGCCTATGATTTCATCGAAAAGCCGTTCAAGTCGGATCGCCTGTTGCTGATCGTCCAGCGGGCGATCGAGACGGCGCTGCTACGACGCGAGAACGAAGAGCTGCGGCTGCGCGCCGGTGGCGACATTGATCTCGTTGGGATGTCGGTCGCGGCGAGCCAACTGCGCCAGCAGATAGACCGCGTTGCGCCGACCGGCAGCCGCGTGCTGATCTCCGGCGCCCCGGGCGTCGGCAAGGAGGTCGTTGCCCGGCTACTGCATGCCCATTCGCGGCGATCGCGCGGCCCGTTCATCGCGGTCAATTGCGCGACGATGCATCCCGACCGGCTCGAGCTCGAATTGTTCGGCTGCGAGACGGCGGTCGATGGCGCGCCGCGCAAGATCGGGACGTTTGAGCGCGCCCATGGCGGCACCTTGTTTCTCGACGAGGTCGCCGACATGCCGATCGAGACCCAGGGCAAGATCGTCCGGGTTCTGCAAGAGCAGACCTTCGAACGGGTAGGGGGGTCGCACCGGGTCGAGGTCGACGTCCGCGTCGTCGCTGCGACCAATCGCGAGCTCGCCGCCGAAATCGCCGCTGGCCGCTTCCGCGAGGATCTCTACTACCGGCTGAGCGTCGTGCCGATCCGCGTCCCGGCGCTGCGCGAGCGCCGCGAGGACATCCCGCTCTTGGCCCGCCACTTCATGGAGCGCGGCGCCGAGGCCGCCGGACTGCCGCCGCGCGAGATGGGCGAGGATGCTTTGGCGGCGCTGCAGGCCTATCCGTGGCCGGGCAATGTGCGCCAGCTGCGCAACGTCATCGATTGGCTCTTGATCATGGCACCCGGCGACCCGCACGAGCCGGTGCATGCCGACATGCTGCCCAACGACATCACCGCGATCGCGCCGACCGTCGTCAAATGGGACAAAGGCAGCGAGATCATGACCCTGCCGCTGCGCGACGCGCGCGAGGTCTTTGAGCGCGAATACCTGCTCGCCCAGGTGACGCGTTTTGGCGGCAATATTTCTCGCACTGCCAATTTTGTCGGGATGGAGCGGTCGGCGCTGCACCGCAAGCTCAAATCGCTCGGTGTTCTGGTCAATGACCGCCCGCTCAAGACCGGTACAGGATGAGCGTGGCGCGCCGCGGCGAGACGCGATGTCTCGCATAGCCTATGTCGATGGCAGCTACCGCCCGCATCGCGAGGCGGCGGTGCATATCGAGGACCGCGGCTATCAATTCGCCGACGGCGTCTACGAGGTGGTCGCGGTCCGCGGCGGA
>Ga0181530_10000753_pt1 | contig 41784 bp, 46 predicted proteins | sample PEATcosm2014_Bin_42_FD_119769 | JGI IMG/M metagenome (GOLD analysis project Ga0181530, IMG submission 119769) | Peatland microbial communities from MTU Mesocosm Facility, Houghton, MI, USA - PEATcosm2014_Bin10_60_metaG | ecosystem: Environmental > Terrestrial > Soil > Wetlands > Peat | place...
AAGGGACTTGAACCCTCGACGTTCACCTTGGCAAGGATGACATCACCCACGTGATTTCAATGAGTTAGCGGACTTAGACAGGCCCCAAACGGCGTGAAACGGCTTGAAAAGCACTGAAACGACCTGAAAACAACCGCCGGATTACCTCATTCCTACCTCATGCTGGTGGCGACTACCTCATGCTGGCGGAGCGTGGGCGGCAAGTCATCACGCCGCGCGCTTTCTGGTTGGCTTGACCTGCGTGAGAGGCACCCGCTTGCCTCGGATGACGACGGTGATTTCGAGTTCGCCGCCCATTGCCTCGACATACCGCCGGATGGTCGAAAGACGACTGTCCTTGCGGCGCTCCAACCTTGATAGCTGGGACTGCGACACCTTGATCCGATCGGCAAGCTCCTCCTGCGTGATGCCCAGCTTGTCGCGCAACGCCCGCAGATCCATCGCCACAAGCTCGCTCGCGACGGCTTGGTCCGCACGCTCGACACGGTCCGGTGTCATGCCCCGATGCTTGATGTCTGACCACTTGTGCAACTTCATCTGCTTCTCTCCTTCTCGTGTCGACGCCGCTGTTCCGCCACGTACCGTTCCCACACCTGCTCTGCGCGCGGCACGTGGGTCTCGTAGAAACGATCGTCTCCGGTCTTGTCTCCCCCGATCAGCAGCACGGCATCCCGCCGCGGATCGAATGCATACAGAACCCTCAACTGGTGGCGCCCGCTCTTCTTGCGCAGCTCTCGCAACGGGTGACGGCTGCCTTTGATCTCGCTCGAATACGGAAACGGAAGCGTAATTCCTAGCTTTTCAAGAAGGCTAACCACCGCGTAGATGGCATCGTGTTCCTTCTCCGGCAGGCCCACGTACCACTTCACGAACTCATCGGTCGCGATCACCTCCATGACACAACTATGCCTGAAACCGCATATGCGCGCAAGAGCATAGATGGATTGCGTAGCGAGCCGTGAGCCATCGCTCAGATCGTCCTTGCCGATCCGCAGGGAATCCCGAGCCCGGCCGAGACCGGTGATCGCGATGAGCGCGATCCTGTCCCGGAACTTCCAGCATGCGCCGTCAGCGGATGTTCTCCTCCCAGCCGGACCTCCCCGCTGCCAGGGAATCGCAGAGTCGAGGGCGAGTTCTCTATGCGGGAAGGATGTCTCTTATGCTTGACAGGTGCCGGCGGCTGCGCTAGAGGACTCTCATGCTGGTTCGATCCAGCGCAAACCACGGCGAGAGAAAGGATTTCAAGCGATGAAGAAGTTAGCTTCGGTTCTAGTGTTGGGACTGGCAGTTTCTGGCATCGGCGGCTGCGGCGATGACGGGCCCGTGCCCAGACCCGACGCCGGAGCTGCGGATGGTGGCAGCAAGGGGGATGGGGGAGCGAGTGATGGCGGCGGCGTTCTCCCTGCCGATGGCAGTGGCAGTGGGAGTGACACTGGCGGTACGGCTGGCGTCGATGCGGGAACCGGCGCCTTGGACGCACCGGGCGTGGCCGATCTGGCTCCCGACGTTGGGGGAGGCCAGGTGGACGCACAGGGGGCGGTGGACGGTCCGGTGGTGGTCAGCGTGGTGGATGGAGGAGGGCTGATAGACGGTCCGGTGGTGGTCGGCGTTGCGGATGGAGGGGGGCTGGTGGATGGTCCGGCGGTGGTCGACGCTGTCGATGCAGCAGCGTACGTGGACGGTTCGGCGGCAGTCGACGCCTCGGGTGGGGAAGACGGTGTGGAAGATGGTGGCGAGGCGGGCTAGCGGTCAGGGTGGTGGGTTGAGGGTGAGGTGAAACCAGCCAACAGGAAAGCAGAAAGGAGGTGGCCAATTCCAGCAGACTGCGACTGTAGAGGCGGCGGGTGTAAAGCCGGGGGCGGGAGACGCGGGAACCTCCAGCGCGTATTCCGCTCCCGGCCTAGGTGGTGAGAAAGAGTACTAGCGAACTGCAACAACGCTGGCGTATGCCAGGTGGCCGAAGAAGGTGCCTGCTTCCACGCGCCGGCGGGCCTCGCTTTTCAGGGCAGCGGCCAGCTCGCCGCCGATGCGACCTGTACCGGCGAGCACGTCGGCGCCCCGGTCCACGATGGTCAGCATGTAGCTCGCGTCCGTGACACCGTGGTAGCCGTAGCTGCGAACAGTGCGCATGGCAAAGCCAGCGTGTTGAATGCGAGCGGCAAGTTTCTGGACGAGATAGGGGTCATGCACGATGGCTTCCACGGTGGCCGCCGCGCACGCCTGAAGCGGATCGGCTGTGCTGATGGCCACGCTGGTGGTTGAGTAGTCGGCATCGAAGATCACCAGCTGTCCGCCGGGTCGCAAAACGCGATGGGCCTCGGCCAAGGCCTGGCCAAGGGCAGGTACGTGGCAAAGGGTGGTGTGAAAGACCAGGACGTCGACCGTGCCTGGATCGAAGGGCAACTGGCGCGCATCACCCTGCCGGAATTGCAGGTTGGCGATTCCTTCGGCCAGACGCTGGGCTGTTGTGAGGAAAAACGGCGAGGGATCCACGCCAAAGACCTGGCAGTCGGTGCGGAGCTGAGCGAGAGCACGCGACACGGGGCCGGTTCCACAGCCCACCTCCAGCAGCACCGTTCCCGGGCGCAGTTCGATTTCAGACTGGTAGCTCGCGCGCATGGCGACCTGTTGGGGATCGGCAGCCCTCAGTTCCAGGATACGAGCCAGATTCTCCAGCGTGCTTCGGTCGGCGGCGGCAATATCAGCGTAGACGTCCGGCATAGGCCTGGTGTCTCATAAAACGAAGGCGCGTGCAATAGGCGGAATCCGATGTGCGCGTACCACGTTTGCCGGCGCATACTCCCAGTCCGAAGATCGGTTTACGAGACACGCTGTCTTTTCTGCTTGACGTCCGGGCTGCGGGTCGGTAAAAGCACCAGCATGATTCATCTTGGCTGCTGTTGTCGCAGAACGCGGGTTCCCAGCCAGCGTCGCTCGCGCTGACGACGCCAAGGCACATGGAGCCCCCGATGCGCACGGCGGGCTCCCCTCATTCCTGGGCACGCGGCGCTGAGCGGGGCTGCCAAACCGGGAAAAAACGCAGAGATTGTCAGAAAACAAGGTCGACACGAGTTTCGCCATTCCGGCGGGCCGTGGCACCGCGAGCGCCCCTCCGGGGGGAAGGGGACTCGTGTATCGCAACCACCAGCAAGGAGCATCCGAGTGTCTGTTTCGAAAAGTCTGAAGTCGTCACTGATTGGTCTTTTCCTCTTCCCCCTTACGGCGCACGCCCAGACGGGAGGTCCGGCCGAGTCGGGAGCGCCGATCGTCGGGCAAGCGCCAGCGGCCCAGACGCCGCCGGAAGTTCAACCGGCCGCCCCTCCAGCGCCCGCTTTCTTGCCTCCGCCTGCCGCCGTCCCCGTCGAAGCAGCGCCCGCACCGCAGCCTGCGGTTGTTCTGACGGGAATTCCCAAGGAACAGGCACAACTCCTCGCGCAAAGCGGTTTCGTGGATGCGGGACCAGGGGGCTTTGGCGTGCGTTCGGCCAACAAGGAATCGCAACTGCGTTTTCACCTGCAGGTGCAAGCCGATGCGAAATTCTGGCATGGAACCACGCCGGCCAAGGTCAACGAGACCTTCTTTCTGCGCCGGGCGATCCCCTGGATTGATGGAACCCTGCCCTACGGCATCAGCTTTCTCGTCGCCCCGGATTTTAGCCAGATCAACAGCACCAACACCGCGGCGCAGGCAAACGCCGCCATCATTCTCCCGGACGCCTATTTCCAGATCAAGATTCTCGACGAGCTGCAGTTCCGCTTCGGAAAATTCCGCGCTCCCATCGGGCTCGAACGACTGCAGCCGACTGGACAGCTGTTCTTCAACGAATTTGCGCTGGCCACCGAACTCACGCCCTTGCGGGACTTGGGCGCGCAGGTCCAGGGCGAGATCGCCAAAGGCTATGCCGGTTATGCTTTGGGCGTGTTCAATGGCGCCGTCGACAACGCCTACACGGATCTCGATCCTAGTCGCTACAAGGACTTCGAGGGCCGCGTCTACGCTCAACCGCTCGGGGCACCCAACCAGGATTCCTTTCAGTACGCCATCATCGGGGTTGCCGGAACAGTTGGTCGCAAGAGCGGCGTGCCGCAGGCTTCCGGCCAGTCCACGAATCTGCCGACCTACAAATCCCCAGGGGGCGCTGCGATCTTTTCGTACAAGACTGCCGCGGCTAACGTGACTCCTGACCTGACGAATACGGCCATTGCCTCGGGACAGCAGCGCAGGATCAACGCCCACGGCTACTACGCCATCGGCCCCTTTGGCTTGCTCGCAGAGTACATCTACTCGCAGCAACGGGTGGGTTTCAACTACGACAACAACATTCGCGTGGGGAACCAAGGGTGGACCGCCGAAGCGTCGCTATTCCTGTACGGCGGCAAGGCGTCCTACTCGCAAGCCAAGATCACGACCCCCTTTGACTTGCAGGCTGGCACCTTCGGTGCCTTCGAGGTGGTGGGGCGTGCCTCGCAGTTGAGATTCGACCAGTCCGCCTTCGGGGCCAAGACCGATACCACCAAGCCGGTTGACGAGACCGCGTCGGTGAAGCACGCCACCGAGCTCGCCGGCGGACTCAACTGGTACTTCAACCGCTGCGTGCGATTTCTCTTCAGCTACAATCGCACGTCGTACGAGGGTGGCGCCGCCAGCGGAAACAGGCCGACTGAGAACGTGTTCTTCGGCCGAGCGCAACTTAACTACTAGAGGGAAGGATAGCGATGATGTCGCAAGCGAGAAGAATGAGGATCGCGGCTGCGCTGGCAATCGGGACCGTGATTCTGGCCCCGGCCTGCCGGAAGAAGGTCGCAGCGCCGCCGCCGCTGGTGAACCTGAAGGTCGGACACCTGCCGGTCACGGGCCACGCGAAGTTCTTCGTGGCGGCGGAAGAGAAGTTCTTCCAGCAGGAGGGACTGAACGTGCAACTGTCGGAGTTCACCAACTCGGCCGACGGGCTGGCGGCGTTGCGCGCGGGGCAGCTTGACCTGGGCGCCTTTGGCACCACGGCGCCTTTGGTCCACATTGCCAAAGGCGCTGACCTGCGCATCATCGGCGGTGTCATGGGTGAAGATGTGTCCATCATCACGACCAAGGAGAAGGCGACTGAGATCAAGTCGGTCGCCGATTTGAAGGGAAAGAAGGTCGCCACTGTGCGACTGGCAACCGGGGACGCGGTGCTGCGGGGCGCGCTGAGCCGGGCGGGTCTGGACTGGAGGAAGGATCTGGAGATCTTCGAGGTCAAGAACCCGCCCGCGGTCATCGAGTCAGTGAAGAGTGGCCAGGTGGAAGCCGGCGTCGTGTGGGGACCGCATGATCTGCGAGCCGAAGAGCAGGGGCTTGTGGTGGTGGTGCGCAGCAAGGATCTGCAACCGGGCCATCCCTGCTGCCGCCTCACCATCAACCACAAGGACCTCGATTCGCGCGGCGACGTCTGGCAGCGCTTCATCCGAGCCATTCTGAGGGCGGAGCTGTTCAGCAAGACCAACCAGGACGCAACCATTCGCGACATCGTCAAGTACGTGAAGGTCGATCCGGCGCTGGCCAGAAAGGCGTTCTATTCGCCGTATTTGGACCAGTCGTCCGATCCCAACCTGGCCGCCATTCAGGAGTTCTGGAAGGTCATGAAGGCCAGCAACTTCGTTGAATCGAACGCGGACATCACGCCGTTCGTCGACGGCAAAGCTTACCTGGCAGCACTGGAGAGTCTGGAGAAGGAGGCGCCACAGGAGGCGTACTGGAAGACGCTGCATTCCGTCTATACGTCGAGGAACTGATGAATTCGGCGCCCCAGCCGGCACTGGAACTCGACTCGGTATCGTTCGGCTATGGCACGGGCGCCGTGCTCGCAGATCTGTCGCTGGGGCTTCGCGAGGGAGAATTTGTTTCGCTGCTGGGGCCGAGTGGCTCAGGCAAGAGCACGGTGCTGCGCCTGCTGGCTGGGCTGGAGATTCCACAACGCGGACATATCCGGCACCGTGGAAAGCTAGTGACCGGCCCGGGCATCGACCGGGGCGTGGTGTTTCAGGACTACTCGCTGTTTCCCTGGATGACCTTGACCGAGAATGTGGTCCTGGCCATCGGCAAGGCGCACCCGCAGCTCGAACGCAAAGAGCGGCGCGAACTGGCTGAGGAGTATCTGGAGTTGGTCGGGCTGGCCGACGCGCACGGCAAGTACCCGCAGGAGTTGTCGGGCGGGATGTGCCAGCGCGGGGCCATCGCCCGGGCGCTGGCCATGGGCGCGCCGGTGCTGTTGATGGACGAGCCCTTCGGCGCGTTGGATCCGGTCAATCGAACGCGCTTGCAAGATCTCTTGCTGGAGGTGTGGAATTCCAGCCGGCCTGCGCGCACCATCGTGTTCGTCACCCACGACGTGGACGAGGCCATTCTTCTCGCCGATCGAGTGGTGGTGCTCGGAGCATGCCCAGGGCGAATCATTGCGGACCTGGACGTCGCCATTCCCAGACCGCGTCCCCGACGGCAAACCTACCTGCAGCCCGAGTTTCAGAGTCTGCGCAAGGCAGTGACCGAGTACTTGCAGGGCGACATGTTGCAGCGGCTGTCGGCCGCAGACACGATGGCGGAGGCCGAGGGAATATGAGCCAAGTCAGGGCAAGTGGGGTGGCCTCGTTGGCTCTTGCGGATCTGCCGGCGTCCGCCTCGCGTCCGACGCGGCCGGCGGGTCGGTTGACCGCGCGGCTGTCGGGCAAGGAAGGCTGGTGTTTGCTGGTCGGCTTGCTGCTCCTGTGGCAGCTCGTGGCCTGGGTGGTGCCGGCGCGCAACAGGTTCTTGTTTCCCTCGCCGTTGCTCACGGCTCAGGCCCTGTGGGCTTCTTTGCCCGAGCTGGGCAAGGGGACGCTTTCGTCGTTCATCATCTTGATTCCGGGCTATGCCGCAGCCGTGGTGGCTGGTGTTGTGTTGGGCATTCTGGCGGGGACCACGCGCTGGCTGGAGCGGCTGACGGTGCCGTTCACTCGCGTGGTGGCGCCGGTGCCACCCACCGTGTACGTGCCCTACGCCATCGCGCTCTTGCCCGGGTTCCGCAGCGCCGCCATTGCAGTGGTGTTCATTGGCGCGTTCTGGCCCATCTTCGTCAACGCCACGGCCGGGGCCGCGTCGGTGCCGCAACGTCTGCGCGACAATGCGCGCGTGCTGGGGCTGAGAAAGGCCGAGTATCTGCGCCGGGTGGTGTTTCCATCGTCGCTGACCCACATCTTTTCCGGTATGTCAGTCGGCCTGGCCATGTCCTTCATCATGCTCACGGTGGCCGAGCTGTTCGGGGCCAACGCGGGCCTGGGCCGCTTCGTGCAGTTCTACGCCGACTTTGCCGACTACCCGCGCATGGTGGCCGGCATCCTGTTCACTGGCGCCGTGACCTTCGTTTGCATGCGCGCGCTCGACCGGGTCAAACGCCGTGCTCTGTTCTGGCAAAGGTAGATCGCATGTCACAGGAAGAGGTTTCTCTGCTGAGTCGCCTGTCCGACGCCGTGCTGGCCATGGACGAGGCTGAGACGGTCCGACTCTCGCAAGAGCTGCTGGCGCAGAAGATCGATGCCGGGCGTGGCATCGAGGCGGGACTGGTGGACGGCATGCGCCGGGCAGGCGACCTGTTCGAGCGCGAGGAGTATTTCATTCCCGAGCTACTCATTTGCTCGGACGCCATGTATGCGGGCCTGCGCGTGTTACAGCCGCACCTGCCAAGCGGGGTAGCGGAGCGCAAGAAGGGCATCGTGGTCATCGGCGTGGTGGAAGGCGACACGCACGACATTGGCAAGAACCTGGTGAAGATCATGCTGGAAACCGCTGGCTTCGAGGTCGTGGACCTGGGCCGCGATGTGCCCCCTGCGATCTTCGTGGAACGCGCCGAATCCGCAGGCGCGCACATCATCGGCCTGTCCACGCTGATGACCACCACCATGGGCGCCATGTCCGAGGTGATTCGGCTTCTGGACGAAAAGCAGGCGCGTTCGCGCATCAAGGTGATGGTGGGTGGTGGCCCCGTCTCGCAACAATTTGCCAATCGCATCGGCGCGGACGGCTACGCGGCCAATGCCTCGGCTGCGGTGGCAGTGGCCACGCGCCTGCGCCAGGCGCCAGTGGAGTCGAGAGTGCCGTGACGCCAATCGAGCGTTTCGCGGCCCTGGCTGCGGGCGGGCGCCTGGATCGGCTGCCCTGCGTGCCCATTGTGGGCAACACGGCCGCGCGGGTGATCGGCGTGCGCACGGCCGAAATTCGCGGCTCGGGTGGACTGCTGGCCCGAGCCCACGCGGCGGCGTATCGCCGTTTCGGCTACGACGTGGTTCGCGTGTTCACGGATCTGTACGTGCAAGCGGAGGCCATGGGCGCCAAGGTGCGCGTGCCCGAGGACGAAACCGCGTATCTGCACGAACCTGCCGTGGTCGACCCGCACGACGTCGATCATTTGAAACCGGCGGATCCAGGCAAGGATGGCTGCCTGCCCGCGCATTGCGAGGCGCTGGCTCGCGTGGTGGACGACCTCGGTGGTGAGGCCGTGGTCACGGCTGCGGTGACTGGCCCTTTCACCAATGCCTCGTTTTTGGTGGGGGCCGAGACGCTGGCGCGGCTGGCCTTGCGCGAGCCCGAAATCGTGCGGCAGCTGTGCGAGATTTCTCTGGAGACAGCGTTGCGCTGGGCCGACGCCATCATGGATGCAGGCGGATCCCCGAGCATCACCGACCCAATGCTTTCGTCGACCGTGGTCAGTCCACGCCAGTTCCGCGAATTCGGCTTGCCCTATCTGGAACGGTTGGTGACGCACATTCGCGGCCGAGGCAAGTCGGTCACGCTCCATATCTGCGGCAAGACGCGGCCAGTTTGGACGCTGATGGCTGACACCGGCGCGGACTGTCTGTCCATCGACAACGAGGCCAGCTTGGCCGAGGCGAAAGCCGCAGTTGGAAGACGGGTGCGGTTGATGGGCAACGTGCCGCCCGTTGCTGTGCTGCTTGAAAGCGAGCCCGCTGGCGTGCGCGAGGCGGTACGCACCTGCGTGCGCGAAGGCGGCGACAATCCGCGCGGGTTGGTCGTGGCCACAGGTTGCAGCCTGCCCACGGAAACTCCGTTCGCCAATATCGACGCCATGGTACGCGCCGTGGACGAAATCGGCTGGCCGCCACATTTGACCGGGGCCAGCGCATGAGTCCATTGGCGCCGCGCGAGCGTCTGCTGGGCGTTCTGGGCAAGAAGCTGGTGGATCGGCCGCCGGTGATCTGCACGGGCGGAATGATGAATGCCGCCATTGTCGAGGTGATGCAGAAGACCGGACTCACCCTGCCCGAGGCACACTTTTCTGGCGCCAAGATGGCCGCTCTGGCCGAGGCGGTGAGCGAGCACACCGGCTTCGAGAACATCGGCGTTCCCTTCTGCATGACCGTGGAGGCCGAACTGTTAGGCAGCAGGATCGATCACGGCACGCTGGCCTGCGAACCAAAGATTCAGTCCGAGGCATTCACGTCGCTGACCAAGGTCGCAATTGTGGCTGGCGCGGCTCACTCGGGACGCGCAGTGGTCGTGGCCGAAGCGGTGGAGCGGCTGAGCCGAAAGCGACCCGACTTTCCCGTGGTGGCAACCCTGACTGGCCCGGTGAGCGTGGCGGCGTCGATAGTGGATCCGGTGACGTTTCTCAAGGAGCTGCGCACCCGGCGCGAGGACGCCCACCGCGTGTTGGGTCAGGTCACTGCGGTGCTGGCCGAATACGCGGGTGCGCTGGTCGCGGCCGGCGCAACCGTCATTGCCGTAGGCGATCCGACGGCCACCGTCGAGATTCTGGGTCCCCAGCTATTCCAAGAATATGCGGTTCACTACCTGAATGACCTGATCGGCGCGATTCACGCCCTGGCCACGCCGGTGATCGTGCACATCTGCGGAAAACTGGGCAATGGCACGCGCCTTCTGCCTGGACTGGCCAGCGACGCCATCAGCGTGGACGCCATGGTCAGCCTGAAGGGACTGAAGGCCGACTCGCCCGCATTGGTCACCATGGGCAATCTGAGCACTTACCTTCTTCAATGGGGAGCGCCCGACAAGATCGCCGAGCGCGCGGTGGAGCTGGTGCGCGACGGGGTAGACATCATCGCGCCTGCCTGCGGGCTGTCCACGTCGACGACCTTGGCCAGCATCACGGCCATGACCCGTGCCGTGAAAGACAGGCCGTCGTGAGCGCCAGCGTGAAGGTTGGTTTTCTTCCCGGGCCGTTCATCGCGGATGTGGAGCCGGGCAGCACGCTTCTGGCGGCCGCCCGCAAGGCCGGCGCTCCACTGGAGGCACCCTGCGACGGCGCCGGTATCTGCGGCAAGTGTTTGGTGCGGCTGGACCCTGAGGCGTTGCCCGCACTGGAGCCTGGCGCGGACGTACGCGGGAGCAACGGACAAGGTGCGCTGGTGCTGGCCTGCGATGCGCGGGTGCGTGCCGATATTGCGGCGACCATTCCCGATCGCGGCGACAAGAACCTGGCCATTGTGGACCACGGAATGGCCACGGCGCGGCTGCTGGCGCCGCACATCGCTGTGGTGCACGCCTCCGACGGGTCCACGGTGTGGGCAGGTCAGGAACTGATCGCTTCGCTACCGAACCGGGTGGCCAATCTTGGGATCGCTGTCGACATCGGAACAACGACGCTGGTGGTTGCGCTGGTCGATCTGGAATCGGGCGACGAACTGGCCGTGGCTTCGGCACTGAATCCGCAGACGGCGTACGGGCACGATGTCTTGTCGCGGATCCACTTTGCGGCCGAGTCAGACGGCCTAGCGACAATGCAGCGTGCCCTGGTTGACAGCCTCAATTCCCTTATCGGGCAGGTTTGCCAGCGGGCTGGTGTCGACGCGGGCCACATCCACGAAGCTGTATTGGGCGGCAATACCTGCATGTTGCACATTGCCACTGCGATGGATCCAGCGCCGCTGGGGCGCTCGCCCTATCGGCCGTCGCTGACTGGGGGCAGCCATCTGGGAGCAGCGGAACTGGGGCTCGGCATCGCTGCCCATGGGCTGGCGTATCTGCCGCCCGTCGTCTCGGGTTTCGTGGGCGCAGACATCACGGCAGGGATTTTGTCCACTGACCTGCACCGCTCACAACAAACAGTCCTGTTGCTCGACATCGGCACCAATGGCGAGATGGTGCTGACCCATGCCGGCGAGCTGTGGGCCACGTCCACGGCCGCAGGTCCGGCTTTCGAGGGCGTGAACATCGCCTGCGGGATGCGCGCGGCGCCTGGGGCCGTCGACGCGGTGACTGCAAACGACGGCCGTTGGACGTTGCACACCATCGGCGATGCGCCGGCAATCGGAATCTGCGGCAGCGGACTCGTCGACCTGGTGAGCTGCCTGGTGAAGAATGGCGCCATCGGCAAAAGCGGTCGCTTTGAAACGAAAACAGAGCCCCCGGTAGGAAATTGGGACGAGCGTGAGGGTCGCGGTTTGCTGCGGCTATCGGACGCGGTGGTCCTGACCCAGAAGGATGTTAGGCAAGTGCAGCTGGCCAGGGCGGCGATTCGGGCTGGGCTGGACGCGCTGCTAGCAGAGGCAAAGGTGCGCACACAGGATGTTGAGCGCGTGCTGGTTGCTGGCTCGTTCGGCTATCACTTGCGGCCAGACAGTCTGGCGGGCAGCGGCCTTCTGCCGGCACCGCTGGCTGCAAGGGTGGAGGCCGTGGGCAATACCTGCAAAGCCGGCGCGGTCACTTTGCTCACCAACGACGACACACGTCGCGAACTGAAGGCCGTGGCCGCGCGTGTGCGCAGCATCGAACTGGCTAACGATGCGGCCTTTGGCCGGCTGTTCGTGGAGCAAATGGTATTTGGAGACGCCTGAACATGACCAAAGCCGAAAAAGGGAAGCCCGCACGAAAGACTGTCGCTGCAAAGCGGGCGCACACCTGCACTGACTGCTTTGCCCTCAACTGCTATCGCCGCGACAAGAAGGCGCCGGACTTCTGCTTGACCGACGAGGCCGGGGCATCCGAGATCGAGAGCACAACGGCCCTCTATGCAGGGGACACCAGCGACGGCCAGATCGCGCGGGCGGCAGCGGAGATCGAGGGCCGCTACTACGGCAAACTGACTCGGGTCGAGGAAATCGTGGCCTTTGCGCGGAGGATCGACGCCCGGCGCATCGGCATCGCGACCTGCATCGGCCTGGTCGAGGAGGCGCGCGTGTTCACCCGCGTGCTGGAAGCCAAGGGTTTGGCGTGGCACAGCGTTCTGTGCAAGGTCGGGTCAGTGGACAAGACCGCCATCGGCATTCCCGACGAATTGAAGATCCTGCGCGGCAGCCACGAGGCTATCTGCAATCCCATCCTGCAAGCCCGGCTGCTTAACGCACAGAAGACCCAATTGAACGTCATAGTCGGACTGTGCGTGGGTCACGATGCCTTGTTCACTCGGCACTCGCAGGCGCCGGTCACCACGCTCATTACCAAGGATCGCGTGCTGGGCCACAACCCGGCGGCTGCGCTTTACACCAGCAATTTCTATTACAAGCGCCTCTTCGACAACAAGGAGTTGTAGATGTCCGAGAAACGCTACTGGGACGAGACCATCGAGACCCTGCCGAGGCCGCAGCTCATCGAGTATCAGACCGAGCAGTTGCGCAGACATTTGGAGCTGGCCTGGGTGCAGTCGCCGTTCTACCGACAGGCGTTTACCGCGGCCGGAGTGAGGCCGTCAGACCTACGGCGCCTGGAGGATTTGCAGCGTTTCCCCTTCATCGACAAGACCATCGAGCGCGACCGCCAGGTGGCGCGGCCGTTTCTGGGAGACCTGACCGCCGTGGCAGAGGCGGAGGTGGTTTTCGTGGCCGCGTCCAGCGGATCCACGGGCGTGCCCACGCTCAGCCCGTTCACCAAGGAGGATTTCGACGAGTTCCAGGATGTGCAGGCGCGTCTGTTCTGGGGCACCGGCATGCGGCCGCACGATCGCTACGTGCACGCGCTGAATTTCACGCTCTTTGTCGGCGGCCCTGACGTCATCGGCGCGCAGAAACTCGGCGCGCTGTGCATCTGGGCGGGTTCGATTCCCTCGGAGCGGCTGCTCTTCATCATGAAGAATTTTCAGCCCACCACCACCTGGACCACGCCGTCCTACGCCTGGTATCTCGGCGAGACAGCCAAGCAACAGGGCATCGATCCTGCGCGCGATCTGGGGATCCGGCGGATCATCGTGGCGGGCGAGCCAGGCGGTTCTATTCCCGCCACGCGCGCTGCCATCGAGACCCTGTGGAACGCCCAGCTCTACGACTTCTACGGTATCTCCGACATCTTCGGGGCATGCGCGGGCATGTGTTCGGTGCGCGACGGCTTGCACCTGGCCGAGGACCACATTCTGATCGAGGTGATCGACCCAGCGAGCGGCGAGCCGGTCCAGGGCGAGACGCCAGGCGAGATGGTCCTGACGACCCTGCGCAAGCGGGCGCGGCCCATGATCCGATTTCGCACTGGCGACATCATCCAGCGTTATCCCGACGGCTGCTCGTGCGGTCGCACCCATGTGCGTTTCAAGGTGCTCGGCCGGCGCGACGACATGTTCATCGTGTCGGGCGTGAATGTGTTCCCCAGCGACATCGAGTACGTCGCCCGCAATGTGCCAGGACTGACCGGCGAGTACCGAGTGGTAGTCTACACCGAGAACCACCTGACCCGGTTCGACGTGGAGGTCGAGCGCAGCGGGGATTTCCAGGGTGCTGATGAGGACGTGGCCGACGAAGTAAAGAAGCAGATTGCGACCCGACTGGGCGTGCGGCCACGCCAGGTGAAGGTGCTGGCCGCAGGCGCCCTGCCTCGCGCTACCCACAAGGCCAAGCGCCTGCTGGACCTGCGCGGAAACGAGGCAACCTCGTCTCGCGGAGAGAACATCTGAGCGGCCATGCCAAGCACCAGTCAACGCGTGAGCCGCTTCAGCGAGTCGGTCATCCGGCACATGACCCGGCTGGCGAATGCCCACGGAGCCATCAATCTGTCGCAGGGATTCCCGGACTTCGATCCGCCCGAGGAACTGAAGCGGGCCGCCGAGCAGGCCGGACGGCACGGGCCACATCAATACGCGGTGACCTGGGGCGCGCCGAACTTTCGCGCGGCCCTGGCGCGCAAACAGTCGCGCTGGATGGGAATCGACATCGATCCCGACGCCAACCTGGTGGTCACCTGCGGCAGCACCGAGGCCATGATGGTGGCCATGATGACGGCCTGCAATCCCGGCGATCGCGTGGTCGTGTTCTCGCCCTTCTACGAGAACTACGTGGCCGACACGATCCTGTCGGGCGCGGAACCCATCTATGTCTCGCTGAATCCGCCGGAGTTTCGCTTTGACGAGGCCGACTTGAAGCGGGCGTTCGCCCAGAAGCCCAAGGCGGTCATCCTGTGCAACCCGTCCAATCCGTCGGGCCGGGTGTTCACGCGTGCGGAACTGGAAACCATTGCAGGTCTGGCCGAGGAGGTCGACGCCTTTGTCATCACGGACGAGGTCTACGAGCACATCGTGTACGCGCCACACCGCCACACCTACTTCGCGGCGCTGCCAGGGATGGACCGGCTGACCATCAGCTGCGGATCATTGTCCAAGACCTATTCGATCACGGGCTGGCGTCTGGGCTACGTCATTGCGGCACCGGAGGTGATTGCAGGCGCGCGCAAGGTGCACGACTTTTTGACCGTGGGCGCGGCGGCGCCGTTGCAAGAGGCGGCCGTGGCCGGCCTGAATTTGCCTGACCGTTACTACGACGAGTTGCTGGCCAGCTACACCGCCAAGCGCGATCTCTTTCTCGGGTTCTTGCGGCAGACCGGACTTCGTTTCTGTGAACCCGAGGGCGCCTATTACGTGATGGTGGACATCGCCGAATCAGGGTGGACGGACGACCGAGCTTTTTGCGACTGGCTGGTGAGGGACGTGGGCGTGGCGGCGGTCCCCGGGTCCAGTTTCTTTCGCGATCCAGTGAGGAGCTGGATTCGCTTCCATTTCGCCAAGCGGCCCGAAACCCTGGAGGCGGCCGGCCAGCGGCTGGTCGGCCTGCGCGAACGGGCCGCACGCGCCAAGGAGCGCGTCTAGGTGATCGAGGTGCGCTGGCACGGCCGAGGTGGGCAGGGAGCATTCACGGCTGCCCGTCTGTTGGGCGCGGCTGCCTTGTGTGACAAGAAGTTCGCACTTGCATTCCCTTCCTTTGGTCCCGAGCGAAGGGGTGCGCCGATCCTGGCCTTTACGCGCATTGATGACCGACGGATCGTCGATCGCAGTGCGCTGCGCGCCTGTGACTTTGCGGTGGTGCTCGACGAGACACTGATGGGGCCGCATGCGGCGGACGGTATCCGGCAACGAGGCGCGCTGCTGGTCAACTCCGCTCGTCCCCCGGTGGAGTGGGCAAGCCTCGGTGTGCGCGTACTGACAGTGGATGCGGGCGCGGTCGCGCGCGCGGTGCTGGGCCGGTCCATTGTCAACACCGGCATGATTGGGGCGTTGCTGGCTGCCTCGGGCGTTGTCTCTCTGGATGCTGGCCTACGCGCTGTCCAGTCCGAGATGCGGCCGGCCCTGGCCGAGAAGAACGGGGAGGTCTTGCGGCGGTGTCACGACCTGATGAAGGAACAGCTGAGTGGCTAGCCCATTTGTCAGGCCCTATGTGCGGCCCCGATCGCCGGAGGACTATCCCACTGGCCCGTGTTTCACGGCGGGCCATCTGGTGGAGACCAACGCCGCCTGGCGCAGCGAGCGGCCGGTGCTCAGCGTCGAGCGTTGCACCGGGTGCCTGCGCTGCTACCTGGCCTGCCCCGACGGCGCCGTGCTGCGCGCAGGGGCGGCAGTACGGATCGACTACGACTTCTGCAAAGGCTGTGGCATCTGCGCGCATGAGTGCAGTGCGCGGGCCATCTTGATGATTCCCGAGGAGAACAAACATGTCCGTTGAAGCAACTGCACGGCAACCCCAGCCCCTCTTCATGTCGGGCAACGAGGCGGTGGCCTGGGGCGCGCGGCTGGCCCGGCCCCATGTCATCGCCGCCTATCCCATCACGCCGCAGACCGTGGTCATTGAACGCCTGTCCGAATGGGTGGCTGAAGGCAAACTGGATACTGAGTTTCTGCACGTAGAATCGGAACATTCGGCGCTTTCTGCCTGCATGGGTGCCAGCGCTCTCGGGGCGCGCACCTTCACCGCAACTTCGTCCCAGGGCCTGCTGTACATGGCGGAGTGTCTGCAATACGCAAGCGGCGGGCGCTTTCCCATCGTGATGATGAACGCCAACCGGGCGCTGGCCCTGCCCTGGAACATCTATGGCGATCAACAGGATTCGCTGGCGGTGCTGTCGAGTGGCTGGATCCAGATCTACGTCGAGGATGCCCAGGAGGCCCTGGACATGACCATCCAGGGCTTTGCCATCGCCGAGCACGCCGAGGTGCTGACGCCAGTGATGCTGAATCTCGACGGGTTCGTGCTGACCCACACCTACGAGCCGGTGGATGTTCCCGCACAGGCAGACGTGGATGCCTTTCTGCCGCCGTTTCGCACGCCCAGCAAGATGAGTCTGGAGGCACCCACGAACATGGGCTTCACTGCCGGGCCTGCCCACTACACCGAGTTCAAGGTGCAGCAACACCGGGCCATCCTGCGTGCCGCGCGGGTTGCGAGCGAGGTGGACCAAGAGTTCGGGCGTCGTTTCGGCCGCAGCTACGGCGGCGCGGTGGTGCCCTGTCGCTGCGAGGGCGCGGACGTGGTGCTGGTCACCCTGGGCAGTGTGGCCGGAATTGTGCGCGAGACCGTGGACAGGCTGCGCGCCCGGGGCGTGGCTGCCGGAATGCTCAAACTGCGCTTCATGCGACCCTTTCCTGAGCGCGAGATCGTGCAGGCACTTTCCACTGCGCGTTCTGTCGGCGTGCTGGAGAAAGATGTGTCGTTCGGATATCAGGGCGCCGTGTTCTCTGATGTTTCGTCCGCGCTGGCGGGATCGGCGGCTCGGCCGGCGCTGCTCAATTTCGTGGCGGGGCTCGGTGGCCGCGACATCTCTCGCAATGATGTCGAGCAGATGTTCGACCAACTCCAAGGCGCCACGGTCCAGCCATTGGGTGAGCGGGTTCGTTTCGTCAATGTCCAGGAGAATGGCCATGGCTGAGGCGGCCCGGTTGAAGCTTGCGCTTTCCGACGACGAACCGTTCCTCGGTCACAGGGCTTGTGCCGGCTGCGGCGGCAGCTTGGCCGTGCGACTGGCGCTCAAGGTGCTGGGCGAACGCACATTCGCGGTGTTGCCGGCCGGCTGCATGTCAGCGGTGGGCTTCCTCTACCCTCAGCTTGCCTTTGGCTGCAACGCCATCATTTCGACCTTCGCGGGAACGGCATCAATGATGTCCGGGATCGCGGCGGCGGCCCGGGCACTCAAGCTGCGCGACTATCACGTGGTGGGATTCGCTGGCGACGGTGGCACAGCCGACATTGGCCTGCAGGCCCTGTCAGGCGCCATCGATCGGCGCGAGAACTTCATCTACATCTGCTACGACAACGAAGCCTACATGAATACAGGCGTGCAGAAGAGCGGGCTGACCCCGTTCGGCGCCCGCACCACCACCAGCCCGGTCGGTCCGCACGCGGCGGGCGCGCGCAGCCGCAAGAAGGACATCTTCGAAATCGTGGCCGCGCACGGCATCGACTACGCGGCCACGGCCAGCGTGGCCCACGCGCACGACTACATTCGCAAAGTCGAACGGGCCCGCACGACTGTCGGTACTTCGTTCTTGCACGTACTTGCGCCCTGCCCGACCGGCTGGGGCATCGAGACCTCCGAGACCCTGGAGGTGGCGCGCGGCGCGGTCGACTGTGGACTGTGGGTTTTGGCCGAGTACGAAGCCGGCCGCTATCGCATCAACAAGACGCCTCGCCGATTCAAGCCCGTGGCGGATCACCTGGCCACGCAGAAGCGCTTCGCCCATCTTGGAAAGACGGACGTGGCCATCATCGAGAAGGAGCGCGACGGTCGCTGGGCGCGGCTGCGGCGACTGGCGGGGGAACGGTGACCGTGGCAGTTCAGTTTCCTTGGTATTGCGCCCGCCAGGGGACCAGGGCGCGTTCCATTCTCCTCAGGCCGACGTCCATCAGCTTGCCGATCACCCCGATCGAGATCATGCCGGCGATCACGAGATCGGGACGGGACATCTCGCGACCGTCGACGATGATGTAGCCCACGCCGCGCTCGGCAGCGATCAACTCGGCGGCCACCACGCACACCCATGCGTTGCCCAAGCCAATGCGCAGGCCAGTGATGATGGTGGGCAGGGCGCCGGGCAGCACCACCCTGCGAATGAGCTTCCAGCGCGAGGTTTCAAGGATCCTTGCCACCTCCACGTAGCGATGGTCTGTGTTCCGAATGCCCTCGATGACGCCGATGATGATGGGAAAGAACGCTCCCAGGAAGATGATGTACACCTTCGACGCTTCGCCGATTCCGAACCAGAGGATGGCAAGCGGAATCCAGGCGATGGGCGGAATCGGGCGCAGAACCTGGATGATGAGATCCGTCAGCCGCGCTACCGTGGTTGAGACACCAACAGCCACTCCGAGCGCGATCCCAAGGGCTGCGGCAGCCGCGAAACCCTCGAGCACGCGCAACAAGCTCGCGCCCACATGGACGGGAAGCTGGCCCGTGATGCACAGACCCCAGAGGGTCACGGCTACGGTGCTGGGCGCGGGAAGCGCAATGACACGGATCAGGTTGGCGTGGCAGAGCGTTTCCCATAGGGCCACGACTGCGAGCGGCAGCAAGACGTACTGAAGCGACCTGCTGGCTTGCGTGCGGGCCCGGCGACTCGGGAAACTGCGCAGCAGAAACTGGGCTACGGCGTTCCGCGCTGGAGTCCGCGCCGGCAGGCGCGCCACGGCTCCTGGAACAGTCTCGGCAGAGGAATCGGCCGTCATGGCTCCATCAGGCCCGGACCAGCCGGTCCAGGTGGGTGAAGGTCGGCCGGGCGGCTTGTTCCTCTTTCCGCCGCACGTCCGGGGTTTCGTCGAGTATTTCGTCGGGACGAATGATCCAGACCGCCGCCAGGTCCACGTCGCCTAGGCGGGCGCGCACCTCCGAGTAGTGTTTCTGAAACACCGGTCCGCTCACGTGCGCCTTGATGGGCAGGCCCTTGATTTGGAATGAGCGCCCGTCCTGGCCCTTGAGCAGGATCGCCACCCGACGGTCGTGCCAGATGCTGCGCACCAGGTTTCGGTTGGTTCGCGAGGTTTCCAGCAATTCCAGCAGCTGCACATCCCCGTCCTCGTTGACGGACAGCGATCCCTTGACCACGGCATGGGGAACGCCACGCTCGTCTACCGTGGCCAGGACCTTCAGGGTTTGCGGATCGCGCAGCAACTCAGTCACCTCTTGGCTCAATTGCACGCTCATGTGCATACGCCTCTACTTGCCCCCGGCGGCCTTCAGGTATCGCGTATCCACGAATGCGTCGACATCGACGGGCTTTGGGGTCAGCTCGTGGCTGCGCAGGAATTCCTCCGTCTTCTTCAATTCCTCGACATACTCGGGACGGACGCCAATGACGTAGTCGAACTTCGGCAGCACCTTGGAAAACTGCTCCGGCGTGAGTTTCACGTCAGATGCGATCAATTCACCGGCCTGCTTGGGATTGGCTTTGATGAAGTCGTAGCCACGTTGGTAAGCCCTCAAGAACTTCTCGACCACATGGGGGTTCTTCTTGGCGTATTCGTCGATGGCGATGATGACCAGCTCGCCCTTCTTGATGCCCGTGCCGTCGACCAAAACATGTCCGCCGGCTTCCTCAATCCGGCTCAGGTAGGGTTCCCATGTGCTGGCAGCGTCCACGTCGCCGTGGAGCAGGGCGGTCACCAGGTCGGCCGGCGGCAGGTGAATCAACTTGATGTCGCTGAGCTGCAGTCCGGCGTTCTTGAGCACGATGTAGAGCAAGTGGTGGGCGTAGGAACCCTTGGTCACAGCCACCCGTTTGCCGCGCAAATCCGCCGGTGACTTGATGGGCGAGCCCTTGGGCACCACCACCGCCAGAGCTTTCGGGCCAATCGCGGCGATGCCGATGATTCGCGTATTCTGTCCGGCCGAGCGGGCGATGATCGCTGGGGTGTCGCCCATGAAACCCACGTCCTGCTGGCCGGCGGCGAAGGATTCATTCTCCGGCGGACCAGCAACGAACGATGACCACTTGACTGTCACGCCATCCTTCGCGAGATCGTCTTCCAGCCAGTGTTTCTGCTTGGCGACGAAGATGGGCGCGTAGTGTGGCGCCGGCTGGGTCGCGATGCGCAGCTCGGTGGCCTGGGCGGGGGAGCCATAGGTGGACACGGTGGTCAGAAGAGTCGTCGCGGCAAGGATGGCAGCAAGCTTCATCGGTCGGTTTCCTTTCATCTAAAGAAGGCGAGAGAGGTCGGAATCTGGGTGATTGCCGCAACGGCGGTAATCATCGAAATCCACGCGCAACCCGTAGCGCACGCGCAGGTCGTGAAGGCCCCTCGCCAGACGGACGTAATACTCGAGCGAGGGATTCTTCTGGTCGCGGAAGGCTGAACCAGGTCGCGGCACCCAGACGATGTACACAGTGGTCACACCGTGGCTGGCCAGATCCTCGGCCTCGTCCAGGGTCGACTTGAGAGCGTCGTCTTCGCTGGGGAAGCCGTTCGGCCTGGCCAACTCGACGCCACCCACCAAGCCCGTGCCCACGTTGCCGCGCCCGAAGATGTCCACCGCCGCGACAAGGCGCCGTTTCCATTCGTGGTATCCGACCCGCTCCGCCTTGCCTGGGCAAATCCAGTCGAAGATGCGCTCGTTCAAGACTTCGAGGTCAGCGGTGTAGCTGGACAGACCGGTTTCTGCGTATAGACGCGCCAGCTGCTTTTCGTTGAACGCCGATGCGATGAGCTGGCTGGGGAAGCGCTTGGTCTTGAACACCCGGCCCACTGCTTGCAGCGTCTCCACGTAGTAGTCGACCTCGCGGTCGAAGAGCTCGGGTCCACGGGTGTCGCTGCCCGAAGTGAGGCAGATGCTGGTGAAGCGACCCGGCTCGCGCAGCGCCTCGCGCAGGGTTTCTTCGACGTCGGCGGGATCAAGGCGGGTGGGAATGCCCCACTCCTTCTTCTGCTGCTGAAGGTGAGTCACGATGTCGCAGAACCGGCAGCCCTTGTCGTTGGCCCAGAAGTGGCAGAAGTTCGACGTGAAGACATTGAGGCGCTGCGGTCTAGCCGTGATCACGTACTTCATGGGCGTGCCGCGACTGGTGGTCTTGTCGTAATACGCGGGCTGCGGCCACAGATCCACCTCTTCCAGAAGGGCGTCCCCATCGCGCAAGACGAAGCGATCGTCAGCCCAGTCGACCAGATAGGGATTCTGGGGCAAAGGCGTCGGATCGGTCAGGATGGTCGTGCCGTCGCGAAGGATCAGCGATTCCGGCACTGGCGTCAGGGAATCATCGCGGGAGCCGAAGATGTAGGTGCCGCGCAACTGGTGCTTGGTCTCGTCCACATGCCGAAGAGCCTCCTCGGTGTAGTGGACTCCCCGGCGTTGCACATCGATCTTCAGGGCCACCAGGCGAGGAACGTCCGGATACTCTTCCACCACCTCCGATAGGCCGAGTTGCCTGTCGCCTGCCAAGGCCGTTGCGGAAAGTGCCATGCCTGCGGTATACGCGATCTGCGTCCGCCATGCAAGACAAGAGGCGTGTTGACGGGACTTGCGCGACGATGCGTCGGAATTGCCGAATCAACACCCCTATGGCGGTGTCTTGAGAGAACCTCACGCGTGTCTGGCGTAACGGACGCCGACGTGGAATAGTGAGGACCATGAACGCTGCCACGACAGCCCGGCCGGGGCGGCTTGTGATTGAAGACGTGCACAAGTCGTTCGAGGGTGCGGCGGGCTCTTTGCCGGTTCTGCGGGAAATCACACTCGAGGTGCGAGCCGGGGAGTTCCTTTCTATTGTGGGCGGCAGTGGTTGCGGCAAGAGTACGCTCCTGCGCACGATCGCGGGGCTTGAGACGGTGGATTCTGGACGGGTCTTTCTCGATGGCGTGCCCCTCACGCGGCCCGGAATCGATCGCGGGCTGGTTTTCCAGGAACACCGACTCATGCCCTGGCTCACCGTAGTCGAAAACGTGGCCTTCGGCCGGACGGACCACGTGGGCCGCCAAGCAGACGCAGAGGTCTCACGGTACATTGACTTGGTTGGCCTGCAGGGATTCGAGCGTGCGTACCCGCATCAGCTCTCCGGCGGGATGGCGCAGCGGGCGGCTATCGCACGGGCGCTGATCAACCGGCCGCGCGTCCTGCTTCTGGACGAACCCTTCGGTGCCCTCGATGCCTTCACTCGCATCCAGCTACAAGAAGAGGTTCTGCGCATCTGGCGCAACGAAGGCACCACCGTGGTGCTTGTCACGCATGACATCGAGGAGGCCGTGTTCTTGAGCGACCGCATTGCCATCATGTCGAACCGGCCCGGTACCTTGAAGAAGGTCGTGGCCGTCGACTTGCCGCGCCCGCGAGATCGCATCACCGACGGCTTCAGCCGCCTGCGGGCGCTGGTTCATCGCGAGTTCTTCGCAGTCCGAAAGACCGCCGAGGATTTCCAGATCTAGGCAGAGGCGGACCATGTGCGAGGGGCCCTCAAACGTGAGTTTGCCATTCTGGAGGGCTACCCGTTTCCGCGCGGAATCGTGCGGCCCAGCCGCGTGGTCAGATTCTCTGCGCGGGCGACGTTGTGTGCGCTGACAAGACCTGGGATCCGCGCAACTGGCAGGATGCTTCCTGTCGCGAATGGCTGCTCTCGCTGGCCATACGATCCTGCCTGCGGCTGTGAGTGCCTTGAATCAGCTCGCCAGCGCTTGGTCTACATCTTCGAGCAGGTCCGCCTCGTTCTCGCAGCCGACGGAAAGCCGCACCAGGCCGGGTTCGATGCCGCTGGCAAGGCGCTCCTGCTCGGTGATGCGCGCCAGGGTTGCGGGAAACTGCACCAGACTTTCCACGCCACCCAGGCTGGTGGCTGGGACGAAAAGCCGGAGCCGGCTGGCGAACTTCAGGCCGGCTTGCTCGCCACCGTGCAGTTCGACCGAGAGCATGCCGCCGAAGCCCTTCATCTGGCGTCGGGCCAACGCGTGGGCCGGGTGGCTGGTCAGGCCCGGATAGTGCACCCGTGCCACGGCGGAATGTTTTTCCAGCAAGCGAGCCACGGCCAGGGCATTGGCGTTGTGGCGGGCCATGCGCAATTCCAGGGTGCGCAGCCCGCGTGTGACCAGCCAGGCGTCGAAAGGCCCGAGCACGGGGCCGGTGATGCGCAGATAGTCCCACGCACGCGAGATGGCTTCGCTGTCCGTGGCCAGCACGCCGGCCACAACATCCGAGTGCCCGGCCAGATACTTGGTCGCGCTGTGTACCACGGCGTCGGCGCCGAGCGCAGCCGGACGGGTGTTCACCGGCGTGGCAAAGGTGCTGTCGACGACCAGGCGCGCGCCGTGCGCGTGGGCGAGTTTCGCCAGGGCGGCGATATCGACGCAGTCGAGGGTGGGATTCGCCGGTGTCTCGGTGACGATGACTCGAGTCGCTGCCTCGATCGCCGATTCGTAGGCTGCGCTATCGGGTGAATCGACGATCGTGTGGCGCACACCGAAGCGGCCAAGGATACGGCTCACCAGATTTCGCGTCTCTCCATAGATCGTGCGGCCCAGGACCACATGGTCGCCTGGCCCGACCCAGGGCACGAGGGCCAACGTCATGGCGGCAGCGCCGCTGCTGGTGGCCAGCGCAGCCTGCGTGCCCTCCAGCGCGGCCACAATGGTCTCCATCTGTCGGCCATTCGGGTGGCCCCAGCGTGCGTAGAACTCGGTGGGCGCCTCCTGCGACGACAATGCCAGGCCGTCCTGCACGTGGTGCCAACGATACGTCGAGGTCTGGAAAATGGCGGGGGACACGGAACGGCCTGGGACGTCCTCGGAGCCAGCGTGCAAGGTGAGGGTGGCCACGCCCCATCGGTTGGTCTCGCTCATGAAGAAGCCTCTCGCGAATGAGTAGACGAAGCGGGCCGGCAGACTTTCGGGGGGAAAGAGCGATTCCATGCGGCGTCGCCGGCCCGCTTCGATGTCCACGATAATAGATGTCCAAGCTGTATGCAAGAGGCGGCCTGCGTTCTTTGGCGAAGGAGAACGCGCCATGGCAGGAAATTCTCCGCCAACGCAAGACAAATGCTCCATGTCTCCGCGTGCGCCATTGCAAGACAGCATGTCTTTTATCATTGACGTCCAGACTCCGGTGCCCTAGGGTCCAGCAGGGATAGCGCCGTATATGCCAAAGCGTCCAAGACCACGATCACCCGCACGGCCGCGTCCGGTCCGATCGGACAATCTCAAGCCGGAAGTGGCCCAGCACGTGCGCGCGCTGGGCGCCAGCGTGGTGGGATTTGCGCCGGTCGAGCGCTGGGCCGCGCACGGCGAGGTGCCTGAATCCTACCGGCCCGAGGCCATCTGGCCCACGGCCCGCACTGTCGTCGTGTTCGCCGTACCCATGCTCTTGCCGGTGCTCGAATCCACGCCGTCCATCAACTACCAGGAGATGTACGACACCTCGAATCGGCTGCTTGATGACATAGGATATCGCCTGGCCACCTGGCTGTGCGAGCGCGGCCACGCGACGGTGTTCCTGCCGCGTGACGGGTACGGCAGCCTCGATGTGCTGCTGGAGAACCCATTGGGCTCTTTCAGCCACACCTATGCGGCCAAGTACGCCGGACTGGGCACGGTCGGCGTTTCGCGCAATTTGCTAACCCCGAAGTGGGGTCCGCGCGTGCGCTTCGGCTCAGTCTTCACGGCGCTCCAGCTTGCCGGTGACAAGGAACTTCCTGGCGAGTTGTGCAACCGCTGTGGCATTTGCGAACGCCTGTGCCCGACCCAGGCCATCCGTGCGCGCACCGACGGGATCATCGGCGATCTCGATAAAGACGCTTGCACACGGCACCACATCGAGCTGAAGAAGGAGACGCGCTGGCCCTGTGGCATCTGCGCCAAGGTGTGCCCGGTGGGCCAGGACCGTCGCCTCTTTGATAGCCGCAGTACCAAGCGCTACCTGGATGAAAAAACCGCGATCGAGGCCAATCCGGCGGATCCGCGCTACCGGGGCTTGGTTCACCTGCGCCGCCACGGTTCGCGTGGGGCACGAATCGTGTGAGGAGCTGCATGCAACCTTCCATCGATATCCGCAATGTGAGCAAGAGCTACGGCGGAGGCACAGCGCCGGGTGGGCTGCTCGCTTTGGACGACGTGAGCCTGCAGGTTGACCAGGGGGAGTTTCTGGCCATCCTGGGGCCGAGCGGTTGTGGCAAGTCGACCCTGCTGCACGTGGTGGCCGGGCTGACGCCGGCGCGGGGCGAGCTGCTGGTGCAGGGGGAAAAGGTTACTGGCCCGGGTCTCGACCGAGGTGTGGTCTTCCAGGACTACGCTCTGTTTCCCTGGCGCACGGTGCTCGACAACGTGGCCTTTGGTCTGGAGATGAAGAAGGTTCAACGTCATTTGCGGGCGGCGTTGGCCTATAGGTATGTGAAACTAGTTGGGCTGGAGGGTTTCGAAGATCGCTACCCGGCCCAGCTTTCCGGCGGCATGAAGCAACGGGTGGCCATCGCGCGAGCCTTGGCCTTCGATCCCGAGGTGCTGCTCATGGACGAGCCGTTCGCGGCACTGGACGCCCAGACTCGCGAGATCTTGCAGACCGAACTCTTGCGCATATGGGAGCAGACGAGCAAGACCATCCTGTTCGTCACTCACAGCATCGACGAGGCCATCTACCTGGCCCAGCGGGTGGTGGTGATGACAGCGCGGCCGGGCCGGATCAAGCAGATCGTCGACATCGACTTGCCCTGGCCACGGGTTGACAGCGACGTGCGCTCGTCACGGCCGTTCGCTTTGCTCCGCCACCGCATCTGGGAGCTGCTCGCCGGGGAAGTGGAGAAGGCGCAGCATCTTGCATCTCCAGGGGTTCCGGTTCTGGGTCGCGGCCAAATGGCAACGGACGCCGTGGCACAAGAGGTTGTCTGAGATGCGAGGAGCCTTGCTTCGCGCGTCTGTTGCGCTCGGCCTGCTTGCGCTGTGGGAAGGGTTGCCGCGCATCGGGCTGGTGAACCCGAACTTCTTGCCACCGGCATCTGACGTGGCCCGGACGCTGTGGAGACTCCTCGCAAGCGGCGAATTGTTGCGCCACGCCTGGGTCAGTCTGGACCGGATTTTGCTCGGTCTGGCTGTGTCTATCTTGGTGGGGGTTCCACTGGGAATCTTCATGGGCTCGTGGAAAACGTTCGAACGCACGCTGGATGGGCCGTTGCAGGCCGGGCGCCAGGTGTCGGCCATCGCGCTTTTCCCTGTGTTCATCCTGTTCTTCGGAATCGGCGAGCTGTCCAAGGTGGTGATCATTTTCTGGGCCTCGGTCTGGCCCATCCTGCTCAACACCACCATCGGAGTGAAGACTGTCGATCCGGTGCTGATTCGCTCGGCGCGATCCATGAGCGCCCAGGGCGCGACCCTGTTCCGCAAGGTTGTGTTGCCGGCAGCCGCGCCGGCGATCTTCACCGGCATCCGGCTGGGTGCGGCCTACGCCTTCATGGTGTTGGTTGCAGCCGAAATGATCGGGGCCAACGCGGGACTGGGCTTTCTGGTTCTCAATTCGCAGGAAATCTTCAAGATCCCTGAGATGTACGCGGCCATTGTCGCGCTCGCGGCTTTTGGCTTGGGCGTGAACAAGTTGCTGTATCACCTGGAACGCAGGGCGACCGTGTGGCGCGAGGCAGGCGGGACATAGCGGTGCGCTCGAAAGAAAGAAGGAGAGCAATGCGAAGAACCATCACGACAGGAACCCTCATGGTCGCGCTGCTGGCAACGGGCCAGGGCCAGGCCGCAGGCGCCAAGCAGGAGCCCAAAGAGGCGTTCGTCATCAAATATCCGAACATCACGTGGTTCGATCCCGTGTACGTGGCCGACGAAAAGGGCTGGTTTGCCGAGGAGGGATTGAAGATCGAGTGGGTGGGCGAGATACCTTCTGCGCAGCTCGTGCCAGCGGTCGCCTCGCGCAGCATCGATTTTGCCAACCGCCACACGCCGCTGGTGCTGACCGCGCGGGCGGGCGGTGCCAAGATCAAGATCATCGCTGCCGGTGCCACGACCACAGCAGAGCGTCCGCACATGAAGTACCTGGTCAATCCGGCGAGCCCCATCAAGACCGTGAAAGATCTGAAGGGCAAGAAGGTCGGCATCAACAGCTTCAGCGCTTGCTCGGAATACGTGCTCAAGGAATACCTGCGCCGCAACGGCCTCGACAAGGACATCAACTTCGTTGTCATTCCCGATGCTAACCAGGAGCAATCGCTCAAGCAGGGGCTGATCGACGTGGGCGTGCTGCACTCGCCGTATTACGAGAAGGTGGTGAAGACTGGGGCTGCGCGCGAGATCTTCAACGATTTCGTGGTCGACAATGGCATCAGCGGCATGTTGCCCTTTTTCACCAATGAAGACTTCATCGCCGAGCACCCCGACATCGTGAAGAAGTTCGTCAAGGTGCTGGCGCGCGCTGCGGACTGGACTAACGAACACCACGACGAAGCCGGGCAGATCTTTGCCAAGCGTCGCGGACTGGACCCGCAGTACGCAGGAAGCTGGCAGTACTACCAGCACGGCCTGATCCCGGGCAACGAGCAGGTGCAGTGGTGGATCGATCTTTTAGTCCGCGAGGGCAAGTTGAAGAAGGACCAAATTCAAGCGTCGGACGTGTACACCAACAGCTTCAATCCCTACAATCAGAAGAAGCGATAGGTGGTAGCCATGGCCGGCGACAGGCACTGGAAGATCTCGGCCGGCCTGGCGGTGGCAGCGGGCACGAGCTTGCTGGTCATTCCCAGTGTGCAGCCGGCCTGCGACGGCCTGGTGCCGACCGCGATGGGCGGGGCGGTTCCCATGCGCTGCCACTTCTCTTATCGGGTCGAACTGCTGCTGGCAGTGGCTTGCGTGCTGGTCGCGCTGACCTTGTTCTTGCTGACCGGCCGCGAGGCGCGCCGTTTGAGCGGCTTCTTCTTACTGATTCTGGGCACCCTGGCAGCCCTGGTGCCACAACCTTGGATTATCGGGACCTGCGGCGGCGGAACCTGTCACACGGGTGGAACCTGGTTCGAGACAGCTGGTGTGTTTCTCGCTGTGCTGGGACTGCAGGCAGCTTGGCACGCCTCCGCGCGACGGCAGCAGTTCCCGTCTGAGCCCGATGCTTGAAATTGTCTGGCACAGCCTGACCCGGCGCTGGGTGCAGTCCCTGGCAACCGTCATCTCAGTGGCGGTGAGCGTGGGCATGCTCTTCGCTCTCTACCGACTCTATGCGGGAGCATCGCTGGGATTGGACGTGGGTGCCCGGCGCCTGGGCGCCGATCTATTGGTAGTTCCCGGCAATACGCCGGTTGAGCCGGAGACGCTCCTGTTCACTGGCGCGCCGGCCAACATCTATATGCGACGCGAGCTGGAGCAAAAGATCGCCAAGGTGCCCGGGGTTCGGCGGACCAGCGCGCAGTTCTTCGCCCAGACACTCAACGAGACCTGCTGCAGCCTGAGCGGAGCGACTCGACTTGTCGGTTTCGATCCCGCCACGGATTGGTCGGTGCAGGCATGGGGAACCGGGTTGCGCGATCGTGTGCTGCAACCCAATCAGATCGTCGTGGGCGCGGGCGTGGAGGGCGTGGCGGGCAACAAGGCCTACATTCTCGGTCAGGCCCTGCAAGTGGTCACGGTGTTGCAGGCGACTGGCACCAGTCTGGACTACTCGGTGCTTATGCCCATCGATGCCGTGCGCGCCCTGTCGCGGACCATCCCCTATCTGCGCGTTCTGCTCGGCAAGGGGAACGATCCTGCCGACTTCATCTCGGCCGTGCTGGTGGAAACGGACCCGCGCGCGGACAAGGACGCGGTCGCCGCGGCCATCGAGCGAGTCGGAGATGTGCGTGTAATCAAGGCCTCCGACGTACTCGGGAGCATCAAACAGCAAATGAAAGCAGTGTTCTTCATCATGCTGGGCGGTGGCTTGCTGGCGGCGCTGGCCGCGATTGTGCAACTTTTCGCCCGCTTCTCTTCGCTCCCCTGGGATCGCAAGGGCGAGTGGGGCCTTTACCGCGCGCTGGGTGCGACCCGGGGCGATCTCAAGCGGCTCATCTTGGGTGAAGCTGCGATTCTCACTGGAGCTGGTGTCGCGATCGGGTTGTTGCTGGGCGGGGTTCTCGGCTTGCTGGCGCACGCATGGTTGCAGGGACAGCGTGCCTTTCCTTTCATCGAGGCGTCCTGGAGCAAGACGGCGCTGGCGATTGTCGTGACCGCCGCAGCCTTCGGTCTTGTCGCCCTGGTGGCAGCTTGGTGGCCGGCGCGCCAGAGCGGGCGTATTGCGCCCTCGTCGGCCATGGCCATGGCCGATATCGACTGAGGACCGCTGGATGTTGCTCCAGGCGGTGAATGTGTCGCGAAGCTTCGGGCGTGAGCAGATCTTGCGCGACATCTGTCTCGATCTGGCACCGGGGGAATCCCTGGCCATTACAGGACCTTCAGGCAGCGGCAAGTCCACCCTGCTGTCGCTGCTCGGTCTGCTGCTGGAACCGACCTTCGGTGAAATCCTCTTTGAGGGCAAGAGCACCCGGGCGCTGAGCGACGATCAGCGATCACGCCTGCGCAATCGTTCGTTCGGCTTCATTTTCCAGAACCCGCAGCTTATCGGATCGCTCTCGGTGTTGCACAACGTGCTGGTGCCCGCGCGCCTGGCACGCAAGCGCGGTCTGGAGGCCGAGGCCCGGCGTCTGCTGACCACGCTGGGCCTTTCGCACCGGTTGGAGCATCTGCCGCATCAACTGAGCATTGGTCAGAAGCGCCGGGTGGCCGTGGCGCGCGCGCTGTTGCTGGAGCCGGTGGTCGTGTTTGCCGACGAGCCCACCAACGATCTCGACGCCGAACGCGCCGGCCAGCTGGGCGAGTTGCTCTACCAGTTGCCCAGCCAGGGCCGAGCTTTGGTTTTGGTCACCCACGATCGTGGTCTGGTAGGCCGGGCCGGACACAGGCTCGATTTGAGTGGGGCGCGGACGTGAGACTGCCACTGGCCGCCGCGCTGTTGTTGACTCTGCTCCTGCTGTCTCGCCAGGCCCACGCGGCTGCCTGCTGCCTGTCTGCCACATCGTTCGGCGTGGGACGCCTTTTGGTTTGGGAAGATTTCGCAATAGGGCTTTCTTTGGGTCACGCACGCGTGCTGGGCGAGTGGGACGCGCAAGGGAATCTCCATCTCAACCCGCCCGGGTATTCGGAAGGAATCACGCGCACGCAGCTTTGGATGATTGTGCGTCTTCACGAGCGAGTGCAGGCCCAAGCCTGGGCACCGGTGTTGGTCAACGATCGCTGGTCCGACGATCAGCACCAGATTGCGGGAAACATAGGCGACGTGGGGGGCGCGGTTCGCGTGGAACTCGTACCAATCGGCGCCTTCAAGAACCTGCCATCGCTGGCTGTGACCTGGGGCGGAGCTTTTCCCACGGGAAAGCGGGTCGAACAAACCTCGCCGCCGTTGTTCGCGGGCGCCACGGGATTGGGCGCCTACTCAGGCTCGATCGGACTCGAAGCTGAATACGCCTTCTTGCCGTGGTTCGTGCGACTCGAATTTGGGCTGACCGCGTATTTGCCCTTTCGCCGGTCTGACACTGGACAGAGGGAACAATATGGTCCGCTGGTGCAGAGCACGTTATCCGCAGGGCGCCAAGCGTTTACCGACCGGATCGTCATTGCGTTCGCCCTGCACGGGGAATGGCAGGACCGGATCGAATTCGACCGGACAGACGTGCCCAATTCGCGGGCACGGGCCCTGTCGACCGCTGTCTCGCTCTCGTGGCGTGCGAATCCGCACTGGACACTGCTGGCCACGGGCAGCAACGCTGTCTGGCCGAGCGGCGTGGGCATGAACCGAGACGCACGGGTTGGGCTCGACGTGGGGGTTCGCTATGGGCATTTCTAAGCGGAGCATCGTCGCAGCGGTTCTGCTGGCCAACGTCGTAGCCGGGTGCGCTTCGCAAGAAAGCGCAAGGCCTGGACCGGTGGCCGAGATTGCGTTACTTACCGGCCGGGGAGACGCGGTCCCACTGCGCGAGATCTGGCGCGGGCATCGGGCCACCGTGCTGATCTTCTGGAGCGCGAACTGTCCTTGCGTGCGTCGGTATCAGGATCGCGTGGAGACCCTGCTCGGACAGTACCAGGCCAAGGGCGTGGCCGCTTTCGGTGTGTCCAGCAACGCCGACGAGACCTTTGCCGAGGTCAAGCGCGTGGCTGGTGCGCGGGGCATTCATTTGCCGATCGTGCGCGACGAAGACGGCCTACTGGCTCAGACGTTGGGCGTGCGCAGCACCCCGACCGTCGTGCTGCTGGATGAACGAGGTCAGGTGCGCTTCGTGGGCTGGCTCGACAATGAACGCACGCCCGGCGAGCCGGATCGCGAGCCCTGGCTCGAATTGGCCTTGCAGGGCGTTCTCGAAAATCGAAGCGACTTCGCAACGCGCTCTCCAGTCTTCGGCTGCACCATCGCGCGTCGGCTCTTCGGCGCGACACAGGGTCATTCATGTATAGCCCCCAATGAAACCACCAAAAGGAGTGCTCAATGAGTCGTTCTGTCTGGTCTTTGGTCGCTCTTGTTTCGGCTTGTGGATCGATTTCAAGCAAGGCTCCCACGGTTGCCAAGACCAGCCTTGGCCAGACCAGCGTCAGCGGGATATCCGCTGAACTGTTCACCGACAACCAACTCCAGACTGGCCTCTCGCCCCTCTATCTCAAGATCAGCGACAGCGGAGCGCACGTCATCACCGATGCCACCCTCACCGTCACTCCCCAGATGACGATGTCCGGAGGCATGCAACATGGCGCCCCTGTGCTTGGCGATCCGTCGGTCGACAGCAGCGGGCTCTATCACGTGGATGTCGTCTTCCAGATGGCCTCCTCCGCCACCGATATCTGGGCCGTGTCGGTGGACATTGCGCGCGCAGGGACCGCTGCGGTCCAGGCCCAGTTCAACGCGCTGACCGTGGTCGACAGTGGACGCGCGAGTGTCTTTTCCTACACGCCTACAGATGGAGCGCAAACAGACTACGTGGCCAGCTTCAATCTCACCGACGCAGCCAAGGTGGGGCTCAATCCGGTCGTGGTCACGCTTCACCAGACGCAGGACATGATGCTCTTCGCGCCGGTCGACGATGCGACCCTGGTCCTGGATTCGGAAATGCCGGCAATGGGCCATGGTGCCCCTGGCAGCGTCAACCCGACCCTTGCTACCTCGGGACGCTACAGCGGTCAGGTCGCCTTTTCCATGGCTGGAACGTGGCAGACCACCGTCACCGTGAGCGAGGCGGGCCAGACTTTGGGAACGCCGAAGTTCACGACCACTTTCTAGCGCGGCGTTAAGGGACCATCGTTTCGTTGTCGACAGCAGCGCCGATCGCCACGCGGGCGAGTTCGCAGCGGAATCGGCGCGATCCTGCGATGGTTTTCACGGGAGCCGTGACGAGCCTGCTCGGACTTGCTTGGGCTGCCCGGCTTGCGGTAGTCATTGAGCCATGTTGGAACGCACCGCCATCTCGTTGGAAAAGGATCTGCTGGCCAGGTTCGATCGCCTGATCGGACGGCGCGGGTACGCGAACCGGTCTGAGGCGGTTCGGGATCTCATCCGTGAGCAGCTTGTCCAGGACGAATGGTCGCGCCAGGAAAAGGACGGCGCCGACAAGGTCGCCGTGGTGTCTTTAGTCTACGACCACGACTCGTCCAGCCTGGCGCAGAAGCTGACCCACATCCAGCACGAGCATCACAAGTCTGTGGTGTCGTCGCTGCACGTGCACCTCGACGAGCACAACTGCCTGGAAGTCCTCATCCTGCGCGGCCGGGCAAGCGAGATCATCGCGATGGGCGAGAGCCTGGTCAGCACCAAGGGTGTCAGGTACGGCAAGGTCGTTCCCGCCACCACCGGCCGTCACTTGAAGTAGATCACAGCCGCTTCGCTCGACGCCGTCGCGGCGCATCTCGCGGGGGCGAGGCTTTCACCGTCCGTTTGTTCTTGATCGAGCGGTCGCCCAGTGCTACGAGTTGGTCATTCGTAACACCAGGTACTACGAAGCGCCATTTCGTGCCACTCCTCCGGAAAGGATCACCCATGACAAAGCATCGTCTTGCACTCGCCGTTCTTGGGCTGGCATTCGCTGCCGGCTGTGGGAATGACGACGACTTGCCTGGCTTCGCCAGCATCAAGAACGACTTCAATAACCCGGCAATGGCGTACCAGCCGCCATGGACCATCTGCCGATCCTCGTACATGGGCGTGGACTTCGGGACCATCGCCATCGGCGACACCAGCCCTGAAAAGCAAGTCAAGGCCGGTCTGGACTACGTCCTGCTGGTCGGGGCATGGAGCGATCCAACCTGCAGCCCCGCAACCTCATTGCCCTTGGCGACTTCGAGTGAACAAGAGATCGTTCCGGGACAACACGAAACCATCGCCATGAACATGGCCAGCCACCAAGGCCCCTGCCCGCCAGAGGGCGTCGCCCCCATCCCCGAGGCAGTTTACGATCGCATCCTGGCCCTCTGGCCTGAGTTCAACTTCCAGCCGTACGCCACGCGGACACAGAACACCGAGTGCTTGCCCGCTCAATAACGCTATGAGGATCTGCGTCGGGCCTCACCGTTTGAGCTGGTGGCTGACCGTTGCAGGCGCCTGCCTCATCGCAACGGCGACTGCTGGCTGTGACCTGGAGTACCCCGAGGTCGTGGTGGAGAACCAGACCAAAAGCCAGATGCTGGTCAGGAATCCCAGTTTCAACGGCTGCATCTGGAGCACCGTGCTTGCCTACGGGGCCGCCACATCACCGGGGCGTTGTCTTCCCGGCGATGACCACGTCCATTTTCAGAAGTTCGATGCAGAGGAGTACTGCCAGCAACAGGCTTCTGACGGAACCTTTCCCGGAATCTGTCCTTGCGACGGCGGCGTGATCGAGTCTGCTGCCAATGGCAGTGTCGACTCCGGGTTGGTGAACACGGTGCCGACCTGGTTCAACTACCAGACCATCTCGACCAAGCACGTCGACTACGGAGAGTTTCGCATCTTCACGATCAGGCTTGACGACATGGAGCAGGACTTTTCCGTGCCCAGTCCATACGGTCACGGCTGAAAGTGCCTCGTGCGATTCGCCCTTTGGCTTTTTGTCGCGATCGCCATGGCCCCACTGCCGGCGCGTGCCCAGGAGCTGCCAGTCGACGGAGGCGGAGGGACGGACGCCGGGACGACCGCAGATGCCGGTGCGGACACCGTGAGCGACTCGCTTTCGGTCGGAATCGATGCTGGCGGCTTGGTTGACGCCGACATCAGTCCGCCAGCCGGTCCTTCCCCCTACGACGTCGTTGTGGTCGGGCGCCGACCGACGAAGAAAGATCGGACTGAGGACACGACCCGCGTGGATGGCCAACGCCTGCGCGACAACGCCCGCGCCAGCACATTTGAAGACTTGGCCCAGGAGGACGGCGACGTGTACGTTTCTTCGCGGGGCGCGGGCATCCACGGCATCGGCAACATGGCCACCGGCGGCATTCGCATTCGCGGTCTTGGGGGCAGCCCCAATTCCCAGATTCTCGTGGTCGAGGACGATGCGCCGGACTACCAGGGCATCTTCGGCCATCCCATTCCCGATGCCTATGTGCCCGCGCTCATCGACGAGGTGCTGGTCATCAAGGGCGGCGATTCGACGCTGTATGGGACCAACGCCATGGGCGGCGTGGTGGTCATCCGCAACCGCTGGCGTGGTGAAGATGGCTACGAGCTGCTCAGCGACGCGGCCCTGGGAAGCTACCAGACTACGCGCGCGTCGGTGTCCGCTCTCGGTCGGATCGGGAACTGGGACATGGAAGCCGCGCTTTCAGACCTGACGACCGACGGACAGCGGCCGGGCGCAGGTGGCAGCGACACGGTGGCAACGACGGCGCTGCGATACCGACTGACGCCGACGCTGCGCATTTCCGTCAGAAACAAGGTGACCCACGTCGATGGCAACGATCCAGGCCCGGTCACCACCCCGACGCCTGACCACTGGTTCGATGCCTGGCGCGACAACGCCTCGGCGCAACTCGTTTACACGCAAGATGCAATCCGACTGACCATCACGCCCTACTTGAACACGGGAATCCATCGCCTGTATGACGGCTTCTACTCGCACGACTACGTGGCTGGGAGCACGGCCGAGTTGGACCTGCGCCTGCACAGCCAAGCCAATCTTCTCTTCGGTCTCGCCAGTGAGGGTGTCGCGGGTACTGTCGTCAACCGCATCACTGAGGATCATCCCGATGTGCGCGACCATATTGATGGTTCACTCTACAGCCAGCTCACTTTGCGCCCGATCGCCCGCACTGACCTTGTGCTGGGTGCGCGCGAGCTGTACAGCAGCCGCTACGGATCGGTGCCTCTATACAAAGCAGGGGCACGAGTGGATCTGGGCTGGGGTTTCTCCCTGCACAGCCGCGTGTCGCAAAATTTCCGCCAGCCCACCATGTCCGAGCTCTACCTGCCCTATCCCGTTGCCAATCCCGACCTCAAACCTGAATACGCGCTCAATTCGGACTTGGGCGCCACATTTGTCTCGGAGCATCTGGAGATCTCGGGCACAGGTTACCGCACGGAAGCGCGGAATCTGATCAAGTACTTCGGGCAATGGCCGGCGGCCGAGGTGATCAACATCGACCACGTTGTAATCTGGGGCGTGGAGGGACGTGTGGCGGCCAAAGGGCTTGGGCCATTGTCGGTGATGGTGGCGGGCGATCGGCAAACCGTGGGGCGCTACACCAAGCAAAACCCCGACGGCAAGGTCGACTTCATAGTCGAGGCGGTCCGCAACATAGGAGCGCACTCCTTGGCCGGCACGCTGACCGGCGAGTGGGTGCATGGCCTGTACATGGCCGACTATGGCCGGCAACCCATGGCGGATGTCTTTGTGATGGATCTCGCCCTGCGCGACCGCTACACCTCGGTCGAACGTCGTTTGACCGTCGAGCCCTATCTCTTGCTTCGCAATTTTCTCGACCGACGCTACGCCTATGTTCAGAACTATCTCATGCCGGGCTTCAATGTCTTGGCCGGATTGAAGGTAGGGATTTGAAATGAAACGTCTTGATCCACGCGATCTCGCGTACTGCGGTTTGTTCGGTGCTGCAGCTTTGCTGCTGCCTGTGCTCTTTCACCTGGTTCACCTCGGACATGTCTTCATGCCGATGTACCTGCCCCTGGTGACGCTGGCGTTTCTGGTGCGTCCCCTGCCAGCAGCCACGACGGCGGCGATCACTCCCGTGCTCTCGGGCGCGGTGACCGGGATGCCGCCTCTGTATCCGCCAATCGCCGCTTTCATGGGCATCGAGCTGGCCTTCATGGCAGCGTTGATTGCCACCGTGGTCCGGCGCTGGCCGCCCTTCAACCCATGGCTCGTGCTGATTCCGGTCCTGCTGCTTGGTCGGGTGGTTAACGTCGCCTTGGTGTACGGCTTCGCCCGGATCATCACGCTGCCGGCTGGGTTTCTGGCAGGGCTGTCGCTTGTGAGCGGCTGGCCGGGCCTCATCTTGATGGTTGCTGCGGTTCCGCCCGTGGCCATGCTGGGACGACGGTATGCTCGGCCCACACTGAAGGACAACAGGAGAGCCGCATGAACGGAAATCCACGAGCCGCATTCTTCGACGCCATTGCCGACAAATGGGACGGGTGGGAGTGCCTGACCTCGCTTCGCCAGAAGTTTGCGACGGGATTCGATGCCATGGGCGTGAATCCGGATGAAGCCGTGCTCGACGTGGGCTGCGGCACGGGGAATCTGACGGGGGCGTTGCTCGCCCGGCTGTCAGCCACGGGCCGCGTGATCGCGGTCGACATCTCGCCCCGCATGATCGAAGTTGCCCGTGACAAAGTACGTGACGAGCGTGTCGAGTGGCATACCGTCGACGCAAGCCGCCTGCCTCTTTCGGCTGAGCACTGCGATCGCGTGTTCTGCTTCTCAGTGTGGCCACACTTTGAAGATCCCGGGGCAGCGGCAATCGAGTTTCGCCGCGTGCTGAAGCCCGGAGGCCATCTCCACATCTGGCATCTGATTTCCCGTGCGCGAGTGAACGAGATCCATGCGACTGCCAGCGCGGCGGTGAACCAGGACCGGCTGCCGCCCGCGGAAGAAACCGGCGCCATGCTCAGCCGCCTGGGGTTCGAGATCGCGTCGCTGGCCGACAACGCCGAACACTATCTGGTTACGGCGATCAAGTCGCCACGCTAGCCGACCATGAGAACGCACTGGCACGACCTATGGGGATGCAGCCGAGGCCCGGTGGTCAGGCTGGTTCCCCAGACACGCCTTCTCCTCGGGGGCGCTGCGTTCGCAACGTGCATGATTGCGCCCGCCACTACGCTTACCGGAGGGCTGGTCATCGCGGTCACTGTTGCAGCTTGGTTGGCGGCGAGCCGGCCGCCCATGAAGACAGTGTTTGGCTTCGCCCTTCTTGGACTCCTGCTTTTCGTCCCCACCCTCCTTCTGCTGCCGCTCATGCCGCCGAACGGCGTCAGGGCGGCGGCCGGCTGGAAGCATGGGTTCGTGGCTTCGGCGAACCTGCTGGTGCGAGGCATGAGCGGCGTTTTGATCTCGATGGCGACGATAGCCTCTGTCAGTGTGAGCGATTTGCGAGAAGGGCTCACGCGGCTTCCCCTGCCCGGCATCGTGTCCGCGATCGTCGTGCAGATCGTGCATCAGACCGCGACTCTCTTCTACGAGACCAAGCGGGTGGCCTCGGCCATGGCGGTGCGAGGTGCCTCGGGCGGCGGCAGGGCGGCGTGGCAGGTGTTGTGGTCTTTGCCTCGGGTGTGGTTGCCCAGGATCGTCGACCGCGCGGATCGCGTGGCCGACGCGATGGAGTTGCGCGGCTACTGCGAAGGCGAAGCGCTCAGTCTACGCAGCAGCCGGATGCGCGCAGCCGACTGGGCCGCCTTGGCGCTCGCACTGGCCGTGCTTGGGTTGGCGGTGGTCATCCGCGGACGAGGTGTGACATGAGCGAGCCTGCTCTCGCGTTTCGCAACGTCAGCGTCTGCTACGAGTCGAGTGCAGCGCGGACTCTCTCGGACGTGTCGTTCTCTGTGGCCGCAGGCGAGCGCGTCGCCCTGCTCGGTCTGAATGGTTCGGGCAAGACCACCCTGCTCAAGAGCGCGGTTGGTCTCGTTCCGCACGAAGGCGAGATCCGTGTGGGCGACACGGTCCTGGCGCGCCAGACACTGCCAAAAATCCGAGAGCGGATTGGCTTCCTGTTCAACGTCCCTGAGGATCAGATTCTCTTTCCCCGGGTGGCCGACGACGTTGCCTTTGCGCTGGTTCGCCAGGGGCGGCCGAGGGACGAAATCTCTGCCAGGGCCACGGAAGTCCTCCATTCACTCGGCATCGGCCATCTGGCCGAGTCCCCGGTTCATCATCTTTCGCACGGTCAGAAGCAACGTGTGGCGCTTGCGGGGGCGCTGGTGGCGGTGCCCAAGCTGCTTCTGCTCGATGAACCATCCGCTGGTCTTGATCCGCCGGGAAAGAACGTGCTTGCCCATCTCTTGGCTGGGCTGGACGCGGCGATGCTCATCGCAACCCACGACCTCGCCTTCGCCACGCGGCTGTGCACACGATTCATCATGCTTGAACGTGGGCGCGTGGCGTTCGACGGCACGGATACAGCGGAGGTGCTTCGGGATTGGGAATAGCGGTATCCAACTCGAATACCACGGTCACCCTGGAGATCGCATTGCCCCAATAGTGCTCGCACCCATCGACGGCTGAGGCTACACTTCTCGCGTGATCGTAGGGATTCCCAAGGAAATCAAGGAGCACGAGTATCGCGCGGGAATGCTTCCCGTTGGGGTCGAGGAGCTGTCGCGGGCCGGCCATCGGGTTCTGGTTCAGAAGGGCGTCGGGCTTGGCAGTGGCATCCGCGACGTCGACTACGAGCGCAGTGGCGGCACACTGGTTGGCCAGGCCGAGGAGATATTCGCGACCGCGGATCTCGTGGTGAAAGTGAAGGAGCCGCAAGCTTCCGAGATCGCTCTGCTGCGTGACGGACAGCTCGTTTTCACCTACTTTCACTTCGCGGCCAATGAGACGCTCACGCGAGGGGTGCTGGCATCCGGCGCGACCGCGATCGCCTACGAAACGCTGCAAGACAGGCGCGGCAGCCTCTGTCTGCTGACGCCGATGAGCGAGGTCGCCGGGCGGATGAGCATCCAGCAGGGGGCAAAGTTTCTCGAACGACCGCAGGAAGGGCGAGGCATTTTGCTGGGAGGCGTCCCGGGAGTCGAGCCCGCGCACATTACCGTGCTCGGGGGCGGCGTGGTCGGTACGCAGGCCGCGAGAATAGCGGCTGGCTTCGGCGCGTCGGTGTGTGTGCTCGATACCAATCTTGAACGCCTACGCTATCTGGACGACATCATGCCCCACAACGTGACGACGTTGTTCAGTGACCGCCACACCATCCTCGATCAACTCGGCAAAGCCGACTTGGTGATTGGCGCGGTGCTGATCCGCGGGGCGCGGACACCCCGCTTGGTCAAGAAGGAAGACCTCAAGGGCATGAAGCCCGGCGCTGTGGTCGTTGACGTGGCCGTGGATCAGGGTGGCTGTTTTGAAACCACACGGCCGACCAGCCACGCCGATCCGACGTACGTCGTCGATGGCGTGGTCCACTATGCCGTCACCAACATGCCTGGGGCTGTCGGGCGCACAAGCACCTATGCCCTGTGCAACGCCACCCTGCCCTACGCCCTGCAAATTGCGAATCAGGGTCTCGCGGGGGCCGCGGCCCAAAGCCCCGACATCGTGAGCGCTGTCAACGTGCACCGCAGGCAAGTGACAAATCTTGCCGTTGCCGAAACCTTTGGAATCCCCTTCGTGCCCTTTGGGGGCTAGGGGAGTCCCGTCACGTCGTCACACGCGCCAGCACTCTTCCGTCGGAGTCGACCTTGAACGCCAGGGGAACCAGGCTGATGCCGTACTTGCGCGCGAGATCGGGATGCTGGGTCACGTCCACCAAGGCCAGGGGCACACCTTGGGCCGACAAGCGTTCTTCCAAGGTGCGGCAGTCGGAGCAACGGGGATGGGTGAACTGCACCACCAGGCCCGCCTGCGGCGAGGCGCCGATCTCATGAAGATCGATGCGTGCCACGCTCCGCGGCCCGATGCCGCGCAGGTGAGCGAGCAGGCGATACATTTCGCACCCTACACACAGGCCCGTGAACGCGGCTAGGAGCGCCAACCCCGCCACCACCAACCCCAGTGTCCAGCCCAGCCGGGGAAAGCCGGCCAGGTGCGCGACCGAGGCAGCCGAAAGAAACACCAGCCCCACCAGATTGGCAAAACGAACCGGCCGGGCATCCTTGACCAGCCCTGGGCCGAGCCGAGGCCGCACAAACTTGAAGTAGAGAAGACAGGCCAGGCACAGCCGCGGGCCGAAGGTCAGGGTCAGCGCGAGCTGCAGCGCCGCCAGCGCGAGCAGGGGCCACCAACCGAGCAAGAAGGCCGCCAGCGCCGCGCCTCCGATAATGGCCTGGTTGAAGCGCGGCGCCCGCGCGTCGATCACAGGGGGCCCCAACAGCGCCGCGCGGGACGGAAGCACATCTTCTGCAAGAGACATGGCGTCCAGTATAGCATCGGTGACGGCGCCGTCCAGGCGGATCGAAGGGCGACTTACGTACGCGAGGACCGCCGCCGTCGGGCGGACATTCGATTTGTCTTGCACTGTCCTGATAACGAGACATAATAGATGGTATGCAAAACTCTGCGGAGATCGCGAGAGATACCAACGTGAAGAGAGCAGCATTGGCGACGGAACGACCGACCGATCTCTCTGGGGTTTGCCGGACGGGTTTGGCAGGCGGTGTTGCCAGTAGCCACTCGAACAGAAGGCTGGGCTTGTCGGTGGGTGAGGCCGAGCCTCTGGTGGCGGTGGTCAGTCGTGACGGCCAGACCTCGCCCCTGACACCGAATGTACCGGCGTGGGTCTTGGTGTTCAGCGCCGGGGAAGGGCGCTTGCATCTGGTCGAGAAGCGCCGGATCGAGGTGCGGCCAGCCGATTTCTCCAGACCTGGCTGGCAGATCGAGCGCCTGCGCGTGATCCTTCACGCTGTGCGGGGCTGCAAAACGCTGGTGCTGTCTCAGATCACGACGCCACAGCGGCTGCTGCTCGAAGCCCGCGGCATCCGTGTGCTGGAGGCGTCCGGATTCGTAGAAGAAGCCTTGACCGAAGTGGCGGCGCTCGACGCTGCGGTATCACAGCCCGCCCTCCAGCCATGGCCTCAGTACCGGAGGTGAGACTTGCGCAGGAGAGTCTCCCGCCTCAGATCTCCCAGTTCAGTGTTGAATCCTGCTGGTTCTCCTTGGACAGCACCTTGACCCTCACATCATCGGCCAGCACGAGCGAACGCGGGGGAACACTGTGCAGGAGAAAGGCGTTGGCGCCGATGGTGCTGCCGGCACCCACCACGGTTTCGCCGCCCACGATTGTGGCGCCAGCATAGATGGTGACGTCGTCCTCGATGGTGGGGTGGCGCTTCTTGCCACGCAGCTGCTGCCCGGCGGCCAGCGAGCGCGCAACCAGGCCCACGCCCTGGTACATCTTCACGTGACAGCCGATGACTGCGGTTTCACCGACCACGGTGCCCGTGCAATGGTCGACGAAGAAGTGAGTGCCAATGTGCGCTCCCGGGTGCAGGTCCATGCCCGAGCGGGCGTGCGCCCATTCG
>Ga0181530_10000758_pt1 | contig 41670 bp, 32 predicted proteins | sample PEATcosm2014_Bin_42_FD_119769 | JGI IMG/M metagenome (GOLD analysis project Ga0181530, IMG submission 119769) | Peatland microbial communities from MTU Mesocosm Facility, Houghton, MI, USA - PEATcosm2014_Bin10_60_metaG | ecosystem: Environmental > Terrestrial > Soil > Wetlands > Peat | place...
AAGCTACTCCAGATCGTGCTGGCGGGTCAGCCGGAACTCGATCAGAAACTCGACTCTCACGAACTTCGGCAGCTAAAGCAACGCGTCGCGCTGCGCTGCCATCTCGACCCGCTCAGCGCGAGCGAAACTAAGGAGTACATGCGCCGCCGTCTTCGCATTGCTGGGGCGCCGGCAGCCAACGAGGTTTTCTCGGGCCCGGCGATCGAGACTGTGTTTCGCAACTCGCGGGGCATCCCGAGGCTGATCAACACGATTTGCGAGAATGCGCTGCTTTCGGGCTACGCCAAACATGCGGCCACGATTACATCGGAAATCATCGAGGGTGTTGCGCGGGATTTGCGGCTGGGAGTAATAACGGTCGAACCAAGCAACAATGCCGAAACCCGGTTGTCCGAAGACAAGGAGCAGCGCGAACTCCTGCTGGCGGTGAAGACGCTGCTCGAAGTGCGGGACCGCATGCAGCAAGCGGGAACGAAGGGCCGGCTGCAATAAGAACCGGTTGCATACACACATGAGCTATATATTTGAAGCGTTGCAGCGAGCAGAAGCCGAGCGGGCGGGCGGAAACCTGCCGAAAAATGCCGACTCGGTCGCTGATCTGCTGCAAGGGGTGGAACAGGAAATCGAGAGAAGGCAGTCTCTCTCCGAATTGCCGATGACGGCGAGACCAGCATCTTCAGCGGTGGGAACGTTTTCCTCCGCGAAACTGATCACGCCGGCGCCGGCGGCGGACTCCCGGCTGGTGTGCCTGACGGATCAGGGCGGCATGGCGGCAGAGAAGTTTCGCGTCCTCGGATTGAAGCTGCGACACCTGCGCGAGCGGCGCAAGCTCAAGCGCATCGTGATTACCAGCAGCATTCCACAGGAAGGGAAGAGCCTGATCGCCGCCAATCTTGCGCTCAATCAATCCCGGAGCAAGATTTTGAACGCCGTGCTTATCGATGGCGACTTGAGGCGGCCGGAGCTAGCAAGGCGCTTCGGCTTCCGTCGTGACCTGGCGGGACTCAGCGAAGTGCTTCGTGGAGAGCGCCCATTGGCGGATGTGGTGTATAAACTCAACGGCTCCGGACTCTGGTTCCTTCCCGCCGGGATGACACCGGAGAACCCGATGGAGCTTATGCAATCCGGCAGGCTCCCGCAGCTGCTCGAACAACTCGAAACATTTTTCGATTGGATTATTATCGACACCCCTCCGGTCCTCCCTTTGGCGGACACCCCACTCTGGATGAAACTGGCCGATGGAGTGCTGCTGGTGACTCGAGAGGGTGTGTGCGAAAAGAAGCAGATTGGGCGGGCGGTGGAGCTCATCGATCGTTCCACGATGCTAGGCGTAGTCGTAAACAGTTGTAGCGGCAGTGAGCACGAGTATTATTATTCACGGTATAGCTCGACGGCGATCAAAGATGAGGAGTCTTCCTCGCCCGATCGCTGAGTTTTCCGCTTTGCGCCTCCCCCTTTAACTTAATCTCCCCCGTACAGACCAATCATGTCCGCGAAACTGAAGGCACATGTTACTACCGTAGCGCGCGAGGAGTTGCATTCCATGGCGTCACCATCGACAGACCCGCGATCGGTTGATCGAAAGTCTCAACCGCAGAACTTGTTCGACCCCAACGAAGTCCTCTCGGAGGAAGCCTTTCGCCGGATGATCTCGGTGGAGCGCAAGCGCAGCGAGCGTTCGCAAAGGCCGTTTGTGCTCTTGCTCATCGACACCGGGCGCAGTCAGCCGGGAGACAAGCAGAGCCGCGTCCTGCTGGACATGCTTTCCGCGCTCCAAGGAGCGACCCGCGAAACTGACGTCACCGGCTGGTATACAGCCGACTCGGTGGTGGGCGTGATGTTTACCGAAATCGTTCTGGACAACAATGCGGTGTTGAGCACGATCCTTTCCAGGATCGGCGCAGTGCTGCGCGACCGGCTCGACACCGAACAGTTCAGCCGGATCAAGTTCTCCTTTCACGTGTTTCCGGATGACTGGGATTCGCAGGATGCTGAGCGTCCCAGCAATCCAACCCTTTACCCGGATCTCGAAAAACGGCAGGAATCGAACCGTCTGGGTCGCGCTACGAAGCGCATGATCGATGTCCTGGGCAGCCTGTTACTGCTGGCGATTCTGTCACCCGTATTTCTTATCATCGCGGCAGCGATCAAGCTGACTTCAAGCGGGCCGGTTTTGTTCCGGCAGAAACGCATCGGCGAGCATGGAACCCCGTTTACATTTCTGAAATTCCGCTCGATGTACATCAATAACGATTCGAGCGAGCACAAAGAATATGTTCGTCAGTTGATTGCCGGACAGGCGGAGAAGAGGTCGGGCAACGGCAATGGAACCGGCGTTTTCAAGCTGACGAACGATCCGCGGATTACGCCGGTGGGTAGGGTACTGCGGCGCTCCAGCCTGGACGAACTGCCACAACTGCTCAATGTGCTGAGTGGCGAAATGTCGCTGGTTGGACCTCGTCCGCCGGTGCCGTATGAAGTGGAAGCCTACGCTACGTGGCATCGCCGGCGTCTGCTAGAGGCGAAGCCGGGAATCACCGGACTCTGGCAGGTGTATGGCCGCAGCCGCGTGGAGTTTGACGACATGGTGCGCCTGGATCTGCGCTATGCCCGCGATTGTTCTCCGCTGCTCGATCTCAAGATTCTTTTGCAGACGCCAAGAGCGGTCATGAGCGGAGACGGCGCCTGTTAGCTCCAATTCCCTCGATATTCTCTCTCGGTCACCGCCGCTGTATGTATCTCCAGACGGCTGGTGCGAAAATCTCTCCCAACTTATCTGCCAGCGTCAAGCAGTTTCATAATCGGAGGTTTCAGAAGGTGGGTTCTTATGCTTAGGTTTGGTGTAATCGGCTACGGATATTGGGGGCCGAATATTGTACGCAATCTGCGTTCTCTGGAGGGCTGCCAGGTGGTCGGGATTTGCGATCAGACTCCCGCCGCCCGCAAGCGCATACAGGCGGCGCATCCCGGGATCCCGGTACATGGCGATTTCCACGAACTGGTGAAGTCTCCCGACGTGGATGCCATCGCTGTCATCACCCCAGTTTGGACGCACTATGAACTGACCAAGGCCGCGCTGGAAAACGGCAAGCATGTGTTCGTGGAGAAGCCGTTCACCAGCAACGCAGCGCAGGCGGAAGAACTGATCAACCTCGCGGAGCAGAAGAACCTCCAGATCATGGTGGACCACACGTTCCTGTTTACTGGCGCGGTCCGCAAAATAAAGAAGCTGCTCGAGGATGGGACGCTCGGCAATCTCTACTACTACGATTCGACCCGAGTGAATCTGGGGCTCTTTCAGCACGATTGCAACGTGATTTGGGATCTCGCGCCGCATGATCTTTCGATCATGAACTACCTGCTGCACAAAGACGCGGAGGCTATCTCGGCCACCGGACAAGCGCACCTGAATTCGCACGCGGATGTTGCGTTTATTACCGCGTATTTTCCGGACAAGATGATCGCGCACGTCAACGTGAATTGGATTTCACCGGTCAAAATTCGAACCACCCTGATCGGCGGGGAAAAGAAAATGCTGGTCTGGAACGATCTTGAGGCCGACGAGAAGTTGAAGATCTACGACAAGGGTGTGGACGTGAAGAGCCAGGAAGGCGTGTACAACCTGCTGGTAAGTTACCGCTCGGGCGACATGTGGGCGCCGCAGGTCGAACAGGTTGAGGCGCTTCGTCTGGAGCTTGGCTACTTCGTGGAATGCATCAAGAAGAATGAGGCGCCATTCAACGACGGCCGCGCGGGAATGAAGGTCGTTCGAATGCTAGAAGCCGCGAACAAATCGCTCGCCAAACGGGGCGAGCTCGTCTACGTCTAAGTCAGCCATTCTGTTGGCAGTCTCCGCGGCTCTGCAATCACTTACATTTTGAGCGGCATGTCAGAAATTCTTATGGATGAATTCCTTAGCATTGCGCCGAGTGTGAAACTCGGTCGAGACGTCAAACTTTCCAAGTTCATCAACCTCTACGGCTGCGAGATCGGTGATGAAACCAAGATCGGCGCGTTTGTGGAGATTCAGAAGAACGCTTCGGTTGGGAAACATTGCAAGATCTCCAGCCACACCTTCATTTGCGAAGGTGTGACCATCGAAGACAACGTGTTCATTGGCCACGGCGTGATGTTCATTAACGACTCCTACCCGCGCGCCACTGCTGCTGGCGGAGGTTTGCAGACCGAAGCCGACTGGCAGGTTGAGAAAACGGTCATCAAGAAAGGCGCCTCGATCGGATCGGGCGCCACCATCCTCGCCAACCTCTGCGTTGGTGAAAACGCCATCGTAGGAGCGGGCGCAGTGGTTACGAAAGACGTTCCCCCCAACACCATCGTTGCCGGTAACCCGGCAAAATTCTTCCGTCAACTTTAGACACTGGAGTCCATCAATGAGTCAGTCGCAGGGCATTCCTTTTCTAGATCTGGTTACACCGCACGTCGAACTCGAGCAGGAACTGACGGCGGTCTTTCAGAAGGCGTTGCGCACCGCAGGCTTTATCGGGGGCGCGATGGTCGAGGATTTCGAGCAGGCCTTCGCCGCTTTCTGCCAAACAGAATGCGCGGTGGCCGTCAACAGTGGCACGGACGCTCTCCGCTTCGCACTGATCGCGGCCGGAGTCAAACCGGGCGATGTTGCGGTTACCGTCCCAAACACTTTTATCGCCACCACGGAAGCGATTTCACAGGCCGGTGCGCAGCCGGAATTCGTCGATATCGACGAGCGCACTTACAACCTGGATCCCGCAAAACTGCATGCTTTCCTGGAAACGCAGTGCGCGCGAAAAGATAGCAAGCTTATCAGCAAACGCAGCGGTCGTCCGGTGACGGCCATCGTTCCCGTTCATCTTTATGGGCAGATGGTGGACATGGATGCCATTCTTGAACTAGCCGAGCGCTATCGCCTGATCGTGATCGAAGACGCCTGCCAGGCCCACGGCGCCGAGTATTTCTCGCGCAAGCATAATCGCTGGTTCAAAGCTGGTTCGATGGGGCGTGCCGCCGGTTTCAGCTTCTATCCCGGCAAAAACCTGGGAGCCTGCGGCGAAGGCGGCGCCATTACTACGAACGATGCCCAGATCGCCAAAGCATGTAAAATGCTGCGCGACCATGGCCAGGCCAAGAAGTATTACCACGACATTGAAGGCTACAACGGCCGTCTGGATTCAATTCAGACCGGGATTCTCAGCGTCAAGCTGAAGCGCCTGGCTGGTTGGAACGAGCAGCGCCGCGAACGTGCCGCCGGGTACAAGAGTCTGTTCGAGAAGAGCGGCGCTGGCGTTCTGATCCCGTTCGAGCCGTCGTGGTCGCGTGCCGTGTACCACCTCTTTGTCGTCCGCGTTGCGGACCGCGAAGGTCTGATGTCCCACCTGAAGGAAGCTGGTATCGGCGCCGGAATTCACTATCCTATTCCCTTGCACCTGCAGAAAGCTTACGAATCCTCGGGCTATAAGGCTGGAGACTTCCCGGTCACCGAACGAGTCGCCGGCGAGATCATTTCGCTGCCGATGTTTCCTCAGCTCAAAGCGGAACAGCAAGTTCAGGTGGTTGGCGCTGTGCAGCATTTTCTGGCGAAAGCCGCTAACGAACCGGAGTCAACGGAATTCGAAATGGTTGGAAGGAGTGTGTAGTCGCAGCGAGGAGATTTTGTTCTTCAATCTAACCCATTAGGGACGGAAAACTAAAAAAGATGAGAATTTCAGTCATTGGCGCCGGCTACGTAGGTCTGACCACCGCCGCTTGCCTTTCGCAAATTGGTCACGACGTGTTTTGCAGTGAAAGCGACCTCGAAAAGCTGCATATGTTGCAAGCTGGCGTTATGCCGCTGTTTGAGCCGCATCTCGAGGACATCATCGCCGAGAGCCGAAGGTCCGGGCGTCTGACCTTCGGTTCGACCGAGGGAGCCATCGATTGGGGGGAGGCAATCTTTATCTGCGTGGGAACGCCTCCGCTCGACAACGGCGACGCTGACTTGTCGGCGATCGAGGGGGTTGCTCGCATGATCGCCAAGCGGGCGGACGGCTACCGGCTCATCGTGGAAAAGAGCACGGTGCCGGTGCAAACGGGAGCGCAGTTACGGAAGCATCTGGCGGTGCATCGCACGCGGAAACTGGATTATGACGTCACTTCTAATCCAGAGTTTCTCCGTGAAGGAACTTCGGTCGAGGACTTTCTGCATCCTGACCGGATCGTGGTTGGAGTCGAATCACAGCGTGCTACGGATGTGCTGCGGGAGATTTACCAGCCAATCATCGACCAGAAGATGATTTGTCCCATCCATTCGGAGTGTCCGCCGCGCAAGCCGCCGCGTTTTCTGGTAACCGACACCAGTTCTTCCGAGCTCATCAAGCATGCCTCCAACTCTTTCCTGGCGATGAAGATTTCGTTCATCAACATGGTTTCGGATCTGTGTGAGGCGGCCGGAGCGGACGTCAGCAAAGTTGCCGAAGGCATCGGACTCGATCCGCGCATCGGGGCGTCGTTCCTGCAGCCCGGGATCGGTTTCGGCGGTTTTTGCTTTCCCAAAGATCTGCAGGCCTTCGTTCGAATCGCCGAGAAGTTTGGCTGCAATTTCACGCTGCTCAAGGAAGTGGAACGAATCAACCAGAATCGCGTCGACCGTCTGGTGGAGAAGATCAAGAAAGAACTCTGGGTCTTGCGCGGCAAGAAGATCTGCGTGTGGGGTTTGGCTTTCAAGCCAAACACGGATGACATTCGCTTCGCACCCGCGCTTTCCATCATTCGCCGATTGCAGGCCGAGGGAGCGCACATTCAGGCCTACGACCCCGAAGCCATGGACAAAGCCAGGAAGGAAATTCCAGAAGTCACCTATTGCCGGGACATCTACGAGGCGGCTACCGGGGCTGAAGCCGTTGTACTTCTCACCGAGTGGGAAGAATTCCGGAACGTCGATTGGAAACACCTCAGTTCCGTCGTCGAGAGATCATTGATCATCGATGGACGCAACACTCTGTCCCGTGACGAGGTCACGTCTCATGGATTCCACTATGTTGGAATGGGCGGTGTCACGGGAGTGCCAGAGCTCGCGCCCCCCGTCGGCAGTTAGTTGCTCGCAAGAAGGATGCGATTATGACAAGTCCGCACGACCATCCAGCCCAAAGTGAAGAATCCGGTGCTGTTGCTTCCAATGCCGGCAACGGTGCAAGTCGGTTGATGCTCCTAACTTACGTCCTCGTCACCCCGGCACGGAACGAGGCACAGTTCATCGAATTGACGCTCAAATCCATGGTCGGGCAGACGTTCCGCCCGCTGAAGTGGGTGATTGTCAGTGACGGCTCAACCGACGGCACCGACGACATCGTGCGCAAATACACTGCCTGCCACCCATGGATCGAACTGGTCTGCATGCCCGAACGCCGCGAACGGCACTTTGCCGGCAAGGTGCACGCCTTCAATGCCGGCTACGACCGCGTTAAGGATCTGGACTTCGACATCGTTGGTAACCTCGATGCCGATGTTTCGTTCGAGCCCGAGCACTTCGAGTTTTTGACTGGAAAGATGGGAGAGGCCCCCCAGCTCGGAGTCGCCGGCGCACCTTTCCGGGAGGGGACTTATCAATACGACTACCGCTTTACGAACATCGAGAATGTCTGGGGAGGTTGTCAGCTCTTTCGGCGCGCATGTTTTGAAGCGATCGGTGGCTACATGCCCCTGAAAGGCGGCTGCATCGATCATGTCGCCGTTCTTTCTGCGCGGATGCACGGCTGGCAAACTCGAACCTTCACCGAGAAAGTTTGTCTGCATCATCGCCAGATGGGGACGGCATTGCATGGCGGACTGACGGCCAGATTCAAGTTCGGCGCGAAGGACTACTCCGTCGGTAATCATCCGCTCTGGGAGTTATTCAGGACGTTCTACCAGATGACGCAGCGTCCGTTTGTAGTCGGGGGCCTGGCACTGGGATCGGGCTACGCATGGTCGCTAATTCGAGGGGCAGAAATCCCACTCTCGCGGGAGCTGGTGGCCTTTGTGCGGCGGGAGCAGATGCAGCGGCTAAGGAGATTCTTTGGCGGCAAGCCGCAAACGACAGCAAGTCAGGTTGTGGCGGCACCGACGATGGCCGCTCGTTTAGCCTCCTCCGCCTCCGCCCGAATTGAAGGGGAAAACCGATGATCGACAAATGGGCACTCCGGGCATGTCCCGGCGCTGCGGGGGAGGGTAGTCTATGAGGCTTGCGTCACGGGGCCTGAGCGTCGTCCGGGGCGGAGTTCGAGCGGCGCTCCGTCGCGCTCTGAGCCAGGATCGCCGTACCGAACTGAAGCGCCTGCAAGGCGTGGCACGAAAACGGTTGGCGCCGGTGTTGTCACTGGTTCACGGGACTTTTGGCACCGAAGAACTGATTGCGGACTTGACGCGTCGCCTGCCGCCGGACTTTGAAATCCTGATGGTCCACAGCTCATTCGATGCATTTCTGCCGATGTACAAAGGCAGCGCGAAGGAACTGGTCAGCGCCCTGATCGCCTTTTGCGGGCCTGAGCGCACTCTGGTGATGCCCTCCTTTGTGATGGGCGGCCGGACCTACGATGCAGCGGCCTATTTCCGGTCCAGGCCGTTCGACGTTCGCGTCACACCTTCAGAGATGGGACTGGTTGCCGAAATCTTCCGGCGAACACCTAGAGTCTTGCGAAGCCTTCACCCGACCTGCGCGGTTTGCGCCCTTGGCCCCCTGGGGAAAGAATTGACCACTGGCCACCATCTGGCTAAGAAAGACCTGGGCTTAGACAGCCCCTTCGGAGTCATGACGCGCCGCCGCACTGCAATCCTGGGTCTCGGGGTCGAGTATTACCGCTGCCTCACCCACGCGCACACAGCGGCAAACCAGATGGGAGACGAGTTCCCGATCAAGTTTTCGTGTCCGTCGACGCAGGTCACGCTGGTTGACTATGACGGTAGCCGCTACGAGTACACATTGGAACTTCCCGACCGGACGAAAAAGTTGGACCTCAGGGTAATTTGGTCGGTGCTTGCCAAGGACGAGCTTGTGGAGTGGCGCTTCCACGGCGTTCCCATGTTTGTGGTTCCGCAAGCCGGGGTCCTTACCGAACGTTTGATCGAAGCGGCGCGACGGGGGATTACCATCTACGGGAAGGCCCCGGTCAGCCCTGCTTCGGTTGGCGCCGCGTAGCCAGCCAGGGTAATGAAGCAAGGTAAACATGAGCGAGAATAAAAAAGATGCGAGCGCCAAGCGGGTGCTCTTGGCGGGCGATACGACGCTCGACCCGCTTGGACGTCTGCTCGAGCGCGGCCAAGAAACACCCCGGCTGCAGACATCCGCTGCGCCCTACGGGCAGGTTTATCAGATTCTTCTGGATGCGAGCCATCCCGCCTGGGAGTTTCAGCCCGATGTTCTCGTGGCTTGGACCGCAGCCCAGTGGACGTTGCCGTCCCTGGAGAAACTGCTCCGCTTCGAGTTTGAATCGGCCACGGCGGTCTACGACGCTGCGCTTCGCGAAGCGGAACAATTTGCGGAGGCGGTGCTCCGGGCGTCCAAGCGCGTAGGGCTTGTGCTGGTGCCCAGTTGGATATTGCCGAACCATGAGCGCTGGATACAGACCATCACGTGGCGGCAAGGCGTCGGTCCCGCGAATCTGCTCGCCAAGGCCAATCTGATGCTGGCAGAGAAATTTGCGGCACAGCAAAACATCGTTCTGCTCGATGCGGGATACTGGCAGGCCAGCCTGGGCGGGCCGGCGCACGACCCGCGGATGTACGCCGTGGCGAAGATTCTCTATTCGCAAAAACTCTTTGAAAAGGCCGCAGGGGAGATGAAGGCTGTTCTGCGCGGGGCACTGGGCCTAGGAAAGAAAGTAATCGTTTGTGACTTGGACAACACTCTTTGGGGAGGTGTAGTCGGAGACGACGGTGCGAACAATATTAAGCTCGGCGCCCCGGACCCAGTCGGGGAGTGTTTTCATGCGTTCCAGACGGCACTCAAGGGACTGCGGTCGCGCGGAATTCTGCTTGCGATTTGCAGCAAGAACGACGAGAAGTTCGCGCTTTCGGTGATCGAAGAGCATCCGGCGATGGCTCTGCGCAAGAGCGACTTCGTCGCCTGGCGGATCAACTGGAAAGATAAGGCCGAAAACCTCTTGGGTCTGGCCGAAGAACTGAATCTGGGCCTCGATTCGTTCGTATTTCTTGACGACAGCCCGCAGGAGCGGGATCAGGTTCGACAAGTCTTGCCGCAGGTGTTCACTCCAAACCTGCCCACTTCGCCTTCTGACCTCGCACCGTTCCTATCCTCGCTCAGCTGTTTCGAGACTCCGAGCCTCGGCAAAGAAGATTTCGAGCGAACGGAAATGTACCAAGCCGAGCGCGGCCGCAAGGAGACGCTCGATGTGAGCGGAGACGTGGAGAATTGGCTGCGTTCACTTCAAATCGAGGTGCGCGCGGCTCGCTTGCGCCGCGAGAGCCTGCCGCGGGCAGCGCAGTTGCTCAACAAAACGAACCAGTTCAATCTCAGCCTCCGCCGTTTGGAGGAGAAGAGCTTCTGGGACTGGGCCGAGGAACCAGGCAACGCCGCATACACCTTCCACGTCTGCGACCGCTTCGGCGATTTCGGCCTCACCGGGCTGGCAAGTTTTTCGCTCGCCGGGACCGAGGCTCGGATCGTGGATTTTGTCATGAGCTGCCGCGTGATGGGGAAGAAAGTCGAGGAGGCGCTGCTCGGATACACGCTGGACCGGGCGCGGGCCGCCGGCGCGGATCGTGTCATGGCGCCCGTTGTCGATGGTCCGCGGAATGGGCCGGCCAAGACTTTTTTTGCAACCAAGTTCTCAAACGGCGATGGCGCTGCGATTGATCCGGCGCGGGTAGGCATTCCGCCCCAAATCAACCTAAAGGAGGGAAACTGAGAGCCGAAAATCGGCACTCTGACCCATCTATGGACGAACTGATCGCAATCCTCAACGAAGTCCGCCCGGGACAAAATTTCTCCGGGGCAAAGAACTTTTTCGATCAGGGCATGTTGGACTCGCTCGACCTGACTGCCCTGGTTGCTGCGCTCGAATCGCGTTACGGCGTTTTCATGGATGTTGACGAGATCGTTGCCGATAATTTCTGCAATCTGGCGGCGATCAAGACCGTTCTCGTGCGCAAGGGCGTAAACCTATAATCGAAACGCCGCAGGGATAGGGCAAAGACTCCCGTGAGCAACCAACCTCCGCACCTTTCGGTTTGCATTTGCACTTACAAGCGGCCCGAATTGCTTGCGCGTTCGCTAGAGTCGGTTTGTGCCCAGCGGACCGATAACTTGTTTACCCACTCGGTCGTTGTGGCTGATAACGACTCCGCCGAAAGCGGGCGTGCGGTGGTCGCGGAGATAGCATCTCGCTCCCCGGTTGCCGTGAAGTATTGCGTGGAGCCTCGGCAAAATATCGCCATGGCCCGCAATAAGGCGGTTGAGAACGCCACGGGTGATTTCGTTGCATTCATTGATGACGATGAGTTTGCTGACGAGGAATGGCTGTTGACCCTTTTCAAGACGATCCGCGAATATGGTGTTGACGGGGTTCTGGGGCCAGTAAATCCGCATTTTGACGATGAAGCGCCGCAGTGGGTCATCAAGGGGCGGTTCTACGATCGTCCCGTACATCCAACCGGAATGGTTCTGTCTTGGCCCAAGTGCCGCACCGGCAATGTGTTATTGAAAAGAGAGTTATTTGCCGGCGATGCCCAGCCCTTCAAGCCTGAGTGCCTCTCCGGAGAGGACCAGGATTTCTTCCGGCGGAAAATCGAGCAGGGACGTACCTTTATCTGGTGCCACGAGGCTCCGGCGTACGAAGTCGTTCCGGCGGTACGCTGGACGCGCGGTTTCCTGGTGCGGCGCGCGTTATTTCGTGGAATCTTCGCACAGCGCAATCATGGCCTCCAGCCACTACGCGTGCTGCAAGCGGTGATCTCAGTGCCTGTGTACGCTGTGATGCTTCCGGTTGCGCTGGCTTTTGGTGAGGCCCGGTTCATGACGTGTGTGTTCAAGCTCTCTTATCACACAGGCAGGCTGTTTGCGCTCTTCGGTTTTAACCCGATCCGACAACCATACGTCACCGATTAACGGCAGTATGTTGAGAGCTAAGGCCATGAATGTTGGTGAAGCATTGCAAAGTCCCCGGTCGCTGTTCCCGCCTATGTCGTCCCGCTATCGGTCGCGCTTGTTCTAGGCCACCACAGATTCATGATCCACGTGGTCAAAGTGCGCGATCACCTTGGCAAGCTTTTTGCCGCGGGTTGAAATCAATCGGATCAAAGAAACAATGCGTTACTGAATAGCTGCGTATATCTGCTTTTCACGAGTCACGCATAGCACTTCAAGTCTGTCTTCAACGCTGAACGAGATGACGAAAGAAAGCTTACTTTTATGAATTTGTGCGGCAAACAAATCAAAGTCCAGGGCTGGCTGATTCGAATTGCCCGATTGGACGGAGATAAATATGAATCTCTGCACGATCCCGAGACGATGATCGAGGCTTTGCGCAACGCCGGGAACCGCGTTGACCTCTTCACATTCTTACAGGAATTACCCGAAACCACCCCCACCTATTCCTATCCGTTTGAGTGGGACAACCTCGCCGTTCTGCGAGTCACGACATTCGACAACTGGTGGACCAAGCAAGTGGACGCGAAGACGCGGAATATGGTCCGCAAGGCAGAGAAGAAGTCCGTCAGCTTGCGCGAGGTTCCCTTCGACGATGCTTTGGTGCGCGGGATTTGGGAGATTTACAACGAGTGTGCTATCCGGCAAGGAAAACCATTCCCCCACTATGGCAAGGACCTTGAGTCCGTGCATAAAGAAGAGGCGACCTACCTGGACCGCAGCATCTTCATCGGGGCATTTCTCGGCGACCAGTTGGTCGGTTTTATCAAGCTGGTAACGAACGAGAGCCGGACACAAGCGGGGTTGATGAATATCGTTTCCCTGGTGCAGCATCGCGACAAAGCGCCGACCAATGCGCTCCTCGCGCAAGCAGTTCGAGCTTGCTCGGATCGGGAGATTCCGTATCTCGTATACTCCAACTTCGCGTACGGCAAGAAGCAGCGCGACACTCTGAGTGACTTCAAGAAGAACAATGGCTTTCAGCGCATCGATCTGCCTCGCTATTACGTGCCACTGACTTCGATTGGCGCGGCGGCTTTCCGCCTGGGTTTCCACAAGAAACTTGCCGACCGTTTTCCGGAACCGCTGATGGCCAAGCTGCGCGAACTTCGCAACGCCTGGTACAAGCGGAAGCTCGGCGCAACTGCGGAAGCCTCCTAGGAAAGTCATGCCAGGAATCGTTGGTCTGATTACGAAAATGCCGCGGGCATGGGCTGAACCCCAGTTGCTGCGGATGGTGGAAACTCTCCGCCACGAGTCGTCCTACGTCTCAGGTACCTGGATCGACGAGTCTCTGGGAATCTACGTCGGATGGATCGCGCGCAAGAACTCCTTCGCCGATGGCATGCCACTCTACAACGAACAAAAGAATGTCGTTTTAGTTTTTTCCGGAGAAGAGTATCCCGAGCCAGGAACTGCCGAGCGTCTCCAAGCCCAGGGTCGCGCCCTCGAACCCGGCCGCCCGTCCTACCTCGTTCATCTCAGCGAGGAAGACTCGGACTTCCCGGCGAGACTCAACGGAAGGTTCCACGGTCTCCTAACAGACTGCACCCGTGGCACCGCGACTCTCTTCAACGACCGCTACGGAATGCATCGCATCTATTACAGCGAGGCGAAGGATGCGTTTTATTTCGCAGCCGAGGCGAAAGCCATTCTCGCCGTCCGTCCCGAACTGCGCAGCGCGGACCCTCGCGGCTTGGGAGAGTTCGTCGCCTGCGGTTGCGTTTTGGAAAACCGCACACTGTTTCAAGATCTGTTCGTGCTGCCGCCCGCTTCGGCATGGGTTTTTCGCAACGGCACCATTCAAAATAAGGCCGCATACTTTCAGCCTTCGGAGTGGGAGAACCAGACGCCGCTCGATCCTGAAGCATATTATCGCGAATTAAGAAAAGTATTTTCCCGCAACCTTCCCCGGTATTTTAATGGGCGGGAGCGCATTGGGATCTCGCTGACTGGGGGGCTCGATACGCGCATGATCATGGCGTGGCTGAAGGCCGCGCCACATTCCCTGCCCAGTTACACGTTCGGCGGGCCATTCCGCGACTGCCAGGACGTGATCATTGCACGTAAGGTAGCGGAGATCTGTCAGCAGCCCCACCAGGTCATTCCAGTCGCAGGGGAATTCCTCTCGCGCTTCGCACACTATGCGGAGCGGACCGTCTATTTGAGCGACGGCTGTGCGACCGTCAACCGCGCGGCCGATCTCTACGCCAACGAGATCGCCGCCCAGATCGCGCCGGTGCGGATGACTGGAAATTATGGCAGCGAGATCCTGCGGCGCTTGCGGGCGTTCAAGGCGGTGACGCCGGCTGCGGGGTTGTTTCGGACCGACTTCCTTTCTTACGTGGAGCAGGCGAAGCAAACCTACTCCCAGCAACTCGAAGGGCACACTATTTCCTTTACCGCGTTTCGGCAGGCTCCCTGGTACCAGTATGGTCTGCTCGCGCTGGAGCAAACCCAGCTGACCCTGCGCTCGCCGTTTCTCGATAACGATCTCGTGAAAATCGCTTTCCGGGCTCCGAACTCGTCGATGCCGAAGAGCGACATCTTCGAAGACAACGAAGACTGCGCCCGCTTGATTGCCGACGGCAGCACCGCTTTGCGGCGGCTCCGGACCGACCGCGGCCTGGGTGGCGTGCCGGGGAGCTGGACCACCGCCGTGGTGCGCGGCCTGCAGGAGTTCACCTTTCGGGCGGAATATGCGTACGACTACGGGATGCCGCCGTGGTTGGTTCGCATCGACCACGCACTTTCGCCGCTCCACTTGGAGCGGCTGTTTCTGGGCCGGCACAAGTTTTGCCATTACCGTATCTGGTACCGCGACGCGCTCTCGTCCTACGTCCGCGAGATGCTGCTCGATTCGCGCACCTTGTCGCGTCCTTACATCGAGCGTAATGTTCTGGAATCGATGGTGCAAAAGCATCTCAAGGGGGAGGCGAACTACACCACCGAAATCCACCGGCTTTTGACACTGGAACTTCAGCACCGGCTTTTTGTGGATTCCCAACAGGCCTTAGAATGACAACGAGTATCCCGCTAGAGAAGTGAGTTAACTGTATTATTCCATGGCTTACCCCGGACTAATCTGCTGTCTGCTCTTTATCGCATTTCTGCTGATGCGCGACTCCAGGCGCCGCACTTCGCTGAGCTGGGCCATCTGGATACCGACGATTTTCCTGCTGATCGTGGGATCGCGGCCATTGTCGCTTTGGCTGGGAGGAACCCGGTCGTATAGCGGTGCGGGTTTGGCCAATGACGCGGAAGGAAGTGCGGTAGACCAGGTTTTCTTTTTTTCCATGATTGTCAGCTCTCTGATTATCGCAACGTTGCGCCATGTGAAGTGGGGCAAGCTGTTGGCGGCAAATGTTCCTCTGCTGCTGTTTTATCTTTATTTTGCCGTCAGCATATCTTGGTCCGAGGATCCCATGGGCTCAACCAAGAGATTGTTCAAAGATTTCGGAATGCTTTTTGTGATCTCGTTGATTCTTTCGGAGAAGAATCCGCTGGAGGCCGTCCGCGCTGTCTACGTGCGATGCGCTTGTGTCCTGTTTCCGCTCTCGGCCGTGTGCATCAAATGGTTTCCGAACATAGCCCGGCAGTTCGCCATTAACGGCGAGATTATGTATACGGGTGTAACGACGCAGAAAAATACGCTTGGAGAAATCGTATTAGTCTTCGGCCTATTCCTGGTGTGGGACTGCCTGGAGACCTGGCCGGCAAAACGGCAATGGAGCCGGTTGCCCTGGGATCGCCTACTGTTGCTGTTGATGGGCTTCTGGCTTTTGAACATGTGCCAGAGCAAGACTGCCCTATTCTGCCTGTTAATGGGTGCAGCGCTCATGTTGAGGAAAGGATGGTTCGCATCCAAGACATTCAGCCGGATTGCATTGCTCGTTGCTCTCTCCGTGCCCTACTTGCTGTTCTTCTCGCAACGGTTCAGCTCCGTCGTCGCGCCGGTTGTGGAAGCGCTAGGACGAAACATGACCTTCACCGGCCGAACCGATATCTGGCAGCACATTACTTCCACCACCGTGAATCCTCTGATCGGGGCAGGTTACTGGAATTTTTGGGGGGGGACAGGTGGATTGAAAGTTAACGAGGAGATGCACTCCATCATACCGAACGCGCACGACGGGTATGTGGACCTCTACCTGGATGGCGGGGTGATCGGCCTGATCCTGTTGTTTTTCATGTTAGTGGCCTACGGCAGGCGTTTGATGAGGAATCTCCGCGGCGACCGCTTCCAACGGCTGCGGTTTGCAACCTTGATCGCAGCGATCATCTACAACGTATCGGAGTCGAACTGGGCGCGATTAAGCACCATCTGGTTCACGACTTTGCTCGTATTCGTGGATTTTCCTTACCTCAAGAGGCGTCTGAAAATGAAGCCTGCGTCCTCGCCGCTTGGGAAGGACCAGACGCTCGCAACCGCTGATGTGCCGGGGTGGCTGGACAGTAAGCCGATTAACTCGCCATCGATAACCGCCTCATAATGATTCGCCGTCTAAATCCACTCATCGGCTTGGGCGTCTTGACCGTTATCCTTCACGCGGCCTTGCTTTTTATTCTGATTCCACAGGTCAGCGGCCGCGTGACCGCCCTTTACAGTCAGGATCGTTTCGCCGACGGTTATGACCAGCTCGCCACAAATCTCGTACAGGGAAACGGCTATCGGTTCTATCCCGATACTGCCAGGACGTTGCTGCGCGAACCCGGATATCCCATTTTCCTGGCCGGGCTGCTGCTCCTGTTTGGAAGCAGTTTTGCCGCAGTAAAGGTGGCGAATATGTGCTTGGCCCTGGCGACTGCCTGGCTGATGACCCGACTGGCGGGACGCATATCGAATCGTCGGATGCTGCTCATCGCACCGCCGTTGCTGTTCTTGTTCCACCCTGCGACCTTGATCGCCGAGAGTCGAGGCAGCGTCGAGATACTTTTTACGTTCTTGGTCGTCTTGTTTCTGTTGGCTTTGTATACGGCTATGGAACGCAACACCTGGTTCTATTACGCCTTGACCGGAGCCGTGCTGGGACTGGCCGTGCTCGTACGAAGCACGCCCATGCTGTTCCCGTTCTTTTTGCTGGGGTATCTGCTTTTGTTTGAGCGGCAGCGAATTCCGGCGCTCCACATCTGCCGAAACGTCACGGTAATGATTATTGCCATGGTGGCCGTTCTCTCTCCCTGGATCGTCCGCAACTATGCCCTTACCGGGCGGTTTGTGCCGACGGCCAGCGTTCTCGGGATTTCGGCCCACGCGGGCGAATATATCTGCACTCATCGGTCTGAGGACAGGCCCTGGGCGCTTCTCGACCGGGAAGCGGCGCAGGAAAGAAGCAAGCTTGCCCTCAAACTAGGATACCGCTTCGAAGATGGCTACTACTACCAGTCCTTCTATTCGACCGATGACGAATTGAATTTTTCGGGTTACCTTGCGCGGCGGGTGTTTGCCGAATACGAGAGGAATCCCCTGCTGTGCGCGAAATGTATGGGCCTCAACTTGTTTAATTTCTGGTTTACAGGAAAGTCCTGGGTAGCGACCGCGATGAACGTTGTGGTGCAACTGCCATATCTGGTTCTTGCATTCATAGGCGCCGTGCTGTGCCTGAAAAGCGGGCGATTCACCGCCATCGGTCCGTTGTTGCTTTTCATCTTGTACGTCATGGCGGTCCATGTGCCGATTCTTGCGCAGGCAAGGTACAGCATGCCGCTGATTCCGTTGTTGTCGATTCTGGCCTCCTTCGCCCTGGCAGCGATGCGAGCGAAATCAATCAATTCTGTAAGTGCCACAGCAACGCTCGATGCAGGTGATCGCGCTTGCTCCCAAGCCCCAGTTGCGAGCCTAGTCGGCCGTGGTATGGAGAAATAATGAAGCGTTTGTTCCAATTCGTTGCCGCACTCGTTTGTGGTGGGCTCGTGCTTCGTGCCGTCCTGCGACAATTTGACTTCGCGCAGACGACAGCGGGGCTCCGCCAGGCCCGTCCCAACCTGCTGCTCCTCGGGCTGGCGTTGATGGTTACCGCCTATCTGCTGCGCGGTGCGCGCTGGCGCATTTGGGAATCGAGCCTCAGCTATTGGGACTCGCTGCGCTTGATCCTGATCGGCTTCATGGGCAACAACGTCCTGCCCGCTCGCTTAGGCGAAATCCTGCGCGCTCATTGTGCGTCGGCCAAGATGGGCAAAGACCGCGGCCGGACGGCCGTTGTGGCGTCGATTGGCGCCGAACGCATTCTGGATGGCCTGGTTCTGGCCGTGTTCGGCTTCATCGGCATGGCCTTGGTGCCCGTGGATCGCCGCCTGCGCTGGTCGCTGTTCCTGGTTTCGCTTGGGTTTGCGGCGCTCACTTCAGCACTCGTCCTCAGTATCCGCTTGCATGAGTGGATTCGTTCCCGGATCGCGGCCGCCAACCGCAAGTTTCCGGGTCATGTGACTGCGTTTGTCCAGGAGAAAGCCGGCCACCTTCTTAACGGTCTGCTGCCGCTCGGAACTTGGCCGCGCATGTTGGCTGCGATTGCCGTTACCGCCGTGATTTGGGCGATTGAGATCTGGTTCTACTACTGCGTAGGCCTCGCGGTTTGGGACGGCATGAGCCTGCGGATCGCTCTGCTCCTGTTGGTAGTGGTGAACTTCGCTTCTCTAATTCCGCTGACGATCGGCGGCATTGGGACGATCGAGGCCGTGGCGCTGGCGTTCTTAGTCAGTTCCGGTGTTCCGCGATATCCCGCCCTATCCATGATCCTGTTGCAGCATGCGGACCAATATTTTTTCACCACCATTACAGGTGGAATCCTCTATCTGGCCGGCGGATTCTATCACATATCGCTCAGACGCCCGAAGGCTGGGTTGGTACCAAGTCCGGCGCCTGCCGCTTCTTTTGAGGTCATCGAGCACACCCGGTCCAGCTTGAATCAACTGGGCGAATTGATAGAACTAAAGCCCGCGTCGCGCGGAGACATCCAGCTATCCATCGTCATCCCCGCATATAACGAGCAGGCTCGGCTACCGCGCACCGTCATGGAGGCTATCCATTGGTGCACGACTCAAAAACTGGATTTCGAGCTTATCATCGCAGACGATGGCAGCGGTGACGCGACTCTCACGCTCGCCCGCCTCTTCGAGGAAAGCGACATCCGCGTCCGCGCCCTCGCTTGCCCCCACATGGGCAAAGGCGCAGCTGTCCGCATGGGCATCCTTAATGCAATGGGAGAGTCAATTCTCTTCATGGACGCCGACGGCGCTACTCCGATGACCGAGATTCCAAAGCTGCTCGCAGCGATTAAAACTGGTCACGATGTCGCCATCGGCTCCAGGGTCATTCAATGTCCCGGTGAGGTCGAAGTTGAGACACCAATACATCGAAAAGTTATCGGTCGTGTCTTCGCGTTCTTCGTTAATTTGTTCGCCATCGGGGGCATTGCCGACACACAGTGCGGGTTCAAGATGTTCCGCCGCGAGGCTGCGCATGCGATTTTCTCCCGGCAAAAGACGGTCGGTTTCGCATTCGACGTCGAGATCCTCTTCATCGCACGACGTCTGTCCCTGTCAATTGCAGAAATTCCCATCAATTGGATTTCCCAACCCGGCTCGAAGGTGAATCTCCTCACCGATTCGATCAAGATGCTGTGGGACATCAGCCATATCCGCTGGCTGCATCGCAAATCTGAACCTCACAGCTTCGAACTGGTGCAGGGCCGGCACTCCAATCGAGAGGCCCTCCCCAGACCAGCGTTGGACACTGCAAAGGAATAGCACTCCCTTGTCTGCATTCTTTAAGCGGGAGACCACCAAGAAACTAAGCCGCGTCATCGCCGAAGCAGCGGCATGAACTCTCAAGTTGAACCATCGTCAAGAGCAACGTTACCGAACATGTCGCTGAGTTACCCGTGGACAAGAGTTCAGAACTATTACATGAGGAACATCGGCCGTGTCATGTTCAGAAAGCCTGTGGCGATACGGACCGAATTCCCGCTGATCTCGTTCACCTTTGACGATTTTCCCCGCTCGGCCCTGCTTGCGGGCGGCAAAATTCTGGCCCTACACCGGCTCGCGGGGACGTACTACACCGCTCTCGGTCTTCTCGGTACCGAAGGGCCTTCCGGCCCTCTCTTTGTGGCGGATGACTTGACCGCTCTCCTCGGCCAGGGGCACGAACTGGGATGTCACACATACTCCCATTGCCATTCCTGGGACACCGGCCCTACGGCTTTTGAAGACTCCATTATTCAGAATCGTTCTGCACTCAGGGAGTTGGTTCCCGGGGCGGACTTCAAGTCTTTTTCCTATCCAATCAGTGAGCCTCGGCCGTTCTCCAAGCGAAATGCCGCCCGGCACTTCCTCTGTTGCCGGGGGGGCGGCCAGACCTTCAACGCGGGTACGGCGGACCTCAACCGGCTGGCTGCCTACTTCCTGGAGAAAAGCCGCGACAACATGCAGGCAGTGAGGAAGGTGATCGATGAAAACCGCCAGGCTCGCGGGTGGCTTATTTTTGCGACCCACGATATTTCCGACAATCCCAGTCCGTACGGATGTACACCCGGGTTCTTCGAAGAAGTCGTCGAGTACGCCATCGGCTCGGGTGCCTCCGTCCTGCCGGTTGCAGAAGCACTGAAAGTGTTGAGATGTGGTCAATAGGGGCATCGATTTAGCAGAGGTTGTGCGTCAATCAAAGAAGCAGTCTGATTCTATTTTTGACCGGGGGAGGATTTCCAGAAGTATGGATGAAGCTCAGATCTATGCCAGCTTGACGGACGTATTCGCAGATGTCTTTGATGAGGAATCAATTAAACTCACGCCTAAACTCTCTGCCAAGGACGTAGACGGGTGGGACAGCCTTACCCATATTCGTCTGCTACTCACCATCGAAAAGGCATTCAAGGTCAAGTTTTCTACATCTGAGATCGGTAGACTCGAAAATGTGGGCGATCTGGTAGCTCTCATCAAAGCTCGAGCCTAAAAACTTGCGAAAGGGAGCATTTCGGCATAGTTCCGCCCCCGCTTGTTTGACCAGCCGAGAACGGTAACCTGACGATGAATCCCCTTTATTCGGAATTGCAATGGCTGCCACGGGCCCCGCGGGAGTTTTCCGCGAAGCTGAAGGATTTAGCGAACGCGGGGGGACCTCTCGGCCCTGAACTGCGGGCACTTGCGTCGCATGCCTTGGACCTGAACCAGTTGACCAAACTGGCAAAGTTCATTGGCCGGGCTCGCTCTGAAGGTAAGTTATTGGACCCACTTGTGCCCTTCCGGCTTGCTGTGCTGAGTAACTCGACGATCGATATGATCGTGCCGGCGCTGGTGGCCAGTGCTGTCCGTCATGGCATCGCGCTTGAGGTAATCCAGCCACCCTACGACCAAGTGACACAGGAGGCTCTGATCCTCGACTCCAAGGTCAACCGTTCAAAGCCGCATGCCGTGCTGTTTGCGCTCGATTATCGCGCCCTACCGTTGAAACTTTCGCTCGGCGACCACGAGGCTTCCTCGTCAACCGTGCGAGGCGTCCTCGGTTACCTGCAGACGCTGCGCAATGGGATCAAGACCAACTCGAATGGTGTCTGCATCTTTCAGACCTTTGCGCCGCCGGTAGAACCGCTCTTTGGCAGTCTGGACCGCGCGCTTCCCGGGACGTTGAGAAGCCTCGTCGACGGCATCAACCGCGAACTGGCCGACTATGTTCTCGGGTCGGGCGACGTGCTGCTGGATGTGGCCGGACTTGCGGAAACCGTGGGCTTGGCCGACTGGCACAACACGCAATTATGGAATATGGCCAAGTTCTCCTTTTCCGACGAACTCATCCCGCTCTATGCCGATCACGTTGCACGCACGGTTGCGGCCATCCGCGGCAAGAGCGGTAAGGTTCTAGTTCTCGACCTCGATAACACGGTGTGGGGCGGTGTGATTGGCGATGATGGCTTGGAGGGCATCAAAGTTGCGCAGGGGGATGCTTGCGGCGAGGCTCACCTGGCGGTGCAGCGCATGGCGCTGGACCTGCGCCAACGCGGGATCGTGTTGGCCGTTGCCTCCAAGAATACCGACGTGGTGGCGCGCGAGCCCTTTGAGAAGCATCCCGAAATGCTGCTGAAGCTGGACCACATTGCCGTATTTCAGGCGAACTGGAACGACAAGGCCACCAATATTCAAGCGATTGCCGAGGAACTGTCGCTGGGCCTGGACTCGGTGGTGTTTCTTGACGACAACCCGGTGGAGCGCGGGCTGGTCCGCCAGCTTCTGCCGCAGGTTTCCGTGCCGGAACTGCCCGAGGACCCGGCCTGGTATGCGAGAACGCTCGCCGCCGGAGGCTACTTTGAGGCGGTCACCTTTGCCGCCGAGGACCTGAAGCGTGCGGGCTTCTATCAGGACAATGCCAAGCGCGCCAGCCTGCAAAGGCAGGTGGGCGGCGTGGATGACTACCTGGCGTCGCTCGACATGACGATTACCTTTCAACCATTCGACGTCACCGGGCGGGCGCGCATCGTTCAGCTCATCAATAAATCCAACCAATACAACCTGACGACGCGCCGCTACACCGATCCGGAAGTGACCGAGGCCGAAAATGATCCTGAAGTCTTCACGCTCCAGGTCCGGCTGGCGGATATTTTCGGCGACAACGGCATGATCAGCGTGGTTATCTGCCGGCCCGCAGAAGCCGGGGTGTGGGAGATCGACACCTGGCTGATGAGCTGCCGCGTGCTGGGCCGTAAGGTGGAGCACATGGTGCTGCGCGAGATTCTGGAGCACGCGCGCGCCGTTGGCATCCGCAAACTGTCCGGTGTCTACCGGCCCACGGACCGCAACAAACTCGTCGTCGACCACTACGCCAAGCTCGGCTTTGCCAAGGCAGGCGAAGAAGAGACCGGCCTTACATGCTGGGAGTTACTGGTTGAAGGAGCGAATCCGCAGAGCGCGCCGATGAAGGTCGTCTCGCAAGGCTTCGCGGTGAGCCAGATAAAGGAGTCTCTCGCATGACCGAATCGAATCCAGCCGAGGCGGGAAACATGAGGGAACCGCAGCTGCCGCGGCGGGACTGGATACTGCTGCCGATGCTCAGCCTACTGACGACAGTTCTGTTGATACTCGGCACCGAGCTGATTGCGCGCCTGGAATTCAGCGATTCAGCTACCGGGCTGGCACCATGCCTTATTTTGAACGACATCTCAACCGGCGTGCGAGGGGTCCCGAACTCCGAGTGCTGGGCTAAAGCCACTGAGTCTTCGTGGACGGAATACAAGTTCAACAGCTGCGGACATCGCGCGGGAATGGAGTGCGGACCGAAGGATCCCGGCAGCTACAGGGTCGTGATGACAGGTTCTTCCATGGCGATGGGGCTGTATGTGGCCCGCGAAAAATCGATTGCCGGGCGGCTGCCCTGGGAACTATCCCGTCTGACCGGGCGCAAGATAGAACTCTACAACGCATCCATCGGGGCGGCATATGGGGGAACCCCGCATAGCGTAGCACTGCGGTTCAATGAAGTTCTTGCCGCCAAACCCGACATGATTCTCTGGCTTCTGACTACTTGGGACCTCGACCATGTTTCAGACTTACGGCCCCAGGAAGAATACTTGCGAGCCGTTGGAAGGAGCACATCCGCACACAGTGTGTCAGCGAGCTTTCAGACATCGGCCCTGGGCCGCGCGGCGGCCAAGGTAGGCGCAGAATCAATCGCGGATTTGCTATACGAACAACTGAAAGCGTTCCGCTTTCGCGTTCTGCTCACTCATTATCTGTTTATGAGCCAGAGTCTGTATGTCAAGTCCTACCTGAAGAATGAGGACGATGCCGTGGGGTTTCTGAAGGCTGACTGGGGGCCGGATTGGAGGGAGCGGATCAACGAGTTTGACGGCTATGCCGCAAACATTGAGGAGCAATCCAAAGCCGCAGGCATACCTTTGGTGGTAGTGCTGGTGCCTAATCGTGCCCAGGCCGCTATGATCTCGATGGGTGAGTGGCCGGAGGGCTACGACCCTTACAAAATCGACAACGAACTGCGCGCGGTCATAATGAGCCACGGCGGAATCTACGTTGACATCTTCCCGGCCTTTCGCACGATTCCAAACCCCGAAAATCTTTACTTACCTGTGGACGGCCATCCCGATGCCGAAGGACACGCGATGATATCCGGTCTTTTAGCCAAGGTGCTCACTAGTGGCGTCGTGCCTGACCTTAGAGCCGCCACCCAGCAGCAGGCTGCATTGGAGAAAACGAAATAACCATGGATACAGCTTCTCTCCAATTTGTGTTCTTTGGCCTGGCCGTGGCCTTGCTCTCGAATCTCAGTCGCTCGCGCATCTGGCGCTCGGCCGTGCTGATGCTGGCGAGCGTTGCTTTTCTCGGGCTGCTCTCGCATAACCCTTTGGTGTTTCTCCCGTTGATCGGCTTTCTCGCGCTGGGCTACGCCGGGCTTATGCTGATCGAGCGCGGATGGTCCAGAACCATGGTCTGGAGTCTCCTGGCAGTGATCTTTGTTTACGTCTGGTTGAAGAAGTACACCTTTCTGCCCGAAGCCAGTTTTCTTCACTTTTCCTACTTCACCCTGGGACTCTCCTATATCTTCTTCCGCGTACTTCACTTGCTGATTGAGTCGGGAGATGGCGGTGAAAAGCGGCGCGTGGGATTTGGCGCCTATCTGCTGTACATGCTTAACTTCACCACCTTCGTTTCCGGGCCCATCCAGCGTTACGACGAATTCGCACAGGATCAGTTTGCCAACGAACCGATCCCCCTAGGACCGCGCGTGATCGGCTTGCAACTGGAGCGCATCGTGCGTGGCTTCTTCAAGGTCAATGTGCTGGCCATGCTCTTCAACATGGTGAGGGTCGACGCGCTTGCCCAAATGTCGCAGCCACTTCCGGCCTCGCTCAAGATCTATGCCGCCTTCCGACTGGCCGTCTTCTACCCGCTCTTTCTCTACGCGAACTTCTCCGGCTATATCGATATCGTGATCGCCCTGGCGCGTCTAATGCGCGTGCGGTTGCCGGAAAACTTCGACCGCCCCTTTTCGGCTTCCTCGGTGCTGGACTTCTGGAACCGGTGGCACATGACATTGTCCAACTGGCTCAAAACGTATGTCTACAACCCACTGCTCGTGGCCCTGATGCGACGCTTCCCATCGCCTACCCTGGAGCCGTTCCTGGGTGTGATCTGCTTTTTTGTGACCTTCTTCTTGATTGGTGTCTGGCACGGACGAACTTCGGAGTTCATCGTTTTCGGCGTGCTTACGGGCGGTGGAATGTCGATCAACAAATTGTGGCAGTTGGGGCTTACCGCCGCCACCGGTCGCCAACGTTACCGGGAACTGCGCATGAACACCGTATACGCAGCCCTTGGCCGCGGGCTAAATTTCGGATGGTTCGGTTTCACGCTCTTCTGGTTCTGGGGTGACTGGAAGCAAATCGGCACCGTCTTCTCCGCATTAAGCGCTGTCCAGTGGATTGGCGTCTGGCTGGCGGTGTGGCTAGCCGGCACCGCAGTTCTGGGTATTTGGGAGTGGCTACGCGCTGCCCTACTTTCCTTCAAGGCCGCAGAAGAACCATTGCTCACAAGCCGTTATGCACGCGTGGTCTATGCCTCTGCGCTGGGCCTGACAGCTTTTGTGATTACTTTCCTGCTGAGCCAGCCTGCACCGGACATCGTCTACAAGGCGTTTTAGTGAGGCTCTTCTACTTACGCCACTAAGCCTGCACCAGTTCGACTAGCAGATCGGCCTCGGTCATCAGCCAGGCAATCTCGCGCATCTCAAAAGCTATCGCCGGGACGGGACCGCTCAGCAAGAAAGAACCTTGACCCGTAAGATGTTCGATGGCGCTTTTGATATCGGGAACCTGGTAACAAATATGGTAAGTGCCCCCGCCCTTTTTGAGCGTCAGGTCAATGGGAGAGTTAGGCCCAAGCGGAGCGACAAGCTCTATGAGTGGATCTCCCTGTCCGCGGCTCAGAAAGCAAACGGACACATTCTGAATAGAATCGTCGAATGGGCCCGACACCAGTTTGTAGCCGAAGAGATTCTTGAAAACTGCCATTGAATCGTGCAGGTCACGCACCGCGACCCCTACGTGGTGAAATGTAAAACTGTCCATGCCCGTGCGGTTCTCCTCTAGAGGTCATCGGAGCAAGAATTAAGCGGATTGTCAACCAAGTAGCGCTTTTTGCCGCGGACCGAAGGCTGGCGCGACTGCGCGCGGACCCTTGAGGTCATGGCCTCGCGCCCGGTGGGCGGGCGTACCTTCGAGAGGGCACCAATGTACCTCCGAGTGTTGAGCCCAGCTTCCCAGACAATTACACTTAGTCCCGTAGCGTTGACCCGCAAGCGGAGGCCCAAGTGTCGCGAAATCATTTATTTGCAGGATGGCTCGTCATTACAATGTTGACTCTTTCGGGGGTAAGCGCCGGCCAGCCCTGGGCGGGTGTGCTCTCGCCCGCGCGCGCGATTAACTGGACGGTGGCCGGGGCGGGCACGATTCCCAACCGGACGACAATCTGCGCGGATCCAACAAGCTCGCTGTTCTTGCCCGATGCGCCGATGAGCATTACGTCGATTTCGGATTCGTACAACACCAGCACGATGACACACACGATCACCGTCAACGTCTCCGGCTCTCTTACGGCGCACGCTACGGTCGGCGAGTACATCGAAATCGCGGGAGTCACGGCCAACGCCGGCGGCAGCTACAGCCCGTCAACCGGCTACAACGGGGGTTGGCAGATCACGGCAGTCGGAAGCGGAACGCTGCAATACCAATACGGGCAATGGGCCGCCACGCAGTTCGTCTCCGGTGGGGCGGTGGGGACGGCGACCGCAACCCGGGCGGCTGCGAATGCGGCGGCGATCAACGCTGCTATCTCCGGTTGCACTTCAGGACAAGTCGTAAAGATCGACGCCGGGACGTGGCACTCGGCAGGGCTGCTGATCGGCGTATCGGGAATTACGCTGCGCGGATCTGGCGCCGATCAGACGATTCTGATCTTCGATGACAAGAATGGATGTGGCGGAGTGTTTGGAGATGTCTGTCTTTCGAATGGCGATGGAGAATACAGTCAAGGTCCAGGAGGCACAGCCAATTGGACTGGAACCACCGAAGGGGGCGCGGGCGTTTATCCCCAAGGGGCTACTCACTTAACTATTAGTGGCGCGAGTGGAAGTACTCTGCAAGTCGGAATGACCATGTACATCGATCAACTGGAGGACACCTCAGATACCGGGAACGTCTATGTCGCACAGATTTCGAGTGGCGCGGGTCAGACTTGCGTTAGCTGTAATAACCCCGGCCGAACCAATCGCGGACAGACACAACTGGTGCTGGTTACCGGCATCAGCGGAAGCACGGTTACGGTAACGCCGGGCATTTATATGCCGAACTGGAGAGCTAGCCAGTCTCCCGGAGCATGGTGGGGAACTTATCTACCGACCACGGAAGATGGCGTTGAGAACATGACTCTCGACTCGTCAAACGTGGTCAGCGGAGGAGGGATCGTTTCCTTCTACAACTGCCTCTATTGCTGGGAAAAAGGAACGCGGAGCCTGAGCGCCAAGGATAGCCACGTGAAGTTCTGGTACGGCTCGATGTTTGACACGGTGCGGGACAGTTACTTCTACGGAAGCCAAGGGCATGGCAGTTCGACCCAAAGCTACGGAGTCGACGGCTACACCGGATCGAATAATCTAGTGGAGAACAACATTTTCCAACACATATCGGCCGACATTGTGATGGAAGATGAGCAAGGCAGCGTCTTCGGCTACAACTACAGCATCGATCCCATCAACATTGCCGAGCCATCTTGGATTCTGCCGACGAACGTGATGCACGCTCCGGGGAACGATTACAATCTTGCCGAAGGCAACGACAACGTATTAATGCAACAGGACGACATCCATGGTCCGTCCGACTTCATCACTTATTTCCGCAATCGCCTGTCTGGCTGGAACCCCGGCATACTGTTCCAATCAATTCCGATCTATGACATGGCATGGAGCCGCTACACCAACGCCGTCGGGAACGTGTTAGGACAGGCGGGATTTCACAACAATTACGTTTCCGTTCCCAACGATGGTTTAGCAAACATGCTGTGCTATCACTCAATCTTTGTCCTTGGAAAAGGTGGGAACTGCGTAGATAACGCGGTTGGCAGTGGGCCCCAGTCGGATAGTCTCGTGCCTTCAACCATTGTGCGCTGGGGAAACTATGACACGGTAAACGCAGCCGTGCTGGAATGCACAGGAACTCATGCTCCGACTGCCAACTGCTTGAGCGACGAACGGGGCGACGGCGCTCCGGTTTATCCGGGGCTTGCCAACCCAAGTACCTCGTTTCCGGCGTCCTTCTACAGTGCGAACTATTCGGCCTTCTGGAGCACATCTTTTGGCACTCCGCCCTACCCGCCTATCGGACCGGATGTAAGCGATGGCAATATGCCAAATTATTCGGGGCACGCGAACTATATCCCGTCGGCTTTAGTGTTTCAAAATCTTTCGACGGATCCGACCTATAGCGCGAGCACCAAGGTCACCGGAGCAACGTGCTCAAATTCCTCAGGCACTCCGACCGTCACACTCACCATCGGAAGCCAAGCGGCGGTCGTCGATCCGGGTGCAGTGATTATTGTTACCGGCATGAATCCGAGCGGTTACAACACGCCAGCGCCTGCCGCGGGCACGCCGCGGACGCAGATTATCTCCAGCGATGGGACCGCCAATATCACCTATGCTGTCGCCTCCTGCCCTGGCGCGTTCGTTTCGGGAGGATCGGCCGTTGCGCCGGCGGTATTCTCGTTCAATGCGAATGTCTACTCCGGGGGCGGTGGGGCGCCTCCTGCGCCTACGGGTCTAGCGGCTAGCGTGCACTAGACGTCTGGCTTCGAACTTTAGAATGGGCGCCCGGTAATCAGGGCGCCCATGTTCTTGCCTCCATTGTGAACTCCCCTTGTCGTTTGTAACGTCTTCTTCCAGAGGAACAATACGATCTCCCGAACCTGCCATATACTTCGCTAATTTCTTTTTTCCCAAAGATTGCGTGGACTCGGATTAGGCATGAAACCCTTTAACGCCGCTGGCGAATTTGATCGATTTGTCTCGGGCGCCGACCAATTGCGGCAGCTCGCTGTCCGGGGTGCTGGTGTCACCTTGTTCTCCAGCGGGATGGGATTGGCGCTTCAGGTTATCTCCACCGTAATACTGGCACGCCTGCTCGCGCCGACAGACTTCGGCTTGGTCACCATGGTGACCACCTTCAGCCTGTTATTGGCGAACTTCGGTTTCAACGGTCTCACCGAGGCGATTGTCCAGAGAGAAAAGATCGATCACTCTCTGGCCAGCACTTTGTTCTGGATCAATCTCGCCGCTGGCGTTCTGCTGACGATCGGTTTCGCGGCGGCCGCGTCGCTACTGGCCCGCTTTTACCATGACCCGCCGGTACGCGAAGTCGCTGTCGGCATTTCCCTGACGATCTTCTTCACCAGCTTGTCCGTGGTCCATCTGGCGCTGTTGAAACGGGCAATGCACTTTTCCAAAGTCTCATTAAACGATATCGGCGCCCGTGTGGCTTCCGTAATCGTGTCGATTCTACTGGCCCTGGCAGGCTGGAGGTATTGGGCGCTGGTTGCGGGCGCTATCGCATTCCCGTTAAGCAGCAGCATCGGCGCCTTCATATTGTGCCGGTGGATGCCGGGCATTCCGCGGCGTGTGGCTGGCACAGCTTCGACTCTGCGATTTGCTCTTCACACCTACGGGAATTTCACCGTCAACTACTTTTCGCGCAACACCGACAACCTTCTGGTGGGGTGGCGTTTTGATGCGCGATCCCTCGGTTTCTACAAGAAGGCCTACGACCTGTTCGCTCTCTCAGCAGGTCAGCTCGTGTCGTCGATTTCAGTTGTTGTGGTCGCGTCCCTAAGCCGTCTGGCCCGCGACATCGGTCAATATAAGCGTTATCTTCTGAGCGCAATAACGGTGATAGCCTTCGTGGGCATGGGACTTGGCGCCGGTCTGACTCTAGCCGGCAAGGATCTGATCCGGGTGTTGCTGGGGCCTCAGTGGGAGCCGGCTGGACATATCTTCACATTCTTTGGGCCCGGCATTGGCATCATGATTCTCTACCACACGCACGGCTGGATCCATCTGTCGATTGGTCGCGCTGATCGCTGGCTGCGCTGGGCGGTCGTGGAATTCATTGTGACCGTCTTGTTGTTTGTCATAGCGCTCCCGTGGGGCCCGGTGGGAATTGCAGTCGCCTGGACGGCGTCTTTTTGGATTCTGACGATTCCTGCAATGTGGTACGCCGGAAGGCCGATTGGCCTTCGTGTCACGTCGGTGTTGTCTGTGGTGTGGAGGTACGCGGTCGCGTCTCTTGTTGCGGGGTCCGTTACCTACGAATTGGTCCGGGCAATACCGTTCCTGGCGAGTGCGCCGGGTGAGGCTGGCGCGGCGCTCCGGCTGGCCGCCGTCTTTGTGGCCCTCAGTCTTCTTTACCTGGGTGCGGTCGTTCTTCTGCACGGGGGGTTTACTCCGCTTTATCAGATTGCCGGACTTCTGCGAGAGATGATCCCGCTGGCCAGGGCCTCTGCCAGCGAGTCGGCCATGGCGTGGCCTGGAACGATTGCCGCAAACACGTACCGGGAGCGCAAAGGCGCGCCGGCGCAGTTCGACTCCGACAGACCACCCTTAGTTTCTATTCTCATCCCGGCTTACAACGCGGAAGCCTGGATTGTCGATACTATCCGGTCCGCTCTGGCCCAAACGTGGCGCCACACGGAGATCATCGTGGTCGACGATGGTTCGACCGACCAAACTTTGGCTGTGGCAAGGCAGTTCGAGTCGCAGGGAGTCCGCGTCGTGCAGCAGAAAAATGAGGGCGCATCCGCAGCCCGGAATAAGGCCTTCTCCGTGAGCCGGGGAGACTACATTCAGTGGCTGGATGCGGACGACCTGCTGGCTCCCGACAAGATTGCGAGGCAGATGGAATTTGTTCGTCGCGGCATCGGCAAGCGCACCTTGCTGTCATCGCCGTGGGGGCATTTTATGTACCGGCCCTACCGAGCGCGATTCACGCCAACTCCGCTATGGTGCCATTTGTCTCCGGTGGAATGGTTGCTGCGCAAAATGGGACAAAACGTCTATATGCAGACTGCCACGTGGATGGTTAGCCGTGAATTGACTGAAGCCGCCGGCCCCTGGGATATCCGAATGCTGAGTGACGACGACGGTGAGTACTTTTGTCGTGTTTTGCTGGCCAGCGATGGTGTCCGTTTTGTGCCGCAAGCTAAGGTTTACTATCGGGCCTTCCAGTTTAACAGTCTGAGTTATATCGGGCGTTTCCCTCGAAAGATTGACGCCCAATGGCTCTCCATGAAATTGCACATTGAGTATCTGCGCTCCTTGGAGGATAGCCCGAGAGTGCGGGCCGCTTGTTTGCAATACTTACGGGACTCTCTGATTTATTTTTACCCGGATAGTGTCGAAATTGTCGGAGCTATGGAGCAGATGGCGAGGGAACTGGGCGAAGAATTGGGAGATCCCCGTCTCTCGTGGAAGTACGTGTGGATCGAAAAACTCTTGGGCTGGAGCACGGCTAAGCGAGTACAGCAATCGGCGATGAAAATCAGATGGTCAACGAAACGGAGTGTAGACAAACTGCTGCTGCACATTCAGAACGAGGGTAGCAGGCTGTTCTCAGCGGATCAGGCGGATGGCGATGACAGGATATTCTCCGCTTCAAAACGTTTATGGCCGGTGCCATCGTTCCCGGGCCAAGGGACATCCAGTTCGCCATCCCCATCGGAGATTACGAGTTCCGAACGATCTTGAACGCAGGGAGAAGATCCTCTGCCCTGCACCCCATTGGAATCACCAGTCGGAAAAATGAAAATGACTAGCACAACGGCATCTGTCGGTAAGAAATCGGTTCATCAAGGGACCGAAGCAGATCGGGCTCTTATCTTTGATTCCATTGGTCGGCTCAGCGACTGGCTAGAAAAGAATGACTATCGCGGCTACGATGTTTTCGACGGACTCAACGCAAGATTTCTGCGGCCTCTCACCTTCGAGAATGAGTTTCTGCGTGTGGTGTTACAACAGGGGGTGCGGCGATTCCCCATTAACCTGCGTCCCTTGGTGGGGGTTGCCAAGGCCCATTCCACTAAGGGTATGGGATTCTTGGCGCGGGGCTTCATCCGTCTTCACGAAGCCACCGGCGAAGGGGCATGGGCGGATAAAGCTGAGTTTGCTCTGCAATGGCTGATCGAGAACCAGTCATCGGGTTATGCCGGGGCTTGCTGGGGCAATCATTTCGATTACCAATCGCGAAGTTGCTACGTGACCAAGAATGTGCCGTCCGTGGTCTGGACGTCACTGATCGGGCATGCGTTCCTCGATGCGTATGAGCATTTTCACCGCGAGAGTTTCCTTGAAGTTGCCGCCAGTTCATGCGAGCACATCGAGCGAGACTTGGGCGCATACGCCGATGGAGAGACTCTCTGCATACACTATTTCCCTACAACAAACCACCAGGTTCACAACGCCAATACATTGGGCGCTAGCCTTTTGGCACGCACGTATTCATACACTCGCCAGGAGTCCCACCGAGTCTTGGCCGAGAAAGCGATGCAATACGCGGCGAAATACCAGCGGCCCGATGGCTCGTGGTATTACGGTGAAGCTAACAATTTGCACTGGGTCGATAACTTCCACACCGGGTATGTATTGGACTCCTTCAAGTACTACATCGAAGGCACTGGCGACAGCCGCTTTGAGAAGACAATGATGAGGGGCTACGAATATTGGAAGAACACGTTCTTCCTGCCGGATGGAACTCCGAGATACTACAACCATAAGACTCTTCCGCTTGACATTCAATGCAGTTCGCAGGCCATCGACACGCTCGTCTTCTTTTCCGATCGCGATCCGGATAGTCTGGCGCTGGCGCTGCAGGTCGCACGTTGGACGATTCAGCATATGCAAGACCGCACGGGTTATTTCTACTACCGCCGCTATTCGCCGTGGCTGGTGAACAAGACTCCCACGCTGCACTGGGGACAGGCGACCATGCTTTGTGCGTTAGCAGGGCTCTACAAGCTGCTCTAGGTGCACCAGGAGTTTTCGTCAACGCTCGGCGCGAAGAGCCAATCATGAAATTGATCGTTCCCTATATTGGTGCACTAACTTCGGTAGACGCCCGGTTGATCCGGTTGGCTGAGTTTCTCGGAATTGGCTGCGAACCGCTTTCACTGTCGAAGTCTGAGGGACAGGGTTGGGAGTCCCTAGGCCACGCGGTACCGGGTCGGCGGTCGTGCCTGGTATTGAATCCTCGAGTCATTGGCGATTGGGTGGGCGAGGATAACTCCTCGTCCATGTCGGACTCGTCTTTCCTATCCAGCTTTTCGCGCGTATTGGTTCATGCGCCACGTTCCGAGGCATTTGACACAAAGTTGGTGGCTTCGCTGTCCCATAACCAGTTAGGGCCGGTGCAAGGAATCGGCCACGCGCGGCAGGATTATCAGATATCCCCGGACTCAAGAGATGTGTGTGAAGCTTTTGCCGGACTTACATTTGGGCCCGCGAATCCTGAGAATGACAGTGTTTTCTCTGTCCGCCAGCGAGAATCCACTGTGCGCACACTGATCTCCATCGGTGGCCGACCTTTTATGGCGGCAGTGAGACGGGACGGAGGCACGGTTCTATTCCTGGCCAGCGCGGACATTTTGGAGTTGACCGCCGAAATTGGAGATGCGCCGCTGCCTGAGTATTTCTCCCGATTTGTGCCTCATGCCATGGCACTGCGCTACATGTTTGGTGAGGCATCCTGGCGTCCTCGCGAGCACCACGCGTCAGTAGTTATCGATGATCCGCTTCTGCGACGAAACTACGGCTTCCTGAATTTCGGATCGCTGCTAGATTCGACGAAAAAGCACAATTTTCATGCCGCGGTGGCTTTTATCCCTCACAACTTCGGGCGGAATTCGCGACGCACCACACGGCTTTTCTGGGAGAACGCCGACCGTTTTTCCCTCTGCTTCCACGGAAACGATCACACCGGCGCGGAGTTTGCGTCGACCGATACTACTCTCCTCAACACGATGCTGCAGTGTGCAGAACGTCGAATGAGCGTTCATCGCACCAGGACTGGCCTGGATTGTGACAGAGTAATGGTGTTTCCGCAGGGTCACTTCTCCGAGGAAGCTATGAGTGTGCTGAAGGCTCGGAATTTCGATGCCGCGGTGAACACCGTCCCGCATCCCAGGCAGCAGGCCCTTCGACTCCAACTCGGTGAACTGGCTCAGCCTGCGGTCCTTCGATACGGGGACTTTCCCCTGTTCCTTCGCAAGAGCAGCCGGAAAATTCAAACTTACGATATTGCGTTCAACCTCTTCTTCGGGAAACCGATCCTGGTGGTTGAACACCACGACACTTTTCGGCACCCGGACTGCTTGACCGAAACCGTTTCGAGAATCAATGCGATAGCGCCAGAAATACACTGGTCCAACGTGACTAGGGTGGTCAGCAACTCCGTTAGCTGGCGGCGAGGTACAGACGGCACCTGCCATATACGAGCCTATTCGCGCTCGGTGCGAATCGCGAACCACTCCAATTCCGTCGAGCGCTTTCGGGTGGAATGGAGCCACGCCGTTCCAGGAGCCCTGGTGGAACAGGTGCTGCAGGATGGAAGACCCTACCTTGGCTTTGAGGCCGATGGATCGGGACCGCGCGTCTCAATCGAGATGGCTCCGGGTACGTCGCAAACCTTCTCGTTGGTTCATCGGAATAGTTACGCTAGCCTCAGCGGTCTCGGTTTTCGTAGGAATGCCAGAGCGTTCGTGCGCAGAAGACTTTCCGAAGTGAGGGACAACTATCTCGGTAAGAATCCGCGGATTTTGGAAATAGCGAAGAGCCTTCAGCGGAGACTGTCGGGCGCAGCCAGCGTGCAGTGAAAGTTCGCCTTGGCGCAGTAACTGCCGCGAAACACATGGTAACTGTGAAAAAAAAGATCCTTATCATTGTAGAAAACCTACCCGTTCCCTTCGACGGCCGTGTCTGGAAGGAAGCTTGCGCGCTTCATGAATCGGGCTACGACGTCACAGTGCTTTCTCCGCGGGGCAAGGGCTACAGCCAGAATCATGAGGTGCTGGAGGGGGTTCACATCTATCGGCACCCGATGCCACGAGAGGGGAACACTCCCATCGGCTATCTCTGGGAATATGGTTGGGCGCTGTTCTGGGAATTTTTCTACACGTGGTGGATCTTCCTGACACGCGGTTTTCACGTGATCCAGGGATGCAATCCCCCCGATAACATCTTCTTAGTGGCTTTGCCGTTCAAGCTGTTCGGAGTGAAATACATTTTCGACCATCATGACGCCAATCCTGAGCTCTATTACTCGAAGTATGAAAGAAACGACTTCTTCTACAAGACTCAGGTATGGCTGGAGAAGCTGACGTATGGTTGCAGCGATGTCGTGATGGCTACGAATGAAAGTTACAAGGCGCTAGCGGTCAGCCGGGGCGGTCTTGATGCGCAGGATGTGTTCGTAGTTCGCAACGGCCCCGATCTGGCGACGTTCAAGCCGGTAACTCCGCAGGCGGCACTGAAATACGGCAAGCCTTATCTCGTCGGGTATGTGGGTACGATGAGTATTCAGGAAGGTTTGGATATCTTGCTGGATGTGGCCTTGCACATCAAGAATCGGGGCCGCCGCGATGTCCACTTTACCTGCGTCGGCGGAGGGCCCGGACTGGCTGGACTGCGCCAGATGGTGCAAGAGAAAAACCTGGAGGACACCGTCAATTTCACCGGCCGAGTTCCTGATAAAGAGTTGCTGGAGGTACTCTCCACCGCCGACGTCTGCGTCAATCCCGACAAGCCATGTGAGATGAACGACATTTCCACCATGATCAAGATCATGGAATACATGGCTCTCGGAAAACCTATTGTTCAATTCAATCTGAAAGAGGGGCGTTTCAGCGCGGGCGAGGCATCTCTCTATAGCGACAATCACGACCTGGTAACGGACTTTTCGAACAAAATTCTGTGGCTGCTCGAGCATCCTGACGAACGGCAAAGGATGGGAGAGTTCGGACGCAGGCGGGTAGAACAGCAGCTCGCCTGGGAATATTCAGTGGGGAATCTTCTCGCCGCTTACCAGCGCGCCTTCGACAAGCGATCTCACTAAGATGGCTACCTTGTCCACCTGGACGGCGGGATGTCTTGAACGTGCGAGTGTCGCTTCGATGCAACTCCACACTATCGACCCGTTGTCAGACAGCCGCTGGGAGGACTTAGTCGCGTCCCATCCCAGGGCGTCCGTGTTTCATCACACGGGATGGCTCAAGGCGCTGGCTGGCACTTACGGCTATCGGCCCATGGTTCTGACGAGCGCGGCGGCAGGGCAGCGATTGCAGGACGGAATTGTCTTCTGCGAGGTCAAGAGTTGGATCACGGGGACGCGGCTGGTTTCACTGCCCTTCGCAGACCATTGCGGGCCCTTACTGAATGAGACCGGCGACTCGTTCGAATTCACAAACTGGATGCGCGCGGAATGCAATCGTCACCAGTGGAAATATATTGAGCTGCGGCCGCTTTCCTGGGACATGCCTGCAGACTGTCCTGTGGTGGCAAGCCAGTCCTACTGGTTTCATGCGCTCGATTTGACGCCTTCGGCCGAGCTGATTTTTCGCGATTTACACAAGAACTCCATGCAGCGGCGTATCCGGCGCGCCGACCGCGAGCGGCTTTCGTATGAGCGAGGCCGCTCCGAGCCGCTTCTCCGTGATTTCTACCGTCTGCTGCTGATTACGAGGAGACGCCATCGCTTGCTCCCGCAACCCCGCGCCTGGTTCCGCAATTTGATTGCTTGTATGGGCCCGAACCTGGAGATCCGGTTGGTTCGCAAAGATGGCGTGCCCATCGCGGCGATGCTGACGCTGCGCCACCGCACCACCGTGGTGTACAAGTATGGCTGCTCCGACGAGAGATTCCATCATCTTGCAGCCATGCCGTTTCTGTTCTGGAAGTTGATCGAGGAGAGTAAAGCGGCGGGCGCGGAACAGATGGATCTTGGCCGCACCGACCTGGATAACGATGGCTTGGTCGCTTTTAAAGACCGGCTCGGAGCCACCCGCAGGCGGATTACTTACTTTCGGTATCCGGAAGATTCGAAGGAGAAAGGAGTAATGGCCTCGGATCTGCCCGCGGTCCGCCGCCTGTTCTCGGTGTTGCCCGACATACTCTCATCGTGGGCCGGCCGCTTGGCGTATCGGCATGTCGGTTAGGTTTTCTATGACGGACCTGTCGCGGCCGAGCGCGGTTGGAGTCGGCCAAAGGTCCCGGGTGCACCTAAGAGACCTGTCAGTCTCCATAGTCTCCGCGGAAGATGAAATGATGCTGAGTCAAGAGGTGCAAGATCGTTATCGTTGTCCGGAGGGATTTCTCGACTTCCGGCTCAGCGAAGAATTGTCTCCGGACGCAGGATACTTCCAGTTCGGCGCCAACACGACCTGTTACGGACGTTCGTCGAACAGAGTTCATCAAGCGCAACTAAGCTCCGCTCTCTGCGACGTGTTGCCCAGCGTTTCAGTTGATAAGTCGCAGCTTGTGCTGCCATTCGACCCCAGCGAAGTGATCGATAACCTCCGATTGGAGCGCTATCCAAGCAGCCAGTTGGGCTCTTACGAGACAGTGCTGAAGAAGATTTACTACTGGTTCCGTCCCCTTACAACCCGCTCGCTGCGCAAGCACATTCAGAGATTTCGCGCGTCCGATTGGCAGAGAATACGATTCCCTCGGTGGCCGGTCGATACAACAGTCGAAAATCTTTGCGAAAATCTGCTATTGCTGTCGCTGCAGGCGAAGGGTGTCGACCGCGTTCCGTTCGTATGGTTTTGGCCGGACGGTGCTCGCGGATGTGTCTCGATGACGCACGATGTGGAAACTTTGGCGGGACGCGACTTCTGTTCGCAATTGCTGGACATCGATGATTCTTTCGGAATCAAGGCATCATTTCAGATCGTTCCCGAGGGGCAATATCCGGTCACGCCCGAATTCCTGAACCAATTGCGCGATCGCGGATTTGAAGTTGGCGTGCAGGATCTGAACCACGATGGCCGGCTGTTTGATGACTGGGAAGAGTTCCGGCGCCGGGCCGCTCTTATCAATCGCTATGGCCAGGAGTACGGGGCGAAAGGCTTTCGAGCGGCTGTGCTGTATCGCAAGCCGGAATGGTACCAGTATCTTGACTTTTCTTTCGACATGTCGATACCGAATGTCGCCCATCTTGATCCGCAACGTGGCGGTTGCTGTACCGTGATGCCTTACTTTATCGGAGACGTTGTCGAATTGCCGCTCACGACTGTCCAGGATTACACGTTGTTTCACCTGTTGAACGAGCGGTCGATCGACTTGTGGAAAACCCAGTTCGAGACGATTCTCGCCAAGAATGGCTTGGCAACTTTCATTGTTCATCCGGACTACATCATCGAGTCAGATACCAGGTCCGTCTACGAATGCTTGCTCAGTTGGCTTTGCGAGTTGCGCAAAAGAGAGGCTCTCTGGTTCGCCCTTCCGCGGGAGATCGATAACTGGTGGAGGGCGCGAAACCGGATGTCGGTCGTGCCGGACGGCGAATCATGGCGGATCGTGGGTGAGGGGGCAGAGCGTGCCGTACTAGCCTTCGCTAAAGCGGTGGACGGCGAAATCGCTTACGATCTCGTCGGCACGCCGCAACGTGAACTGCCCGCCCGGCATTAATTTCCGTGACGAACATTACTGGCCCTTCAATCATGAATAAGGTGAACCCCGTTGGCACTCAAGCTAAGATCGTTTCTGCGCTATGCCTGCTCGTGCTGAGCTGCATTTTAGTCGCGGGACTTTGGCCGTTCCATGTGCCCCGCAACGCCGTGAACTGGCTGGAAAATGAAAATGGGCTGCGCTTCGGCCGGCATGGCTCGGTCTTGAGTGTGACCGCGTTCCGCAACGCTCGTTCACCCAACTCCGCCGGATATAGCCTGGAAATCTGGCTGACTCCGGCACAGACCCGCGGCGGAAGCATTCTCGCTTTCGACAGTTCTCCCGACCCGCGGGCGCCTTTTTTACTGAGGCAGTATGGCACAAGCATCGCCGTTCAACGCTCCTTGGTCGATGAGCAAGGCAAGGTTACGCAGCTATGGTTCAAGGTCGATCATGTTTTCGAGGCCGGCAAGCGGGTCTTCGTGACCATCGCTTCGAACAAAAACGGCACCGAGCTTTACGTAGACGGGGTACCGGCGGGAACGTCTTCAGACCCAGGCATCGTCAGTCAGGAGCCTACGGGCCGACTCGTGCTCGCGAACTCCACGGTCGATGACAGCTGGATGGGTCAGATCTCGGGGCTGGCAATTTATGACCGCGAACTGACTCCGGCAGAGGTGAACAAACACTTTCAAAGCTGGACGGCTGAGCGTGGCCCGTTACTAACGGGCGAAGCCACGCCGGTGGCGTTGTACCTGTTCGGTGAGCGTAGGGGCAGCGCTGTTCATAATCTGGTTGATCCGGCAACTGACTTGACCATACCCGCCAACTATTTTGTTTTGCATCCGGCGTTTCTGCGCTCAACCTGGGACGTGTACTCCCATTCCAGGGGTGGCTGGAAGCGCTGGAGTTCATGGCAGGACCTGTTTGTCAATATTGGCGGCTTCGTGCCGGTTGGGTTCGTCTTCTTTGCGTATTTCTCTTCGGTGAAACCCGCCAAGCGCGCCGCTCTCTTGGTTATTTTGTTAGGATTCTTTCTGAGTTTCGCCATTGAAGCGCTACAGCGGTTTCTGCCAAACCGCGACTCCGGCATGAACGACCTTTTCACCAACACAACCGGCACCGCGCTCGGGGTGCTCCTCCATCGATCGTCAACCGTGCGAGGGCTCTGGACAAAAGCGCTTAATATTGGAGCTTATATATCGGAAACCCGGTTGCGACACTCCGTTGTGCAAAGCCGCATGCATGCGCAGAACGAGAAGCTAGTTTTTTCAACAGAGCATTGGACTTGTGCCAAGAGCAGTGACTTAGTAGGGGGAGACGAGCGTGAGTGAGTGCGATGTAGCGATTGTCGGCGCTGGACCATACGGCCTTTCCCTCGCCGCGCATCTCAAGGCGGCGGGGGTTGACTTCCGCATCTTCGGCAGTCCGATGGACTTTTGGCTGAAACATATGCCGAAGGGCATGCACCTGAAATCCGAGGGTTTCGCTTCCTCTCTCTATGACCCCGGTTCGCTGTTCACGCTGGAGGCCTACTGCAAGGAGCGAGGACTCCCTTATGCCCACATCGGAACTCCGGTTCCGCTGGAGGTGTTTTCTTCCTACGGGCTGGAGTTCCAAAAGAGGTTCGTGCCGGAACTTGAGGAGCAAAGAGTCACGTCGCTGCGGCGAGCGCCCGCGGGCTTTCAGGTCACCTTGAGCAATGGAGAGGTCTTTACCGCGCGCCGAATTGTGGCGGCGGTGGGCCTGACCTACTATGCCTATCTCCCGCCCGAACTGGCCGCGGTTCCCGCCGATTTCGTAACGCATAGTTCGAAGCACAGCACGCTTGACCAATTCAAGGGACGTGAAGTCGCCGTGGTTGGCGCGGGCGCCTCCGCGCTTGACTTGGCCGCGTTGCTCCATCAAGCCGGAGCGTCCGTTCAGGTCGTGGCGCGGGTGCCTGCGATTCGCTTCCACGCTCCGCCCGATAATCTCAACCCTTCGTGGCTGGATCGGTTGCGCACGCCGATCACAGGCATCGGTCCGGGCTGGAAGCTGCTCCTGTGCACTAACCTGCCTCTCGTGTTCCGTCAGATGCCAGAAGAATTTCGTCTCGAAAAGGTCCGCCGCATTCTCGGTCCGGCGCCGTGCTGGTTCATCAAGGAGCAAGTGGTTGGAAAGGTGGGATTCAACCTCGGCGTTGCTATCACCGAAGCTACCGTTCAGAACGGCCGCATCAGCCTTCAATTGACCGACAATTCGGGCACGAAAAAGACGCTCACCGCCGATCACGTCATCGCCGCCACTGGCTACAAGTCTGACCTGCGACGGGTAGCTTTTCTGGATTCCGAGATCCTCTCCGGAATCCGATTCGTCGAACAAACCCCGGCGCTCTCGTCGAATTTTGAATCGACGGTGCGCAACCTGTACTTCGTGGGCATAACGGCGGCAAACACTTTCGGACCACTGCTTCGCTTCGCCTACGGAGCCGGATTTGCGGCGCCGCGACTTTCCAAGCACCTGGCGCGAACGGCTTCTCGCAATTTGCCGAAGCGTGAGCTTTTGTCAAATTCCGAGCCCGCGGCGTAACGCAAAGCGTCGGAGCCCGTCGCGAGATAGAACGAAACAGCTTGCCATTGTGCCCCGCTCCGGTGCAGACGATCCCGAGCGGGGCGGTTTTTGATGTTTGAATGTTATACCTACAACACAGATGAATAGCCTCAAATCAGAAGCTCCGGCAATTGCGGCCACGAAGGTCCTGCTGACCGATACCAACCGGTGGGCATTAGCGGCGCGACTTGCGATTGGTTTGTCCGAAGCTGGCTGTCAGGTTTCGGCCATCTGTCCGACTCCTCATCATGCGCTTTTGAAAACGCGG
>Ga0181530_10000761_pt1 | contig 41618 bp, 34 predicted proteins | sample PEATcosm2014_Bin_42_FD_119769 | JGI IMG/M metagenome (GOLD analysis project Ga0181530, IMG submission 119769) | Peatland microbial communities from MTU Mesocosm Facility, Houghton, MI, USA - PEATcosm2014_Bin10_60_metaG | ecosystem: Environmental > Terrestrial > Soil > Wetlands > Peat | place...
AGACTACTCTGGAAAGCAGCTTCATAGTCCGTCCCGTAATGTAGCATAAGCGGCGCGAAAGGGATGGCCGCGCGCGGTACTATGATTGGGAAAGCGGGGCGACTTATGGACTTTTACCGGAAGTATGAGCTGATCGATCCGCTGGCGGGGGGCGGGAGCAGGAGTTTTCGCGCCAGGCAGACGGCGAGCGGACGCGACGTCACGGTGCATTTGCTGGTAGGCGGCGCGACGCCCGAAAACGAAGCGCTGCTGGCGCGCTTGCGCGGCATGCCGGCGCAATCGTTGAAGAAGCTGGTGGAAGTGGGGGACAACGAGGGCACCACGTACGTGGTGACGGAGGCGCCTCCCTTTCAACACCTGGAAGAGTGGCTGGACGAACAGGAAAGAGCGGGCGCGGCGGAAGCGTTGAAGTTCACCCGGGCGGGGGTTTGGAAAGTGCCGGTGGCGGAGAGTAAGCCGGCGGGACCGGCGGGAGTGGCTCCACAAGCGGAAGCCGGCGAATTCACGAAGATGTTTCAGGCGCCGGCGGCGCCGCGAGCGGAGGCGGATCTGCCGGCTGCGGCGGGGACGGCTCCGGTGGAGAAGCCGGCGCAGCCGCCCGAGGCTTCGCGAGTGAGCGGGCCGGGAGAATTTACGCGCATGTTCCAGGCGCCGGCGGCGCCGCGAGCGGAGGCGGATCTGCCGGCTGCGGCGGGGACGGCTCCGGTGGAGAAGCCGGCGCAGCCGCCGGCTGAAACCTCGCGAGTGAGCGGGCCGGGGGAATTTACGCGCATGTTCCAGGCGCCGGCGGCGCCGCGAGCGGAGGTGGATCTGGCGGCTTCGGCGCAGCCGCCCGAAGCGTCGCGGGTGAGCGGGCCGGGCGCGTTCACAAGCATGTTCCAGGCGCCGGCAGCGCCGCGAGCGGAGGTGGATCTGGCGGCTTCGGCGGGGACGGCTCCGGTGGAGAAGCCGGCGCAGCCAGCGGCTGAAGCCTCGCGAGTGAGCGGGCCGGGGGAATTTACGCGCATGTTCCAGGCGCCGGCGGCGCCGCGAGCGGAGGCGGGTATGCCGGCTTCGGCGGGGACGGCTCCGGTGGAGAAGCCGGCGCAGCCTCCGCCCGAAGCGTCGCGGGTGAGCGGGCCGGGCGCGTTCACAAGCATGTTTCAGGCTCCCGCCGCGCCGCGGGCGGAGGCGGATCTGGCGGCTCCGGCGCAGCCGCCGGTGGAGGGGCCGGGCGCCGCCGGGCCGGGGGAATTTACGCGCATGTTTCAATCGCCGCTGCCCTCCAAACCGGCGGACGAGTGGCCCCAGCAGGGGCCGAAGCCAACTGAGCCGGGCGCGTTCACACACATGTTCCGATCCCCGGGAGGGGCTTCTCCGGCGGCGGAAACGCCGCAGCCGCAGGGCGACTTCACGAAGTTTTTTTCGTCGCCCAATGCGGCGCCGGGGCCGCAAATGCCGGCTGCTTCGGGATTTCCGCCGGCCGCGCCGCCTCCGCCGCAGCCCCCCTTGCCCGCGGAGCGGCCGGCGGGGGAATTCACGCGCATATTCGGCCGCGGCGACGTGGCCCCGGTCGAGCCGCCGGCGGCCATGCCGCCAGGCGCGCCGCAGATGGGAAGCGGAGGCTCGGGCGGGGCCACGCAGGCGTTCCGTTTTCCGCCGGCGCCAGGTCCCGCGATGCCCCAGGCGCCGCAGGGGCCGAGCGAGTACACACGGATGATGATGGCTACGCCGGGAACGGCGCCGGCGGCGCCGCCAGCGCCACAGGTTGCGGCGCCGGGCATGCAGATGCCGCAGTTCCAGATGCCGCAGATGCCGCAGTTCCAGATGCCGCAAGTGCCGCAAGCTCCGCAGATGCCGCAAGCCCCGCAGGCTCCGCAAATGCCGCAAGCCCCGCAGGCGCCGGTAGCGGGCGGCGCGCAGCCCAATTGGCTGCTGATTGCGATTGTCTGCCTGCTTTGTTTTTTGGCGGGCGCGGTGATCGTGCTGTTGCTGCGCAAGTGAGGGGCAGGCCGGGGACAGGCCGGGAGGCCTGTCCTACAACACCCGGGCGACTACCAGGGTCATGTCGTCATGCTGCGGAGCGCCGGCGGCGAAGGCGTCGGCGGACTGCATGATGCGGCCGATGAGGGCGGCGGGGAGCTGGCCCTCGGCGGCCCGGACAGCGGCGATGAGAGCGTCTTCACCCCATTCCTCCTGGGCGGGGTTTTCGGCTTCGCTGATGCCGTCGGTGTAGAAGATCAAAAGATCGCCGGAGTAGAGCTGCACCTCTTCCTGCTGGTATTGCGAAAGGCGGAAGAGGCCCACGGGCGGTCCGCCGTTTTCCAGGCGCAGGAGGGTTTCGCCGCGCAGCAGCATGGGCGCGTTATGGCCGCCATTGGCATAGACGAGCCGGCGCGTGGCGGGATCGAACCGGGCGTAGAAAAACGTTGCGTAGCGATTCTCGGGCGAGACATCGCAAACCAGGCGGTTCACGTTGGTCATGAGATCCGACACGCGGCTGGTATCGGACTGCGACTGGCCGCGCACGGAGGCTTGCAGGCTGGCCATGAGGAGCGCGGCGGGGACGCCTTTGCCGGAGACGTCGCCGATGGCGATGCCCAGGCGGCCGCTGGACAGCGCCAGAAAATCGTAGTAATCGCCGCCCACTTCCTGCGCGGGACGGCAATAGCCGGCGTACTGCAGCGCGGGAATTTCCGGGAGGGTCTGGGGGAAGAGGCGCTGCTGCACTTCGCGCGCGATTTCGATTTCGCGGTGCAGCAGCTCGCGGTGGGCGACTTCGACGGCGATGGCTTCGGAAAGGCGGGCGTTTTCCAGCGCCAGGCCGGTCTGCGCGGCGACCGTGCGCAGCAGGGTGGTATCGCTGGGCGAATACGGTTCTTCGGAACGCTTGGGGCCGAGGCTGATGAAGCCGAGCAGTTCCTTGCGGGATGCGAGAGGCAGGAGCAGTTGCGACTGGAGGCGGCTGAGTTCCGGCGAGGCGGGGTCGTTTCCCACGGCCAGCGGCGCGCGCTTCCGGCGCAGGGCGTCGATGGCCGGATACCCGGCGGGGATGGAGAAATCGGGCATGGCGGGGTAGCCCAGGGCGAGCGCCGGGCGGAAGATTCCGTTTTGCTGCAGGAGAACGGCCACGCGTTCCACGTGGAGCGATTCGGAGATGCGGCGCGCGACGGTCTCGAGCAGCGCGCCGGAGTCGAGAATGGAGCGCACGTTCTCGCCCAGCTCGCTCAAAATCTGGTCGGAGTTGTAAGCTTCGCGGAAGAAGCGGCGGTCGAGCCAGACGCGCAGCCGCTCGCTGCCCCGGCGGATGCGCAGCACCACCAGTATGGCGGCTGCAATCAACGCGAGTTTGCCGGCCAGCGGGAGTTTGGCGGTATCGACGAGGGTGGCGGAGGCGGACACCACGGCGACGATCAGGCAGATCTGAATCACGAGGACGCCGCGCTGCGCGAGGGCGTACTGGACGCCTTGGCGGATGACCATGCGGACATCCATGGCGCGCTGCACCACGATGACGTAGGCCATGGTGACGGGGAACAGCGCCATGGCCATGATGGAGAACATCAGCCATAGATTATCGCCCTCGCCGGGAGCGCGATGGCGGAAGACCGCCGTATAAATGAACAGGAGGAACGACGGGGTGAGCGCGAGGGTGCAGCCGAAGTAAAGCATGCGGAGGCGGCGGCGATCGTCGGCTGCCAGGGCGCGGTCGCGATACTTATCGCCCAGCGCGATAAAGAAGAAGCTGATCGTGCAGATCACGAAAATAGCAAAGAGATTGCCGAGAAGGGGCAGCGGCGGGAGCGCCGGCGGCCCGGAACGCAGGGAGGCGTACAGATCGGAGGCGATGCTCCAGACGCCCAGCAGGAGCAGGGGAACCAGTAGCAGCCACTTAAACCGCGGCGCGCGGCGATCGAGGCGCCAACGCTGCGGAAAATAAAAACCGAACAGCAGCATGCACGCGGGCCACGCCAGCGCAGCCAAGTTGCGATAAAGGAAAGCCGCCAAGCCGAGGGGCAAGGGCCAGCCGAGGGGATCGAGGATCTCGGGCCGGTTGATCTGACTGATGCCGAGCAGCACGCCCAGGAGAAGCCACGCGCGCGTGTCGCGCGGCCGTTGGGCGGCCACCCAGAAACCGAGCACGATGCACAGCCAGGGCATGCCGATCCAGCTCACGGCGGCGAAGCCCCACATCAGCGCATTGGGGTGCGGCGCCACGGCGCGGAGGCGGATTGGAACCTCGGCGACTGCGCCGGCGCGCTCGAAGGAAAGGCGCAGCATATCGCCGGGCCTGGCGGCGCGCATGACGGCGGCAAAATCGGCGCGGCGCGAGACGGGGCGGCCGTTCACGGCAAGCAGGCGGTCTCCCGTCCGGATGTCCGCGCCTTGCGGCCGATAGGTGACCGTGGAGACGGCGGGCCAGTTGAAAAACTGCACGGGAGACAGGGCATAATCGCCCGTGACATAGCGGAACACGTCGATGGTGAAGAGCGCCTGCGTGCCGGCGGCGATGACGAACAGCAGCAGAAGGCATTGATGAAGCCGCGAATTGCCGGGTGAAATCCGCGGCATAAATCAACCGGCCTGGGGCAGCAGAATGATCAGCTCGAGCTGCGGATTGGGCAGATCGCCGGGAACGTAGGCGGCCAGGTTGCGGGCGCGCTGCACGGCTTCCCAGGCCACGCCGGACTGGCTGAGGCTGAAGTACTGATAATTGAGTTTCACGGGGATGGCGCTGGGCGGAGAAGGAACGTAGGTGAGGGGCATGCCGGGAAGGGCGTTGCGCACCAGGTGCTCGATATGGCTGGCGGAACAGACCTTGACGAGCTGGGGGGTTTTGCCGGCGACTTCGGCCTGGCTGGTTTCGGCGCTCACCGCCAGATACATTTTGGTATTGACCAGGTACTTGTCGTTATCGATGGAAGCGGCATAAATGGCGGGCTGCACCATTTTCAGCGGGAGGGAGACGAAGTTGGTGGGGACCACGGTTTCGAGCAGGATGCGGAGCTTTTCGTCGAGTTCGGAGAAGCAGGCGCCCAGGTCGTCGTGATCGTAGGGGGGAAGATCGCGCGGATGGATATCGCTGGAAAAGGTAGTGAGCGCGCCCGCCAGCGAGAGCATGGCCGAGTAGAGCGTCTCGGGATGTCCGCCGCGGGTTTCGAAGAGATGGCGGAAGACGGGGAAGGCGGTGTTGACGGTGTAGAGCAGCCAGAAATTGGCGATATCGGCGGCGGTGAAATCGGCCAGCGATTGATTCTTCTGGCGGCGCATGCCGGCGATGGCGCTGGAGCGCGCGCTGAGGATTTCCACCAGGCGGCGGGCGATGGCGACCAGGTAGCCGCCGGTGCGGAAATCGAGCAGCGGGGGAACGAAGCGGGGATCGAGCTGAAAGGTTCCGGCCTCGGTGCGGCGCACGCGCGCCACCCGCAGAGTGGAGTAGCCATCCAGCGCTTCGCCTTCGGAAAGCAGGCGCAGATTTTTGCGCGCCACCTGGACTGGCTTTTCGGAAAGACCGGTATTTTCGTCGCGGAAGAGCTCGATTTCGGCGCGGTAGCGGGCGCCGCCCTCGCGCGTGGAAGTGGCCACGTTGAGGCCGCGCTCGCGATATTGCGGGACGGCCAGGTACAGATCCAGGGTGGTTTGATCGGGCTCGAAGCAATCGGCCAGTTGCTTGGGAGGGGGCGCGGCGTCGGAGGTGGGGATATCGAAGAGCAGGCCATCGGGGAAAATGCCGGATGCGGCGGAGATGCCGAAGCTTCCCGCGGCCAGCGCCTCCTGCCCGATTTCCAGCGCGCCGAAGCCCCAGGGGCGGAACGCCAGGCTCTCCAGGTGAAACTGCAAGACGTTTTCGAGGAAGCGGTCCTGGAGTTGCAAGTGCTGCGGGCTGAGGAAAGTGCCCTTGCTCCAGATCACCGGTTGGAGTCGCTTCATTTGCAATCACAGTAGCAGAACCGGCAAGGGGTGCCAAGTAGGCGGTGGTATTCTCTGGGGATGAATCCCTCTTCAACGGCTTCCGCCGCGTGGTATTCGGTTCTGCCGCGGCTGGGCTCGCCCGCGGAGTTCGCGGCAGTGCGCGAACTGTTCGAGCAGTGCGGCTACAGCTACGAAAACGTCTGCCGGCGCGGGCAGGTGGAATCGCTGGACCGCTATCTGTTGCGCGGCGGCGCGCTGCCGGAAGCGCCGCCCGAGGACGCGCTGGCGGCCATGATCCGCCTGTTCACGGATTGCCTGGCGGTGGAACGCGGCCAGTTGGAGGCCGTGCTGCCGGCCGGCGCGATGGGGGCGCTGCAACGGTTGAACCTGCTGGTCGAGGATACGGAAGACGCGGCGCGAGTGTACGCGCCCGTGCCGGTCTACACGGCCGGCCCGGTGCTGACGGCGTGCGACCGCAGCGTGACGCCTTGGGGCCAGCGGTGGATGGGACCGGCCGACATGGTTTTTCCGCCGGTTTATGGCAACACGCTGCAGTTCATCGACCGGCTGCCGCAAATGGAATGCGAGGCGGTGCTGGATATCGGCACGGGCTCGGGGGTGGCGGCGCTGATTACGGCGCCGCTGGCGCGGCAGGTTTGGGCGACGGACGTCGCGGCGCGCTCGGTGCACTTCGCCGAGTTCAACCGGCGGCTGGCGGGATTGGACAACATCACGGTGCTGGAAGGCGATCTCTACGCGCCGGTGGAGGGAATGACTTTCGATTTGATCGTGAGCCATCCGCCCTACGTGCCGGCCAAAGAGAGCAAATACATTTTTCGCGAAGGCGGAGAGGACGGGGAGCAGATTCTGCGGGCGATTGTGGAAGGGCTGCCGCGTTTTCTGCGTCCCGGCGGGCGGTTCTATTGCGCGGTGATGGGCGCCGACAGAGAAAACGAATCGTTCGAAGCGCGCATCCGCAAATGGCTGGGCGAGCGCCACGAAGAGTTCGACCTGGTGCTGATTTCGGATTCGCTCAAGACTCCCGCGGACTATATCGCGTTCGTGGTGGCGCAGAATATCGCGCCGCCGGAAGAGGCGCAGTTTCTGCGGGAGCTTTGGATCGACAACCACACGGAGTACGTCTTTCGCGGGCCGGTGCTGATCCGGCGGCACGCCGGCGGGCGAGCGGCCGTGACGGCGCGGACGCAAGCTGGGAAAGAGATGAAGCGGCAGCATCTGGAATGGCTGCTGGATTTCGAAAGCTCTCTGCGCGAGCCGGAAGGGCTGGCGCGGCTGCTGGAGACGCGGCCGAAAATCGCGCTGGGATGCGAGATGATCGTGCACCATCGGGAGGACGGCGGGAGGTTTATCCCGGAAGTGTTCAAGTTCGAAAACAAGTCGCCCTTCAATGCAGGCTGCCAGGTGCAGGGATGGCTGGCGCAGACGGTGGCGGGTTGCGAGGGGACGCGCACCTGGCGGGAGTATTTCGACCAGCTTCAAGCCCGCGGGGAAATTCCGCCGGATGCCGCTCCGGAGCAGTTCGCGCGCATGTTGGGCGCGTTGGTTTCGAGCGGAATCCTGGCATTGGCGTAGCGCGCAAATAGGCGGTGGTATTCTCTGGGGATGAGTTCCTCTTCGACGGCGGTTGCCTCGTGGTATGCGGTGCTGCCGCGCCTTGGTTCGCCCGAGGAGTTCGCGGCCGTGCGCAGACTTTTCGAACAGTGTGGGTACACCTGCGAAAACGTCTGCCGGCGCGGGCAGGTGGAATCGCTGGACCGCTATATTATGCGCGTGGACGCTGCCCCGAAGCCGCCGCCCGCGGATGCGCTGGATGCCATCATCCGGCTTTTTACGGATTGCCTGGCGGTGGAACGCAGCCAATTGGAAGCCGTGCTGCCGCAGGGAGCAATCGCGGCTTTACAGCGATTGAACCTGCTGGTCGAGGATGCGGAAGACGCAACGCGGCTGTACGCGCCCGTGCCGGTCTACACGGCCGGTCCGGTGCTGACGGCGTGCGACCGTTCGGTGACTCCCGCGGGGAACGAGTGGAAGGCTCCGGCAGACATGGTTTACCCGCCGATCCATCAAAACACATTGCAATTTATCGACCGGCTGCCGCAAATGGAGTGCGAGGCGATGCTGGACATTGGCACCGGCTCCGGCGTGGCGGCGCTGATCGAGGCGCCGCTGGCACGCCACGTTTGGGCCACGGACATCGCGGCGCGGGCTGCCCACTTCGCCGACTTCAACCGGCGGCTGGCCGGTTTGGACAACATTACGATTTTGCAAGGCGGTCTTTACGCGCCGGTAGAGGGCATGACTTTCGATTTGATCGTGACCCATCCCCCATACATACCGGCCAATCAGACCAAATATCTTTTTCGCGATGGCGGCACGGACGGGGAACAAATCCTGCGGGCGGTGGTGGAGGGGCTGCCGCGCTTCTTGCGTCCCGGCGGGCGCTTCTACTGTTCGGTGATGGCCGCGGACCGGGAGGACGAATCCTTCGAAGCGCGCCTTCGCAAATGGTTGGGCGAGCGCCACGAAGAGTTCGATCTGGTGCTGATTTCGGATTCGCTCAAGACTCCCGCCGACTATATCGCGTTCGTGGCGGCGCAGAGCATGACGTCTCCGGAAGACGTCCAGTTTCTGAGGGAACTCTGGGTTTCGACCCGCACGGAGTTCATTTTTCGCGGGCCGGTGCTGATCCGCCGGCACACAGGCGGGAGGGAAGCGGTAACGGCGCGGACGCAGGCGGGAAAAGGGATGAAGCGGCAGCATTTGGAATGGCTGCTCGATTTCGAAATCTCCCTGCGCGAACCCGGAGGTCTGGCGCGGCTGCTGGAGACGCGGCCGAAAATCGCGCCGGGATGCGAGATGATCGTGCACCATCGGGAGGACGGCGGGAGGTTTATCCCGGAAGTGTTCAGGTTCGAAAACAAGTCGCCCTTCAATGCCGGCTGCCAAGTGCAGGGATGGCTGGCGCAGACGGTGGCGGGTTGCGAGGGGACGCGCACCTGGCGGGAGTATTTCGACCAGCTTCAAGCCCGCGGGGAAATCCCGCCGGATGCCGCTCCGGAGCAGTTCGCGCGCATGTTGGGCGCGCTGGTTTCGAGCGGTATTTTGACCGTCGGATGAGCCACTTGTAACAAAACACTTGGGTTTTTTAGTGTATGAAAAATCACAAAATAAACTGAAAAGCCTAAAATATGGGTACCAGTACTGATCTTGAGAATGCGTTTTTGGTCAAGTTGGGGCTTATAATCCCCCAAAGGGACCGAACGTTCACACCCGAGATAGCCGTCCGCAGCGGCTCGCGTCCCATGGAGGGTTTGCATGGCAAGACAAAGCACACAACATAAACTTGATCGCGTAAGGCCGCCGCGCGTCCAGATCACTTACGACGTGGAAGTAGGCGACGCCATCGAAGTAAAAGAGCTTCCGTTCGTAATGGGAGTTCTCGGCGATTTCAGCGGACAGCCGACGGAACCGCTGCCGCGCGTGAAGGACCGCAAGTTCGTCGAGGTCACGCCGGACAACTTCGATGCCGTGCTGGCCAATATGAAGCCGCACCTGGCGTACTCGGTGGAGAACAAGCTGAGCGAGAATCCCGATGCACCCAAGCTCAAAGTGGATTTGAATTTCAAAAGCCTGGACGATTTTGCGCCGGAGGCGGTGGCGCGGCAGGTGGGCCCGCTGCGCGAATTACTGGAACTGCGCGACCGGCTGGGCGATTTGCGCGGCAGCATGCAGGGCAACGACAAGCTGGAGGAGCTGCTGCGCGAAGCGGTAAGCGATAAGGACAAGCTGGCCAAGCTGCGCAGCGAGATGGGAACGAAGGGGGAATCCAATGAGTAGCGAAGCCCAAAAAGCCGCCGCGGCGCCGGCAGCCGCGGAACAGACGGTGGAGCGCGGGCTGCTGGACCAGATTGTGGAAGAGGGCCGCCTGGCGCGCGACCCGGCGTCCCGCGAGCGGGGCAAGAACCTGGTGAAGGAATTCGTGGCGCAGGTGCTGGAAGGCGCCATGACGGTTTCCAAAGACGCCGAGGCCATGATCAACGCGCGCATCGCGCAGATCGATCACCTGGTGTCCATTCAGCTCAACGAAGTGCTGCACAACGCCGCGTTTCAAAAGCTGGAAGCGAGCTGGCGCGGTCTGAAGTACCTGCTGGACCGCAGCGAAACCAGCGACAAGCTGAAGATCAAGGTGCTCAACGTGAGCAAGAAGGAGTTGCTGCGCGATCTGCAGCGGGCTCCGGAATTCGACCAGAGCGCCTTGTTCAAGAAAGTCTACGAAGAGGAATTCGGCGTCTTCGGCGGCGCGCCCTTCGCGGCGCTGGTGGGCGATTACGAATTCGGCCGCGGCGGGGAAGACATCGAATTGCTGGAGAAGGTGGCGCAGGTGGCCTCCGCGGCGCACGCTCCGTTCCTGACGGCGGCCTCGCCGGAAATGGTCAACCTGGACAGCTTCACCAATATCGACGCGCCGCGCGATATGGCCAAGATCTTCGATTCCAGCGAATACGCCAAGTGGAAGAGCTTCCGCCAGAGCGAAGATTCGCGCTACATCGGGCTGTGCCTGCCGCATATTCTCATGCGGCTGCCGTACGGCAAAGACGGCGTCCAGATCGACGGTTTCCACTATGAAGAAGCGGTGGACGGAACCGACCATGAGAAATACCTGTGGGGCAACGCGGCGTATGCGTTGGGAACGCGCCTGACCGAAGCGTTCTCCATGTACGGCTGGTGCGCGGCCATTCGCGGGGTGGAAGGCGGCGGGTTGGTGGAAGGCCTGCCCACGCACAACTTCACCACCGATTCCGGCGACGTGGCCTTGAAGTGTCCCACCGAAGCGCCCATCACGGACCGGCGCGAAAAGGAACTGGCGGACCTGGGTTTCGTTCCCGTGGTGCACTGCAAGGGAACCGATTACGCGGCGTTCTTCAGCGTGCAATCCGCGCAAAAGCCCAAGCTGTTCGACAAAGAGGCGGCCAACGCCAACGCGCGGCTTTCGGCGCAGCTTCCCTACATTCTGGCGATTTCGCGTTTCGCGCATTACATGAAGGCCATGATGCGAGACAAGATCGGGAGCTTCATGTCGCGCGTGGAATGCGAGAGGTTCCTGGACCGCTGGATTCAACAATACGTGGTTGGGATGGACGACGCTTCCCCCACCGTCAAGGCGCAATGCCCGCTGCGGGAAGCCAAAGTGGAAGTGGTGGAAGTCCCCGGAAAGCCGGGCGTCTACCGTGCGATCGCTTTCCTGAAGCCGCATTTCCAGTTGGACGAACTTTCGGTTTCGCTGCGGCTGGTGGCGGATCTACCCCAGGGCGCCAAGTAATTTGATTGAGGAAAGGTAAATAAAAGGAGGAAAAGATATGGCAGTTGACGCATTTTTGTACCTCGATGGAATCGCCGGCGAATCGACGAAAACCGGTCAGGAAAAATGGATCGAAATCCACAGCTTTAGCTGGGGGGCAAACAACCCTTCTTCCGGAGGGGCGGGCTCCGGTCACGGCACGGGCAAGGTCGACGTATCGAGCCTTAGCTTGCAAAAGCAGCTCGACGTGGCGTCGCCGCTGCTTTTCAAGGCATGCTGCACGGGATCGCATATCAAGACGGGGACGATGGTCGTGCGGGAAGCCACCGGAAAGCAGGAAGTCTATTATCAGTACGACTTGAAGGTGGTTTACGTGGACAGCGTCAGTTGGGGCGGCGCCAGCGGCGGCGGCAAGCCTTCGGAGAGCCTCTCCATAAGTTCCCAGCAAATCACGATGACGTATTGGCCGCAAGACGCCACGGGCAAGCTGGGCAGCAAGGTTGTGTTCGGTTGGGATATCAGCAAGGCCGCTAGCATCTGAACTCGACCGCTCTTCGGGCGGTCCGCGCGGCCGCCCGAAGGCGCCACGGAAACCTTTCATGCCGGCCAGAGAACTGTATCAGTCCGGGCAGTTGAATGCTGCCATTCAGGCGGTTGTGGCGGAGTTGCGCGACAACCCCATGGATGCCAAACGGCGGACGTTTTTGTTCGAATTGTTGTGCTTTGCCGGCGAATACGAACGCGCCGACAAACATCTGGAAGTGCTGGGGCAGAGCAGCCCGGATGCCGCTACCGGCGCGCTGCTGTATCGCGCGGCGCTGGCGGCCGAGCGCACGCGCCACGAGCTTTTCGGCAAGGGCGAATTTTCGGAAGCTCGAAGCGCGCCCGAAGCGCTGAGGGGAACGCTGAACGGGCAGCCGTTCGAATCGCTGGAAGACGCCGATCCGCGCATCGCGACGCGCCTGGAGGTTTACGCCGCGGGCGATTACCTGTGGGTGCCGATGGAGCACATCTCATCCATCCAAATGGAAGCGCCCAAGCGTTTGCGGGACCTGATCTGGATTCCCGCGCTGGTGCGCACGGGCCCGGCATTCCAAGGCCAGGAATTGGGGCAAGTGTTGATTCCCGCGCTGGCGCCGTTCAGTTTCCGCCACGCCGACGACGCGGTCCGCCTGGGCCGCGCGACGGTATGGGAAGAACAGGGCGACAGCGGCGCGGTCCCATTCGGACAAAAGACGCTGCTGGTGGACGGCGAAGAAGTCCCGCTGCTGGAAGTGCGCAGCCTGGAAATCAACGCCGCCGAAACCGCACCCCAAGCCCATGCCTCTGCGCAATGACCTGCTGAATCCGATTTCCGGCGGCAACCCAGCGGGCGAAAGTCTCCGCTACGCGCCAGTCTACGACAAAATCAAGGAAGCCCGCCGCGAAGACGACGAATGGTCGCAAGGGGTCTGGGCGCACGAGCGTAAATTAGCCGATTGGCCGCTGGTCATTAAGTTGACCGGCGAAACTCTGGCCACCAAGAGCAAGGACCTGCAGTTAGCGGCGTGGCTGGCCGAAGCCATGCTGCGGCGCGAGAGCGTCGGCGGGTTGCGCGAGACGCTGGAGCTGATTCGCGGCCTCGTGGAGAATTTCTGGGAAGGCCTGTATCCCGAGCTGGAGGATGGCGACGCCGAATTCCGCGCCACTCCCCTGCAATGGGTGGGCGACCGGCTGGACATCCCCATGAAGCGCGTTCCGCTGACGCGCTCCGGGCTGAATTGGTTCCAGTACAAGGAATCGCGCGCGGTGGGGAGCGAAGAGGCGGCCAACGAGAGCGGCGCCAAACGCGAAGCGCGCGAGGCGGCGATCGCCGAGGGCAAGCTCACGCAGGAGGAGTTCGACAAGGCTTTCAACGAGACTCCCAAGAAATTTTATGTGGGCTTGCTGGAGGATTTCGATAGCGCGTTGGAAGCGGTGAGCGCGCTTTCGCAGACGTGCGACGAAAAGTTCGGCGGCGCGGCTCCCTCGTTCGGCTCGCTGGAACGAAGCCTGCAGGAAGTGCGGCAGACGGTTCACATTCTGCTGCAGGCGAAACGCGAGAAGGAGCCCGACGCGCCGGTGGCGGCGGCCGAGCCCGAAGCGGAACCCGTGGAGGAAGCTCAAGGGGAACCCGGGCCCGCGGCCACGCAGGGCGCGGCGGCCGCTGCCGCGCGCGCGCCGGCCAGGAAGGCGGGCGCCGCGCTTAGCGCCGAGCCGGCGGACCGCGACGACGCCATCGCGCGGGTGGTGGTGGCCGCGAAATTTCTCCGCCAGCAGGATCAGTACAGCCCGGCGCCCTATCTTCTGCTGCGCGGGCTGCGCTGGGGCGAGCTGCGCGCGGGCGGGGCGAACATCGACCAGACCCTGCTGGCGGCGCCCGCCACGGAAACGCGGCAAGCCATCAAACGGCTTTCGCTGGACGCCAACTGGGCGGAACTGCTGGAAACCTGCGAGACGGCCATGGGAGAGGAGTGCGGGCGCGGCTGGCTGGATCTGCAGCGCTTTGTGGCGCGGGCCTGCCACGAATTGGGCTCGTGGTATTCGCCCATTCGCGACGGCGTGATCTCCGGCTTGCGGGCGCTCTTGACGGACTATCCGCAGCTTCCGCAGATGACCCTGATGGACGACACCCCCGTGGCCAACGCGGAAACGCAAGCCTGGTTCCAGGAAGAGGTGACGCCGCCGGCGCCCGCCGAACCGGCATACACGCCGCCGCCGGCCTGGGAGCAGGCCGCGCCGGATGCGCCGTCCGCCCCGGACACGTTCGAGCTGGCCATGCAAGCCGCGCGCTCCGGCCGGCCCCAGGAGGGTATGGAAATGCTGATGCGCGAACTGGGGCAGGAGCGCAGCGGGCGGGCGCGGTTTCAGCGCAAAGTGCAACTGGCGCAACTGTGCGTCACGGTCGGGCATGGCGGCGTAGCGGAGCCGATTCTGCGCGAGCTGGCGGGCGAAATCGAGCGGCGCAAGCTGGAAGATTGGGAAGCGCCGGACGTGGTGGCGCATCCGCTGGCGCTGCTCTACGGACTTTGCAAGGACGCCGCGCCGGAAGAGCGCCAAAAACTCTACTCCTGGATTTGCCGCCTGGATCCGCTGCAGGCAATGAACGTTTCGAGATAATATGCCGCGCTGGGCGCCCGAACAGACCGTCACGCAATCGGTGATCGACCGGCTGATCGATCTCGATCCGGCCTCGGCCGTGGAACCCCCGCCCACGCGCGCGCAGAGCGTCCGGCAGTTGAAGGCGGCCTTGCGGCGCGACATGGAGTGGCTGTTGAACACGCGCCGCACGCCCGAGCCCGCGGACAGCGAATTTCCCGAACTGGAGAAATCCGTCTACAACTTCGGATTGGCGGACATTACCTCGTTGAGCTGGTCGTCGTCGCGCGACCGCACGCGCCTGGCGCGCATGATCGAGCAGACGGTGGCCACTTACGAGCCGCGCATCACGCGCATCAAGGTGGTGCCGCTGGAGGCGGCGGCGGGCGCGCAGCACGTGCTGCGGTTTCAGATCGAGGGCCTGCTGGAGATGGATCCCGCGCCGGAGCGCATCTCCTTCGATACCGTGCTGCAACTGACCAGCGGCGAGTACCAGATCAAGGGAGACGCCAGTGCGGGATGAGCTGCTGCTGTACTACGAGCGCGAGCTTTCCTTCCTGCGGCAGATGGGCGCGGAGTTCGCGGCGAAATATCCCAAAGTGGCGTCGCGCCTGCTGATCGAGCCGGACAAGTGCGAAGATCCGCACGTGGAGCGCATGCTGGAGGGATTCGCGTTCCTGGCGGCGCGCGTGCACCTGAAGATCGACGACGAATTTCCCGAGATCACCGAATCGCTGCTGAGCATTCTGTATCCGCACTATTTGCGCCCCATCCCCAGCATGAGCGTGGCCCAATTCCAGGTGGATTACGAGCAGGTGACCCCGGAAGCGGGCTTGAAGCTGGAGCGCGGATCGGTGCTGCGCTCGCGGCCGGTGCAGGGCGTGCCGTGCAAATTCCGCACCTGCTACGACGTGACGTTCTGGCCGGTGGAAGTGGCGGAAGCGGAATGGAAGACTCCCGACCGGCTGCAGCCGGCCATCCGCGCGACCGATGCCGTGGCGGCGGTGCGGCTGGTGCTGCGCTGCGCGGGCGATCTGACGTTCGGCAAGCTGGCGCTTTCCTCGCTGCGTTTTTATCTGAACGGCGAGAGCAACCTGGTGCACAACCTGTACGAGTTGTTGTGCAACAACTGCGTGCAGATCCTGGCCCGCGACCCGGCGGCCAGGAACCGGCCGCCGGTGTATCTGCCGGCGGGCGCGCTGCGGCCGGTGGGCTTCGCGGAAAACGAAGAGGTGCTTCCGTATCCCCGGCGTTCCTTCGCCGGCTACGGCCTGCTGCAGGAATATTTCTGCTTTCCGCAGAAGTTTCTGTTCGTGGACGCGGCCGGGCTCGACGAGGTGTGCGCGGCGGGGTTCGGAAAAACCGTCGAGCTGATTCTGCTGATCTCGCCGTTCGAGCGCAGCGACCGGCGGCAGACCCTCGAGCTGGGAGTTTCGGCGAACACGTTCCGGCTGGGATGCGCGCCCATCGTCAACCTGTTTCCGCATACCGCCGAACCCATTCTGCTGAGCCACACGCATTACGAATACCCGGTGGTTCCGGACGTGAATCATCGCAACGCCATGGAAGTTTTCGAAGTCGCCGAAGTGGTGAACTCCAATCCGGTGACGCGCGAGGTGATTACGCTGGAGCCTTTCTATTCCTACCGGCACGGCGCGGCGCGCGGCAAGGTGGAGGCGTTCTGGCACGCGGCGCGGCGGCCCTCGGGAATTCGCGACGACGAAGGGACCGAGGTGTTTCTTTCGCTGGTGGATCTTTCCTCGCGGCCGGTGCGGCCGGACGTGGATACCCTGACCGTGAGGACCATCTGCAGCAACCGCGACCTGCCCTCGCGGCTGCCCTTCGGCAACGAAGCGGGCGATTTCGAGCTGGAGGGGTTTGGCGCGGTCAAGCGCATCGTGGCGCTCATCAAACCCACCGATACGCTGCGGCCGCCGCGCAGCGACGGCGCGCTGTGGCGCCTGGTGTCGCAGCTTTCGCTGAACTATCTTTCGCTGGTGGAGAACGGGCGCGAAGCGCTGCAGGAGATTCTGCGGCTCTACAATTTCACCGGATCGACGTATTCGGAAAAGCAGATCCAGGGGATTACGGGGCTCCACAGCAAGCGCCATTTCGCGCGCGTGATTTCGGCGGACGGGGTGACGTTCGCGCGCGGCACGCAGGTTGAAATCGAATTCGACGAAGAGCAGTTCGCGGGCAGTGGGGTGTACCTGATGGCGGCGGTGCTGGAAACGTTTCTGGGCCTGTACGTTTCCCTGAACAGCTTCAGCCAGTTGCGCGCGCGAACGCGGCAGAGAAAGGAGATTCTGCGCCAATGGCCACCGCGAGCCGGCCAGAAAATCCTGATCTGAAGGACGCACCGGCCAACGGCGAGCGCTGGCCCATCGCGCGCGCGCTGGACCGCGAACCCTACCGCTTCGAGTTTTTTCAGGCGGTGCGGCTGCTGGAGCTGATCCATGGGGAGCGGCAGGTGGTGGGCCGCTTCACAAATCCGCGGGACGAGGCGGTGCGCTTCGGAGCGAACCCGTCGGTGGCGTTTCCCGCCAGCGAGATTCAATCGCTGGACCGGAAGCGGACGCCGGCCGCCATGCAAGTCAACTTCATGGGGCTGACCGGACCGCTGGGCGTGCTGCCGCTGGATTACAGCGCGCTGGTGATCGAGCGGCTGCGCGCGCGCGATGGCACGCTGCGCGAGTTTCTGGACATTTTCAACCACCGCATGATCTCGCTGTTCTGCCAGGCGTGGGAGAAGTACCGCTTCGCGATTCCCTACGAACGGGGCGAGCGCGACCGGTTCTCGCATCACCTGCGGGCGCTGCTCGGCCTGGGGACCGCGGGCTTGCAGGACCGGCAGGACGTGCCCGACGATGCGCTGCTCTTTTACGGCGGTTTGCTGGCGGCGCATGCGCGCTCGGCGGCCGGGCTGCGCCAGGTGCTGATGGACTATTTCGGAGTGCCGGTCGAGATCGAGCAGTTCGTGGGCGCGTGGTACCCGGTGGACGAAGATTCGCAGTGTTCGCTGGGCGAGGGCAATAGCGACGCCGAACGGCTGGGAATCGGCGCGGTGGTGGGCGACGAAATCTGGGACCAGCAATCGCGCGTGCGCATCCGCCTGGGACCGCTGGCGCTGGAGCAGTACATGGATTTTCTGCCGGGCGGCGAAGGCTACCGTCACGTGCGCGCGCTGGCGGGCTTCTATGGCGGGGGCGAATACGATATGGAGCTGCAGTTGGTGCTGAAGCGCGGCGAAGTGCCGGCCTGCGAGCTGGACGGCCGGGAGCCGGGACCGCAATTGGGCTGGACGAGCTGGGTGAAAACCGGGGAACTCGCCCGCGACCCGGGCGATACGATTTTGGAATTGTAGGGGGACGCAATTATGGCGATCAGTCTGAAAGCAATCGTTTCCAAGCTGAACGATACCACCAGGAGCGCGCTCGAGGGCGCCGCCGGCCTCTGCCTGGCGCGCACCCATTACGACGTCGAGATCGAACACTTCGTGATGAAGCTGCTGGACGCGGCGGATTCCGATTTCGCGCGCATCCTGAAGCAATTCGGAGTGGACAAGGCGCGGCTCTCGGGCGAGCTCGGACGCAGCCTGGATAAACTGAAGACCGGCAACGCGCGCACGCCGGCGTTCAGCCCGTCGCTGTTCCGCATGCTGACGGAAGCCTGGAGCATCGGTTCGCTGGAATACGGCGCGGGACAGGTGCGGACGGGCTTCACCACGCTGGCGCTGGTTTCCGACGAGGAGCTGGCGCGCATCGTGCGCGACATTTCGAAGGAGCTGCAAAAGATCGAGCCGGAGGCGCTGCGCAAAACCCTGCCGGCGATTCTGGAAGATTCCGGCGAATATGCGGCGGCGCCATCCTCCGCCGCCGCGGCCGCGCCGGGCGGCGCCAAAGCAGGCGGCAAGACTGCCAACCTGGACCAGTTCACGGTCAACCTGACGGAGAACGCCAGGAAGGGCAAGATCGATCCGGTGCTGGGGCGCGATTTCGAAATCCGCCAGATCGTCGATATCCTCACGCGGCGGCGGCAGAACAATCCGATTCTGACGGGCGAAGCGGGGGTGGGCAAAACCGCCGTGGTGGAAGGCTTCGCGCTGCGCATCGTCAATGGCGACGTGCCGCCGTCGCTGCGCAACGTGACGCTGCGCACCCTGGACCTGGCTCTGTTGCAGGCGGGAGCGGGGATCAAAGGCGAATTCGAAAACCGCCTGAAAGGGCTGATCGAAGAGGTGAAATCGTCGCCCATCCCCATCATCCTCTTTATAGACGAAGCCCACACCATGATCGGCGCGGGCGGCGCGGCCGGGCAGAACGATGCCGCCAACCTGTTAAAACCGGCGCTGGCGCGCGGCGAGCTGCGCACCATTGCCGCCACCACGTGGTCCGAATATAAGAAGTATTTCGAAAAGGATCCGGCCCTGGCGCGGCGCTTCCAGGTGATCAAGGTGGAAGAGCCCACCGAACAGCAGTGCCGGGTGATGCTGCGCGGGATCGTTCCGGCGCTGGAAAAGCACCACAACGTGCGCATTCTGGACGAAGGGCTGGCTTCGGCGGTGAAGTTCTCGCATCGCTATCTGCCGGACCGGCAACTGCCGGACAAAGCCGTGAGCGTTCTGGACACGGCCTGCGCGCGGCTTTCGCTGGGCCAGAATGCCACGCCGCCGGCGATTGAAGACGCCACGCGCGAAATCGACGATTGCGCGGTGCAGATTCGCGTGCTGGAGCGCGAAGCGGCGCTGGGCGCGGACCACGGCGAGCGCCTCGCGGCCATCGCCAAACGCAAAGCCGAAACCGAAGCGCGCCTGGCGGAACTCCAAGCCCGTTGGGAAAAGGAGCGCGACCTGGTGAACCGCATCCGCGAAGTTCGCGGCAAACTGGAAACGCCCGCGCAAGCCCCCCTGGCACAGGCCGCCGCACAGTCCGCGGGCGCCCCGGCCGAAGCTCCGCCGGCGGAAGCTCCGCCGGCCGCCGTTTCCGTGCCGCAACTGCGCGAGGAGCTGGCCGCGCTCAACGCGGAGCTGGAACAACTGCAAGGCGAAACGCCGTTGATGCGGGTATGCGTGGACGCGCACATCGTGGGCGACGTGGTATCGGCGTGGACCGGCATTCCCATCGGCAAGATGCTCAAGGACGAAGTCGAAACCGTGCTCAAGCTGGAAGCGCACCTGGGCCGCCGCGTCATCGGGCAGGACCACGCGCTGGCCATGATCAGCGAGCGCATCCGGACCTCCAAAGCCAGCCTGGAAGATCCCAGCAAGCCCATCGGCGTGTTCATGCTGGTAGGCCCCAGCGGCGTGGGCAAAACCGAAACCGCGCTGGTGTTGGCGGACCTGCTGTATGGCGGCGAGCGCAACCTGATCACCATCAACATGTCGGAGTTTCAGGAAGCCCACACGGTTTCCACGCTGAAGGGCTCTCCTCCGGGATACGTGGGATACGGCGAAGGCGGCGTGCTCACCGAAGCCGTGCGGCGGCGTCCGTACTCGGTGGTGCTGCTGGACGAAGTGGAAAAAGCGCACCCCGACGTGCTGGAACTTTTCTTCCAGGTGTTCGACAAGGGAAAGATGGAAGACGGCGAGGGCCGCGAAATCGATTTCAAAAACACCGTCATTCTGCTGACGTCCAATGCGGGCACCGATACGTTGATGAAGCTGACGGCCGACCCGGAAACCATGCCCAGCTCCGAAGGCCTGGTGAAGGCGCTCAAACCGGAGCTGAACAAGATCTTCAAGCCGGCGTTCCTGGGCCGCATGGTGGTCATCCCCTACTTCCCGGTGCGCGACGAAGCGCTGAAGCAGATCGTGCGGCTGAAAGTCGCCAAGATCCAGCGGCGCCTGGAGGAGACTCACAAGATGACGCTGACGCACGACGAGGCGCTGATCGAGGAAGTGGCGCGGCGCTGCACGGAGGTGGAAAGCGGCGCGCGCAACGTGGATAATATTCTCACCAACACGCTGCTGCCGGAGATCTCGCGGCAGATTCTGGGAAGAATGGCGGAGCGGCGGAAACTCGCGTCCATTCACGTTTCCATCGGGACCGACGGCGCTTTCGTATATTCCGAAGCTTCGTAGGGCAGGATGGTATCCTAGGCGCCGGTTGCTTGCCGGCGCCTCTAATACAGCCCGCGCAAAGGAGGACTGGCAATGTTCGCGCAAGCCGACCGCACCCTGAAAATCACCACACCGCTAGGCGAGGATGCCCTGGTCTTGACCGCGCTCCGCGGGCGCGAAGCCATCTCCGAATTGTTCCATTTCGAAGCGACGGCGGTGTGGCAGAACGCCTCCGCGCTGAACTTCAAAGACATTCTGGGCAAGAACGTGACGGCGGAAATCAATTCCGTCGCGGGCCAACGGTACTTCAACGGAATCGTGAAATCGATTACGGAAGGCGCGCACGACCGCGAGCGCGACATCACCAATTACACGCTGGACATCGTGCCGGATACGTGGCTGCTCACCCGCACTCTGAACTCGCGAATCTTTCAGAAGCTCTCCGCGCCCGATATCATCCAGAAAGTTCTGGCGGACAAAGGACTCAGCGCCACGCTGAAGATGAATCTGACGGGCTCTTACCAGCAGCGCGAATATTGCGTGCAGTATCGCGAATCGGACTTCGCTTTCATCAGCCGCCTCATGGAAGACGAGGGCATCTTCTACTTCTATCAGCACTCCAGCGGAAGCCACACCCTGGTGATCGCCGACGGCCCCACGGCGTTCCAGGATTTGCCGGGAGGAGCGGACGTCGAGTTCGACGAAGTGCAGGGCGGCGAGCGCGACGACGAGCGCATTTTCGAGTGGACCAAGGCCCAGGAGTACCGCGCCGGCAAGTATTCGGTGAACGACTGGAATTTTCAAACGCCTTCGAGCAACCTGCTGGCCAGCGAGGACACGATTCTGAAAGTGGAGGGCAACGACCAACTGGAACTGTACGATTACCCCGGCGCATACAGCGCCAAGGGCGATGGCGACGCTTTGTCGAAGATCCGCATGCAGGGCGAAGAAGCCCCGGGGCAATATGCGCGCGGCAAAAGCACGCACAACATGCTTTGCCCGGGCTGCCGGTTCAATCTGAAAAATCACGTTTTCGACAACGCGCGCTACAGCCTGACCGGCGTCTCGCACGATGCCCGGCAACCGCTCGAAACCGGCACCAAGGGCCAGGCGTTCCACTACGGCAACGAGTTCACCTGTATTCCCGGCGACGTCCATTACCGTCCGGAGCTGAAGACGCCGCTGCCCACGGTTCGCGGCGTGGAGACGGCCATCGTGGTGGGGCCCAGCGGCGAGGAAATCTACGTCGATAATTACAGCCGCGTCAAAGTGCAATTCCACTGGGACCGCGAGGGCAAGAACGACGAGAACAGCTCCTGCTGGATCCGCGTCGCCACCTTTTGGGCGGGCAAGAACTGGGGATCGATTCATATTCCGCGCATTGGCCAGGAAGTGATTGTCGATTTCGTGGAAGGCGACGTGGACCGGCCCTTGATCGTGGGTAGCGTCTACAACGCCACGCAGATGCCGCCTTACGATTTGCCCGGCAACGCCACGCAAAGCGGCGTCAAGAGCCGCAGCTCGAAAGGCGGCGGCACGGCCAATTTCAACGAGATCCGCTTCGAAGATAAAAAAGGCAGCGAGCAGATTTACATGCACGCCGAGAAGGACCTGGTCACCGAAGTGGAGAACGACGAAACCCGCACCGTGGATCACGACCGCACCACCGCCGTCAAGAACGACGAAAGCCAGAAGGTGACGGGCAACGAGACCATCGTGGTCGATCAGGGAAACCAGAGCATTACGCTGAACCAGGGGAATCAGAGCACGGCAATCAAAATGGGGAACCAGACCACCAAGGTGCAACTGGGCGCGATCGACACCCAAGCCATGCAGTCGATTACGCTGACGTGCGGGCAGAGCAGCATCAAGCTCGACCCCTCGGGCATCACCATGCAGGGGATGCAAATTCAGATCACCGGCCAGATTCAGGTGCAGGTGCAGGGCGTGATGGTGCAGGTGAGCGGCGACGCCATGACCACGGTCAAGGGCGGTATCGTAATGATTAACTGATGGACGGCGCGGCACAATCCGTTTCCAGGGCGGCGGCGATTTCGGCGGCCGCCGAGCTGAGCCCGGAGGGTCTCGAGCTGCTGCGCGCCGATACGCCGCCGCCGGACTTTATCGCGCTTCTGGTGGCGAAGAAATTTTACCCCGACGCGGTGCGCTTTCTGGCGCACGCGCTGCCGCGCCGGGAAGCCGTGTGGTGGGGGTGGGTGTGCGCGCGCCGCGCGGCGGGCGACGCTCCGCCTCCGAAAATAAAAGCCGCGCTGGACGCCACCGAAAAGTGGATCGCGCAGCCCAGCGAAGAGAATCGCCGGGCCGCGCACGCGGCCGGGCAGCAGGCGGGCTTCGGAACCGCCGCGGGGTGCGCCGGCCTGGCGGCCTTTTTCAGCGGCGGGAGCCTGGCGCCGCCGGATGCTCCGCCCGTGCCGCCGGGCGAGTTTCTTACCGCCAAAGCGGTATCCGGCGCGGTCATCTTCGCGGCCATAAGCACGCAGCCGGAAAAGGCGCCGGAGAAATTTCAGAGCTTCATCGCACAAGGCGTGGATGTGACCAACCGCATCAAACTTTGGGAAAGGAAATAATGTCATGGGAATGCCGGCCGCGCGCGCGACGGACATGCACGTTTGTCCCATGGTGACGGTCCTGGTGCCGCACGTGGGCGGCCCGATCCTGCCGCCCTGCGCCGTCACCGTGCTGATCGCCGGCCTGCCCGCGGCGCGCGTCACCGACATGGCAGTGTGCGTGGGTCCTCCGGATGTGATCGTGCTCGGCTCTTTCACGGTGCTCACCTGTGGGCTGCCGCAAGCGCGCCTGGGCGATTTGACGGCGCATGGCGGCACCATCGTGCTGGGGGCGTTCACGGTGCTGGTCGGCTGAAAAGGCGCATTTATCCGAAATGCGTCCGTCCCCTTTTTCTCCCGGCGCTACAATGGGAACATTCCCATGAGACCCTGGCGATTTCTTCTCCCCGCTGCCTGCGTTGCGTTCGGCGCGCTGCTCATTTCCCAACCCGCTCCGCCCGAGCGGGTCGGGCCATTGGCCGGCGGCGGATTCCTGCTCAACAGCGGATGGAAGCTGGACCCCGCCGGCAAACAGGTGCCTTTGGACACCCTCCCCATGGCGACGGCGCTTTCCAAAGACGGCAAGTATCTGCTGGTTCTCAACGGCGGCTACCGGCCGCCTTCCATCTCCGTGATCGCCACCGATTCGGGAACCGTCACGGGCAGCGTTCCGGTGGCGGATGGCTGGCTCGGGCTGGCCTTCAACCCAGCCGGGGATCGCGTCTACGTGGGCGGAGGGTCGCGGGCCGCGGTCTTCGAATTCACGTTCGCGGACGGCAAGCTGGCGCCCGCCCGCACCTTCGAAACGGTGCCGCGGAACGAACGCGCCGACCGGGATTTCGTGGGCGACGTGGCCTTCACGCCGGATGGCCGCCTGCTCTACGCCGCCGAGCTGTACAAGAACTCCATCGCGGTGATCAATCCGCAATCGGGCATGGTCGTCAGCCGCGTGAATACCGGGCGCCGGCCGTATCGCATTCTCTTCCATCCCGATGGCAAATCGTTCTTCGTCACTCACTGGGCCGACGGCACGCTGGGCCAATACGACACCGCCACGGGCGGCCAGACCGCGCACCTGACGCTGGGCGCGCACCCCACCGATATGGTGTGGCGCAACGGCGCGAGCGAAGGCGCGCCCGGCGAGCCGGCCTGGACGGCGCGCCTGTTCGTGGCCGCGGCCAGCACGAATAACGTCTATGCCGTGGGTCTCGGCTCCGGCAGCCAGTTCGGCGTAGTCGAGGTGCTCAACGTCGCGATGACGGCGCGGCAGCCCTTGGGCATGACGCCCTCCGCACTGGCGCTCAGCCCCGATGGGAACCGGCTCTACATCGCCTGCTCGGACGGCAATGTGGCGGCCGTGGCGGAGGTGGCGCACGATCGCTCGCGCGTGGCCGGCTTCATTCCCGCCGGGTGGTATCCCACGGCCGTACGCGTGCTGCCTTCCGGCGTGCTGGTGGTGTTGAACGGCAAAGGCCTGCGCTCTTACGCCAATCCGCAGGGCCCCAACCCCATGCGCCGTCCCGAGCCGGTTCACGCGGGCGTCGCCAACCCGGAGTTCGTGGGACGCATGCAAACCGGCACAGCGTCCTGGATCGAGCCTTTCAGCGACGAGCAACTGGCCCGGTGGACGCAAAAAGCCATGGACAATTCGCCCTATCGCGACGAACAGTTGGACGAAACCATGCCGATGCCGCCCATCCAGCACGTCCTCTACATCGTGCGCGAAAACCGCACCTTCGACCAGGTGCTGGGCGATATGAAGGAAGGCAACGGCGACGCTTCGCTGGCGCTGTTCACGGAAAACATCACGCCCAATCTCCACAAGCTGGCGCGCGAATTCGTGCTCTTCGACAATTTCTATGTGAACGCCGACGTCAGCGCCGATGGCCATAGTTGGTCCACCTCCGCCATCGGCGTGGACTACATCCAGAAAATGTGGCCGAACCATTACGCCCATCGGCGCGCTACTTACGACTTCGAAGAGCAGGATCCGTTATCGATTCCGCCCGCCGGATATCTCTGGACCAACGCCGCCATGGCCGGTCTGTCGATCCGCAATTTCGGTTACATGGTGAACAACGATCCCAGGAATCCGCCGGCCGGCGCGGTGCAGATCACCGGCGTGCGCGACCCGGTGCTGGCCAAATCGACCAACCAGTTCTTTCGCGGCTTCGACCTGGCGTATCGGGATATCGACCGCGCCAACACCTTCCTGAGCGAGCTCGCGGAATACGAAAAGACCGGCCAGATGCCGCGCCTCATGGTGATGCGGCTGCCCAACGACCACACGTTCGGCAGCGCCGCCGGCAAAACCTCCCCGTTGTCTTCCGCCGCCGACAACGATTACGCCCTGGGCTCGATCGTGGAAGGCATTTCCAAATCGCGCTTCTGGACCAGCACCGTCATCTGCGTGCTGGAAGACGACGCGCAGAACGGTCCGGACCACGTGGATTCGCACCGCTCCCCGGCCTTTATCATTTCCGCCTACGCCAGGCGCCACGTGGTGGACAGCACCATGTACAACACCGCGTCCATGCTGCGCACCATCGAATTGATTCTGGGCTTGCACCCCATGACGCAGTTCGACGCCGCCGCGCGCCCCATGGCCACGGCGTTCCAGAAAACGCCCGACACCGCGCCTTACACCGCGGAAAAACCGCGCGTGCCGCTCACCGACAAGAATCCCACCGACACTCCGGCGGCCCGGCTGGCGGCTAATATGAGGTTCGACGAAGCCGACGAAAACGACGACGACGAAATGAACGCGGCCCTCTGGCGCGCCATCAAAGGCGCCGCGCCGCCTGCGCCCGTGCGCAGCTATTTCGGAAAATAACGGAACGCCCATACCACGATGCCGCAAATTCACTTGTGCTTCCTATGGCACATGCACCAGCCGTTTTATAAAGACCTGATCTCCGGCGAATACAAGCTGCCGTGGACACGCATGCACGCGCTCAAGGACTATTACGGCATGGTGCGCATTCTGGAAGAGTTTCCGGCCGTCCGACAGACCTTCAACCTGGTGCCCTCGATGATGCAGCAGGTGGCGGAATACGCCGCCGGCCAGGCCGTGGATCCCTTTCTGCAACTGGCGCTCAAGCCCGCCGAGACGCTGTCGGAAGAGGAAAAAGCTTTCCTGCTGCGGCACTCCTTCTACTCCGATCCCGAGCGCATGATCTATCGCTACGCGCGCTACGGCGAATTGTACGACGCTTACCAGGCGCAGAAGATTTCCGGCGCGCGCACGTTTTTCGGCCCGCAGGAATTCCGCGATCTGCAAATGTGGTCGCAGCTCGCATGGTTCGACGAAGACCTCCAGGCGGAGGATCCCGAAGTGAACGAATGGATCCGGCGGGGCCGCAATTTCACCGCCGCCGATCAGCGCCGCATGGGCGAGAAGCAACGCGAGATCGTCGCCCTGGTGCTTCCCATTTACCAGAAGCTGGCCGCCGCCAGGCAGATCGAAATCTCCACCACCCCTTATTACCATCCCATTTTGCCGCTGCTCTCGGATTCCAATATCGCCGGGGTGGCGCATCCCGGCGTGAATCTGCCGCCGCGTTTCCGCTATCCGCAGGATGCGCGCCGCCAGTTGGAGCTGGCGCGCCAATTCTGCGCCGCTCAATTCGGAGCGGCGCCGGTGGGGCTGTGGCCGTCGGAAGGCTCGGTTTCCGACGAGGTCTTTGGCATCGCCGCGGAGCTGGGCTTCGAATGGGCCGCCAGCGACAGCGGCGTCCTCAACCGCACGCTCTCCCGCGCGGTTCCCGAGAATGAGCTGTACCGCCCCTTCCGCTGGAACCAGGACGGCCGCAAGCTCGGGGTGATTTTCCGCGATCATTTTCTGAGCGACCTGATCGGCTTCGTGTACTCGAAGATGGACCCCGCCACCGCCGCCGCCGATTTCCTGCAGCGCATTCGCGACAACTGCTCCTCCATCCTGGCCGCCGGCCGCGACGCCCTCGTCCCCATCATTCTGGACGGCGAAAATGCCTGGGAATATTACGACCGCAACGGCCGCCCGTTTCTGCGCGAACTTTACCGGCGCATCTCGGCGGACCCGCAGATGCTCGCCGTCACCGTGAGCCAGGCCTTCCGCCTGATAGCCGCCGACACCCTGGACCACATTTTTCCCGGCTCGTGGATCAACGCCAACTTCGATGTGTGGATCGGCGCGGAGGAAGACAACCAGGCCTGGACCCAGCTTCTGCGCGCGCGCCAGACTTTCGACGCCGCCGCCAATGTCGGCGAGGAGCATCGCCGCATGGCGCTCGAGGAACTGCTCATCGCGGAGGGCAGCGACTGGTGCTGGTGGTACGGACCGGAGCACGAATCCCCCAATCGCGAAGAGTTCGACCAGCTTTACCGCAGCCACCTCGCCAACGTTTATCGCTTCCTCGGCTTGATGCCGCCGGAGGAACTGTCGCGGCCCATCCTGCGCGTGGCCGTGCCGGACGTGCGCGTCGAGCCCAGCGGCCCCATCGCGCCCATGATCGATGGCGAGGTCACGTCGTATTTCGAATGGATCGGCGCCGGCGCCTATCGCGTCGACCAACGCTCCGGCTCCATGCACGGCAAGAAGTTCGTGGTGCGCGAAGTGCAATTCGGCAGCGATGGCGTGAACTTTTACCTGCGCGCCGATTTTCATCCCGGGTACGAACAGGAGCTGGCCGGCATGGAAGCGCGCCTGCGCTTTCAGACGCTGGATGGGGCGCGCACCAGCAAAGTCACCATCGTCTTTTCGCACGGCTCGGCCAGCGTTTCCAGCGCGGAGTTGGCCGGGGGGGACAGGCCGGGAGGGCTCCGCTCCGGCGAGGAAACCGTGGCCTGCGCGTTCGCGCGCATTTTGGAGGTGCGCGCCTCGCTGGACGCGCTGGGCGTCGCGAAAAACGCCGGCCTGCGTTTTCTTTTTTCGCTCTGGCAGGGCGGAATCCCCATGGACGCCGTGCCGCAGCAGGGCTGGCTCGAAATGCGCACCACCGATCCCGTCCAAATGGCGTCGTAACACGATCGCGGGCGTCGCGGCAGCCGCTTGCATCCGGCCTCCGCCCTTGGGGGCGGGGATGCGGCCGCGCCCCTCCGGAATGCTACGATGGCAATTCGCCATCCCGCTCCCGTGCATCAGGCTTCCACCAAAACGCCGTATTCGCCCATCGCCATGGCGGCGTGCGCTTTGTATTTCCTGATGGGGCAGGCGTTTATTCCAAGGCTGGGAATCGAAGACGACGAATCTTTGTTTGCCATGCCGCTGTTGCACCCGCGCTCCTGGGAGTACGTACTGCGCATCGGCCACTCGCATTTTCCGCTCATGATGATGAGCTACCTGGGCACGCTGAAAACGCTGCTTTACGATCCGGTGGTGCATATTTTCGGAACCGGCGTTTGGGCCACGCGGGAGCCTATGCTGCTGGCGGGAACCGCTGGCGTGTGGCTGTTCTACCTGCTGCTCAGGCGCGTCGCCGGAGAGCGCGCGGCGGTGACGGGCTGTGTTTTGCTCTCGCTGGACACGCTCTATTTGCTGACCTCCTGCTTCGATTGGGGCCCGGTGGCGCTGCAGCATCTGCTGTTCACGGGCGGCGCGTACGCGCTGGTGCGCTTCTACCAGGAGCGCCGCGAATGGTCTCTGGCGGCCGGTTGCTGCTGCTTTGGACTGGCTCTTTGGGACAAAGCGCTGGGCGAGTGGATGTTGAGCGGGCTGGCCGTGGCGGCCCTGCTGGTGTGCTGGCGGGAGATCCGCGCGGTGCTGACGGGAAGACGGCTGGCGATTGCGGCGCTGGCCTTCACGGTGGGCGCCATGCCCCTGATCGTTTATAACGTGGCGCGCAAGGGCGCCACTTTCCGCGGCAACTTCAAGCGCGAAATGAACCTGTTCCCGCAGAAGGCCATGATGGTGGTGGGGACGCTGCGCGGCGAGGGGCTGCTGGGCTATTTGACGGACGAAGACTGGCAGACGCCCCAGCCGCATCCGCCGCAAGGGCTTTTGCAAAAAGCGTCCGCGGGGCTGGCGGAAATGGCGGGGCAGCCGCGCTATAACCTGATGCTCTACGGGTTCGCGGCGGCGCTGCTGCTGGCGCCATGGGCGCGGCGCCCCGGCTGGCGCATCATTCTGTTCGCGGCCATCGCGATGCTGGTGGCGTGGTTTCAGATGGCCATTACCGCCGGTGCGGGCGGCAGCGTGCACCACACCATTCTGTTGTGGCCCTTGCCCATCGTGGTGATCGCGGTGGCCTTCGCGGGCGCGTCCCGGCGGCTGCCCCGCGGCGGCATTGCGCTGCTGGCGGCGGCCATCGCGGTGCTGGGCGTTTCGTGCCTGCTGGTAACCAACGAATATTACCGCATGATGGCGCGCAACGGCGGCTCGTTGGCCTGGACGGACGCCATCGACCCGCTCAACCGGTATTTATTGGAGCGGCGGGCCAAAACCGTGTACTGCGTGGATTGGGGAATTTTAGACAACCTGCGGCTGCTCTCGCGCGGCAAGTTGCCGCTGGCGGTGGGAATGGACGAGCTTTCAGGCGATGCGGTGGTTCGCATGGCGGGCGATGCGGGAAACCTTTTCGTGGGGCATACCGCGGAATTCGCGGTGTTTCCGGCAGCCGGCCAGCGTCTGCTGGCCGCGGCGCAAGCGGCGGGCTACCGGCGCGAAAACCTGATCACCATCGCGGACAGTTATGGGCGGCCAACTTTCCAGGTCTACCGATTCGTGGGGCAGGCGCGCCCAGCGGGCGCCGCGCGTGGCGTCTCGCATGGCGCCCCGCCTGCTCCACTCAGTGCTTCTTCTTGCCCTTGACGGGCGGTTCGGGGCCGATGCGCTCGATCGAGACACTCAGCAGTTTGGCGGGGTCGACCGGGCGATCCCCGTGAACCGGAGCGCGGTTGATGCGCTCCACCACGTCTTCGCCTTGCACCACCTGCCCGAAGATGGTGTACTTGCTGTCCCATTGCCGCATGACATCCACCGTGATGAAGAACTGGCATCCGCCGGAATCGGGCGCGCCGGTATTGGCCACGGCCAGGCGCCCGGGGTGGTCGAAGCGCAGGCCGGGCAGGAATTCGTCGCGGATGGTGATGCCGCAATTGTGAGAGCCGGTGCCGGTGGGGTCGCCCGACTGAATCATTTCGCCCGATACCACGCGGTGAAAGGTGATGTTGTCGTAGAGCGGGCCCTTGACCAGCGCCCCTTTGGCATTGCGCCACGGTTTGGTGCCCTGCGCCAGCGCGACGAAGTTCCCGACCGCGATGGGGACATCCTTTTCGTACAGACGGGCCGTGATGAGGCCTTGTGAAGTGTTGAACACGGCGTACAGGCCATTGGGCAGCGGCGGCGGCGCGGGCGCCTGGGACCATGCACAGGCCGCCAGGAGCAGTGGGAACGAGAACCGTTTCATGGGATTCGGTCCCCATTCTAACGAAAACGTCGTATGCCATGCGGCGCGGGTTTGCTATACAATAACTTGCGGCGGGGTGTCCATCCGCCGGAGGGGGCTGAAAACTGGGGCTATGTCGGACCGCGGATTCTTATTCCTTTTTAGCGTCTTGATGATTCTGGGCGGAATTGGCACAGCCGTATGGCTGTTCGCCACCGGCCAGGCGGGGACCGTGGACGGTCTCTTTCTTCTTTTAACGGCTTTGTTGATTGCGCTGGCCTTCGCGCTGTATGTGATGTTTATGATCCGGCGCGCCATGGAGGCGGCCAAACCAGTTCCGCAGACCGCCAAAGCCAGCGCGGGCGCCGCGGCGAAAGCTCCGGCCGCGGTGCAGGGGTAGGCGCTTCCGCCTGCCAACAACAGACTGCTTGACAGCCCTCCCTGCCTATTTCTTGGGAGCGGGCGCCGCTTTCTTGACCGCCGTGGGAGCCTTCACCGGCTCCGGTCCCACGCGCTTGATGGTGACGCTGATCAGCTTGGGCGGATCCTTCGGCTTGAAGGTGCCATCGTGCACCACGGCCACGCGCGAGAGCGCCTTCACCACGTCCTGGCCCTCCACCACTTGACCGAAAATGGTGTACTGCCCGTCCCACGGCGCGGCGGAGGATGCCTGCGTGATGAACCATTGGCAGCCGGCGGAGTTCTTTTCGCCGGTATTGGCCATGGCAAGCCGCCCGGGCTGGTTGAACTTCAGATCGGGCCGGACCTCGTCTTTCACATGCACGCCGCAGCCTTCGCCTTTGCCGCCGCTGGGGTCGCCGGATTGAATCATCTGGTCCATCATGATGCGGTGGAAGGTGATGTTGTTGTACATGGGGCGATGCACCAGCGCCTTGGTTTTGGGATCCTGCCAGGCCTTGGCGCCTTTGGCGAGCCCCACGAAATTGGCCACGGTGACGGGCGTCTCTTTCTCGAACAGCTCGACGGTGATGTTGCCCATCGAGGTGTTGAAGATGGCGTAGAGGCCGTCTTTCAGAGGCGCGGCGGGCGCCGGCGCGGGCGGCGCCTGGGCGTAGGCGCACGCGGCAATACAAAGAAGCAATGGTAACGATTTCATCGGATTCTCCGCTAAGTACCTTATTCTATACTGAAGCGCTTGGCGCGGCGGGGTACGATGAAAAGGATGCATTACGTTCGCTTGGGATCGACCGGATTGAAAGTGTCGCGCCTCTGCCTCGGCACCATGACCTACGGCTCTAACAAATGGCGCGAGTGGGTGCTGGATGAAGAAGAAAGCCGTCCCTTGATCCGCCGCGCGCTGGAGTTGGGAATCAACTTTTTCGACACCGCCGACATGTACTCCGAGGGCGCCAGCGAAGAGGTTCTGGGCCGCGCGCTGAAGGATTTCGGCGGCGCCCGCGAAAACCTGGTGATCGCGACCAAGGTTTTCAACCCGGTGGGCGAAGGCCCCAACCAGCGAGGCCTCTCGCGCAAGCACATCCTGCACGCCATCGACGAGAGTTTGCGGCGGCTGGGCACGGATTACGTGGACCTCTACCAGATTCACCGCTTCGATTACGATACGCCCGTGGAAGAGACCATCGAGGCGCTGGACGATGTCGTCAAACAGGGCAAGGCGCTGTACGTGGGCGCCTCCTCGATGTTCGCCTGGCAGTTCGCGCGCATGCTCTACAAGGCGGACGCCCTGGGGGCGGCGCGCTTCGTCTCTATGCAGAACCACTACAACATCGTGTATCGGGAAGAGGAGCGCGAAATGCTGCCGCTGTGCCGCGAGGAAAAAATCGCGGTGATCCCGTGGAGCCCGCTGGCGCGCGGCTTCGTGATGGGCAACCGGCGCAGGGAAGACAAAGGCGACACGGTGCGCGCCAGGACCGACGAGTACGCCCACAAGCTGTACTACCAGGATTCGGATTTCGAGGTGGTGGACCGCATCGGCGAGGTGGCGCGCCGACGCGCGATCTCCAACGCCCAGGTGGCGCTGGCGTGGCTGCTGCACCAGCCCGGCGTGACGGCGCCGATTGTGGGCGCCAGCAAAATGGAGCATCTGGAAGACACCGTGAAGGCCCTGGACGTGAAGCTGGGGGAAGAGGAATTGAAGGCGCTGGCCAAGCCGTACCGCTGCCATGCGGTGCTGGGGCATGGATAATTCAGATGGGGATCGACGAACGGTTGGCGGCGATTGCCCGGTCTGCGGAATTGATGCAGGGCTCGCAGCGCGACTTCGAGCGCGTGGTGCGGCAGGGCTTCGAAACGCTGACGGCGCTGCATGCCGATACGCAACACGATCTGCAGCGCATGGAGCGCGCCATCGAGCGTCTGGCCCATGTTGCGGCCGGCCATGAGGAAAGGCTCAACAAGCTGGAGGACTGAGAACTCTCGGCGCATTTGGTGCCCGGGGCGGGATCGGGACTCCCCGGTCTGGGGCACCCTCGTTTATCCGACCGCGTTCGCTGTGGAGATAGGGCGAATCTGGTTCACCTCGCGAGGCTCGCGAGGCCCCGGTGGCATAAGAGTAGCATTCAACACGTCAGGGCGGTGGTATGCTCAAACTAGCATTCATGCACCTGCCTTCTGCCGTTCAGAAACAATCCGAAATTGGGGCCGCCATAGACGAGGTAGTGTTGATGCTGTCCCCCGATGTTGTGCGGATCCGATATGACATTGGTCAGGATTGGAGCGGCCAATGGGCGATTTTCTTTCGGATTGTGCTGTCGGACGAGGCCGCCCGGCGCAGACTACGGCAAGTGACGACAAATGTGGTGTGGCGTCTTGCCGAACGACTGGATTTTCAGGGGATGGGTGTTTTCCCGTACCACAATTTCAGAAGCGCATCCGAGCAGGCGGCGTTGCGGGAAGAGGCGTGGGCCTGAGGCAATGGCGTACCCCGATGACCTCATCAAGGACGCCTATCATTTGGCGGGTCGGGGAGGCAAGAATCCAAAGCAGTCGAGCCTGCGCCGGGCGGTATCTACAGCATACTATGCGGTCTTCCATATGCTGATAGCCGACTTCGTGTCGAACTGGCGAATTCCTGAGCAGCGAGCGCGCCTCGGACGGATTTTTGAACATCGTCGAATGACCCAAGCGCCTCTGGAATACGGGGACAAAAAGAAGCCGACCCAGGCAGAGAAGGAACTGAAGGCGTTAATCGACAAGTTCAAACAATTGCAGAACGATCGCTACGAGGCGGACTATAATGTTGGCAAGATATGGACACGTATCGAAGTCAAACGTACTTTAGACTTGGCGGACGAATTGTTTGCTATGTGGCGAAAGCTGCGCAAAGAAAAGGTCGCGGAATACCACCTGATGTCAATGTTCGGTGCGCGGCATTAGAGCAGGAATATCGGGGTGCCGGTCGCGCGCATCGAGCCGCGCAATGCCCCGCGATCTGAGGGTTCAGTTCACAAATCGATGATCCTAAATGGTGCCCGGGGCGGGAATCGAACCCGCACTCCCGTTGCCGGGAAACGGATTTTAAGTCCGTTGCGTCTGCCGGTTTCGCCACCCGGGCATGTTCTGACATCCCGAATGTAGCACACCGGCGAGGGGGCGCCGGCGTCGGTGCTGTGCCGCGGGCAGCCTTCCCCCCTAGAACCGTATACCGCATTGCGGTATACCCAAAAGGTGGACAATTCGCCCGAGATTACGGTTTTGCAGTTGCCGAATTTCAAGGCCGAGGCCACCGAGCTCATCGGATCGGCCGGCATCGAAGCGGTAGCTGTTTATCTGATTGACCACCGGGACGCGGTAGATGTCATGCCGGACTCTGGCGGCACGCGGAAGTTGCGATGGGCGGCGAAGGGTAAAGGGAAATGCGAAAGAAAACGGCTGTCAGGAAGACAACCTTTGGAACGGACCTCATCGAGGGAATGAAACTGGTGCTTGCTCACCGGCGCGGGGAAATCGAGCTCGAGCAGGTTTGGCCGAAGCCGATCGACGTCAAAGCGATCCGCAAGCGGGTGAAAATGTCGCAGGCGGAATTCTCGCGAACCTACCGCATCAGCAAACGCGCATTGCAGGAGTGGGAGCAGGGCGGCCGTCAGCCGGATTCGGCGGCCCGCGCATACCTGACCGTCATCGCGCAAGAACCGGCCCTGGTGCGCCGCGCGCTCGCGTCCCAATCGCATTAGCGGCCACGCGGGCCAACCCTCCGTTCGTGATATGCTACGACGGTCTTGCCGTCCCTATCCCTCAAAACCGACCTGCCGCGCGAACTGGGGCTGCAATACGCCGTTGGGATCGTGGTCGGCACCGTAATCGGGTCGGGAATCTTTCTGGTGCCGAACCTGGTGGCGCGCAATCTTTCTTCGCCGCTCTTAATCCTCGCGATGTGGGTCTTTGCCGGCGTGCTTTCGCTGTTCGGCGCGCTGGCGTACGCCGAACTGGGCGCCATGATGCCGGCCACGGGAGGCTCGTACGTCTATCTGCGCGCGGCGTACGGGCCGCTGCTCGCGTTTCTGTGCGGCTGGACCTTCTTTTTCGCGGCGCTGTCGTCCGCCGTGGGTTGGCTCGCCATCGCTTTTGCGAACTATCTCGGATACCTGGTCCCGCTCTCGCCGGGGCGCGGAAAAGCCGTGGCGCTGGCGCTCATCGCCGGCATCGCGTTCTTGAATTACCGGCGCACCACGGCCGGCGCTGCGGTGCAAAATACCTGCGCGTTTCTGAAAGTGGCCGGCCTCGCCGTGCTCATTTTTGGCGCCTTTTTCCTGGCTCGCCCCGCGCCTCCTTCGCACGCCGGCGTGCCCTTCGGCATCAGCCACCTGGATATCGCCATGATCGCCTGCCTGCTGTCCTACGATGGCTGGACGGCGCTCAGCTCGGTGGCCGGAGAAGTGCGCCAGCCGCATCGCAACCTGACGCTCGGTTCGGTGATCGGGCTGGGCATCGTGATGGTGGTTTACGTGCTCGCCAACGCGGCGTATCTGCGCGTGCTTTCGGTGGCGGAAATCGCCGCCACCGATCGCGTGGGCGCGCTCGCCGCCGAGCGCATCCTCGGCCCCGCCGGCGGAGTCCTGGTGACCGTCACCATCCTGTTTTCCATCGCCGGCTCGGTCAATGGCTGGATCATGACGGCGCCGCGCATTTACTTCGCGCAGGCGCGCGATGGATTGTTTTTTCGCCGGCTGGGCGAAGTGCATCCGCGCTACGGCACGCCTGCGGTTTCCATCGCGCTTTTCAGCGCATGGTCGGCCATTCTGGCGCTCACCGGCACTTACGAATCGCTGGCTTCCTGCGCCATGTTCGCCACCTGGATTTTTTACGGCCTCACGGCCGCCGGGGTGATGATTCTGCGGCGCCGGCTTCCCGATCGTCCGCGCCCTTACAAAATGCCCGGGTATCCGGTTACCCTGGTGCTGTTCATCGCGGTGGCCGCGGCGTTTGTGATCGGCACCTGCATCGCCACGCCCGGACCGGCGCTGGCGGGTACGGGCCTGATCGCCACGGGTATTCCGGTCTTCTTTTTGTGGAATCGGGCTCTAAAGAGCTAGAACCGTTCGGGAAGTTGCGGAAACCGCGGCGCGCCGGGGCTCGTCAGTATCGGGGTAAACACTTTTGTCGAAGGGAAAACGCGACCTGCCGCCGCGGCGCCGTCGCTGATGAGCGCGTTCATCTTTAATCGCATGATTTCCCGCCTGTCCGCCGTTGTTTTGATTTGCGCCGCCGCTCACGCCTCGCCCGCGCTGCTCGACCAGGGCTACCGGCAAATGTACGATCTGCGCTTTCCGGAAGCGCACCAGACGTTTGCGGAATATCAGCGGCAGCATCCCGAAGATCCCCTGGGGCCGGTTTCGGATGCCGCCGCATACCTGTTTTCCGAGTTCGACCGGCTGCACATTCTGCAATCGGAATTCTTCACGCAGGACCGCCATTTCATCACCGATCGCAAACTGGCGCCGGACCCCGAATTGAAGCGCAAGTTCGAAGCCGCCCTGGAAGCGGGCCGGCGATTGAGCGCGCGCACCCCCGGCGATGCCAATGCCATGTTCGCGGTGGTGCTGGCCGGCGGACTGCACGGGGATTATCTGGCGCTGATCGACAAACGCTACGCCGCCGCGTTTCAGGAAATGAAAGCCGGCCGCCAGCAGGCCGAGCGTTTGCTGGCGGCCGACCCGCAGTGCTACGACGCCTGGATCGCGGTGGGCGTCGAGAATTACATGTTGAGCGTCAAGGCCGCGCCGGTGCGCTGGCTGCTGCGCCTGGCGGGCGGCGAAACGGATCGCGCGGTGGGTTTGCGGAAGCTGCGGCTCACGGCCGAAAAAGGCCGCTACCTGGCGCCCTTCGCCAAGCTCCTGCTGGCGGTCGCCGCGCTGCGCGACAACGATGCCGCGCAAGCCCGCCAGATTCTCGATGGGCTCTCCCGCGAGTACCCGCACAATCCCCTCTATGCGCTGGAGTTGGCCAAGCTGCCGCCCGTAACGGGAGTCGTTGTACGGTGAACCCGCTGCCGGGTTCCACCGACGTTTTCGTGATTGGCGGAGGGCCGGCCGGCCTGGCTGCCGCGATTGCCGCGCGCCGCCGCGGCTTCCACGTCACGCTTGCCGATTGCTCCGTCCCGCCCATCGATAAAGCCTGCGGCGAAGGCATCATGCCGGATGGCCTGGCGGCCGCGCGCGAATTGGGACTCGAGCTCGATCGGGCGGAAGCGTATCCCTTCCGCGGCATCCGCTTCTGCGATGGCGCCGCCGCCGTGGAATCGCCCTTCCCGCACGGCTGCGGAGCGGGCTTGCGCCGCACCGCGCTGCACCGCCTGATGACCGCCCGCGCGGCCGAGGACGGTGTGCGCCTGGTTTGGGGCGCGCGCGTGGGCGGGCTGCGCCCGCACGGAGTCGAGGTGAACGGCGGTTTCGTGCGCGCGTCGTGGATCGTGGGCGCCGACGGCGGAAACTCGCTGGTGCGGCGCTGGGCGGGTCTGGATGCGTGCGTCCGCGATAGCCGCCGTTTCGGTTTCCGCCGCCATTACCCGGTGGCCCCCTGGAGCGAGTTCATGGAAATTCACTGGGGCGACGGTTGCCAGGTTTACGTGACTCCCGTGGCCGCGCGCGAGATCTGCGTGGTGCTGATCTCGCGCAACCAGCGGCTGCGCTTGGACGACGCCCTGCCGCATTTCCCCGAGCTGGCGCGCAGGCTGGCGGCGGGCGGCGCCGGCACGCTCGAGCGCGGCGGCATTTCCGCGTCGCGGCGTTTGCGCCAGGTGGCGCGCGGCCGGGTGGCGCTGGTGGGGGATGCTTCCGGGTCGGTGGACGCGATTACCGGCGAGGGGCTGTGCCTGCTGTTTCAACAGGCGCTGGCGCTGGCCGAGGCCATGCGCGAGGGCGACCTGCGGCGATACGAATCCGCGCACCGCCGCATCGGCCAGCGCCCCGCATGGATGGCGCGCCTCATGCTGCTGATGGGCCGCCGCAACCTTCTGCGCCGCCGCGCCATGCGCGCCTTCGCCGCCCAGCCGCGGCTCTTCGCGGGCATGCTGGCGATGCACGTTGGCGAAATATCGGTGCGCGAATTTCTAAGCAATGGAGCGGCCTTGGGATGGCACATGCTGACCGTATGAGGAAACCGGCGAAGGCTCTTCCGGCGCGCCTGGCGGCGGCCGCTTTTTTGACCGCGGCTGCGCTGTCCGCCCAGCCCGTTGCCCTGCGCATGGATCCCGCGCAAACCACGGTGGAGTTCACGCTGGGCGATGTGTTGCACACCGTGCACGGTGCGTTCGCGTTGCGGCGCGGCGATCTGCGCTTCGATCCGCTGACCGGAAATGCCGCGGGCGAATTGGTGGTGGAGGCCGCCAGCGGCGCCAGCGGCAGCGCGGCGCGCGACAGCCGCATGCGCAAAAACGTTCTCGAGGCCGGCCGCTACCCGGAAATCGTCTTTCGCCCCGACCGCGTCGAAGGCAAAGTGGAGCCGCAAGGGCCCTCGCAGGTGCAACTGCACGGAATTTTTTCCATTCACGGGCAGGATCATGAAATCGCCTTTCCGGTAGCTGTGGAAGCGGCCGGCGGAGCGTACAAAGCCACCGCTCATTTTGTGGTGCCGTACGTGAAATGGGGCATGAAGAACCCCAGCACGTTGTTCTTGCGCGTGGACGACAAAGTGGAAATCACGATCCGCACGGTTGCCCGTCCCTAGCCCCAGCCGCCGCGCTATCGGCGCGCTTCGAAAAACTCCCGCAACAGCTCGACGCACTCCACCGCCAGCACTCCTTCGGTGACTTGCACGCTATGGTTGAGCAGGTCCGAATCGGCCACGCGGAATTTGCTGCGCACGCCGCCGAAGCGCAGATCGCGGGCGCCGAAGACCACCCGCTCGAGGCGCGCCGCCACCAGCGCGCCGGCGCACATCACGCAGGGCTCCAGCGTGCAGTAGAGGGTGGCGCCTTCCAGGCGGTAATTGGCGATGGCCCGCGCCGCCTCGCGCAGGGCGGCGATTTCGGCGTGCGCGGTGGGATCCCGCGCGGCGATGGGCGCGTTCCAGCCGCAGCCCAGGATGCGGCCCTCGCGCACCACCACCGCGCCCACCGGCACCTCGCCGGCGGCCGCGCCCTGGCGCGCCAGGCGCAGGGCTTCGCGCATGAATTCTTCGTCCGCAGCCACTAGCTTATGATACGGAATCCACGTCATGGCCGGCGCCCACGACGAGTGGCCGCATTACCAGCGGCGCGCTACGGCCTGGCGCTGTAGGGCAGGTTGTTAACCTGCGGGGGGTTGGTAACCCGCCCTCCGGCGTGGCGCCGATTACCCATCGGCGCGCGGGATGCCATCCTGCCCCACGCTCAATGCCGGAAGTGCCGTACCCCCGTGAATACCATGGCAACCCCCAGCCGGTCGGCGGCGGCGACCACGTCGCCATCCCGCACCGATCCGCCCGGCTGAATGAACGCCGTGGCGCCGGCCTTCGCGGCCTCTTCCACGCCATCCGGAAACGGAAAAAACGCGTCGCTCGCCACTACCGTGCCGGCCAGCGGCAGCAGCGCTTTCATGACCGCCAGCTTCACCGAATCCACGCGGCTCATCTGGCCCGCTCCCACTCCCACGGTCTGGCCCGCGCGCGCGAACACGATGGCGTTGGATTTTACGTGCTTCACCACGCGCCAGGCGAACTCCATCGCCTCCCACTCCCCGGCCGTGGGCTGGCGCGCGGATTTCACCGCGCAAGCGGCTCCCTCGAAGCCGGCTTGGTCGGCCGTCTGCGCCAGAAAACCGCCGCTGATCGACTTCACCACCAGGGGTTCGCGCCCGCCCTCGACGCGCATCAGCCGCAGATTCTTTTTGGCCGCCAGAATCCTCAGCGCGGCGGCCGTATAATCCGGCGCGGCGATGGCTTCCACGAAAAGCTGCCCCAGGCGGCGCGCGGCTTCTTCGTCCACCATGCGGTTCAAGCCGATCACGCTGCCGTAGGCCGAAACGGGATCGCATTCCAATGCCTTGCCGAAAGCCTCGGCCAGCGAATCTGCTTCCGCGCAGCCGCACGGGTTGGTGTGTTTGATAATGGCCGCGGCGGGGCGCGGAAATTCCGCGGCCAGTTGCCAGGCGGCATCCAGGTCCACCAGGTTGTTGAAAGACAGTTCCTTGCCCTGCAATTGCTCCGCGCCGGCGATGCCGGATCCGCGCGCGCCGTACAGCGCCGCCGCCTGGTGCGGATTCTCGCCGTAGCGCAGATCCGCGAGTTTGGCGGCGCGCAGCGCCAGCGTCTGGGGCAGCGCCGTGGCCGCCGCGCCTTCCCGCTCCAACCGCGCGCTGATGGCGGCATCGTATTCGGCGGTGGTGCGAAACGCCTTCAGCGCCAGTTTCCACCTGGTTTCCCGCGAAACGCCGCCGCTCGAGCGGATCTCGCGCGCCAGCCCGGCGTAATCCTCCGGCGATACCACCACGGCCACATCCTGATAGTTCTTGGCCGCCGCGCGAATCATCGTGGGACCGCCGATGTCGATGTTCTCGATCAGCTCTTCGAGCGCCGCTCCGCTTTTGGCCGCGACTTCTTGGAAACGGTATAGGTTCACCACCACCATATCGATGGGCGGGATGCCGTGCTCGGCGATGGCTTGCATATGGCCGGGTCGCTCGCGGATGGCCAGAATGCCGCCGGCGATTTTGGGATGCAGCGTCTTCACGCGCCCATCCAGCATTTCCGGAAATCCGGTCACCTCGGCAACGTCTTTCACCGCGACCCCCGCTTCGCGCAGCATGCGCGCCGTGCCGCCCGTGGAAACGATCTCCGCTCCCAGATCGCCCAGTTCGCCGGCGAACCCCACGATTCCGGTTTTGTCGGTAACGCTGATCAATACCCGTCGGATCTTGGTCATTGGTTTTATGGTAGCCGCTGTCGATTCACCGCTCTCTGGTGAAATCACCCCTCCGACTTCTTCCGGATCTTGATATCCAGCCGCTTGATCTTCTGGTTCAAGGTGGACAGCGGCACGTGCAGGCTCTCGGCGGCCTCGGTCTGGCTCCAGGAAGACTGCTCGAGCCGCTCCATGATGATGCGCCGTTCGTAATCGTTGACGATCTCGAACAGCGAGGCGTCCGCCGGCAGCGGCGCGCCTTCCCCGCGGTTCAGGCGCACGCCGTTGGCCTGCAGCAGCGTATCGGGCAGCACGTCCAGCGGCACGGCGGGTTCCGACGCCAGCACCACCGCGCGTTCCACCACGTTCTCCAGCTCGCGCACGTTGCCCGGCCAGGCGTGCTCCATCAGCACCTGCATGGCCTCCGGCTGGAAGCGCAGAACGGAGCGCCCCGTGGAGTCCAGAAACTTGTCGTTTTCGCGGCAGTAATGCGTGAAGAAATGCTCGACCAGCAGCGGAATGTCCTCCTTGCGGTCGCGCAGCGCCGGCAGCGCGATGTTGATCACGTTCAGCCGGTAATACAGGTCTTCGCGGAACTTGCCCTCCTTGACGAGCTGATACAGGTCGGCGTTGGTGGCGGCCAGGATGCGCACGTCCACGCGGATGGGGTCGGTCGCGCCCACCGGCGTGAACTCCTTCTCCTGAATCACGCGCAGCAGCTTGATCTGCGTCTCCGCTCCGATGGTGCCGATTTCGTCGAAGAAAATGGTGCCGTGATCGGCCACTTCGAAATAGCCTTTTTTCGATTGAATGGCGCTGGTGAACGCGCCCTTCATGTGGCCGAACAGCGTGGATTCCAATAGGTCCGGCGGCAGCGACCCGCTGTTCACCGCCACGAACATCTGGTCGGCGCGCGGCGAATTGGAGTGAATCGCCTTGGCCACCAGCTCCTTCCCGGTGCCCGTTTCGCCGGTAATCAGAATCGTCGAGCGGCTCGAGGCCA
>Ga0181530_10000764_pt1 | contig 41586 bp, 29 predicted proteins | sample PEATcosm2014_Bin_42_FD_119769 | JGI IMG/M metagenome (GOLD analysis project Ga0181530, IMG submission 119769) | Peatland microbial communities from MTU Mesocosm Facility, Houghton, MI, USA - PEATcosm2014_Bin10_60_metaG | ecosystem: Environmental > Terrestrial > Soil > Wetlands > Peat | place...
CGACAGTCGCTTTACGGCACCATGGGCCTGTTCGTGCTCTGGAACGCGGACAACTCCGCCATGGTCAGGTCCGCCCTACTTTCCGAGCAGTATCGGCGGATCATCAAGGACGGCCAGGACGTCGGTTACCAGCACGTCGTCGAGGAATTTGAACCGAATACAAAATCCCCCGAAAGCTCGATCCTGAAGATCGGCGTGCGCTCGCACCTGTCGTCGGCGCCTTCGCAGCAGTCGCCAGGGCAAGCCCTTAGCTCGCGAGGGCAAGCCATTTGGGACACCGAAACCTGGATGTTCAGTTCCGCCGATCGCAAGCACGAACACTGGAAGACCGCCGCCCGCTGCACCGATGATCGCGGGCGGTTGATCGACAGCTACTCGCAGGTCGGCGTCAGCGACGAACAGACCAAGGCCTTCGCCATTCAACCGCGGCCAACCCCCGACGGATCGCTACTGCCGGAAGAACGCGACAACAACGCCCTGCGCGGCGGGCCGCTCGGGCAGGGGAATGTCGACATCGAGAGCCGCCGAACCCTCGAAGTCAACACCACCCACCAGACCACCCAGCTCAATCCCTTCCATCTCGACGTCCCCGTGTTTTACGTCCCCCAGGCCTTCAGTTATCTCCTTCCGGAAATTCTCCCGCTCAAGCCCAAGAGCTACATGTTCGCCATCTTCGTGCCCAATACTCCGGACAATTCACCGGCCGGCGCCCTTGGAAACGTCATGGCGCGCTACGTGGAGGTCTTGCCGATCCGCCACGTCCAGTTCCGCGGCCAGGACTTCGATGCCGTCCCCATCACCGACAAAATCACCCTCGATGGACCCGTGACCACCTATTACCTGAGCATCGACGGCAAATTCCTCGGCAGCACCAGCACCGTCCCCGCGTCAGACCAGACCACGACGCTTGAAATCGTTCCCACCGACGTCCAGACCCTGGGCCACATCTGGAACCGCCCCGATCTGTCGGCCCCGAACGAGCCGCCGGCCGACACGAACAACACTTTGCCCCATTCCCCGCCGTAACCGCCAGGGGCAGGCTCGGATTTCTCGGGCTTGATTCCGCTATTCGCTATAATGGCCTAAATGCCAACGATAAGCGTGTTTTTCGGAATTACGATTCGCATGTATTTCGATGACCACGCTCCGCCCCATTTTCACGTATACTATGGTGAACACGCCGCGACTATTGACATTGAGACGTTGCGGATGCGTCATGGACATCTTCCGCGCCGAGTTGCCGCTTTGGCTTTGGAATGGGCCGCGGAACACCGCGAGGAATTGATGGCGAACTGGAATTTGGCCGAGAACCACCGACCGCTCAATCCCGTTTCGCCGCTGGAGTAGTCGCCATGAATCGAATTGTATCGGTCAAGGCTCAGGCGGACTGGACGTTGGAGATCGTCTTTTCTGATGGCACGCAGGGAGTTGTGTCCTTGAAGGATCGGCTTTTCGGCCCCGTATTCGAACCCCTGAAGGATCCCGCATTCTTCCGGCAAGCTCGGATCGACGAGTTCGGAGCGGTCTTTTGGCCCAATGGAGCCGATCTCGCGCCCGATGCCCTTTATGAAACCGTCAAGTCGTTGACACGCGTCGCTTGACCTGGCCCGCTTCCCCGCGGCGAACCCCCCGAAAATTTCTTCTTCCCGCACCCCGTTTTGGACCGATAATCTTTTACGGAAGGCTTATGGTGCGCGCACTGGCCAAAACGTTGTTTCTGACGCTTCTTGTCCTCGCCGGATCGGGAGGTCTGTTTTACTATTACACCCACAACGCCACACAGCGGCAGATCGAGCAACTCCAGCAGAAGAATCAGCAGCTTCAGCAGATTCGCCAACGCCTGGAAACCGACCGCCGAGTCGCCAGGATCATGGTCACCGACCAGAAAACCGTCGGCGATAAAATGAAGACGACGCTGCTGTTCCAGGAAAGCGCCCCCGACGGCACGGCCCTGGCGGCCAAACAATTCACCATCAACGGCAACGAAGCCCACTTCGACGCCCAGGTCATCAAGTTCAAGGATCAGTACGTCGAGGAGGGCGACCCCTTCCGCGGCCAGGCCATCTTGCTCTTCATCCGCGTTTACGGCGCCGATCAGGCCCCCGACGCCGGATTCCCCATCGACCAGCCCGGCTCCATCCCCGACGTCTATCGCGGATTGGACCCGCAGGTCTCAAATTTCCAGCAGGATTTGTGGAACAATTTCTGGAAGCTCTACAACGACCGCGACGCCCGCGACGCCCGCGGAATCCGCGGAATGAATGGCCAAGGACTCTGGGGCCAATTCAACCCCGGCCACGTCTATACGATCACCCTACGCCCCGACGGCGACGGCACCATCAATGAAGAGCCGCTGGACCCGATGTACAAACAGGCGATGGGCCAATGAATCCCCGACTGCGAACGTAGAACCTTCCCCTCAATCCGCGTGCCATCCCGCGGTTCCAGCACGCCAAAAGATCATCGCCCCACGGACGATTTATCCACCGAGGCGAGGATCCGTTCGAGATCGCTGAGCGTCGCCGGCGTGTTGCTGGCGTATCCCATGATGATTTTCTCGATCAGCAAGTCGGCGCTCTTTGCCGCCCGCACTTCTTGCCCGCCCTCGCCGGCCTCCGCTTTCAGGCTCTCGCGCAGGCGCTCAATCCGGGCATGAATATCCACAAGCTCGGTAAAATCCAACTCTTCGCCCCGCTCGATATGCCGCGCCAGTTCTTCGATAAGATTTGCTGCATCAGACATTTGGATTCCATCTGTAAACAAGTTAACTATGTAAACAAGTTAACAAAGAATCGGACGCAGGCGGAGGAGAACTTGATTATTCTTCCATTAATAAGTTGCGTCTGGCGCCCCATCCCAGGCCCACAGCACGATGTTCTTCATCAATTGCAGGGCATAATCCGACTGATACCCGGCGATCCCCCAGGCATCGGTTCCCAGCAATCCGCTGGACATATCCAGCGGCAAAATGATGATCCGGCCCTGGCCCGCCTTCACCATCATGGGCCGCCAGTCCGTCACGTCCGTGTAGGAGCGGACAAACTGCCGAACCTCCGGATGCGACACGTCCGTCATTCCGTTTCCGCCGGCGGTGACCAGGGGATTCGATTGGCCCACCGGCTCGACCCGGGCGGCAGGGAACATTCGCAGCAGAAGATCGTCATGCACGCTTTGGAGGAATTCATCCGGCCTCCCGCAGGGCTCGATCACCAGCACGCCGCCGCCCTCCACGTATTTCTTCACCGACTGAATCTGTGCCTCGTCGAGATTCAGCTTGTTGGTTCCGATGAGATGGGCGATGGGAGCTTTGCAAACGCCCAGGTTTTCCATGGCGGTGGGCTGGGGATCGATATCGAGGCTGGTCTGTTGCCGGAACCATCTGCGCGCCCGTGGCCACGCCGCCGGTTCCGGGTCCCAGTTCCCGTTATAGCCGATGCGCGCCAGCGCGATGGATGCCGTCGGCTCGTCCGCGGGCATCGCCACGAAATCCGATTCCAACCGGTTCTTCAGCTCGCTTTTTCCCGCCGCATACAGAGAAAGATTAACCCCCAACTCGAACGTCGCTCGCGCCGAACGGTCCTGGCGAAGCTGCCAATATTTCGTCACGTCCGTCGGCCAGTGCATCATCAGGATGCGCGACCCGTTGGTGATGGCGCGGATTTTGGGCAGGGCCGGGAGGCGGTACGACACCGAGAACAGCACGTGATCCGCCGGCAAGTCGATCCACGAATATTGCGGAAAAAGCTCCTTCCCCAGTTTCTCCACGAATTGCGAGAACCGCGCTTCTCCTGCATCCGCCTGGGTCAGCAGCATTCCGCCGTTTTCCACGTACCGCTTGATTTTCCCCTTGTCGTCGTCGCTGAGAGCTGGCGGCGCATCGCCGGCCAGGTAAAGGATCGGGCTGTCTGTCCAGTCGAGCCAGTCGTGGTCGAGCGGCACGACCTGCCAGTTCAACGGCCGCTCCAGTTCCGCGCTGGCGAAGCGCGCCAGGTTGGCCACGTCGCGCGGGCGATTGGCCCAATTGCCGTCGTATCGCAGCTTGTTCATCAGGATCGGATGCCGCCCGCGAGCCAGGAACAGCAGTGAAAACGACGTATCGACGACGGTGTCGAACGGCTCGCCGGATTTTCCCCACGAGCCGTCGGCGGTCTGCGCCGCCATGATGTCCGCCGCCCCCAGCCGATACCAGTCGTTCGATCCGTAATATTTGAAACCCGACGCCAGCCCCGTCCGCTCCAGGCCGTAGAGCGCGTAATACGTATAAAAATCCGCCGACGTCGGCAGGGCGATGACGCTGTTGTCCCCCGATTCCAGCCATTTCAGGGCTTTTGCCAGCGCCCCGCTGAACGGCGGGCGGCCCACCTTGTCGCCAAACTCCTGCCCATCCAGATAGTCCTGCGCCACGAACAGCGACGCGATCCCCGCCAAAGTCATTGACCGGCTCGGATCGGTCTGGTCCGCGCGATAGCACCATTCGCCGTCGGCGAGCTGATATTTGGTCCAATGCGCCCGCACGTCGCGCCAGAATTCCGAGGGAATCTGGATTCCCACTTCCGCTCCCGACCACACCCCCAGCAGGCCATACTGAGAATTGGAATTGTCCCAGAACGAAAACTGCGTCCCGCGCGGAAATTCGTTGTTGTAAGTGAATTCGCCGGCCTCCTGCGACTTCAAAAGCCAGTCCACGTCTTCCCGGATCATCGCATGGTCCTGCGGCCGGTCGTTCAGCGCCAGCGCCGTCGCCCGCAGCGCCCGGGCATAGGTCACGTAATCGCTGGACATGGGAAATTTCTTCATCGCGTCGATCGCGTTGATCATGAACGGGTTGTGGATGTCCAACCGCTTGTCGTGCGTCGCCAACTCCGCCTGCATCAGCGCGTAGACCGCCAGCGTGTCCAAACCCTCGTAGTGTTCGTAAGTTCCTGAAAGCTCCGGGCCGCTGAATCGGCCCAGAAGATAATCCACGCCCCGAGAGATTGCCCCGCCGATCTCCGCATCCGCCGGTCCGCTCGCCGGCGGGATGTCCGACCGAATCGGCGGATGCCGGTTCACCACGCGCTTCGGAGCGACCGGCAGCGCGGGGACCGGCGTCTGCGGCTCCGTCGTCGTCGTCGGAAGCAGCCACAAACTCTGATTCGGCTCGGTCGTTGCCGGGGCTTGGGTTTGGGGCGCGGGCGCCGTTGCCGGCGCGGTGGCCGGAGCTTCGGCCACGTTCGCGCCGGGGCTTGGCCGGTGCGAGGCCGTCAACTGCTCGAACAACGCATCCCGCCGCAGCCACGATCGGGCCAATTCCTGTTGCAAAAACGGATCGGTGATCGTCTGCCCGGCGACCAGATGCTCCAGTTCCTGGTATTTGTTATACGCCAGCCGGTTGTCGCCGGCGACGGCCAATTGCTCCGCGGTGTCCTTGAGCGTCAGGATTTCCTCGCGATGCACCTGTTCCCAGGTGGTGGCCGCCGGCTGGCCACGAAGCAGCCATAGCACGCCGATGATCATCCCCACCACCAGCGTCGCCCCGACGCCCCAGATGATGGTGCGCCGGCGAATCTCCTCCTGCTCGATGGTCAGGCCCGGCGAGCGGCGCATCAGCGAATCGATGCGCGACCCCGTTGGCGGGGGGATCCAGACTAACTCCTGGCTGGCGGACTGCGGCGGAAGCATCAGCTCGGAAAGCGGCGTCGGCGACCAAACCGGCGGCGTCGCGGGCGGCCCAGCGGGCTGCTGCCCCGGCGATTCCTGATGCGCGGTCCACTGCACCAGGTCCGATTCGTCCATCTCCACGTGCACTTCCCCCGCCGCCGCCGCTGCAGCCTGGTGCGTCAGGTACGTCTGTTCCACCGCCTCGGGGGCCTGCTCGACACCCTCCGGCGCAGGCGAAGCCGGCGGCGGTTGAATTTGCTCGAATGGGGTAACGGGCGGCGGTATGGCGCCGGGCGGTTCAGCAGCCAGAGTAACCGCCGTGTCGTCCGCTGTGGCCGCGAGAGGATCCGGCGGGGTTGCCGGGGCTTCCGGTGGAATTGCCGGGACATCCGGCGGCGGCGTCAGCCGATTCACCGCCCCGCACGCCGGGCAGATCGTCAGCTTCCCCGCCAGGTTGCTGGAAAACCACAGGACCTTCCCGCATTGTGGACATTGATAGGTGAAAACCATGCGATGTCACGTCCCCACCGTGTTTTGGGGAGCGGCCATTGTAAGCGCCCGCATCTTCCCCTGAAAATATCCCGGACATTTCCGTGGCGCAGGTCTTGCGCTTCGGCCGCCCGCTTTGCCAAATCCCGCCGAATTGCTATCGTTTGGCCAGGAGCCTCTTATGATCAAAATTGCCATGATCGGCGCAGGCAGCGTCGTCTTTTCCAAAAACCTCACCGGCGATATCCTGACCTATCCCGAGTTCCGCGATGCCACACTCAGCTACATGGATATCGACTCCGACCGCCTGGACGTCGGCACGAACCTTTGCCGGAAGGTGGCCCAGGCCCTGGGCGCTTCCCCGAAGATCGAGGGGACCCTCGACCGCCGCCAGGCACTCCGCGACGCGGATTTCGTCATCAACATGGTCCAGATCGGCGGATTTGATTCCACCCTCGTGGATTTTGAAATCCCCCGCAAGTACGGCTTGCGCTTCACCATCGCCGACACCACCGGCCCCGGCGGACTCTTCCGGGCGCTGCGCACCTTTCCCATGCTCACCGGCCTTTGCCGCGACATGACCGAGCTTTGCCCCCACGCCCTGCTCCTGAATTATTCCAATCCCATGTCCATGAATATGCAGACCATCTCTCGCACCAGCGCCGTCTGCGCCATCGGGCTCTGCCACAGCGTTCAGGGAACGTTTCTGCAACTGATGGACTACCTCGGCGAAAAGCCCGACCAGGTCTCTTTCATCTGCGCCGGCATCAATCACATGGCGTTCTATCTCAAGCTGGAAAAAAATGGAGTGGATTTATATCCCCGGCTTTTCCAGGCGATGGAAAACCCCGAAACCTTCAAAGGCAACGCCGTCCGGTTCGAGTTGATGAAACGGCTGGGATATTTCGTCACCGAAAGCTCCGAGCACAACGCCGAGTACAACGCCCATTTCATCCCCCATGGCTCGGACCTCGTCCAGCGCTTCGGCGTGCCGCTCGACGAATATCCCCGCCGATGCGACGCCATCATCGACGAGTTCGAGCGCATGAAAATCATCGGCAAAAGCGCCGAGAAAATGGAAGTCCATCGCACCCAGGAATTCGGAAGCACGATCATCCACTCGGTCGCCACCGGCAATCCGAGCGTGGTTTACGGCAACATGCCCAATCGCGGAGCGATCTCCAATTTGCCCGACTCCGCCATCACCGAGGTCCCCACCCTCGTGGACCGCAACGGCCCCCAGTTCACCACCGTCGGCGAGCTGCCCCCGCAACTGGCCGGCTACCTCCAGCCGCACCTTACCCAGCACGAGCTTTTCATCCGCGCCGCCCTGGAAGGCCGCCGCGACCACGTTTATCAGGCCGTCATGTTCGATCCGTTGACCGCCGCGGTATTGCCGTTGGACAAGATCGTCCAGATGTGCGACGAATTGATCGCCGCCCACGGCGATTTGCTGCCCAAACTCCCCGCAAAAACGCTGGTGCCGACCAGTGGAAAGAAATATCCATCGGCCGACATGAAGGCCTATCGCCAGAGCTGGGAGAACGTGAAAGCCGCCGCCAAGACGCATTTTGTTTAGCCGCCTTATTCCCCCTCCCCTGGTACTCCGGGGGAGGGTTGGGGTGGGGGCTCATTCGTTTCCAGTTGCCGGAGAATCTCCTCGGCCACGGTGTCCGTATGCTTTAGCACGTCGTCATCCCAAAATCGCAGGACGCGTACGGTCAGGTTATTTAGTCGCATTGTTCTGGTTTGGTCGTATTCCGCCTGAGCGGAATCGGAATGTTGGCCGCCATCGAGTTCAACGGCCAATCGACGAGAAGCGCAGTAGAAATCTACAATGTAGCCGCCAATGCGATGCTGACGGCGAAATCTGTATCCCGCCAAACTCTTGGTGCGAAGCACCCGCCAAAGTGCGGCTTCGGCATCCGTGGGCTGCCCTCGCATAGTCCGAGCAAATTTCAATAGTCGCCTGTCGCTATCGCGCGGGACTTGCATGATATTGATGTTGCGCGAACGACTTACGACGGTCAAACCCCCACCCCAACCCTCCCCCGGAGTACCAGGGGAGGGGGAAGGGGGGGCGGCGCTCACTCCATTCCTTTGACCTCCCGCGCGGGCGCAATAAGATCGCCATCGCCGAACCACGGACGCACCGGACAGGAAAAGGATCACACGGATGTACCGACCCAAACATTGGCAAATCGATTCGCCGAACGCCGGGGCGGCGGAGTTGGCCGGGCGGCTCAAGGTTTCGCCGCTGATTGGGCAGATGCTGCTCAATCGAGGAATTTCCGGTCTTGAACAAGCGCAGGCGTTTTTGCGGCCGAGTTTGAAGACCTTGGCCGAGCCGGATTTGCTGCCCGGTTTGACCGCGGCCGCCCAGCGACTGGCCAGGGCCGTTCGGGATGGCCAAAAGATTGTCATCTACGGCGATTATGACGTGGATGGCATCACGGCCACGAGCATTCTCTGGCATGCGATCACCCTGCTGGGCGGGAAAGTGGAAACGTATATTCCACATCGCATCGACGAGGGGTATGGGCTGAATTCCGAGGCGTTGGGGCAGATCATCGACAACGGGGCCAAGCTGATCGTGACCGTGGATTGCGGGATCACCGCGCTGGAGCCGGCCGGCGTGGCCCGCCAGCGCGGCGTCGATTTGATCATCACCGATCACCATCATTGGCACGGCGATCCACCCGTTTTTCCGGATTGTTACGCCATCGTGCATCCGCGCCTGCCGGGAACGGCGGCGGCGTATCCCAATCCTAATCTCTGCGGGGCGGGCGTGGCGTTCAAGTTGGCATGGGGAATCGGGCAGGCGGCGATGGGCGCTTCCCGCGTCAGCGATTCCTTCCGCGGGTTTCTCATCGAAGCGACCGCCCTGGCGGCGCTGGGGACCATCGCCGACGTCGTGCCCCTCGTTGGCGAGAATCGCGCCCTGGCCCATTTCGGCCTGAGCGGACTTCGCCAGAGCAAGTTGACCGGCATCCGCGCGCTGATCGAATCGGCCGCCCTCACCGGCAAGAATCTCGATACCTACGACGTGGGGTTTTTGCTCGCCCCGCGATTGAATGCCTGCGGCCGGCTCGGCCATGCCGCGCTGGCCGTGGAAATGCTCACCACCGCCGGTGAAACGCGAGCGCGGGAGATCGCGGTTTATCTTGAAACGCAGAACCGCGCCCGCCAGGCCATCGAAAAACAAATCTTCGACCAGGCCCTGGCGCAGATCGAATCCAACGGTTGGGCCGACGATGGACGTCGCGCCCTGGTGCTGGCCGCCGAAGGCTGGCATGCGGGGGTCATCGGCATCGTCGCTTCGCGCATCGTCGATCGCTTTTGCAGGCCGACCGTCATGGTCGCCCTGGGCAACGGCCAGGGTCAGGGCAGCGCCCGTTCGATCCCCGGATTCCATCTGGCCCGGGCCTTGGAATCGTGCGCGGCTCATCTGGTTGCCTATGGCGGACACGAGATGGCGGCGGGGTTGAAAATCGAAGCGGCCCATCTCGATGATTTCCGCCGGGCGTTTTGCCGCGTCGCGGATTCCACCCTGACCGATGAGATGCTCGTTCCGCAGCTTCGCGTGGAATGCGTCGCCGATCTATCGCAGGTGACCGAGGGGCTGATCACCGATCTTCAGCGCCTTGGCCCCTTCGGGCACGGAAACCGCCGACCGCTGCTCTGCATCGAGAATGCGACCGTCGCCGGCCCGGCGCGGCGGGTCGGCAAGACCGGCGATCATCTGCAACTTTTGGTCAAGCAAAACCGCCGGACCATCCGCTGCATCGCCTTCGGCGCCGGCGACCTGATCGATCGGCTGCCGCCCGATACCGCCGTACGTCTGGCGGTCGAGCCGTCGATCAACGAATTCAACGGCCGCCGCAACGTCGAACTGGCCGTGAAGGATTTCCAACTCAACCCCCAAGCCGCGGGATAGCCATCCCGCGGGCTTCGAACGCCAGGTTGATTCATGGGCGTGGCACTTTCTGCGCAGAATTTCCCCCTCCCCATGTACTCAGGGGGAGGGTTGGCGTGGGGGTCGAAGGTCGATCGGCCCACAAAACCCCCACCCTGGCCCTCCCCCTGAGTACATGGGGAGGGGAAGAAGATGGTTCGCAGAAAATCTCACGCGCCCGGTTGATTCACTTTCCCCTCCCTTCGACTTGCCAAACCACCCGTTGTCGGCACAATGCCGTCGTTGCGGTGTACGAGGGATTCATCTGTTTCCATCAGGAGGCTTCTCTTGAAAAAGATTTGCTGGCCGACTTGTCTTCTGGCGGCGCTGACGGTGGTTTTGGGGCGGGCGGCGGTTCGGGCCGATAGCGTGATCAGCCCGTTCGTCGACTCGCAGACCAACGCCGTGATTTACCTCGACTTTTCCTCCATCGACATGGATACCATCGACGCCTGGCAGCAGAAGGCGATCGCGGCCATTCCCGATCCGGCGGACCGCGCCAAACAACAGCAGGATGCGCAGACAGGGATCGCACGGGCGAAAAAATGGATTTCCGATTTCAAAACCGCCGGGGGGAAGGACCTGTACGTCGTGGTTTCACTGGCCGGGATAATGCAGGGAGCGCCCGGGGGATTGGTGATCCCGCTCAACGGGGCCGATCCCGCGGTGCTGGCGAAAGTTTTTCCGCAGACCAATGCCCCACCGCCCGATCCGAACGATCCGAGCGCCGCGCAGATGACGCGGATGCAGCCGAAGACCGCGGTGGTCGGTAGCGCGATGGTTTATTCCACCGGGGCCGGCGTGGAGAAGCTCCAGACCCCGTCGACCGAGCCGAGACCCGATTTGACCGATGCGTTGACCGCCGGGGGCGCTTCGCCCTTGCGGATCGCGCTGACGCCCGCCACGCTGAAGAACAATCCGTTTTTCGCCATGATGATGAACGCCGGGCGGCGCGGGGGCGGGGCCAACCAGCCGGGCGGGCCCCAGATCCCGTTCAGCGAGCCGCAATGGGACTCCGTCACCTGGATGAGCGCGTCCCTCAATCTCCCGCCCAAGGAATCGGCCTCCTGCACGATCCAATGCAAGGACGCCGATTCCGCCAGTGCCCTGGCCGGCCTGATCAATCAGAAAATGCAGGATGGCAAGGCCGACCCCAACAAGCGCGGCAACATCACCCCCGAAGACTACGATAAGCTGATATCGGCCGTGAAGCCGACCGTGACCGGCGACCAGGTGGTCATCGCGGTCGATCAGGACACCATCGACAACGTCATCGGCCCGATCGTGATGCGCACGATGCAGCGAGGCAGGCCGGGCCCAGCCACCCCAGGCCCAGCCACCCCGCCCCCGGCTGATAATAATGGGATGTAATCGGGGCCACCGCATTGGGCATTTCCCCTTTTCCCGGCCGGCGTCGATGGCCTAGAATCGCGGGATCGGCAACCAGGCCGGCATTAAATCGCATAGAGGAGTCGCCCATGTCGCTTCAATCACTCATCGCAACCGGAACCAAGCTCTGGCTCGATTCCATCGAGCCGCAACTCGTGCGCAGGAACCGCGCCCTGGGCGCAACCGGCGCCACCTCCAATCCGATCATCATTTCCGACATTCTAAAATCCGGCTCGCAGGACGAGGCGATGACCGCCCTGATGGACCGCGGCGGCGCCGATGAGGCCATCGCCTGGGCCATGACCGACAAACTCGTCTCCGCGGCGCAATCGGTCTTTCTCCCGGTTTGGGAGCAGACCCACGGCAATAACGGGTACGTCAGCTTCGAGCTCGATCCGCTGCTGGAGGATTTGCAGTTGGCCCCTAAGTCCATCCCCGAACGTACCCGCCGCTATGTCGAGCTCGGCAAGAAATGGGCCGCGGGACACAAAAACAGGATGATCAAGGTCCCCGCCACCCCCGCGGGACTGGGGGCGATCGAGGAGTTGGCCGCCGCCGGGATCACCCTCAACGTCACCCTGATCTTTTCCGAACGTCAATACAAGATCGCCCGCGACAACGTCTGGCGCGGCGCGCAACGCCGCAAAAATGGCACGAGCGCTTTCAAGAGCGTTTACAGCATCTTCGTCAGCCGCGTCGACGTCTACACCGAAAAATACGTCCCAACCCTTTCCCCCGCCGCACAGGGATTGGTCGGAATCGTCAATGCCAAGCGGCTCTGGCAACTCAACCAGCAGTTTTGGAAAGACAAGAACCTGCCGTTGCAGCAGGAGATCATTTTCGCCAGCACGGGCACAAAGAAGCCCTCCGATCCGCCGGATAAATACGTCGAGGCCCTGGCCGGCAGCGACATTCAGACCAATCCACCCGCCACCAACGACGCGGTCGAAAAGCTCAACAAAACCTATACCCGAACGGTGGACAAGATGCCGCCCAAAGCCGTGCTCGACGACATCGACGCCAAGGTCGATCAGCAAAAGATGGAAGACAAGCTGATGGAAGAGGGCGCCGCCAAGTTCGCCGATCCCCACAAGGCGCTGCTGAAGTTGATCGACCAGAAGCGGACGCAACTCGCGGCGGCGAAATGAGCGGGCAAGCAATCGTGCGTCGTCGATTGGCCGTGGTCGCCGCTAGTCTCGACGACGATTTTCGTTCCGCCGCAAAAATCGCCCGCGCCGCCGGTTTCGCCGCCCTTCAACTCGATTCGCATCTCGGCGATCTGGACATCCTGTCCCTTTCCCAAAGCGGAAAGCGCGAACTGCGGGCAATCCTGCGATCCGGCGAGTTGGATTTGGTTGGATTGCGCCTGGACCTCGGCGCCAAAGGCCTGGCCGCCGATGTCGATGCCGCGCTGGACCGCATCGAAAAACTCCTCGCCGCCGCCGCCGGATTGCAATCCCCGCTCCTCTGCCTCGATCTCGGCCCGGTTCCGGCCGATCAACTGATGGATGCCGCCCTATCCGAACTCGCCCGCCGCGCCGACCGCCACGGCGTCACGATCGCTTTCCGCAGCGAATTAGCCCCCTTCGCCGCCCTCGACCGCGCGTTGAAATTCGCCGCCTGTCCCTGGTTCGGCCTCGATCTCGACCCCGTCTCGATTCTCAAGGACGACTGGAGCACGGACGAAATCTTTTCCCATCTCGGCCAACAAATCCGCCACGTCCGAGCCCGCGACGCCCTCGCCGGCCCCGACCGCCGCACCAAGCCCGCCGTAATTGGAACCGGCTCCGTGGACTGGCCTCGCTTGCTATCCGATCTGGACGCCACCGGCTATCACGGCTGGCTCACTCTCGACCCCGTCGATCTCCCCAACCGCCGCGCCGCCGCCATGTCCGGCGCCGCCGCGCTTTGGCGAACGTAGCCCGCTTCCAATTGTATCGCAGCATTCAGCCCTCCCCGAAAGCCGGGGGATGGCCATCCCCCGGTCTTCGAACGCCGCAAACCGTCCGAACGTTCTTTGGATCCCACGCGACCCACGGAAATGCGCCGCGCCGACATCAACCTTGAACGGCCCTATTGTTCGGGTCAAATCCTGCGCCGAAGCTTGAATTTCGTCATTTTGGTCGTATCGCCTCGAAGGTAAGTAACGAATATTTCTTTGCCGTCCTGCGATTGCAATAGATCGCGCAGGTCTTCAATATCGTACTCCCCGGCCGGCTTCTGGTTCACTGCGAGAAGGATGTCACCTTCACGAATTCCGGCCTCGTAGGCAGGGCTGTCCTTGTCTACAACCTGCGCCACGGTTTGGGATTTCGGACGGAGAATGTGCATGCCGCTCATTCCTTCCTCGTCGCGCCGAGAATATTGCTTACCGGGCTTCAAGTACAATCGCAGATTATGAAAATCGATCGTTACCATGTGGCGCGAGAGGAATTTCAGGCCCAGGGAGCAGCCAAATTCACCTTTCGTTTCGTCAATCAAGACATCGCGGTATCGCATCTTGGCAACTTCAAATGTGGATATCCGCATTGTTCGTAGCATTACGGTTCGTCCGAGCACGGAATTCGGGCTTGAATCAACGGCACCGTTGAACGACCGTTGCACGCTATCGAAGAGGGCAGACGTAACCTCAACACCGCGGTCGGATCCAGTGTCTATGTTAAATAGGAGATGCTGGTCGAAGGCGTCCAAATGAATGGCCGGGGTAAGAGCGTGGGACTCGATGGGTATTTGCGTGCCCCACTCGGGATGTGGCAAAGAGTCCGGTCGGAAAAGCCGCAGACTGTTTTCATCGAAATCCACCTGCACAACGAAATCGCGTAATGAGACTGCCCCGAGAATGCCGATAACCGGACGATCCGAAACGGCCCTGATGTTAGATAAGTCCTGCCGACCCACAAGCGTATCACTTATTCGTATGGGGCTGATATCCACATCGGGAGGATTATACAGTTCTAAGGTTGTGCTACCCCCCGCCGGAGTCTTCACATCCATCGAATTCCCAGTATCCTGCAAATCGGGAAACGCCGTGGAGTCCATAACACAGCACCCAAAGCCAGTGTCCAATACAAAGCACTGCTGTTTACCCTTCCAAACAACCGGAATTGTAATCATGTGGTTTGAACCTTCGATCCTAAATTCTGCGAGGGCAGATCGTGTGGCCGGCGGATTTGGCGACGCCTGCGCCGTCGAAAAGAAAAAGAGGAAGAACAAAACAAACGTCCGCACCCATCGAGATGCTCCGGCCCCGGGAATAAGCATATAGCTGTCTTAACGCCGCGCGCCTGATGTGGAAAGCGCTCCGCGTCGCTTTCCCCTTGACGCCTCGAATGATTAGTGTTATATATCTATAGTCACTTGCCGCCAGGCCCACTTGTTCATCCGCATCGAAACATCTTCGGGAATGCCGATCACGCGGCAGATCACGGACCAGATTCGCTCCCACGCCGCCAGCGGGACGCTGTTGCCGGGGGATCGCCTGCCCAGCGTGCGCCAGCTTGCCAAGGAATTGGCCGTCAACCAGAACACCATTCTGCACGTCTACGAACGCCTGACGGCCGAGGGATTGCTGGAACGCCGGCAGGGGGATGGGACGTATGTCTCCCAAAAGCTGCCGCCGGGCCGGGCCAAGGCGCAGCGAGAACTGCTGATCCAGGAGATCGATCGGCTTGGACATCGTGCATTCGATCTGGGGATCACTTCGGACCAGGTCCATGATCTGATCGATGAATCTTTCGCCCGCGTCCAAAAGGAGCGGGCACCCGCCGGGAAAGGTCGTGCCTCATGAGCGAAGCGCCGGTCATTCAGTTGCAGGGCGTGCGAAAATCCTTCGGCCGGAACGAAGTGCTGAAGGGACTCGATCTGAGCGTCCCGCAGGGCCAGACGTTTGCCTTCCTCGGCCGGAACGGCGCGGGCAAGACGACCACCATTCGCATGCTACTTGGCCTGCTGAAATCGGACGCCGGAGAGGTGCGCGTGCTGGGATTGGATCCTCAAAGGAATCCGATGGAAGTCCGCCGGCGCGTGGGGTACGTCGCCGAGGACCAGACCATGTTCGGATGGATGCGCGTGGGGCAGCTTCTGTCGTTCATCGCGCCTTTCTATCCAACCTGGGACCACGAGTGGGCCAGGCAATTGAGCGATCGGTTTGAATTGCCGCTCAAGACGCGCATCAGGCATCTTTCCAAGGGCCAGAGCGCTCGGGTGGCGCTGCTGCTGGCGCTGGCGCACCGGCCGGAACTGGTGATTCTGGACGATCCGACGCTCGGCTTGGACCCGATCATGCGCAAGGAATTTCTGCGCGATCTGGTCACCCATCTGCAAGGCGAGCGCGTCAGCGTCTTTTTCAGTTCCCACCTGCTCTACGAGATCGAACCGGTGGCCGATTCGGTGGTGATTCTGGACCATGGCGTGGTGGTGCGCCAGGCGGCGACGGAGGATTTGCGCGCCGCCGTCAGGCGGCTGGTGACGCCGCTGGAGGCGGAAAACGTGTTGCGCAATCTGCCAGGCGTGCTCGACTTCAGCCGGCTTGGCCGGCAGGCAACGGTCGTGGTGGAAGACATCGCCGCCGCCCGGCCGATTCTGGCGGCGGCAAATGTGACCGCTCAGGAGATTGAGCTGAATCTCGACGAAATATTCGAGGCTTACGTCATCGGCCGAAAGGAGGGCGCGGATGCGGAACCTGCTTTGGAAAGAGTGGCATGAGCAAAGCTGGAAGCTCGGCTTCGGCTGCATCGTGCTGGGCGCCCTGGCGCTGATCGGATTGCATTCGCGCATCGTCGCCGACCAGACGTTGATAATTTGGGTCAACTTTCTGGGCATGACCATGCTGCCCGTTCTATCCAGCACCGGCCTTGTGCCCGCCGAGCGCGGGGAGGGCAGCCTGGAATCGCTGCTGGCGCTGCCGGTGAAGCCGTGGCGAATTCTGGCGGCCAAGACGGCGATGGGAATCGCCCTGTGCATCGGACCGATGCTCGTCGCCGCGGTAGTGAGTCTGCTCGTTGCCGGAGGCCGGGAAATGCCCGATAGCGCCGTCGTGGCGATTTACGCCAAATCAACCGTCGCGACGCTTTCGCTGTTTATATGGATGTTGGCTCTGACGATTCAGCTCCCGAGCGAGGCGCGGGCGGCGCTGGTGGGCGTTGGCTTGCTGGTCTTTTGGATGCTGGCGTCGGCGGGACTGGCCGATCCGTCGGTTCCAAGGTGGGCGCTGGCCATATCTCCGTTTGCGTTGTTCTATGGGGTCGCCGACCAAATCGCCGAACCCCTGCCGGCGGTTATCGTGTTGGCGGTTCAGGCGGGGATTGCCTTGGGGCTCTGGATATGGGCCTCGAAACGGCTCAGCAATTTGGAGGGCCAATCGTGAAACAACTCACCGCCCTTGTCTGGAAAGAATGGCGCGAGGTTCGCGTTTTCCTATGGATCGCCTTCGGCGTATTCATCGGCCTTCCAATCATCGCGGGCTTGGAAGCAATGGTGCAGTATTCCCACCGATTCGAGATTTCGACCTCGCCATGGGTTCTGGGATTCGGAGGCGTGCTGGCGGTCTTCGTCGCCGTCGGCGCCACCTGCCGCGATTTCAGCGGTCATCTCGAAGACTTCTGGCGATCCCAACCCGTCGGAATCACGCGTTGGCTCCTGGCCAAATATTTCGTCGGCCTGGCCGTCGTGCTCGTGGCTTGCGCCCTTCCCCTGGCCATCGAAGTTTCAATCGACCGCGACAAAAGCGCGCTCCCCCTCATCGTTTGGTTCCCATTCCTCTGGGCCGCGCTGTACGGCATCGCGTTCCTCGCCGGTTGCCTGGTCCGACGCACCTCCCACGCCGCCATGCTGGCCCTGGCCGCGATGTTGTTGGTCTATTGCCTGCCGGTCGTGATTCCACCATTGCAATGGCTGAATGTCAGCACCGTCACGGATTTTTCCACCGGCATGCTTGGTCCATGGCCCCGGGTGCTGGGACTGTCTCAATTGGCTTTTGCCGCGGGAATGCTCGGCCTTGCCATTGCAGTATTGGTATTGTCCCTGCTGGCCGTCCATTTCGACTGGCGCGTCGGCTCGGGCCGGAAAATGATGTACGCTTCACTCTCCGCCGCCATCCTCATCCTCTTCGCCTCCGCCGCCTTCCAATTGGGCACCAACATGCCCATCCTGCGACAAATCGACATGCCCATGGGCGAGCAGGTCTGCCGGATCCACTGCGACGGTAACGATGGCTACGTGATAACCCGGACGGGCCGCTTGATTGCGCCAACGCCCGATTCGACTGTCAGGAAATACGAATGTAACTTTCGCACAGTCAAACTTACAGATTCCGGCATCGAACTTGGAAATCCCATCCGCGTAGCCTCGCAGTTTACATATGATCTCTGGTTTCATGTCCACGCGCCTGGACACCCCGAGACGATCTATTACATCAGTAATACGGGCGAGGAAGAAAGGGAGACCCTATGGCTGAATGTGGCTCAACTCGATAAAGGGATCGACAAACCGGCCATACGGCTTTGGGAATACGAGCAATATTCCCCCAACGACTCCTGGCCGCTTCTCTATGCATCGGGAGACCGCCTATACGTCATTGCCTCGCGCCTCATAACGCTGGATATCACCCAGCCGCTTACGCCTCGCGTGATTTCCAATGTGCCGTTTGGTTATTCATTTGGTTGGGCCCGACGTGGTAATGATTCCTTAACCGAGATTCTCCCCCCCGTGCCAACCCTGTCGCCGAGACAGAGGCTGCAAGCGGTCGCCCATCCGTTCAGCTTCGAGGGGGATACCCTTTGTGAATGGCTACGAGTTAACAATGACAGCACCTTGCTCGCCTATCGGCTCGCGCAACTGACAGACACCAGAGCCGTCTTCAAAATGATCGGGCAATATACGCCGACTTTGCTTGAAGAGATCTTTGGCGCACCAAATCCGCTCGACGTGGAGTTGCAGAACGGCTTGTTGTACGTCAGCCAATATCCCGGTAACACGGAAAATCCGCACATCGACGTCTTCGACACACGTGGTCCTCATCCTCTGCGTCTGATCGGCCATTTCGCCGCTCCCGGCGTTCGGACCGTCTGCCCGCTGCCCGACGGCCGCGCCCTGGTCGGCGGCGACAAGCTCTGGCTCGTCGGCCCGCCGCCGCATCGCGGGCAAGACTGAATTCAGAAATCGCCTCGTCCGTAGCAAGATTTGGCCAAATTTGGCGCCTTCAACTTGTCCAATCGCGATAAGCCCAACGGCCACAATTCATAAGTGCATTTACAAGAAGCTTTTATGTTGATTTGTATGAGCTATCAGTCGCCAATTGCGCTTTGAAAAGTGTAAAATGTGTCAAATCGGCGCGTAACACCCGAGTGGCAGAAATCACGAGCTTGCCCTCTTCCAATCGGCAATAGGAAATCGGCAATCGGCAATCTCCCCCTTCCCATCGTTTATACTTCCCGGCCGGAATGCCTGACATTCTTCTGACCACTCTCAACGCCAAATACGCCCACGCGGCGTTCGGGTTGCGGTATCTCTTGGCCAACCTCGGGCCGTTGCGGGAGCGGGCAGCCATCCTGGAGTTTGAGATCAATCAGAAGCCGACCGATTTGGTCGAGGCGATCCTGGCCGAGAATCCGCGGATCGTGGGCATGGGGATTTACATCTGGAACGTCACCCCGGCGACTCAGGTCGTCGCGGAACTGAAGCGCCTGCGGCCGGATGTTGTCATCATCCTCGGCGGGCCCGAGGTGAGTCACGAGGTGGATCAGCAGGAGATTTGCCGATTGGCGGATTACTTCATCACGGGTGAAGCTGATCTGGCGTTCGCCCGGCTGTGCGAGGAGATTTTGTCCGGCCGGCGGCCGGTGGCGCGGGTGATTCCCGCGGAGTTGCCGGATTTTTCGCGCCTGAAGCTGCCTTATGATCTTTACGACGACCGCGATCTGGCGCATCGCGTTGTGTACGTCGAGGCGTCGCGCGGCTGTCCGTTCTCGTGCGAATTCTGTTTGTCGTCGCTGGACGTTCCGGTGCGAAACGTGCCGCTGGAGGATTTTCTGCCGGCGATGGGCCGATTGCTGGATCGCGGATTGCGGCGATTCAAGTTCGTCGATCGGACGTTCAATCTGAACCTTCAAATCGGCCGGGCGATCCTGGAATTTTTCTGGAAGCGGTATGAGCCGGGGCTATTTTTGCATTTCGAGATGATTCCGGATCGGCTGCCGGAGGGGCTGCGGGAAGCGATCCGGCTTTTTCCACCGGGCGCGTTGCAATTCGAGGTGGGGATCCAGAGTTTCAATCCCGACGTTTGCCGGCGGATCAGCCGCCGGCAGGACGCCCGGCGGGCCGAGGAGAACCTGACGTTCCTGAGAGAACAGACCGGCGTTCACGTTCATGCCGACTTGATCGTCGGCTTGCCGGGCGAGGATTTGAAAAGTTTCGCGGCGGGATTTGGCCGGCTGGTTGGATTGGGTCCGCAGGAGATTCAAGTCGGTTTGCTGAAGCGGCTGCGGGGCACGCCGATCGCCCGGCACGACCGGGAATGGAAAATGGTCTACAGCCCCTTGCCCCCCTATGAGATATTGCAAACCGGGTCAATCGACTTCGCGATGATGCAGCGGCTGCGCCGCTTCGCCCGGTATTGGGACCTGGTGTCCAACAGCGGCAATTTCCTGGAATCATCGCCGCTGATTTGGCGCGACGCCTCGCCGTTTGCGGGATTTTTGCGCTTCAGTGATTGGATTTTTTCCCGGGCCGGGAAGAGTCATGGCATCTCCCTGCACCATCTTGCAGAGTTGCTTTTTGAATTTCTCACGGGCGAATTGGGGCAAGACGGCAGAGGGGCGGCGGAGGCGGTCTGGCGGGACTATCAACGCGGCGGACGCAGCGATCGGCCGCGATTTTTGTTGAAACATTTGCCTTCCGATACCGTGAACGTACAGCGGAGGGCAGCCCCTCCCGCGGTCAAAAGGCAGTTTCGACGGCTGGCATGATGCGAAACCGGGCATGAGGTGGGAAAAGGGTCGCCGCAATGCCGGTCGGGATGCTTGCCAAAAGCCCTTTTTTCTTGCAAGATTCTCTGCACCTTTTGGATGACTCCGCCTCAGATGGATGGTGAGAAGCGCCAAAGAGGGCGGGAACGGCATCAAAATAGGGAACAGTTGGAAAGGAGCGCGTCTTGCGTTTGTCTTCAAACTCGGGCAGCAAAATCATGGGCCGGGCGGTTACGTTGGTGGCGTGGGTGGCGCTTACTGGGTTGTTGACCGGCTGCGACGGGCCCTTCTTGAACGATTTTCTCAATCCCGGCGAACCCAAAATAGTCTCTCCCGATAACGACAAAACAAAGCCATTGATCGTTCCGGTGCTGGACACGCTGGCCAGCGGCATCGAAGAGCCGTCCACGGCTTTCGCGTCGGCGACGGATATCGAGCCGGCCGATCTGGTTCCCGACATTACGGATTACAAGCTTGGTCCCAACGACCTGGTGAGCGTGTCGATTTTTGATTTGCTGGGCGAAGGAACTGGCGAGCAGGTCAAGACGGTGCGGGTGACGGAGACCGGGATGATCAGCCTCCCGTTCGTTTCGCCGGTCAAGGCGTCTGGATTGACCGAGCGGGAGTTGGAGCAGGCGGTTTCCAAGGCCTACGAAGACGCAAACCTGATTCGCAAAGCGCGGGTTTCGGTGACCGTGGCCGAGGCGCGGGCGAGGACGTTCAGCATTCAGGGCAACGTTGGCGCGGCGGGGGAATATCAGATCACCAAGCCCGATTTCAGGATGCTGGATGCGATGGTGACTTCGCATTCTCCGGCGGTTGCCATAGGCGTGCCCTATGCGTACATCATTCGGAAGGCGGCGGAGCCGGGCGCGCAGCCGGGCGTCATTTCGCCGCCGGCGCCGCAGCCGAACGTGCCGACGACGGCGCCCGCGGACATATTTGCTCCGCCGCCGCCGACTCCCGAGGCGCCGACGACGGCGCCTGGGAATCTGCTTGTTCCGCCGCCGACGAATCCCGCCGGCCCCCAGGGCCGGGCCAACCCTCCCGCGCCGACGCAGCGGACAATCGCGATGGACAACGTTGTGCCTCCACGGCGGAATGCTATGCCTCCACAGTCGTCACAGGTCTTTAAGTTCGATGACGTGGAAGCCCCGACCGACATGCGGATCATCCGCGTGCCGATCGATCAATTGCGGCAATACGGGGAACTGAAATACAACGTCGTGATCCGTCCCGGCGACATGATCATTGTGCCGGAGCCGGTCACGGGCGTTTATTACGTGGGAGGCCACGTTGCCCGTCCCGGTGTATTCGGCCTGACGGGCGTGAACGTGACGCTCAAGCAGGCGTGGGTGGCGGCTGGCGGGGCGGACGAGTACGCGCTGCCGTATAGAACCGAGGTCATTCGCCGGATCGGCACCAATCGCGAAGTCTGCGTTCGGGTGCGTTTGAATGAGATTCTGGCGCTTGAGGAGCCGGATATTTATTTGAAGCCCAACGACGTTGTTTACGTCGGCACGCATATTATTGCTCCGTTTCTCTCGGCGTTGCGTAACTCGTTTCGTATAAGTTATGGAGCCAGTTGGTCCTACGATCGAAACTTTTACAATGGTCCGAATGCCTTCTAGGGACGGATGGCGGTTAGTCCGATATTGCGGAAGGTTTAATCAAAACCTTAATCGTGCAGCATAAAGTTCCGATGCCGCTATAGTTGGACTCGGGGATGGTGGACCGAACCTGCCGCCCAAGCCGGGCGTAAAAGTCCGGCGGGCGATGTTTTGAAGGCGCCGGCGTGGCGCCTTGGCAGCCTTGTCGCATGAGCCAGACGCAAATCAACGACGTGGATGACGGTGATGCCGTCCTGACGGGCGAGGTCCTCCGGGATGCGCTGGATTCCGCGGCCGACCCGATTGTTTGCGGACTCAAGCGTTCGGTCTGGATTCAAATCGCGGTGATCACCACGCTGTTCAGCGCATTGTTCTGGCCGAACCTGCGCCGGCTTTGGGACAAGACCAATCCCTTCTATGGGGAAGCGAATTGGGGACACGCAATCTGCATCCCGGTGATCGGGCTTTATTACCTGTACGTGAATCGTGAAAAGCTGCTGCATGGAGGCTCATCAGCACAACCCACTCGACGTCAAATCGAGCTGCGGGTATGGGCGCTGCTGGCCATGGCTGCGGTGTTGCCGCTTGTCTTGGTTTACGAGGAGGCCCGCAGAGTATTTCCAATTGTCGCCGCCGTCAGCGCGGCGCTCATCGCGGCGCCATTGGCGTGGCGCCTCTTGAGCAGCTCGGATTCACTTATGTTGCGAGCCGACGAACACTCCGCGGGATGGTTCGGCGGGTTCATCGTGCTTTTCGGCATCGCGGTGTTCCAGTATGCCATCTTCCCCGGCCAAAACGATTTTCTGAAGGACTTCGGAATGGTGATCACGCTGTTCGGCGTGGTCCTGGCGCTGAGCGGGTGGAGCGTCATGAAGGTGGCTTGGTTTCCCGTCTCCTTTCTGGTTTGCGGCCTACCATGGCCGGGACTGGTCTACAGCAGTGTCGCCGGACCCCTTCAGCAGCTCGCCGCCAACGTCGCGGTCTGGACGTTGCAACTGACCGGAGTCGAAGCGTCGGTCGGTGGGACGAAAATCTCCATGATAGGCGGCGACGGCAACTGGCGGACCCTCAACGTCGCCGAGGCTTGTGCGGGAATGCGCTCGCTGATGACGTTCATATCCGTTGCGGCGGCGGTGGCGTTTTTGTCAAGCAGGCCGCTCTGGCAGAAAATCATCGTGGTGCTGTTCGCGGTTCCGATCGCAATCTCCTGTAACGTGATGAGGGTCTCCGGCCAGGGACTTTTGGATCGCTACGTCAGCCATTCCCTGTCTGAAAATTTCGCCCACCAGTTTGTGGGGTTGATCATGCTGGTTCCGGCGTTTCTGATGATATTGCTCGTGGGTTGGATTCTGGACCAGATATTCGTGGAGCAAATTGACCGCCGTTTTGTGGCGATCGCGCCGAAGGTTATCACGCGTTCGACGGCGCCGGTGGCGTCGGCCCTGTCGCCACGGGCGGCGCCAAGGAGCTTGGCGGCGATCCGCGGGACCAGCGCGCCGAGGCAACCGGATGCTCAGTCCGCAAATCCCGCGGCTGCACCGGTGAAGCCTTTGGCTGCACCGTCGAAGCCCGCGGTCGCGTCAGCGAAGCCGGGGCCTTCATCGTCCAAGCCTGCCCCCGGGCCCAGGAGACAGGCCGGGGACATGCGATCCATCGTGCCGCCGCCGCCCTCGATTCGCCTGGCGTCGCGCGCTCCCTCCCCGCGCAAACGCCGCGACAACAATGGAGACTCGGATTCTCAATCGGAGGCCGGATGAGTTGGAACGGTCCCAAATCTTCACGGGGTCAGTCGCGCGGCGTGGTGCATCCGGCGTTCGTGATCGTTTCGGGAATCCTGCTGGTGTCGGCGATCGCGTTCAACGGGTTTGTGTGGAACCTCAAGCTGCATTTCAAGAAGGACTCGGTTGCCCAGCCGCGGGAGTTCCGCGAGTTGCCGCCGGTCATGGGCCGTTGGCTGCAAGTGTCGCAAGACGACAAGCTGGACAAGGAGACCGAGGACGTTCTAGGCACGGAAAGTTACATTTACCGTGATTACATTGAGGTGGACCGCGCCGGCGCCGATCTGGTGGCAATAATGGCCACCAGGGCGGGCTCGGCTTCCGCGGCGACGCAGCCGTCGTTGCCGGATGCGGCCGCTCAGCAAGCCGCCCAGGCTGCCACGACGAAATTCAATTCGGCCTCCTTCGATCAGCAGGTGCGGATGATCAACGACGCGCTGCAAGGCAAGACCCCCGGCGAGCGCAAGTCGATCGTGTCGGCGCTGGAGGTGAAGAACCATTGGGGCGACGTGATTCACCTTGGGTTGACGTATTACACCGGCCTCGTGGATACCGTGGCGCACATTCCGGACCGCTGCTACATCGCCGACGGATACGAGCCATCGTCGTACACGGTGCCCGTCTGGCAGCTTGGCACGGATGCTTCGGGCAAGCCTTTTTCTCAGTCGGTTCGATTTATCAGCTTCCAGGACTCGACGGGGAATAACCGGGTGTCCAAATGCGTGGCCTACGTCTTCCACACCAATGGCCATTATGAAAGCGACCCCCTGGGGGTCCGGCAAACTTTGGAGGATTTGACCGAACGGTACGGTTATTACGCCAAAATCGAGCTGATGACCCTTGTGCCGAACATTGAAGATACCGATATTTCTAATGCCAGCGCGGCGATGACAGACTTTCTCACGGCGGCGCGGCCGCAGATCGAAACTTGCTTCCCTGACTGGACTAAGGTGAAGCATTCCCATCCGTAGGAGGATTTTTGGGGCGATCCGCCGCAGCGGCGCTGTCGAAAGATGCAACTTTCGACCACGCTGAGGCATATTGGAGATATCCATCTCCTTAATCGTGTTCAGGCGGAGATTGAAGGTTACTCATGGCAAGACGGCTTAACACCCGATTTTTAACAATCCTGCTCCTCGTATTGGTCGGGGCGGTGGCGGCGGGACTCCTGGCGCAGAGATTTCTGATCCGCGAGCACCCCGACCGCTATATCGCGCTCGGCCAGCAGGCAATGAAGGATCGCAGTTGGCAGGATGCGGTGAACGACTTCGCCAGGGCGGCTAGGCTGAACCAGCACGATCCGCAGACTCAGATGATGCTGGGTGGAGCGCTGGCAAAGTTGGCCGAGGACGATCCGCAAGCCAGCCAGTTTGAAGTTGCGGCATATACCCAGGCGCTGGAAATCGATCCCAACTATCTGCCGGCGCTCATGGCGCTGAGCGATTGGTATAGAACCCATGCGGAACAACAGCCCCGAGCCGATCTTTTCCGCAACGCGATCGACTACAGTCGACGCGCGCATCAGGCCGACCCGAAGGACGAGCAGATGGAAGCCTTGGCCGACAAGCTGGTCATTGAGGCTTGGGCCAACGGAGTCGATGCGGATCAGAAAGAGGTGGATAGCGCCACCAAAGAAATGAAGGACCTTTGGAAGAAGAACCCCGCAAACGGCGATCTGCCCTTCGCCATTGCCAGCGCCGAGATCGAGTTGGGAATGAATTTGGCGGCCCAAAACCCCTCGCCGGTTCAGTTGAAAGAGGTCACCGAACATTACAACAACGCAGTGGCGACGTTTGAGGCGGTGCTGACCGGCCCGCACGGGGGCTCGCAGGACCAAAACGCCTCGATGCATTATTACTTCGCACGGGTGCTGGAGCACTTGTCAGGAGTGGATCAGTCAAGTCCCGACGTGATGCAGAAAGACCAGGACCGGGCGAAGTCGGAGATTGACAAAGCGCTTGAGTTGGTTAAGCAGAGCGACCCCAACTACGTGGAGATCAACCAGACTGCGGCGGACATGGCCATGCGGCGGGGCGATCCGGCCGGCGCGATGAAGATATATGACAAGATGCCCGATACACCCGATGCTCGCCTGGCGCGCGCGGAACTGATGGGCCGCTCCCCCGACATGCAGGAACAGGCGCTGCAAATGCTCAAATCCACGCTGGGGTCTCTGACGGACGATCCCAATCACATCGCCATCGGCGGTTTGCGGTTCAGGGTCATGTTGGAGATGGCCAAGGTCCAGGTTTTCCACTTTCTGTCGATGCCGGCCTCGCCCGAACGGACGAAGCTGCACGATGAAATCCGCGCTTCGCTGGACAAGCTGGACCAAGCGGCCGGTTTCAGACTGGTTCTGCCGCTCAAGGAGGTGGAAGCCCGATTCCAGATCGGCTCGGGCACCAGCGAGGAGGTGCTCGCCGTTCAGAACCTCAGCAAGATGATGGCGGACAACCCTCCGGCGACGAAGAACTACTATTGGTACGTTTTCCAGACGCTGCTGGCGCAGGGATATGAGGACACCCATCAGTCCGCCAATGCCCTGACGATTTTGAAGGACGTGGTCCAGCAGTTTCCCCGGGACGTGCAGGCGCGGAAGCACCTGGTCCGTTTGCTGCTGATCGGCCAACCGGACCAGGTTCCCGCCCACCTTGACGAACTGGCGCGCCTCAGCCCAAAGGACCCGGAGTTGAACGTTTTTCGGATTCAGCTCCTGCTGAGTAACCCGGACAAGAACCAGGACCGGATCCGAGAACTCTACGCGGCGCTCGGGGAAAAGACTGCCAGACAGGCGAGCGCCAAAGCGAGAGTGGCGATCGTGGTCAAGGATTATGCCGAAGCCGCCCGGCTTCTGACGTTGAGCACGGACCGGAATCCCGCCAACGCCGACGATTGGGTCATGCTGTCGGAGGTCCTGTATCACCAGGACAAAAAGGACCAGGCTCTGGCCGCCGCTACCCGCGGGCTGGCGGCCAATCCGAAGAATCCCCGGCTCCGTTTGCTGATCCCGGCGATCCAAGGCGAAGACCCCAAAAAAATCGCGGGTCTGGAGAAGGAGATTGCCGAGGAGAACCCCGACAAGGTCCAGGGACAGTTGATGCTGGCGGCGTTGGCCGCGCGCAGTGGCAATGAGGCTGAAGAGGTAACTGATCTCAAGAACGCTCAAGCGCTGGCGCCCGATTCCCCACACGTTCAGGAACTGCTTTTCAATCATTATCTGAAGACGGGACAGTACCCGGAGGCGCGTGCGTGCATTCCCGTGCTGGCCAAGGCGAACACCGATCAGGCGGGGGGCGATATGTACCGCTTGGCGCTGGCCATGGCGCAGAAGGATAACGCGACCGCCGAAGCGATAGCCCGGAAACTGACCCAGGACAAACCCGAGTTTGCCCGTTCCTGGCTTGCGCTGGGGAACGTGTTGGCGGCGGAAGAGCAGTACGATCAGGCGGTTCCCCAATTCCTCGTTGCCTTGCAGAAGGAGACGAATCTGTGGGATGCCTACGTCGGGCTGGCTCGGTGTTACTACGCCCTGCGCAAGCCCGACGATGCGTTGCACACGATCGAAGACGGACTCAAGTTCCTCCCGAACGACCAGACCCTCATCCAAATGAGGGTGACGCATGAGATGAACTACGGCAAGCCCGACGTCGCCTTGAAGGACATTGAGGACGAACTGCAGGCCCGGCCCAATCAGCCGGAGCTTTACGCCGCCATGGCCGACGTGGTGCTTCGTTACGTGGACATGCTTAACAAGAACAACCAACCCGGCGATGCCGTCAAGCAAGCCCTGGAGGCCGTCAAGGCGCTGAAAGGCCCGTTGGTGAAATGGCCCAACGAACCGGAACTGTACGTCGCGTTGTCACGATGCCAGTTGGCCGCCAAGCAGCCGGACGATGCCTTGAAGACGCTGGAAAGCTGGGCGGCGCAGCCGGCATGGCAAAAACAGCCCGATCCGTACATGGCGCTATCCGATTTCTACGAACGGGCGGGAATGCAGGACAAGTCCGAAGATGAAATGCACGACGCGATGGCGCGATCGGGATATCGGCCCGACATGCAAATCCGCATGGCGAGCCTGCTGGCGATGCACCGCAAATATGACGACGCGATTAATTTGTTGCGGTCGGTGGACGCGAACACCGACAATCCCGACGTTCAGGAAAAGACGATTCAAGTCCTGCTTGTCCAAGGAAAATTTGACGATGCGCAGAAGGCGCTGAAGTCCGATCTGAGCCGGAACCCGGTGAACGCCGAGCAACTGCTGACCATCTGGTCCCTGGCGTTGTTGGAGCACGGCCAATTTCAGGATGCCGCGGACCGTGCGACACAGGCTCTGGCGATTAACCCGAGGCAACTGACGGCGTTATTCTGCCGGGGGCGCGCGCGGTTGCACGTGCAGCCGCCGGACGCCGCCGGGGCCCTGGAAGATCTCGAAGCGGTTCGGCAGTCCAGTCCCAACAACGTGGACGTCCGGCTGTGTTTGTCGGACGCGCACCTCATGCTCAACCAGCCGGATGAGGCCGCCAACGAGTTGCTGGCAGCGCTCCGGATCGAGCCGAAGAACAAGGATTTGCGGATGAAGCTCGTGGGCATGTTCAGCGGCGGCCCGCATCCGCGGCTCTCCGAGGCGTTGAAGCTGCTCCAGGATGTCGAAACCGTTCCCCCCTTCGACCACGACCCGGACATCTTCCAGAGCGAGGCGGTGATCTACGGCGAGCTGGGCAGCAGAGACGATGCTCTGGCCAAAAGCGAAATGGCGCTGCGGATTGCGCCGGACAATCCAACGGTCGTGCGGACCAACATGCAGCTATTGCAGAATGGCCAGTATTTCCAAGCCGTCGTCGACCACTACGCCGCGATGAGCGACAAGCTCAAGACAACCCCATGGGCCCTGTGGGACCTGGCTCTGGCGGAAAAACGCCTTGGCGGCGAACAGGCGCTGCCGGACTTCAAACGCGCCCTGGCCGCCGCGCTGGCGGGAGACCATCCCCTTGAACTGAATAGCATCGCACGAAGTATTAACCAGGAATTTGGATACGACGAGGCCGTCAAAGACGTTTCGGCCATCGCCAAGGAAAATGTAGGGGCCAAGATCGCACTGGTGCAACTCTATCAGGGCCATGGAGATGATTCGGCCGCGCTGGCGATCGTCGACGGAATCATGACTAATTTCGACAAGCTTGCCAAACGCGATCAGATCATCGTCTTGTCCGGCGCCGCGGTCATGTATCAGTTGGCCAAACCGACGCCCCTGGTGGACAAGGCGTATGCGGCCTATAAGCGCTGGCTACAGCTTGAACCGGACAATCTCGAGTCGCTGAACAATCTTGCCTGCCTGCTGGCCGACGACTATTCGCCCCCGCGTGCCCAGGAGGGTTTGCAATATATCAATGCGGCCATCAGCAAGATGTCGCGGCTCGGCCGGACGGAGCCGCGGCTTCAGGATACCCAGGCATGGCTGCTGATTTTGAACGGCTCGGCGGCCGAAGGCGTACATATCCTGAACACCGCAATGAATGACTTCCCGCCGTTTCCCGATGAGTATTTGCATCTCGGTGAGGGCTATCTCCGGACGGAGCCGCCCAACCCGGTTCAGGCCGAAATGCAGGCAAAGCTCGGCCTGCAAATGGTTAACAAGCAACACGCCGGCGCCCAGGATGCCGTTCTCCGCGCTAGGCTGCAGGATTTGGTCAACCGAGCAGAGGCACAGAAGCTTGCCAAGCCGCAAGCGTCGGTCCCATAAACAATTAGGTCGTTGGGCCGCATGGAAAGAGCACTTGAATGGGTCGATGTAACATGAGAGCATTTGGAATAATCGAGAATTTGCAGGGGTGTGTTTTTTCGCGCGTTGTACTGAGCGAGCGTGGCGCAAAAGCTCGGATTAGGACGGGTGAGCGCGGTTCCCCAGGAGATGTGTCGTTATGACTACGTTACCGCAGACGGCGACAGTGCGATTGCCGCGACCAGGTTTTTCCTCTTTGCCGGTTACCACCAGCATTGCCTCCGCCGGCGCCGTCGGCCATGCACAGGCCCAGGCAGGGTTCACCATGTCCGGCTCCGACGCCTGGCGCGTCATTCGCTCCAATTTTTGGCTGATCATCCTATTTTTGGTTGTCAGCGCCGGCACCGGATATGGCATCAATTACTGGTTGAACAAGTACCATCCGCGCTACACCGCCGAAGGAAAGGTGGTTATTCCCGGCATGTTCGAGCCTAACGAAGAAGGCACCCTCCGCGCCTCCAACGACTTCAACGTCCAAGCGCTTCCCCTGCAAATCCGTCTGCATACGACCATGATGAACGATCCGGCGCTGATCACCAAGGTGCTTCAGAATCCCAACGACGAAATCCGCACGACTCCGTGGTTTAAGCGTCAACCGACTATTCAGGAGGCCAAGGCCAATCTCGCCGACGGTGCATTGCAGGTCACCTCCTCGCCCGATTCGCCCTTGATCGTTGTCAGCATGACCGACAGCGATCCCAAATCCTGCCAGGTCGTCGTCCAATCATTTGTCGATCAGTACATCAAGGACCAGCAGGAAAAGAGCCGCGATCGCCAGTACAGCTTCAACCAGGACCTCGCACAGCAACGAATCGCCGCCGAGGGCCAGGTGAAGCTGGACGACGGCGACATTTCCGACCTTCTGGTCGAACTCAGTTCCGACGGTGTTTCCGGCACCTTCACCAAAATCAGCGAGAAGGACATGACGCTCCAGGCGTGGCTGCAAAATCTCCAGGTCGCCAGGCTCGACGAGCAGACCGCCAAGGAGCAATACGGCGAGCTGGAGAGGCAGATCGCCAATGATCCGACCAACGTCCCGCAGGTCGAGGAACTGGTAAACAAGGACCCCGAGATTGGCAGCCTCAGGCAAATGCAAACCAACTACGAGTTGAATCTGGGTCAGGCCCTCGGCAGCAATATGGGCCCCGCAAGTTCAATGCTTCAAAACATCCAGCGGCAGAGGGACATGATCGACCGCAGGGAAAAGACGGAAGAAGACAAGGTGCGCGTGCGCTACAGGAGCCAGATCGAACAAGAGCTCAACCAAAAGGTGCGAGACGCCCAAGCCCGCGCCGACATGATGGACGCCAATATCAAGGCACTCAACGGCCAGATGGCCCAGCTCACCGAGCGCGCGCAACAGTTGGTTCAGAAGCAGGCCGAGCGAGCCATAGACGAGGAGAAGCTCAAGGGGATCGAAAATCGGTTGGAGCAGATCACCAGCTACAACGCGAGGCACGACCTCGGCGGCGTGGAATGGGAAGCGCAACCGGAGCTTCCGGAGATTCCCAGTTTCCCCAAACTTGCGGCGACGATGACCGTGTCGATCGCGATGGGCCTGCTCCTGGCGCTGGGGATCGCCTTCCTGCGCGAGCTGCTTGATACCACCATCCGCTCGCCGCGCGACATCACCCGCGTCGGGTCTTTGAACCTTCTGGGAATGGTTCCGCACGAGGACGACGATCCGCAATCCGCCGGCGCTCGCCTGCCCGTCGTCATCTTTGAGGCGCCGCACTCCATGATGGCCGAGCAGCTTCGACAGGTGCGAACGCGCCTCCAGCACAGCTCGTCCCTGGATACCACGCGCAGCATCCTGATCACCAGCCCCTCGCCCGGCGACGGCAAATCCACCATCGCCTGCAACCTCGCCGCCGGTCTGGCGCTCAACGGCCGGCGCATCCTCCTGGTCGATGCCAACTTCCGCCGTCCCGAACTGCATCGAGTCTTCAACATTGCCAACGAGCAGGGGTTTTCCGACGTCCTGAACAGTCTCGATTTATTCGAGCACGCCGTGCAGGAAACCCAGGTCCCCAACCTGTTCGTCCTTCCCAGCGGCCACAAACCCACCAACGCCACCGAACTGGTCGAGAGCCAGTTGCTCGTCGATTTCATCGAACGCGCCCTGGAGGAATTCGACCACGTGATCTTCGACAGCGGCCCGCTGCTGTTCGTTTCCGAAACGGTGGCCCTGGCGCCTCGCGTCGATGGCGTCGTCAGCGTCGTTCGCGCCCGCACCAACACCCGCGGCGTTCTCTCGCGCATGCGCGACACGCTCAAGCAGGTCAAGGCCGAACACCTCGGCGTCGTCCTCAACGCCGTCCGCGCCCAGGGCGGCGGATACTACGGCCGAAACATCCGAACCTACTACGAGTACCAGAACAACGGCGGACAAGCCGCGTAAACCCGCGGATTACATCGGCGACACCTTGGAAGGCAGAACCCCCGCTTCGCGGAGGTTTTGCTCACCGTGTCCACCAATACATCCGGCAAAAGCTCCGGCGGAAATTCCCGGCAAATACCGCCTCGTACCCACGTCCACCACCGGCGAACCTACCGGCCAATGCGGATCGCGTCCGCACCTGGGGTGAACGGGATTTTCCGGGGTACGATAGGACGTGCTTCCTATTTAGACTTTGGACCTCATGGCGATCGACCGGGAATCCATCATCCTCTTGCCGACGCCGCGGCGAATGCGGCAGACCGCGGGGCAATCCCACGCGCGGGCGCTGGAGCGGATTGATCCGACAGTAACGCGCTCACAAGGCTATCTGCTTTCCATCACGCCGGAATCCTGCCGAATCGTCGGCCACGATGCGGCTGCGGTTTTTTATGGGCGGCAAACACTGGCGCAACTTCGCAGGCAATTTCCCGCATCTTTACCGTGTCTTGAGATCGAGGATTGGCCGGATTTCCCGACGCGCGGCGTGATGCTCGACATCAGCCGCGACAAGGTTCCCACGATGCCGACGCTGTTTTCGCTTGTCGATATGCTGGCCGGGTGGAAGATCAATCAGCTTCAGCTTTACACCGAACACACCTTCGCCTATTGCGGCCATGAGCAGGTCTGGCAAGACGCCAGCCCCATGACTGGCGATGAGGTCCGTCAACTCGATCAGTATTGCAAATCGCGATTTATCGAGCTGGTGCCGAATCAAAACAGTTTCGGACACATGGAGCGCTGGCTGAAGCACCCGCGATATTTGCCGTTGGCCGAGGCGCCCCAGGGTTCGGATACGCCGTGGGGATACCGTTGGGAAGGGCCGTTCAGCCTTTGCCCGATTGATCCGGGAAGCGTGGAATTTCTGGCCGATTTGTATTCCCAGCTCCTGCCGAATTTCTCCAGCGGCCTGTTCAACGTCGGCTGCGATGAGACGTTCGACCTCGGCCAGGGCAGGAGCAAAGACGAATGCCGCCGGCGCGGCGTGCATCGCGTGTACCTGGATTTTCTGCTCCGCGTGAGCGAGTTGGTCGCCCGCCACGGCCGGCGGATGATGTTCTGGGGCGACGTCATTCTCAAAGACCCGCAACTGATCGGAGAATTGCCCAAGAACGTGATTGCCCTGAATTGGGGTTACGAGGCCGATCATCCGTTCGATGCCGAGGCGCGCCGGTTCGGCGAAAGCGGCGTGGAGTTTTACGTTTGTCCGGGCACCAGCAGTTGGTGCAGCATCGCCGGGCGGACGGACAACATGCTCGCCAATCAGCGCGCCGCGGCCGAGGCGGGCTTGAAGCACGGGGCCGTTGGATATCTCAACACCGACTGGGGCGATCACGGGCATTTGCAATATTTGCCGATAAGTTTTGCCGGCCTGGCCACGGGGGCGGCGCTAAGCTGGTGCCTGCAATCCAATCGCGACTTGCCGCTGGAGCGGGCGCTCGATCTTCACGCTTTTGGCGATGAAGCGTCAGTCATGGGCCGGGCGGCGTGCGAGCTGGGCAACGTCTATAAGGCGGTGGGAAAACGCGTCCCCAACCGCTCGGCGCTGTTCCGCATTCTCGTGCCTTCATCCGCGCACGGCGATTCGATGGAAGGAATCACGCGCGAAGGGTTGCAGCGCGCGGAAGCGGCGATCGAGTCCGCGATGCGGAATGTCCATTTGGCGAAAATGTCGCGCGAGGACGCGGAGTTGATAAAGGGCGAATTTGCCAACGCGGCGGCGATGCTGCGATTCGCCTGTCGCGAAGGACGATGGAAACTCGATCCATCCCGCGAGAAACAAGAAGTCTTGAGTTACGAACTCGAACGGATTGCGGCCGAACATCGCCGGTGCTGGTTGGAACGGAATCGCCCTGGGGGATTGGAAGACGGCGTCCGCAGACTTGGTGTCGCTTCGTTTGCCCCAACGTGATAGAATTCAAGCATGGCTTCAACGTCGCAAACATCGCTTCGACTTCCAGCGCTCAACAAGCGGAACATGGCTCAACTTGTCGCCAAGGCAAAACGCATGGGTGTGCCTCCGGAACATTACGCCAAGCGACTTGTTGAGGATGGCCTGGCCTTCCAGCGCGAGGCGGAGGAATCGACCTTTGCTGAGATCATGGGGCCCGTGCGGCAAGCGGCGGGTAAGGTCGATGACGCCGAAATCGTGAAGCTCGTCGACAAGACGAGGTCCATCCACCACGGCAGCAACGGTCGCGGCAAAATGAGGTGATCTTGCCCGCCCCCTTGCTACGTCTCGTTCTCGATACGAATGTCTTGCTGGCCGGATTGGTTTCAAGAACGTCCGCATCCCAGAGGATTGTTGACGCTTTAACGATACGCAGAGCCATTCCGCTCATCAGTCCACCGGTCCTGGCAGAGTACCGGGCCGTCTTGCTCCACCCTGAAATACTCGCTCGATTCCCCGGCCTCACGCCAAGACGAGTTGAATTGGCACTGCACCGACTACGCTACATCGCGGACGAATATCGAACCGTGCGGGTTAAATTCGAATTCGAACGCGACCCGCGTGACGCGATGTTTGTTGAACTTGCAATCACCGGATCGGCAACGCACATTGTCACCCTCGATTCCGACCTTCTCTCACTACCCACCGCACGAACCGATGCCGGGAAGCGATTCCGGCAGCGGCTTCCGCAAATTCTCGTTCTGGAACCGGGGCCGCTGGTCGAACAATACGGAGCCGCACTCGGTACTCCGCTCGCTTAGGAATACGCCGGACTCCGGTATTCCATTCGGCAATTGGCAATCGGCATTCGGCATTCGTAAGATGCCCCCATGTCCGAGCACGTGACAATCATTGGCGACGGGGCGATGGCGACGGTCTGTTCGCTGCTCCTGAGCCAGGGCGGGCACGACGTGACGCTTTGGGGCGTGTTCGAGGATTCGATCAACCGGCTGACTCAGAACCGCGAGAATCAGCGGTTTCTGCCCGGCGTGAGGTTGCCCCGAGACGTCCGCCTCACCGCCAACGACGCCGAATGCTTCGACGGATGCACGCTGATCCTCTCGGCCGTCCCCACGCAATACATGCGTAGCGTGTGGAAGCGGTTGGCGGCTCATGTGCCGGCGGGTGTGCCGATCGTCTCGGTTGCCAAGGGGATCGAAAACCAAACTTTGTTTCGTCCGACGCAAATCGTGATGGACGTTGTCGGCCGCGGCCGGGGTCTGGCGGCGATGTCCGGACCCAACATCGCCGCGGAGCTGGCGCGATATCTTCCCGCGACCGCCGTCGCCGCCTCCGATGACGCCGAGCTGGCCCGCCGCGTCCAGAGCGTTTTTTCAACCCAGTGGTTCCGCGTCTACACGAACTGCGACGTGATCGGCACGGAACTGGCCGGCGCCACCAAAAACGTCATTGCCATCGCCGCGGGAATCCTCGACGGCCTGGCCGCCGGCAACAACGCCAAGGCCGCATTGGTCACCCGCGGCTTGGTGGAGATCACCCGTCTGGGCGTGGCCATGGGAGCGCAGGAATCCACCTTCCAGGGCTTGGCCGGGCTGGGCGATCTCATCACCACTTGCGTCAGTCCCGAAGGCCGCAACCGCACGGTCGGCGAACAGATCGGCAAAGGCCGCAAACTTCAGGACATTCTCTCTTCCATGGATAGCGTGGCCGAAGGCGTCCCGACGACGCGCAGCGTGCGCGAATTGTCGATCCAACACAAGGTTGAAATGCCGATCACCGAGGCCGTGCATTCGGTGCTGTTCGAGGGGATGGACGTGATCCGGGCGTTGACGACGCTGATGACAAGGGAATCGAAAGCGGAGTGAGGCGCTGCGCGAGAGGAGGTATTTCGGCGGAGAGCTTCTCTTGCAGCAATCGGCTTCCCGACCCGGCCGGGATCAGACCCTCGCGGTTTTATCTTCGCTCGCGGCCATGGCCGCCTTTGGCGTCTTGATGGTCCTAGAAAAATAATCTTTCAAAAAATCTGCGGATTTCTCGAAAACACGTCCAAAACTTTCACGTGCTGGCTATAGATATAGAGGGTGATCGTCTTCCCTCTTCTCGAGTGTACCACCGTTCTACTGATATAATTCTATCGCCATGCTCATTGCTCTGCCAACAATCCTTGCGGCCCTCGCCGGCCGGGATCCCCGGGAGAAAATTTCTCGAAATGGCGGCGAAATGGGACATTTTGGGCACATCAACCCTCGTTTCCGCTTCGCCGGGGCCGTTGTTCCTGCCAACCGACGAATGCTTGAGGCCCTTCAATGTCCCCAATAGTCCCCCAAAAGTCGCACGCTTGCGGAAATGTTCGCCGGCTTGAATCGAGCTAGTGGATATGCCGATGCTGGATCGGACAGATCCGAAATCAACCACGGAGGAGACGCACACGAATCGCAGGGGGCCCAGAGAAGAAAATGTCTGAATTTGGGCTTTGCCTTAAAAATGCGTTCTGCCCCAAAAGCCATAACGGCAGGTGCGGATTCCCCCGAAAAACAGTCGAGCAGCAAAGACCATTCCGCCGATCTGTTGACAGTGGGAAGGGTTAGCGCCCAAACTGCCGCCATGGCAGATCGTGGAGGAATGGACGCCGGGATCGCCGCGCCAGTGCGTGACCCACAAATCCGCCGTGCTCTAATTGCGTATCTAAAAGAGAAAGAGCCGGACGCCGTGATTTTTGAGGAATTACCGCTCTTGCGTGGGGCGGGACGGGCAGACGTGGTTTCCGTCAACGGATCGCTCGATGGCTTTGAAATCAAGAGTGAGCGAGATTCGCTTGCTCGGCTCGTAACCCAAACCAGAAACTACGGGAGCGCTTTTGAATACACCACGGTCGTCGTCGCGCCCAAACACCTGAAATCCGTTCGGGCCAAAATCCCACGGGGATGGGGGATTATGACTGCTGAATCGAATGCGGGGCGAGTTTCGATAGTACCGAAACGTCCGGCATGGCGGAATCACGATATAGACCGCCAAGCGCTCATTCGATTAATGTGGAGGCGTGAGTGCGTTTGGGCATTGCGCAATCACGGCGTCAAGGCTGGTCGTAACGCATTGGTCATTGATCTTTGGGCCAAGCTGATGAAATTGCCGACCAAAACTATTTGCCGTGAGGTCCGAAACGCGCTTAAAGCCCGGCGTGGTTCTGAATCTGCCGGGCAACGAAAACCATGTGGTGACTTGCTCCCCAGCTAATCCATTGTCCCGTGTTTCCTGGCCCGCTATTCGGTTGTGCCGTGGCATGAATAGCTCCATCTCCTGCGCTGAAATTCTGGCCCGAATACTCGGTTCTTTGAATCAGGCTTTGGCATACGACGTGCATATTCACGGAGCCACCGCCAGCTACCTTGGGGCCGACGCGAATCAACCAATTATTCGTTGTCGTATATCGAAGAGTCACACTCGCGCGGCCCCCGGATGGTGATCGTCCGTAGTCGCGTATCGTGTAGTCACTGAACGTCGGACGACGTGGAAGGGTTAGCTGGGTAACAGCTTGCTCCCAGCTTGTCCAATCGTTGCGCGGGATCGGGTGCCAAATGTGTTGTTGAAATGAAGTAAGTGATCGAGGGCAAGCACTCGATGCGGTCGTGAGCGTAAGCCAACTGCTAATGGATGGGATACGCGGCACGTCTACCAATAGATTCATCGGGTGATTTCTGTAATCAAGCATGAAGTGAACGTGTTGTCTTTGAAGACCTATGGCGGAAAGGACGCTGTTGATGCCAGCCGGATTGCTGAGATCGGATACTTGGGCGCGCAGCAAATAGCCCCGTCCATCTTGTTGGGCGATGTCCCGAATTCTTGCCAGTGCTTGTTGGCCATAACTGGTACGAGCGACGGGAATAGCTTGAAGCGATTCGATTCGCGCGCTTTGAAATACAGCCGCAAGTATTCCGGAATGCCCATGCTCATCGTGGAGCCAGCAAGTGTCGAGGAAAAGCGGTCTATCTGTTCCCCAATCGTGAGCGAGTGCTTGGCACATTGCCAACGCCTGTTGAGCGGCGGTGAGTGTTTTGTGTTCATGTATTTCCATGAGCGGGGTAAGTCGTAATTTTGTCGGCGCATCAAGATTGAAGATCGCCCATCGCTCACCCTCTTTTGTTTTCAAAATCGGAACGTAGTGCTTCTGGCCGAATTTCAGCATAGTCTGTCCTCAAGAAATGCCCGATGCGGAGGGAAATCATCGCGCGCCATCGTTTGTAGGTCAAGAGAGCCAAACCATTTGTGTCAATTGCCGTATCGACCCCATTTCCGATATCGCGCCCGGCGTAATATGGGCGGCTGTTGCGACGTGTCGCAGATGCGGATTTTTCCCAGATAATTCGTAGCATGGCGTCGAGCCTTGTCGTTTCCGAGGCCTTCAACCAAGGATTTACGATGCCAAGCGAAATCGGCGCGGACCTTTTCTGGGTATTACCGCTACAAAATCCGGAGGGTATGATTCCAGCAATTCGTGCATTTGTAGCATGTAACACTGATAGCGAAGCGACGTTCGGGAGCACCCGGTATCTGCTAAACGGTGCCAGTTGGTCGGCGCAGGGCGGAATATTGACCGGCACCATTTTTAAGCGACGGCATTTTAATCTTCCATCAAAACTAAGTGGCGCTCGAGTTTCTCGTCTGGATTTGGGCGATGACGATGATCTTGGTGAGCCGATGTGCTTTGCCTATTGTCCAGAGATTTCCGCTGCTGCTGTGCATTTTTCGTTTAATGGTCCTCGCCATGGACGGCTTGCAAATTTCCTTAACCACATAGGTTTTGAGCCTCCGATCGAAATGTCACCAATTTTAAGAAGGGATGCATTGGAAAGGCTACAGCGCGCACGCATCATCCGTAAGGCCGCCTTCACGCTTCGCGCACCGCAGCACCTGGCCGAATTGCGCGCCATTGGCAATAGTGTAGGGGGCGCTATTTCATCCATGGTCGATATGGGCGGCGTGACCGTTGAGATAACGGTTGGGATGAGTTACGAATCCGGCACACTTAACCTTGATCGTGTCAAGAGAGCTTTCCAGAGGCTATCGAACTTCGGAGACACCGTCACGAAGCTGGAAGTCTTGGCCTCACCAGATATGGATGAATCTCCGGTCCCGATTGATCTAATTAACGATAGAATCACCGAAAGAATCAGCGTGAATTATGACGGTCGTGAATTGGATAAAGGTCATTGCTGCGCCGGACTTCGTGGGTTCTTGAACGACAATAGGCCGGAAATCGTGCGTCAGTTCGGCCAACGGCAGAGGAACCAGGGACAGAGGCAATGATGGAATCGCTCCCGCCGCCAACACCATCGAGCCGTTTTCTGTCTTGCTTGCCGACTCTACGGAGGAAAGTGGAAGGATGGTATCCGCTCGCTTTTGGCGCGATAACCTGCTTCGGGCTGGCGCATTTCGCGGTATCCGACGAAGTTTTTCGATCAATCATGGATAGGGTAATGCCGACAGCGATTTCGGTAGCGGCTATTTTGGCTGGCTTTCAGGGTGCGGGACAGGCCGTTTTACTTGGGATATTAGAGTCCGGAACGATTTCGTACTTAAAACGGACAGGCCATTATAAGCGATTGGTATTGTTCCTCTGGCGTGCAATCCTCTTGCTTTTTGTTTCGGTTATATTGGCATTGGTCGTATTGGTGCGATACGCAAGCGGAAAAACGCCATGGCTAAATACCACTTGGACTCTCGCAATCCTTGCCGGATGTTTTGTATGGGCCGTGATGGCAAGCTACCGGATCAACTGGCTGATGTTTCGCGTTCTGCTTCTGGAAAACGGATCGGAAGGACGACCACCAGTATGCGTCGTCAAGTCTGAAGACACGACGAAACCGCCATCGGGTTAGCCACAAGCCGGTTTTTCGTTTTTCGCGCGGCGGCTGTGGTTAATTTGGCCCGTCAGATCGCAAAGTCGCCCTGCATCCGCCCGGCGGCCGTGAGGCGGTCCGGTTTCTTTTGCAGCTCTCCATTGGTGGACTCGGGTTCGCCATACGTCGCGCCGAACTCGTCCTCGAGGTTGTAGCCGGCTTCGCCGTGCTGGCTGAGATCGAGGCCGGCGTATTCGTCTTGCGCGGGCACTCGGAGTCCCATCACCGCCCGGACGATCAGGAGGATCACAACAGAGCCGACGACGGCGATGCCGCCGGTGATCGCCACGGCGATGATTTGGTGAACCAGGGCGGTGGACGATCCCTCGACCAATCCGAGTTTGTTGACGTTTCCAAAGCCCGACGGCATGTTGACCATGGCGACGGCGAAGACGCCGGTGAGAATGGTTCCCAAGGCTCCGCCGACGCCGTGGACGCCAAACACGTCGAGGCTGTCGTCGTATCCCAGGATCTGTTTGAGGGTGGTTGCGGCGAAAAAGCAGACGATTCCGGCCAAGGCGCCGATGACGATGGCCCACATCGGCAGGGTAAACCCGGAGGCGGGAGTGATGGTTGCCAACCCCGCGACGGCGCCGGATATGATGCCGAGAACCGTCGGTTTGCCGGTCCAGATCCACTCGATGGACATCCAGGCCAGGGCGCCGGCGGCGGCGGCGAAATGCGTGTTGAGCAGAGCGTATCCCGCCAACGTGCCGGCGGAGAGGGCGCTTCCCGCGTTGAATCCGAACCATCCAACCCACAGCATGGCGGCGCCGATAACGGCAAGCACCATGCTATGCGGCGGCATCGGGTGCGTGCGATATCCATGCCGCCGGCCCAGCACCAGCGCGGCCACCAGCGCCGAAGTCCCGGCGCTGACGTGCACCACCATCCCACCGGCGAAATCCATCGCGGGGATCAATCCGCCGAATGAAGCACTCAGCAAGCCGCCTTTGCCCCAGACCATGTGAGCAAGCGGGCAGTACACAAGCAAAAGCCACGCCGTCGAAAAGACCAACATGGAGGAGAATTTGATTCGCTCGGCATAAGCCCCGCACATGAGCGCCGGAGTAATGACGGCGAACATCATCTGGAAAGCCATCCACACGGTGTGGGGGATGGTGGGCGCATATTCCGCCGGAGCGGCGCCGACCTCGCGCAGCATGGCAAATCGCAACCCGCCGAAAAACGGCGTTCCCACGTCAAACGCCAGCGAATAGCCGATAAGCGCCCAAACGATGCTCACAATCGCCATGAGGGCGAAACAGTGCATCATGGCGGAGAGGACGTTCTTCTTTCGCAGAAGTCCGCCGTAAAACAGCAGCAGTCCCGGCCCGGTCATCATGAGCACGAGAGCCGTGCTGACGAGCACCCAGGCCGTGTCCCCGGCATTTATGCTCTTGGGATCGCCCAGCCGCACCGGTTCGGCCGCCCAGGCGCCCGTTGGCGTCCATACAAACAATACAAGAACCGCCAGCGCGCAGTATCGCCCTGCCAACGTCCGATTCATATTTTTCCTCCGCTACCAGGCCGGTGACGCCATCTCCTCCGATGACTCGACCGGGCCTGAATTACCCCACCGGAACGCAAGGATTCCGGTGGTCCTCGAATCCAACCATGAAAAACCGGACCTACAAAGCCTGTTCATTGGTTTCGCCGGTGCGGATGCGAATCACCTGCGCCACGGGATAGATGAAGATTTTCCCATCACCCACCTCTCCGGTGCGCGCCGTC
>Ga0181530_10000765_pt1 | contig 41539 bp, 36 predicted proteins | sample PEATcosm2014_Bin_42_FD_119769 | JGI IMG/M metagenome (GOLD analysis project Ga0181530, IMG submission 119769) | Peatland microbial communities from MTU Mesocosm Facility, Houghton, MI, USA - PEATcosm2014_Bin10_60_metaG | ecosystem: Environmental > Terrestrial > Soil > Wetlands > Peat | place...
ACATGGCAGGTGGCGGGCTTTCCAAGGTTTGAATTTTCCAGCCAGATCCTGCCGCCGCGCCTCGCGCAACTCGGCGATGACTTCAGGATTCCGCGCCGTGAGCCAGTCCTGCAATTCGTCCAGCGTCTCGACGGACGACAGAACGGCCGAGGGAATTTCAACGGTTTCCGTTTTCATGGTTACAATGTATCACGGTTTCCGTTTGAGTGTAAGTGTTTTGTCCGGTCGCTGGGAATGGTGGTTTCGAGATAGAGCCGGGGTTTCATGCTTTATGAATTCTCTCAAAATTATCTACGCCGAACGGCTGAAAGCGTCAATCATGCAATTGTTTTGCGTGTTTGGCCGGGTCGAGAACGTTTTGAGCGGTCAGCTTTGGGAAAAAGTTGTATTTGCCTCCGGAAATGATAAAGTTGGCTCAGGCAATGGAGTTTGCCTCCCTGCATAAAAACCGTCCCGACGCATCGGGACTGATGACTCCTACCGAATCGGCTGTTTTAAAACGGTAGCGAGTCATGCAAACGACAAATTCAAACGAACCGCGCAAGCTTGCGCTTCCTTTTGCCGGCCGGAGAAAGGAAACGGCGCAGCTTCAGCGGCTGCACTCACAACGCAAGCACATTCTCATTCTTGGCGCGGAAGGAGTTGGCAAATCGGCGTTCGTCGCGCGTTTGCGTGAATCGCTCAACTTGTGCGTTTCCCCGGCGTCGGAGCGCCTGAGTGAGATTTGCGAGGCGCTGGAGCGCGAATTGGATTTGGAAGCCGGCGATCTCCATATTGTCCAGCGCAAGAATCGCCTGTTGAAGTTGCTCAAAGGAACGAAGCGTGCCGTGGTCTTTGACGGAGCAGGCTGGACGACTCCGAAACTCAGTTCGTTCATCGAAAATGTCAGCGAGCGCGTGCCGGTGTGGATTTGCGCGCACTCGGAGCATCCGTGGGACATCGGCCATGTCTGGCCGTTGCTGGTCCGCTTCGAGAAGGTCGAGATCAAGCCCTTTCATCCTGCCGAGACACGCGGTTTGATCGAAGCGGCCATCCGGCTTGGCGTCGTCCCTCCCGGCATGGCGGACACCGTTGAGCGATTACATCACCTTTGCGCCGGCAATCCCAAGATTCTTTGCGAATTGATCGAAGGTCTCGCCACCGGCCATTACGATCCGCACAAGAAATTCGATTTGCGATTGCTCGACCTTGACCGCCGCATCCAACACCTGCCCGCGTCGGAAACATTTCACCCTCTTGGGCAATGAGCGCGAAACCGAAACTGCCGCTGAACGAGCCGCAACGCCGCCACCTCACGGTTTGCTTTGCAATGCTCGAAAAACAGTTGCAGACGTTGCGCGAGCGATTGGAACGCCGCCCCCGCGACTCGCGGCTCGTTCATTACGACGATCCGCTGGCTGCGGACGAAGCGGAGGCGCTTTTGCCGGTCATTGCCGCGACCGAAGCCCGGTTGCGCCAAATCGCCGACGCGCTGGCACTCGGCATACTCACCGAACCGGTGCGGCGCGCGTCGGTCGCCGGTCTGGAACTGGCGGGCATCAATCTTGATGACTGCCGCGCCGGGGCTAGCTTGAGCGGCTACGGTGCGGTTGCGCCCGCAACCGCCGATTATCTGGAACGCGAAATTCCAAAACTCGACGTGGCGATTCAATCCTTGCTTCGACTGCTACAGGACGAAACCGGTAACCAACACATCTGAGCCTGGTTCAGGCTGACGACATACTTGACCGCATCTCCAAGCTCGCCCTCGAGTTGAAGCTGGCGAATCTCCAGCCGCAAATCGCCGCGTGCCGCAACCAGCTTCACGCCCGCAACGGCATTGACGTGGCAGTGTTCGGACGTTTCAAGGCGGGCAAGAGTTCGTTCCTCAATCATCTCACGGGGCAGGCCGTGTTGCCTATTGGCGTCGTTCCACTAACGGCAGTCATCACGCGGTTGCGCTACGGGCCGGTCGAACGAACGGAAGTTCAGTTTCTGGACGGACGCGTCGAGACGGTCCCGACCAGTAACATCGGGCTTTTCGTTGGCGAGAACGAAAATCCTGAGAACCGGAAACAGGTCGCCGCGGTGGAAGTGGAGTTGCCGGAATTGAAACCGTTCGCGCCGCTGCAATTCGTGGACACGCCGGGTCTCGGTAGCGCATTCGCGCACAACACCGAGGTCGCGCTGAACTGGCTGCCAAACGTCGGTGTGGCGATTGTGGCCGTCAGTTCCGACGCGCCACTCTCGGAACGCGACCTGGCTCTGCTCGATGAACTCCGGCGGCACACGCCGAAGATTGTTTTGCTGCTGACCAAGGCGGACCTGCTGACCGAAGCGCAACGGGCGGAAGTGCTCTCCTTCGTCACGCAACAGCTCCGCCACAAATGGGAAACGGAATTGCCGGTCTTTTTCTATTCCATACGGCCGGAATTCACAGGTTTAAAAACCGAACTTGAGCAGAATCTCCTGTCCCCGCTAATCTGCAACCACGGCGAAGCTACCGGCCAGATTTTCCGTCATAAACTGGCGTCGCTGGTCAGCCAGACGCTCAATTATCTGCAAATCGCGCTGGCCGCCGCCACGCAGGCGGAGTCGGCGCGGCAGGCGTTGCGCGAGAAACTGGCCGAGGAACGCCGCCAGTTCGACTCGTTGCGCGAGGAATTGCGCGTGATGGCCAATCAATGGCCGGCGCAGGCGCTGGAGTGGTCGCTCGACCGGCTTCAGCCGGCCAAACGGGAGCTGCAGGGAAAAGTGACGGTGGAACTGCAAATGCAGTTTGCCCGATGGCGATTGCGTCTGCCTGCGTTCATCGAGGCTTACGGCAATTGGCTGCACGACTTTCTGAACCGCGAAATCAGCCGGGTCTCACACTCACAGCGCGCCACGTTTTGCGAACCGCTTGCCAAAGTGCGCCAGCACCTCGCCCGAACGCTGCGGGCGTTCCAGGACCGGCTGGCGGAACACGTGAAGACCGCGCTGGGACTCTCGCTCGCGCCGCACGAGTTCAACCTGGAAGTGAGCGAGCCTTCCGCGCCGCCCGTGGCGGTCGGCGTGGCTTTTGACGTGCCGCTGAACCTGCTCGGTTACTTGATTCCAATGGCGCTGGCCCGGCCTTGGGTGGAACGCCGCCTGTATCGCCGGGCGCGTTATGAGGTGGAGAAAAATCTTTCCCGGCTGGCCGCCGACTGGCGCAATCGCGTCAGCGTGACCATCGAGAAATTGCGCACCCAGGCTGAACGATACGCCCGGGACGAACTGGCCACGCTGGAACAAATGCTCGCGCAAACCAATACCAACGAACTGCAACTGCGTGCGGCCATCCTGGAGCTTGAAGCCGTCCAGGCGCAGTTGAAGACCGAATGATGGGCGGTTGCTGAAAACGGTTCGGAGGGGCGAGCTCCGCGAGTCCCCAATCGCATGGCAATTCACCTTCGGCCCGGAATTTTTCCATTCGTTCGCCCGGGTATTCCGAAAGTAGGAGACGACGTGAGGAGTCTCTAACTTGTCCTTCAGAAAACGAAAGGGTTTGAGACTCGTCACCTCGTCTCCTACAAAGAAAAAGATTGTCACGGGCCGGTTGGGCCGTCCGGTTTTTCTTTGTTGCTTCGTTCCTTTGTTGTTCAATGGATTTGTGAACGTTCCGGCGACAGAAAAACAACCGCCACGCTGGCTCAACCGCACCGTGCTCGGCATCGGACTGGCCTCGCTGCTCAGCGACTGGTCGCACGAAATCGCCACCACCGTCCTGCCCGCGTTCCTCGCCTCGATGGGCGCGGCGGCGGCGTGGCTGGGCGTGATCGAAGGCGTCGCCGACGGCCTGTCCAGCTTCGCCAAGATGGCGTCCGGCTTTTACACGGACAAACTGCAACGCCGCAAACCCATCGCCGTCGCCGGCTATCTCGTCACCGCGCTCGGCACGGCATCTTTCGGGCTGGCGACGGCGGCGTGGCACATCCTGATTTCGCGGTCATGCGCCTGGCTCGGACGCGGCGTGCGCACGCCCGTGCGCAAGGCGCTGCTCGCCGCCGCCGTCACGAAGGAAACTTATGGCCGCGCCTTTGGCTTCGAGCGGATGATGGACACCGTTGGCGCGATTGTCGGTCCGACCACGGCTTTTGTTTTGCTCGCCGCGCTGCACCACAATTACCGCCGAGTTTTCCTGCTGACGCTCATTCCCGGCATTTGCGCCGCCGGAGTGATTGCGTTCTTCGTCCGGGAAAAAGAGCGCCAACCCGTGTCGCACGTCTCGTTCGGTGAACGGCTGCGTTTGCTGCCGCGGCCTTACCGGAAATTTCTAGTCGCCGTCGGAATTTTCGGCGCGGGCGATTTCGCCCCCACGCTGTTGATCCTGCTGGCGACGCAAAAGCTCACGCCGGCGCTGGGCGCGGGCGTGGCCGCCAGCGTCGCCGTCGGGTTTTACGTGTTGCGAAACTTTTATTACGCCGGGTTCGCCTACGTGGCGGGCTGGCTCGCGGACCGTTTCAAAAAACAGTTCGTACTCGCGTCCGGTTACGCGCTGGCGGCGGTGATGGCAGTGTTGATTGTGGCCGCGCCGATGACGATTGGGCTGCTTGCCATTATTTTTATTCTCAGCGGCATGCATGTGGCGATTGGGGAAACGCTGGAAGACTCGTTTTGCGCGGAACTGGTGGGCGAGGAACATCACGGCATGGCATTTGGCGTGCTGGCCACCGTGAACGGCGTCGGCGATTTCCTGTCCAGCATCATCGTCGGCGTGTTGTGGACGGCGAAGGGCACCAGCGTGGCATTTGGCTACAGCGCCGTCTTGTTTTCGCTCGGCGCGTTGCTGGTTCTGCGGACAAACCGATCACGCTAATATCAATTCGAATTTGAATGGTACAATTCTTGAAATAGCTATTTCAATAATTGTATATCTTTCGAGAGCATTGCCCGGGCTGTTTTCTGTCAGCCTGGCAGCTTTCAATCTCCGTGTCCATCCGTGGTTAAAAAATGAATTGTCCCCGCTCCTTTCGCGGCATTACAGCGCCACTGCGCCTTGACATTCCTGGTGCCGCCTGCCATTGAAGGTCTCACCATGATCCACAAGAAACCTTGCCGGCAAACATTGCTGGCCTTACTTGTATTGGCGATGCTGATGAATACTCCCAACGTGCCCGCCCAGGACAAACCGGCAGCTCCCACGCCCGACGCCGGCAAGTCCCAGCCGGTTGCGACCGGCGAGAAATCTACCTGTGGTTTTGCTGAACAGGCGGACAAGGCGCTGCTGGCCATGCAGCAACGCGCTGCGGAACTCAAGGTCACAGGGGTGGCCGTGGTCGCCTATAGCGAAGGCGACAGTGTCAAATCCTGGTCGTCCAAAATGGTGGTGGTGGGCAATCTGAAAACCAGCCCTTCCCAGAACGACCCCGCTGGGGCGAACCTGCTCGCCATTGCCTATTCCAAGGCCGCTGAAATGGCGGACACGCTCAAAAACAGCGGCAGCGCGGGCCGCCCGCCAATGAAAGGCGAGTTTGGCTGGCAGGGTGGATTGGTGGCCAAAGGACAAACGGGAATTTTGATCGCGGCTTTCAGCGGCGGCCCTTCCGCGGACGACGTAAAAATTTCCCAGGCCGGCCTCGCGGTCCTGACCCAATCACTATAATTTTTTCCATCGCATGAAAATTCTCTCCGCCATCATCCTGCTGGCTTTGACGGGCACCGTGGCCATGTCCCAGATCAAGCTGGCCGACATCAAGGAAGACGCGTGGTATTCGATCATCGCCTGTCACAGCGGCAAGGCGCTGGAAATCCAGGGTGCCGGCAGGGAAAACGGGCTGCAGCTTCAGCAGAATGAGCCTACCGGGGCGGACAACCAGCTTTTTCAGTTCAAACAAATCCAGAGCGGCTATTTCCAGATCACCATCAAACACAGCGGCAAAGTTTTGGAAGTCAGGGACGGTTCGATGAAAGACCATGCCGTGGTCCAGCAAAACGAGGCCAATGGGAAGGATTATCAACTGTTCACCGTGGTGAAGGAAACCGGCGGGAATTACCGGATCATCGCCCGGAACAGCGGATACGGTTTCGACGTGCTTGGGGGCGTCAATGCCTTGAGCAACAACGTGCCGGTTGTCGTCTATCCCGCCACCGGCGCCAGGAACCAAACCTTCAAGCTGGTGGCAGCAAAACCGGGCGGATGAACAATCCGTCATACAATCCTGCAACTTCGCACACGAACGACAAAGATTTGGACTGCGGACAGAGATTCCAAAAGCGGCGTGGCGCTTCGCTTCCCACCGCAGTCCAAAAGACTGGTTGCGGCTCTGCCACGCTTGGTTTTCTGTCAGCCTTGCCGGCTTTCAATTCGTGTAAATTCGTGAAATTCGTGTCAAAGTCTTTCCGCCTCCAAAATTGAATTGTCCCCCGCTCGATTTCGCGGCAAACTTCCTGTTCCTATGCAGCAGGTAAATCTTGGCATGATCGGCGGCGGCACCGTGGGCAGCGGCGTGTTTCACGCGCTCCAGCTCAACGGCGGCCTCATGGCCTCGCGTATCGGCGTCAAAGTCGCCGTTCGCAAGGTCGGCGTGAAGGCGTTCAACGAACCGCGGCCGTATCAAATCCCGCGTTCGCTCATGACGCTGGACTGGCAAAGCGTCGTCAACGATCCGCAGGTACACATCGTCACCGAACTGGTCGGCGGCACGGGCATCGCCCGGACAATGGTTCTCGCCGCGCTCAAGCTCGGCAAACCGGTCGTCACGGCCAACAAGGCGCTGCTGTCCGCGCATGGCGAGGAACTGTTTGCCGCAGCCAAAAAATACGGCACGAATTTATATTACGAAGCGAGCGTTTGCGGTGGCATTCCCATCATCAAATCGCTGCGCGAAGGGTTTGTCGGCAACCGCATCGAGGCGCTGTACGGCATCGTCAACGGCACCTGCAATTACATCCTCACGCGGATGAAGCTGGAAGGCGCGGACTTCGACGCCGTGCTGGCCGACGCGCAGAAGCAGGGTTACGCCGAGACGCCACCGGACCTGGATATTGACGGCCACGATGCCGCGCACAAAATCGGCATTCTGGCATCGCTCGCGCATGGATTCTGGGTGAACCCGAAGAAAATCCATGTCGAAGGCATACGCCATGTTTCCGCATTGGACATCAAGTTTGCTGGCGAGTTGGGCTATACGATCAAGCTGCTTGGCATTATCAAGCGAATTGACGATTTACGATTTACGATTGACGCGGCGAAACACAAACCGGCGCGTAAATCGAATATCGCAAATCGTAAATGCAAAGTGCAGGTTTCGGTCTATCCGACACTGGTGCCAAACGCGCATGTTCTCGCCAGCGTGAACCACGTCTTCAACGCCGTGTTTGTGCGCGGTGACATCGTCGGCGACACGCTGTTTTACGGACGCGGCGCGGGCAAGGACGCCACGGCCAGCGCGGTGCTCAGCGATCTGGCGGACGCGGCGCTCGACTTGAAATCCGGCAGCAAACAGCGCGTACCGCCGTTTGTTCCGCACGAATGCGCCGGGGCGGTGGTGCCGATTGCAGACGCCGTCTCGCAGTATTTTCTCCGGCTCAACGTCGTGGACCGTCCGGGGACGCTGGCAAAGATCGCCGCCATTTTCGGCGCGGCGAAAATCGGCATTTCGTCTGTGATCCAGCCGGAAGGCCACGAAGGCGAAAGCGTGCCGCTGATTTTCATGCTGCATTACGCGACCAACGGCGCGGTCAACGGCGCATTGGAAAAAATCAGCCGGTTGCCGGTTATCAAAGGCAAACCGATGATGATTCGCGTCGAGAATTTTGAGTGATAAACCCGTAGCGGCGTCTCGGCAGAGCGCCGCCAGCTTCTCTTTTCCAGACGGCGGCTCTCCACCGGGCAGCCGCTACGATAATTTTTCAGTTTCGGCTTTCTCCCGAAAGCCGCTACGCTCCGCAGCATGAAACCCGCGCCGCTCACCGAGCAGCCGGAAATGCATCATCTGCCGCGCCTCGCGCCGGAGTTTTATCGCGGATTCGCCGTGGTGCAATGGACCATCACGCTGGAAGACCATGCCACAGGCTGGCTAGATGAAAAGTTTCACCTGCATTTCCGCGAATTGATGCTTCACGCCGCCGCGCGCGAAGGCTTGTTCTGTCCAGTCTACGTCCTTATGCCTGACCATCTGCACCTGCTCTGGATGGGATTGCGCGTGGACAGCGACCAGCGCAACGCCATGAAATTTCTACGCAAACATCTGGCCGTGGAACTGGCGCGGCGCTCGCCCGGCGGCGTGGAATTTGAACTGCAAAAACAATCGCATGATAGCGTGCTGCGGGAAAAAGACCGGCAGCGCGGAGCGTTTGAAAAATCCTGTTTCTACATTCTGGACAATCCCTGTCGCAAAAAACTGGTGAACCATCCGCAAGACTGGCCGTATTTGGGCGCGGTCGTGCCGGGCTATCCATTCCCGCATCCATTGGATGAAGATTTCTGGGAACAATTCTGGAAAATTTACATGGAGAAAAGGGAGGCGATGCCGACTACGTAGTGGCTCCTCGGTAGAGAGCCGCATACTTCTCCTGTCTTTTCAGATGGCGGCGCTCTGCCGAGACGCCGCTACGCCGCAATTACAGATTGCTTTTAACAATTGACAAGCCGCGTTAAAGGCTTTATATAGACGATATGACGACGCTAACCATTACCAAAGCTCGCGCCAACCTTTCCGCGTTGCTCGAAAAAGCCAAGCAAGGCGAGGACATCGGCATCGTGTCCGGCGACCAGATTGTGGCGCTGCGCCCCGTGACGGTGTCGTCCGATGATTACGCCTGGCGCGAATACGGCGCGACGCCGGCGGAACTGGCGCGTTTTGAGAGGCGGATGGAACAGCAAATTTCAGTGGAACGGAAGCGCGGAAAAATCAAGCGCTTTTCCGGCAATCTGGAAAAGGATTTAGCTGATTGAAACCGCTGGACTTAAGCGGGCCGTTCCGCGCGCGCATCCGGGATTATCCCAAAGAGACGCGCGTGAAAATCGGGCTGGCGTTGCAACATTTGGAGCGGGATTTCGGGCATCCGCACCGGCATCAAGGTTTGGGCATTCGCAAGCTGACGGGGAATTTCTTCGAAATCAGGGTGGGGCTGGACATCCGGCTGATTTTCCAAAATCGCGCCGAGTGCCTTTGGTTTGTGATGGCCGGCAATCACGACGAAGTTCAAAAGTTCCTGCGCGGACTTTGAATTACAATTCTGCGGGATCATGCCTGTGTTAGACAACAAAGCGGTGCTAAAGCCACCGCAGTCCAGACGCTTCGCGTGATTGGCTAGCCGCCCGGCAATCGCGCTAGTCCCACATTGCGGGAGACTGCGGCGGTTGGCCGCCGCTCTCATCCGCCAACCGCACGACCCGTGCCGGAGCACTTCTTTTGTTTGTCAACGACTTAGTCTCACAATTCCGCACTTTTCAAACGCCGGGGATCTGATATTCTGGCGTTCCCGATAATTTAACATGGCTCTGATTGTTCAAAAATATGGCGGTACTTCGGTGGGCAACCCCGACCGCATCAAAAATGTCGCGGCGCGCGTGGCCAAATATCGCGCGCAGGGCGACCAGGTTGTCGTCGTCGTTTCGGCGATGAGCGGCGTGACGGATAATTTGATCAAACTGGCCAAGGAAATCATGCCCTTGCCCAGCGAACGTGAAATGGACGTGCTGCTCGCCACCGGCGAACAGCAGACCATCGCGCTCACGGCCATCGCGCTGCACGCGTTGAACGTACCGGCGGTGTCGCTCACCGGCCCGCAGGCGGGCATCGTCACCGACGTGGTTCACACCAAGGCCAAAATTCACAACATCACGCCGAAGAAAGTCCACGAGCTTTTGAAATCGGGCAACGTCGTCATCGTCGCCGGTTTCCAGGGCGAGACGCCCGAGGGCCAGATCACGACGCTGGGCCGCGGCGGTTCGGATTTGACGGCCATTGCGCTCGCAGCGGCGTTGAAAGCCGACCTTTGCCAGATTTACACGGATGTGGACGGCGTTTATACCGCCGATCCGCGCATCGTGCCGACTGCGAAGAAGCTGCCGGAAATTTCCTACGACGAAATGCTGGAACTGGCGAGCCTCGGCGCGAAGGTGATGCAGAGCCGTTCGGTTGAATTTGCCAAAAAATTCGGAGTGGTCTTCGAAGTCCGCTCCAGCCTCAATGAAAACCCCGGAACCATTGTGAAAGAAGAAACCAAAAGCATGGAAGGCGTCGTTGTGCGCGGTGTCTCGCTCGACAAAAACCAGGCCAAAATCACACTCGTCGGCGTGCCCGACAAACCCGGTGTGGCCGCGCGCATTTTCAAGGCGCTCGGCGACGCGAACGTGAACGTGGACATGATCGTGCAAAACATCAGCCACGGCACCGGCACGCCGCAGACGGATATTTCCTTCACGGCGGACAAGCCGGATTTGCTCAAGGCGCAGAAGGTCATTGACGGCCTGAAAAAGGAACTCGGCCTGCGCGACGTGATCACCGCCGAGAAAATCGGCAAGCTGTCCATCGTGGGCGTCGGCATGAAGAGCCACACGGGCGTGGCTGGAAAGCTGTTTGAAACGCTGGCGAAGGAAGGCGTGAACATCGGCATGATTTCGACGAGCGAAATCAAAATCTCCGTCGTCATTGACCTGGCCAAGGGCGAAGCCGCGATGAAGGCCGTTCACGCGGCGTTTATCGGCTGATGCCGCCGCACGACCCTCCCACCGGGCGACGTGAGGAGACATGAAAAGTTGCGAATACTGCGGAAAAGAATATGCTGACAACGTCGCCGTTTGTCCGGTTGACGGGCAACCGGTCATCAATCCGGCGGAAAAACAAAGAAAGATCGCAGCCCAACCTGAAGCCGGGGGAACATCATTCAACGTCATATTGGTTTCTCCCCTTTCATCCGCCGGCAAATACCGGATTTTTGTCGAACGGAGCGACCTGCTGTTCATTCAGGTTGAGGGTGGATCAAGATCCGTTTTGGAAGTGGCGGTTCCTTTTCTCGGTCCGGCTGGTGGCATAATTCCACTGGCCCTGTGGTTGTTCGGCAAAAGCAAAGCCAGGGCAAAACTTCAACGGCTTGAGGAGGGTTCCTCGGAAGAATTGCTTCGCGAAAATGAAAATAATTTCAAGTTGAACCTGGCCGAAATTCGCGAAGCCGCCATCGAAGCCCCGGCATTTTTTCAGAAAAGGGGAAAGGCCGGGCGGCTGAATTTTTCCGTGCGGCACGGAGAGAAAATCAAGTGCGAGTTTGATAATGCCGCAGAAATCAACAAGGCGATTCATCTGCTCGCCCCGCTGTTGAGCTCGACTTTGAAGGTGAACGTGGAATGGAATGGCGAAAAACGGCGGTTTGAAAAGAAGAAAACGATTTGACCCGTTGTATCCAAACTGCTACCTTTACAACGTGAATCGCAACTTGAATCTGAATCTGCTGCCTAACGCGCTGCTTTGCCGCGCGGCGGTTGGGTTCTGATTGCGTTCGAAGAATTTGAGAACCCCACTGCCAGACGGCGGTGGGGTTTTTGTTTTTAACCTCGAATGAACACGAATAGACACGAATGGCAAAAGCCGGAGCCGGCGGAGCGCGGCTGTGTCCCGCAAAGCGGGATCAGCCGCAGCGTGTCCGCTTACGGAGAAGCCTCACGCGAATTCCAACGCTACAATCGTGGCGTGGCTGCTGCGACTGGTGCTGCGCACACAGTCGCGCTCCGGCGGCTTATTTTATCCGTGTCCATCCGTGTCCATCCGTGGTTTAATTCCGTCAACGCCTGAGTTTATGCACAAACAACCGTCAAAAAAATACCGGCCGTTCCCGACGCCCAGCCTGCCCGACCGGCAGTGGCCGAACCGCGTCCTCACCCGTCCGCCGCGCTGGTGCAGCGTGGATTTGCGCGACGGCAACCAGGCGCTCGCCGTGCCCATGAACGTCGGCCAGAAACTCGAATTGTTCCAGACGCTCGTGAAAATTGGCTTCAAGGAAATCGAAATTGGCTTTCCGGCCGCGTCCAACACCGAGTTCGCGTTCAACCGCCGGCTCATCGAGGAAAATCGCGCGCCGGACGATGTGTGGCTCCAGGTGCTCGTGCAGGCGCGCGAGGATTTGATTGAGCGCACGTTTGAATCGCTCGTCGGCGCGAAGAAGGCCATCATCCACCTTTACAACTCCACTTCACCCGCCCAGCGCCGCGTTGTGTTCGGGAAATCAAAGCCGGAAATCATCGAAGTCGCCGTGCAGGGCGCCCGGTGGATCCAGGAGCGGTTGCCCCGGCTCAAGGGCACCAAGGTCATGCTCCAGTATTCCCCGGAGAGTTTCAGCTCCACCGAAGTGGAATTCGCGAAGGAAATTTCCGAGGCGGTCATGGAGGTCTGGCAGCCAACGCCAAAACGGAAGATGATTTTGAATCTGCCTGACACCGTCGAGATCGCCACTCCGAACGTCTATGCCGACCAGATTGAATGGATGTGCCGGAACCTCAAAAACCGCAAGTCGCTCATCATCAGCCTCCACGGGCACAACGACCGCAGCACGGGCGTGGCGGCGACGGAACTGGGCCTGCTCGCCGGCGCGGACCGCGTCGAAGGTACGCTCTTCGGCAACGGCGAGCGCACCGGCAATCTCGACATTGTCACCGTGGCGCTGAACTTTTACATGCACGGCGTCCATCCCGGACTGGATTTCAGCGACCTGAATTCCATCATCGAGGTCTATGAACGTTGCACGGGCATGACGGTGCCGCCGCGCCATCCATATGCGGGCGAACTCGTGTTCACCGCGTTCAGCGGGTCGCACCAGGACGCCATCCGCAAGGGATTGCACGAATGGAAGGAGGGCAAACGCGAACACTGGGACGTGCCGTATCTCACGATTGACCCGACGGACATCGGGCGCGAGTACCGCGAGGTCATCCGCGTCAACAGCCAGTCCGGCAAGGGCGGCGTGGCGTATTTGCTCGAAAGCGAATTCGGCATCGAACTGCCCAAGGACCTGCAGCGCGAGTTTGGACCTATTGCCAACGACGAGGTGGACAAGCTCGGACGCGAAGTCAGCGGCGCCGAGTTGAAAAAGATGTTCTGGTGCGAATACGTTGAACGCGCCAAACCGTGGCAGCTCGAGGGATTTGAAACTGAGAGCAAGGACGGCATCGTCCGCTGCCGCGCCAAATTGATTCGCGACGGCAAGCCGGTAAAACTTTCCGGCGAAGGCAATGGCCCGCTCGCCGCGCTCGTCCACGGTTTCGGCAAAATTGGCGTGCCCCGTTTTGAAATCGCCAATTACAGCGAGCACGCCCTGAGTTCCGGCGAGGAGGCCGTTGCGATTGCCTACATCCAAATCAAGCACGCTGACGGCAAAACCCGCTGGGGCGCGGGCGTGGACACGAACATCGAGCTTGCCTCGGTGCGTGCCGTGCTCAGCGCGCTGAACCGGTCGTGATGTTTTCCCGGGTGCAAACCAATTTTCTCCCTCTACTCCCTCAAAGAGGAGAGGGCCGGGGTGAGCCAATGTTTACGCGCACGAACCCCTCGCCCCAGTCCTCCCCGTTTGGCGGGGAGAGGGAGTTGTTTTTGTTCGGTGCGGGTGTCAAGGGCGTGTTGCCCAAATCATTTTGGAGACGGTGGAGCGCGGCTGTCTCAGCCGCAGCACGTTCGACCACCCCTAAACCCGTAGAATTTCGTGCGCTCATTGGCAATTCTGGCGGCTGCGGGTGGGACACCCGCGCTCCGTTCCATTTGGGCAACACGCCCTCAAGTTGCAACCGGTTTTTTTTTGAATCAAATCACTTTCGGCTCGTCAAATCAGGGCGGGTTGATTAGTGTTCAATAACTATGAAATTGCAGCGCGCTTTTGTTTGTGGAATTGCGGGCATTATCCTTGCTGGCGGAAGATTGTTGGCGGCGGACGGCAATCCCACCAATGCAGCGGTGACGGCCACCACGGCGGTATATGTGCCGGACACCTCGCATCAAAATGACCCGCTGCCGGATGGTGTGCTGGCTTGGAACAGCCTGATGCAGGAGACCACGATGGCGGCAGATGCCGGCATCGCCCATTTTGTTTTCAGCTTCACCAACATCGCAACGGTTCATGAAACCGTCTTGGTCACCAACGTCACGGCCATCACCAACATCACAGCGGCCACCAATTCGCATTTTTTCTGGTTCAAAAAAATTTCCTCCGTCACCAACTTTTCCACGGCCACCAGCATCACGACAAACAACGTTACCAAGCCGGTGCCCGTGGCCATTCTGGAGGTTCGTCCGTCCTGCGGGTGCACCACGGCACAACTGCCGCCGTTGCCCTGGATCATTCCCCCCGGCACCAACGGACAGTTTGGCCTCACGGTCAATTTGGCTGGAAGAACCGGAGTGCAGATCAAGACGGTCAATGTCAAGACCGACAAGGGCTTCAAACAGCTCACTCTCAAAATCAACATTCTGCCGCCGGTGGTTCCAATCCAATCCGAGGCCGACCGCGCGCGTGCCCTGGAAATGGCCAAAGCCGACCGGCAGACCGTTTTTCGCGATGATTGCGCGACCTGCCATGTCAAACCCGGCGTGGGTAAATTTGGCCCGACGCTTTACGCCGCCGTTTGTGCCATCTGCCATGAAGGCAAGGATCGCTCCACGATGGTGCCGGATTTGCACAACATCAAAACCCCGACCAATGTGGATTTCTGGCAAACTTGGATTGCGCAGGGCAAGGCCGGATCGCTCATGCCCGCCTTTTCGACCGCCGAGGGCGGTCCGCTCTCGGATATGCAAATCGCCTCCCTCGCCAATTATCTTGCCGCTACGATTCCGTCGCAAGTTGCGCCACTGCCGGCCCGGTGATGTCCGCTTGCGAAATTTGACGCGCGCAGTAAGCTGTCAACCATGACGGCACACATGCTTGACGCAAACCACAAGCGCATCGCGGAACTGGGGCAACAGGTTTTGAACGGCGGCCCAATCACCCGCGACGAGGCGCTATGGCTCTTTAACCTCGAAAATCGCTCCGATATTTTTGATCTGCTCTCGTGGGCGAACCGTCTGCGCGAAAAATTCAAGGGCAACAAAATCCATCTCTGTTCTATCGTCAACGCCAAGGCCGGCGCGTGCCCGGAAAATTGTAGCTTTTGCGCGCAATCGTCGCATTACCAGACCGGCTCGCCCAAGTACGGCTTTGTGGATCCTGAACCCGTGGCCGAAGCCGCCGATGAAGCCAGCCGGAACCGCGTGACGGCACTCGGGATCGTCGCCGCCTGGAAAGGGCTCAATGAAGGCCCGCTGCTCGATGAGGTTTGCGCCCGGGTGCGCGAGTTGAAAGCCGGAGGCAAGACGCGTCCGGACGTCTCGCTGGGCATCATCAAAAACCAGCGCGTGGCCGACCGGCTCAAGGAAGCCGGCGTCGAGTGCTACGGCCATAATCTGGAAAGTTCGCGTCGTTTTTTCCCGCAGACCTGCACGACGCACACCTACGACGACCGGCTGGAAACCATCGGCCATCTGAAACAAGCCGGCATCAAGATTTGTTCCGGCGGCATCATCGGCATGGGCGAGACGCGCGAAGACCGCTGCGACCTGGCGTTTGAATTGAAAGCCATCGGCGCGAACGTCGTGCCCGTCAACATCCTCAATCCGATTCCCGGCACGCCGTTTGAAAAAAACGAGCCGCTGCCCGTCCTGGAAATTTTGAAAACCATCGCCTGTTTCCGGTTCATTTTGCCGCGGCAGGAAATCATGATCGCCGGCGGGCGCACGGTAAACCTGCGCGACGCGCAAAGCCTGATATTCATGGCCGGCGCCAGCGCGATGATGGTCGGGAATTATCTCACCACGCTCAACCAGCCCGTCGAGAAAGACCTGCAAATGCTCAAAGACCTCGGCCTCGACCCGAACTGGGACCGCCACGATTTCAGCGATCAGGAAGAAACCGGCTGCGGCTGCGGAAATGGAAGTTGCGAAACGAAAGTTGAACTTACGACCGCGAAATAACAACTGCAAACCACACGAAGCATGAGTGAAAGGGTGGTAAATCTATTCCTCTTTGTTGAAGGCAACCTCATCAAGAGTCTCGGTGCTACCGCACACGATTTTGACGGCGATGACGAGCAAGCAATGCCAAGCTTACCCCTGTCGGTGTGACACCCTCTGAATTATGGGAATTCAGAAATTCAATTTTGCACATGACAAACCCACTCTCTAGAAAAGTGATTTCTGGCAATGTGCTTCCACTCGTTTTTTATATCGACCCCGCAACCAAAAGTGTTCGTGTTGACCCGGATAGTGGCACAAAGATGTTTTCTTTTGAGGCTCTTCATGAGGCAATCATAGAAGCTGTTGAAGCTTGGACGAAATGTTATTCCAAAAATCTCTCCAAACAATTGGAGTTTATTCAACGCTATGACACCATACTGTCGGAAGGACGGATCGCAAAATTGAATTCGTGTTAATTCGTGCAATTCGTGTCAAAAACATCTTTGCGTTTTCGCGTCTTTGCGTGAAATTCTCCGCGTGCAAAAGCTCGGCAAAAATCACGGTGGCTACCGCGGCGAGACGATTGTCATCCGCGCCGTCCTGCGCGACGTCGAAACCGCTGCGCAACAGCACGGCTGGACCTCCGAGCCGTTTGGCCACCAAGGCGAATTCAACCTGCTCGCCCTCCATCGCCCGCCGCTTTCAATCCGCAATCCGCAATCCGCAATCCGCATTTATCTCAGCACCGGCATTCATGGCGATGAGCCGGCTGGGCCGCTCGCGGCGCTGCGCCTGCTTCAGGAAAACCGATGGCCGGATAATGCCGAACTGTGGTTTTGCCCGTGCCTGAATCCGATGGGCTTCGTTTTGAACCGCCGCGAGAACGACCGGGACGTTGACCTCAACCGGCAATACCGGCATCTGGAAGCAGCGGAGACGCGTGCGCACATCGCCTGGCTGGAGCGCCAGCCACAGTTCGACTTCTGCCTCTGCCTGCACGAAGACTGGGAATCACACGGTTTTTACGTCTATGAGTTGAATCCGGAAAACCGCCCCTCACGGGCCGAAACCATGATTGCGCGCATTGCGGAAGTCTGCCCGATTGACCCGTCTGAAATCATCGAAGACCGCCCGGCGCAGGACGGCATCATCCGTCCGAACCTTGATCCACGCACGCGTCCGCAATGGGCCGAGGCATTCTACTTGATCATGAACAAGACGAGATTGTCCTACACCCTCGAAGCACCGTCGGATTTCCCGTTGACCACCCGTGTCCACGCACTCGTCGCCGGCGTGAACGCCGCGTTGGCAACGTATAGCAGTTCCAGTGAACATTGACACCGTTTGATACGGCCCGGGGAACAGCGGTGGAGGGCCACCGCACTCCAAGACGCGGTGCGCGACACGATGATTATTGAAATACGCGAAGCGTCTTGGACTGCGCCAGCCCTCTGGCGCTTTGCAAGAAAACGAAGGATTCTCAGGATTTCGCTGAACTGTTCTATGCCAATGACAATTTGAACTGCCATGGTGCAGTCTGGCAGCCGATCCGGCTTCAAACCGACTCCGCGTCCCTTTGCTTCATCCAAACCTTGCCAAGTTCGACAAGCGTTTCCTTTTTCATCACTTTTTCAGCCAGCGGGAAAACAATCCGTTCCTCGCGGTCGAAGTGTTTGCGCGATGCGGTCACGGCCCGCAGCAACAATCGCCGCGCTTCGGGCAGCCGCTTGGCCGCCTTCACCTGTAGCAGGCTGTTATCAATTTCCCGATGCTCGTGCTCAAAACTGTCGCTCTGGCCAATTTGTTCCAGGTAATGATTCAGCGGAGCGAACACCAAATCCTCCTCGGCCTTGCCGTGGGCGAGCAACAGGTTTTCCATCAATTCGGCCCAGCCCACCACCTCGCTCAATGTTTTCAGCCTCGGCACAACCCGTTCGATGTGATCGAAAATGTTGTGGAATACAACGTGTTCCGCTAAAAGCGCTTCGGTGATTTTCATGTCCCCAAAAGTTTACATCAAGAAACGTAAGTGTCCATACCTACACGCGTAAAATCAGCCACAAAGCCACAGACTTCAGCCACAGATGCACACAGATGAAACACGATTCGGAGGGGCGAGTTATACGAGTCCCAAATCTCTTGAACCGCAGAGACGCAAAGACGCAGAGTACAACCACGAAACACACGAATCACACGAAAGATTTGGTGGGGCGAGCGTACCCGCGAGCCGAAAAGCTGGACCACGTCACCAACGAACCGCGCGCCTAACTGGTCGCCATCCAGGCCGAACTCCACCAATGATTCGGAGGGGCGAGTTAAACGAGTCCCCAATTTCATAAGCCACAGAGACACCGAGACGCAGAGTTCAACCACGGATGAACACCGATGAACACGGTTCAATTCAAAGCGAAGAATTTTGAACCGCAGAGACGCAATTTCCTAAGGTGATTTAATTGAGTTTGGAATGCCATCTGAACCTTGTGTCCAACTTGCATCAATTGGCTTTTCCAAATCTTCCAGTATCAAATTTGTCAAAAAAGAATCACTGCCTGGGCCGGAAAATAGGTCTGACTTTTGGCAGTCAATATTGGGCACAAAATGCTGAGCTGCTTTTTGAATTGATTGCTCTTCGTCACCTGTCAGCCCCGGCCAGAGTCGAATCTCGGAAATCCACTCTTGGGGAGGCAATTTTTTTATCAAAATCCCACCATGATCTAAACGATCATGTCCAGAAGTTACAAACCGAACTTCATTCTCTGATTCGTATTCTTTGCGCTTTAAAAAGAATGGCCGCAACAAAAGACGATAATCTGATTTGTTTTCTGGGTTGAATTCAGTGCTAACACCGCTTCGGTAGTCCACATAAGTCATGCGACCGTAAATAAATTCTCGACCCGTATTTTCCAAAACTTTACAAATTTTCCCGACATTTGATTTAATCGCCACGCCTTGATTACCGTAAACACTCCACATCGCTGCTGATTCACGATAGGACTGGAACCAGCACCACGCAAATCGAGTCCGCCTGACAAAATCGAAATAGTGCCTTCTGAATACTTCTGTAGCTGCGTTTGGATAGCCCTTATTAATTTCTATATGATGTCGTTCGTCGTCAGAACACAACTCTTTGAAAATCCAGCCTTCAATCACATTTGCTTCATTTCCATACTGGTCTTGAAAGGCGCTGTTGAACCAAGCAATTTCTTCGTAGAACTCTCCTTCAAATGGATCTTCGGTTCTCAATTTGGCAACGGACGGAATGAATACCAAACCATTTAAGTAGAAAAAAAGTGTGCGCAAAGGAACGTAGCGCCACACTTCTGCATGGTCAGGTAACCAGCGCTTGGTTACGCTCTCCGAAAAAATTTGAACGGGCTTTGGCATTTAAGGCCATTACTTACTGATAATTCTCCATCCCCGCACAGGAACAAACCGGATTGCGGTCGCCGAAGACGTTGTCAATGCGCCCGACGGCGGGCCAGAACTTGTAATCGCGCAGCGATTTGACCGGGAATGCAGCCGATTCGCGCGGGTAGGGCCGGTCCCAATTGTCCGCCGCGACCACGTCCGCCGTGTGCGGCGCGTTTTTCAGCAGATTGTTCTGCCGGTCGGCCGCGCCGGATTCAATCGCCTGCATTTCCCCGTGGATGGCAATCATCGCGTCGCAAAAACGGTCCAGCTCGAACTTCGATTCGCTTTCGGTCGGCTCGACCATGAGTGTGCCGGCGACCGGCCAGGAGAGCGTTGGCGCGTGAAAACCGTAATCCATCAGCCGCTTGGCCACGTCCTCGGCGGTGACATTCTTGAACCGGCGTAAATCCAGAATGCACTCGTGCGCAACCAGGTTGCCGTGGCCGCGGTAAAGCGTCGGGAAATAATTCTCCAGCCGTTTGGCGATATAGTTGGCGTTCAGGATGGCAAACTGGGTGGCCTCGGTCAGGCCATCCGCGCCCATTATGGCGATATACATCCATGAAACCGGCAAAATACCCGCGCTGCCCCACGGCGCGGCTGACACAGCTCCGCTGTGCGATTTCGAATTTGAGATTTGAGATTTGAAATTCACGACGGGATGCCCCGGCAGGAACGGCACGAGATGTTTCGCCACGCCAATCGGGCCGACGCCCGGGCCGCCGCCGCCGTGCGGTATGCTAAAAGTCTTGTGCAGGTTCAAATGACAAACGTCCGCGCCAATGTCCGCCGGACGGCACAGGCCGACCTGGGCATTCAGGTTCGCGCCGTCCATATAAACCTGTCCGCCGTTGGCGTGGATGATTTCGCAAATTTCCTTGATCGTCTCCTCGAACACGCCGTGCGTGGATGGATAGGTGACCATCAGGCAGGCGAGGTCTTTTTTATGCGCCTCAGCCTTGGCGCGCAAATCGGCCAAGTCAATGTTGCCGTCCTGGTCGCAGGCGACGGCAACAACTTTCAGCCCGGCCATGACGGCGCTGGCGGGGTTCGTGCCGTGCGCGGAAGTCGGGATAAGGCAGACATTGCGGTGTACTTCGCCCCGGCTTTCGTGCCAGGCGCGGATGACGAGCTGGCCGGCGTATTCACCCTGCGAACCGGCATTGGGCTGCAATGAGATTCCGGCAAACCCGGTGATTTCCGCGAGCCAATCTTCGAGATTTTGGAACAGGATTTGGTAGCCGTGCGCCTGTTTCAACGGCGCGAAGGGGTGGAGCCGGGCAAACTCCGGCCAGGAAATCGGAAGCATCTCCGCCGCGGCGTTCAGCTTCATCGTGCAGGAACCGAGCGGAATCATCGAGGCGGTCAGCGACAGGTCGCGCGATTCCAGCCGTTTGATGTAGCGGAGCATTTCGGTTTCGGAGTGGTATGAGTTGAAAACCTTGTGAGTCAGAAACGACGATGTGCGAGAGAAGTGTGACGCAATTCCACTCTCATTAGCACCGGGCTTCAGCCCGGTGTTTTGGGTGGTGGAAATTGAAACCGTTTTAACGGTTTTGCGTGCGGGCGGAGAAGCCGTTGAAACGGCTCGTTTATCGTCGTTTGTTTTTACACCGGGCTGAAGCCCGGTGCTAATGAGATCTGCGGCAACGTCCGCCAGCGTGAAACCGATGGCCTTGTTGCCCTTGAAAACCTGCCAGATTTCAACCACATCGCTCTCGCCGGTCGCTTCGTCAAGCGAGATGCCGAGCGTATGGTCGTCAATCAGCCGGAAATTCATTCCATGCGCCTCGGCAAGCTTCACCACATCGGCGGCGGGCTTGTCGCCGAGGGCAATGGTAATCGTGTCAAAGTAGGGCAGGCATCTTGCCTGCCCGGACAGGCTGGAAGCCTGTCCTACTTTAAAGCCCAGTTTCTCCAGCCCTGCCGCCAGGATTTTCGTCAGCGTGTGAACTCGCTCTGCAATTTTTTTCAAACCTTCCGGTCCGTGATAGACGGCGTACATCGAGGCCATGTTCGCCAGCAGCGCCTGTGCGGTGCAGATGTTGCTCGTGGCCTTTTCCCGGCGGATGTGCTGTTCGCGCGTGCCGAGCGCGAGACGCAGCGCGGGCTTGCCACGGGAATCCCTGGAGACGCCGACGAGGCGTCCGGGCATCTGGCGCTTGAATTCGTCGCGCGTGGCGAAGAACGCCGCGTGCGGGCCGCCATAACCCAGTGGCACGCCGAAGCGTTGCGCGCTGCCGATGGCAATGTCGGCGCCGAATTCACCGGGCGGTTTGATAAGCGTGAGCGCGAGCAAATCCGTGGCCACGGTGAGCAGCGCGCCGGCGGCGTGGGCTTTCTCCGCAAAACCGGAGAACTCGTGAACCGCACCGAACGTGTCCGGATATTGCCCCAGCGCGCCGAAGACTTTTTCGGTGAACGAAAAATGTTCGTGGTTGCCGACAACAACTTTGATGCCGAGCGCTTTCGATCGAGTCTGGATGACATCGATGTTCTGCGGATGGCAGGTTTCGGAGACGAAGAAAATATTCCGTCCATCCTTGAGCCGCGCGCACATCGTCATGGCCTCGGCGGCGGCGGTGGCCTCGTCGAGCAGCGACGCATTGGCAATGTCAAGACCGGTGAGATCGGCAACCATCGTTTGAAAATTCAGGAGCGCTTCGAGACGGCCCTGGGAAATCTCGGCCTGGTAGGGTGTGTATTGCGTGTACCAGCCGGGATTTTCCATGATGTTGCGCTGGATGACAGCGGGCGTGATGCAATCGTAATAGCCCATGCCGATGAACGAGCGGCAGACCTGGTTTTGCGACGCGATTTCCTTCAGCGCGGCAAGTGCCTCATGTTCGCTGCGTGCGGCGGGCAGTTGAAGTGGTTTGGCCAGCCGGATCGCCCTGGGCACGGCGGCATCCACCATGGCCTCCAGGCTTGGACAGCCGAGCTGCTTGAGCATGGCGGCGGTTTCATCCGGGCGTGGACCGATGTGGCGGCGGACAAACCGGTCGGGAACAGTGGTCGAATTCTCAGTCAAAGCCATCCGGGGAAATTATGGTTAGCGTCCGCAAAAAGCGAGTCAAAGTAGGGCAGGCGTCTTGCCTGCCATCGCCGACGCAGTTGGCGCAAAGTTGTTCCGGTTTCAACGCTCGCGCTAAAGCGCTCGCTGGATAGGCGGGACGCCTGTCCTACCTTGTCTGCATGGCGGCCCGGACAATCCGGCACTGGCCGTAATCGTAACGCCCGCCGAGCGATGCCACCACGCTGCCGAGGCTGCCGAAGCCGTGTTTGGCAAACGCGGCAGCGATGTCGTGTTGCGCCTCGGCGGGGAGCAACGACTTCACGTCAATCGCCTCACCCGCGAGCATGGCTTCCTCTAGATGGCTGTAAATTGTCCCGTCCTTTACTCCACGAATGCGCGCGATTTCCGAAACGGTTTTGCCCTGCCGGAAAAAATGCAATGTCTCGCGCACCGTATCCGTGAGCCGTGAACGTTGTGGAACGGGTATCTTGCCCGTTCGAACAGGCGGGACGCCTGTGCTACCATCAAAGGAATCATCCGCAAATATCTGGCGCGGGTTCGATTGCAAATACGCCGCGATCTCGCCCAGGAATACGACGCCGAATTCACGCAACTTCCGGTCGCCCACGCCGCTGATGCGCGATAATTCCCGGTCGGTGGCCGGATAAAACCGCGCCATCTGACGCAACGACACGTCTGAAAAAACAATGTATGGCGGCACGCCGCGCTCGTCAGCCAGTTGTTTGCGCAACTCGCGCAGCTTCCCGAACAACACTTCGTCGCACGCAATTTCGCCGATGCGATGCTTCGCCGGTTCGGTGGGCGCAACGGGCCGGGTGAGCGTGACCTTTTGCCGCGATTTGAGCGCTGCGCTGCCCCGGTCCGTAAGTTCGACAATGTTGAACTTTTCGGCGTTTTGAAACAGCAGGCCGAGCCGCACGAGTTCGCGGCCAATGGCGCCCCACTCGGCGCGCGTATGTTCACCGCCAATGTTGTAGGTAGAAAGCGATTGATGGCCGAATTTGCGGACTTTTTCCGTGTCCGCACCGCTGAGAACCTCGACGACGTGCTGGAGGCCGACGCCGAATCCGCTTTTCTCGCGGATGCGATAGACGCACGACAGGAATTTCTGCGCGGCCAGGGTTCCGTCCCACGTCTGCCGCGGCGCGAGACAATTGTCACAGCCAGCACAATTAAACGGCTGATTCGTTGTCGCCGGTGAAAGTAGGGCAGGCATCTTGCCTGCCCGCGCCGACGAAGTCGGCGCAAAATGGTTTTTTGCTTCCAATTCGCTCGCGCTGGCGCGCTCGCTGGGCAGGCAAGATGCCTGTCCTACTTTTTCCCCGAAATACCCGAGCAGAAACTCCCGCCGGCAGGTCGCGACCTCGGCGTAATGAATCATCTGCTCCAGTTGCGCGCGGGCGATTTCCCGTTCCTTCGGGTCGGGTTTTTCGTCTATGAACCGCATCTGCTTGACGCGATCGCCGGGGCTGAACAGCAGCAGGCATTCGCCCGGCAGGCCGTCGCGTCCCGCCCGGCCCGTTTCCTGGTAGTAACCCTCGATGTTCTTCGGCAGATCGTAATGAATCACGAAACGCACGTTCGGCTTGTTGATGCCCATGCCAAACGCAATGGTGGCGCACACCACGCGCGCCTCGTCGCGAAGAAACGCCTCCTGATTGGCCGAGCGCGCACCGCCCGCCAGTCCCGCGTGATAGGGCAACGCCTTCACGCCGTCGGCGGTAAGCTTGGCCGCCAGGCTCTCCGCCGTCTTGCGCGCCTGGGTGTAAATGATCCCGCCTTCACCCGGACGCGCCCGGACATAGGAAAGAATCTGCTCGTAAGCGCCGGACTTGGCCGCGACGCGGTAGGTCAGATTGGGGCGGTTGAAACTGGCGACGTAACAGGCGGGCGAACGCAGGTGGAGTTGTTTGACGATGTCCGCCCGCACACGCTCCGTGGCCGTGGCGGTGAGCGCCATCATCGGCACGTCGGGGAATATTTGGCGCAACGCGGATATCTGCCGGTACTCCGGCCGGAAGTCGTGACCCCACTCGCTGATGCAATGCGCCTCGTCAATCGCGAACTGGCTGACGTTCCATTTCTTCAAATCGTCGAGAAAGCCGGACAACATCAGCCGCTCAGGCGCGACGTAGAGCAGCCGGAATTCGCCGCCGTGCAGCCCGCGCAAACGCGGACGCGACCCGCCGGCGCCGAGCGAGGAATTCAGGAACGTTGCCGGCACACCCGCCGCCTGCAGCGCATCCACCTGGTCTTTCATCAACGCAATGAGCGGCGAGGCGACGACCGTGAGACCGGGCCGCACGAGCGCCGGAAGTTGAAAGCACAATGATTTGCCGCCGCCGGTGGGGAGCACGGCAAAGACGTCCTTGCCCGCAAGCGAATCGCGGATGATTTCCTCCTGCAACGGGCGGAACGAGGCAAAGCCGAAGTATTTTTTCAGCGGCGCGAAAAGCTGGTCGCGGCGAAGACTCACCCGGGGAGAATAAAACGCTGCGGGGCAAGTGGAAAGCGGCAAGTTTTGGACTGGCAACTATTGGACCGCGACCCCATGAAAAAACCGTATTAACATGGGTGAACTGGCACAAAAACCAAGGTTGAAGAGGGTTTCCACCAGCCACAACATATCCGGTCAGTCATCAAACACACGCCCAACTAATGGTGTTTTTTGGGTAAAAATTCCTGAATTTGTCATTGTGCAAAACCGGCAGTTTTCCTATAATATTCGCACCTTAAATTTGGCGTTCACAAAAGAGTTTTTTAAAGAATTTATGTCGAAAAAAAACGAGCCGGCTGAGGCAAAAAATCAATCGGCTGACACCTCTTCGGCGGAGAAATACGACGCTTCAAAAATAGACAAACTGGAAGGTTTGGAAGCCGTTCGCAAGCGGCCCGGCATGTATATCGGCGACCCGGACGAACGCGGGCTGCATCACAGCGTGTTCGAGGTGCTCGACAATTCGATTGACGAACATCTGGCGGGTTATTGCAACAAAATTGAAGTGACGATTCACGTGGACGGCTCGGTCTCGATCCGGGATGACGGACGCGGCATTCCGGTGGACATGCACCCGAAGTGGAAGATGCCCGCCGTGGAACTGGTGCTGACGAATCTGCACGCGGGCGGAAAATTCGGCCAAGGCGCCTACAAATATTCCGGCGGCCTGCACGGCGTCGGCGCGAAATGCGTCAATGCACTTTCCGACTGGTTCAAGGTCGAGGTCTCGCGCGATGAAAAAGTTTATTCGATGGAATTCGAGCGCGGCAAAACGACGCAGAAACTCGAAGTCATCGGCAAATCCAAAAAGACGGGCACGTTGATCACGTTCAAACCCGACCCGACGATTTTCACCCTCACGACGGAATTCAAATTTGACATCCTGGCGAATCGTCTGCGCGAACTTGCGTTTTTGAATCCGGGCATTGAAATTGTGCTCAAGGACGAGCGCGACGAGAAGACGGAGACGTTTTTTTACCGGGACGGCATCGAGCAGTTCGTCCGCCAGCTCGGCCGCAGCAAACAGCCGTTGCATCCCAAGCCCATCGCAATCTCGGGCAAACGGCCCAGCAAAATTGACGGCAAGGACGAAGACGTGTTTGTGGATTGCGTATTGCAATACACCGACAGCTACAGCGACCAGATTCTCTGTTTTGCCAACTCCATTGCCAACACCGACGGCGGCACGCACCTCACCGGCTTCCGCTCCGCGCTGACCCGCGCCATCAACCAGTATGCCAAGCAGAACAATTTGCTGAAGGAAAAGGACCCGACGATTTCCGGCGATGACGTCCGCGAAGGGCTGGTGTGCGTGCTCAGCGTGAAACTGCCGAATCCGCGCTTCGAATCGCAGACGAAGGTGAAGCTGGTGAACACGGAAATTGACGGCATTGTTTCATCCGTTGTCTATGACGGGTTGATGACGCACTTCGACGCGAATCCCAGTGTCGCCAAGAAGATTATTGAAAAAGGTTTGCTCGCGGCGCGGGCGCGTGAGGCCGCCCGCAAGGCGCGCGAGACGGTCCGCAAAGGCGCGCTCACCGGCGGCGGTTTGCCCGGCAAACTCGCCGATTGCTCCGACCGCGATCCGGCGAACACCGAGTTGTTCATCGTCGAGGGTGATTCCGCCGGCGGCTCGGCAAAACAGGGACGCGACCGGAAATTCCAGGCGATTCTGCCGATTCGCGGCAAATTGATTAACGTCGAAAAGGCGCGACTGGACAAGGTTCTCCAAAACAACGAAATCCGCACGATGATCACCGCCGTCGGCACCGGCATCGGCGACGGCGAAGGCGAAGGCGCATTCAATATTGAAAAACTCCGCTACCACAAAGTCATCATCATGACCGACGCGGACGTGGACGGCTCGCACATCCGGACGCTGTTGCTGACGTTTTTCTACCGGCAAATGCCCGCGCTGATCAAAAACGGCTTCGTCTATATCGCGCAGCCGCCGCTGTACCAGATCGCGCGCAAAAAACGCGTGGAATACATTGATGACGACGCGCGGTTGAATAAAATTTTGCTCGAACTTGGCACGGAAGAAGTGCGTTTAAAGAATCTTTCCGACAACAAGGAGCTTTCCCAAAAGCAACTCGCGGAAATCCTGGAGTTGCTCGAATCGCTCGACAAATACGCCAATGCTTTGAAACGCCATGGCGGCGACTTCGCCGAATACGTCGAGCATCGCCAGAAAAGGACCGGCGATTTGCCGAGGCATCTGGTCAAGGTGCGCGAAGGCAATGACGAAACGGTGCATTATTTTCACACCGAGGACGAACTGGCGCAATTCGGCGCGAAGAATGCCGATTTGAAATTGTTCGGCAGCGAGGAGGAAGGCGACACGACCACCATTGAGAAGAAGAACGGTTCGACCCGGCGCGCCCGGCACATCGAACTGCATGAAAGCAAGGCCATCGTTGAATTGCTGGGCAAACTTGACAAAAAAGGGTTCAGCATCGAGCACTACGCCGGGCAGGACAAACCGTTGTTTGAATTGCTTGAAGGCGAAGGTGAGCGCGAGACGGTGAAGCCGCTGTTTTCGATCCCGGAAATTCTCGCGGGGGTCAAGGAAGTCGGTCGGCGCGGGCTGTCCATCAAGCGGTTCAAGGGCCTCGGTGAAATGAATGCGAAGGAGCTGTTTGAAACGACGATGGACCCGACGCGGCGCAAATTGTTGCGCGTGGATCTAACCAACGCCGTGGACGCCGAGGAAATGTTCACCAAACTGATGGGCGAGGAAGTCGAGCCGCGCCGCCAGTTCATCGAGGACAACGCGCTCAACGTGCGGAATCTGGACATTTAATTATTGTTTGCGGAATTTTTATGGCTGAATCCAAACCATCGAATGATTTGCCGGTGATCAACACGCCGTTGTTCGCCTCCGGGGAAAAAATCGCCAAGATCAACGTTGCCGATGAAATCAAGAACTCGTTTCTTGATTACTCGATGTCGGTGATCATTTCGCGCGCGCTGCCCGATGCGCGTGACGGCCTGAAACCCTCGCAACGGCGCATTCTGCTGGCGATGCACGATCTCTCGTTGTTTCCGAACCGCCAGCATCGCAAGTGCGCCAAAATTTGCGGCGACACCAGCGGCAACTACCATCCGCACGGGGAAGCGGTGATTTATCCGACCCTCGTTCACATGGCGCAGCCGTGGGCCATGCGCGAACGGCTTGTGGATGGCCAGGGCAATTTTGGCTCCGTTGAAGGCGATCCACCCGCCGCCATGCGTTACACCGAGGCGCGCATGACCCACCTCGGCGCGGCGCTGATGGAGGACATGGACCAGGACACGGTGGATTTTGTTCCCAACTACGACGAAACCCGCACCGAGCCGACTGTTTTCCCCGCCGCCTTTCCCAATCTGCTCGTCAACGGCGGCACGGGCATCGCCGTCGGCATGGCCACGAACATTCCGCCGCACAATCTCGGTGAAATCATTGACGGCGTCTGCGCGCAGATTGACGATCCGGACATCACGATCAAGGGCCTGATGAAATTCATCAAAGGTCCGGATTTCCCGACCGGCTGCATGGTGTGCGGGTTGGAAGTCATCAAGGAATATTTCACGACCGGGCGTGGCAGCATCAAGGTTCGCGGCAAGGTCGGCGTCGAACAACTCAAGGGCGGCAAGGAACAAATCGTCATCACGGAAATTCCTTACAATGTCAACCGCGCCCTGCTGGTCGAGCGTGTGGCTGAATTGGTGAACGAAAAAACGCCGGGCTTCACCGACATCACGGCCATCCGCGATGAATCGGACGAAAACACGCGCGTGGTCGTCGAACTCAAGCGCGACGCCATCGCCAAGGTGGTCATCAACAATCTGTACAAGCAAACCGCGCTGGAATCGAGCTTTGCCGTCAACATGCTGGCCATTGATCACGGCCGGCCCAAGAACCTCGGGCTCAAGGAACTCATTAATTGCTACATCGAGCACCGCCGTGAAGTCGTGTTGCGCCGCACGCGGTTCCAATTGAAGAAGGCCGAGGAACGCGCGGAAATTCTCGAAGGTTATCTCATCGCGCTGGCCAACCTCGATGATTTCATCAAAATCATCCGCGGCAGCAAAACGCGCGAGGAAGCCCGGGTCAAGCTGCTGGCGTTCGAGTGGACGCAGAAACAAGTCGAGCGGTGGAGCATTTTGATTCGCAACGAGGCGCGTCTGACCCGGGGCAGGTATGCGCTGACCGAACGGCAGGTGAACGCCATTCTGGAATTGCGCCTGTACCAGTTGACCGGCCTGGAAATTGACAAGGTCGAAGGCGAATACAAGGAACTGCTCAAGCGCATCGAGGATTTGATGGACATTCTCGCGAAGGAAGCCCGCGTGCTTGCCATCATCAAGAACGAATTGAAGGTGATCAAAGAGAAATACGCCACCCCGCGCCTGACCGACCTCATGCCCGACGAAGGCGAAATCAACATTGAGGACCTTATCGCCAACGAAGGCGTCATCATCACGCTCACGCACAACGGCCTCCTCAAGCGCACCAACGTCAGTTCCTATCGCGCCCAGCGCCGCGGCGGCAAAGGCGTCATCGGCATGACGACGAAAGAAGGGGCGACGAATGAGGACAATGATTTCATCGAGCATTTGTTCACGGCCAGCACGCACGATTACCTCATGTTTTTCACGAACACCGGCCGCGTTTATGTCGAGCGGGTGCATGAAATTCCCGACATGGGCCGCGCCGCCAAGGGCCGGAGCATCGCCAATCTGCTCGAATTGAAGGCGGGCGAAACCATCGCCGCGCTCATCCGCGTTCTTTCCAGGACCAACGCGAACAAGGAAGATGTCACCTGGGAACAGTCCGGTGAACTTTTCTTTGCCACGAAACAGGGCACGGTGAAGAAAACTTCGCTCAACGAATTCACCAACGTGCGCAAAGGCGGCATCATCGCCATCACCATCGAGCCGGGCGACACGTTGATTGACGTAAAACTTACCCGCGGGAGCATCATTGAAAAAGATGAGGTTAAAGATCCCGGTGACGGCGTCGTGCTGATTACCCGGGATGGCATGAGCATCCATTTCAATGAATCGGATGTTCGTTCCATGGGCCGGTCAGCCGCCGGTGTGCGCGGTATTAAATTGGAGAAACGCGATGAAGTCGTCGCGCTGGCCATTGTTGTGCCGGACGCCAAACTGCTGGTCGCCGGCGAAAACGGCATCGGCAAACGTACCGACTTTGAGGAATACCGGGCTCAATCGCGCGGTGGGAAGGGCATCATCACGATGAAGACCACCGAGAAGACCGGCGCGGTCATCGGCGCGCTCACCGTGCGCGACGCGGATGAAATCATGCTCATTACCGTCAAGGGCCAGATGGTGCGCACGTTTGTGAAGGACATACGCGAAGCCGGCCGCAATACCCAGGGCGTGAAGCTCATCGAGTTGGAATCCGGCGACAAATTACAGGCCATTGCGCCGGTCATCGGTGAGGACAAGGAAGACTCCGCCGCCGGCGACGAGCCGGTAAAATAATTTTTAAACGTTCCCCGCCAGACAGGTAATCTGCCGCATCAGGTTCCCCAAGTTCGACGGTTGGTGTGTTGGTATGAAAGATTCATGAAAAGACGTATTTTCGCCGTATTGGTTCTGACCGTTTTGGCCGGGTCCAGTCACGCAACCGACACCAATCAAACTGCCGTGGTTTCAACCAACAAGGCAGTTGCCGGGAACAGCAATGTCCTGGCAATTCTGGCCAGGGTTGCCCCCGGCGAACGTCCGCAAGCCGCCGGGGTCGCAACCAACAAGCCGGCTTGGGAAAGCAGCATCTCGGCCGGTCTTTCACTCACCAAGGGGAACAGCGACACGTTGTTGACCACCGCGGCTTTTAAAACCCGCATGAAAACACCGGCCAACGAGTTCATGTTCGGTGTGGATGGCGCGTATGGCGAAAGTGATTCCGTCAAAAACAATGAAACGTTGCACGGCGTCAGCCAATACAACCATCTGTTCAGCGACCGCTTCTATGCCTTCCTTAACGTGGAGGGGCTGCACGACGGCATCGCCGATCTGCAATATCGTTTCACGTTCAGCCCCGGTGCCGGTTATTATTTTGTCAAGACCACAAACACGACCTTTGCCGGCGAATTCGGTCCCGGTCTGATCACCCAACGTCTCGGCGGCGTGGACACCACATACGCAACCCTGCGCCTGGCGGAACGGTTCGAACACAAACTGAACGACGGCGCGCGGATATGGGAAAAAGCCGAGATCCTGCCCCAGGCGAACAAGCTGCAAAATTTTCTGGTCAACGTCGAAGTCGGGGCGGAAGCAGCGCTCACCAAAACCTTCAGCCTCCGGGTCATCTTGCAGGACAACTTTGTCAACCAACCCGCCCCCGACCGCAGGAAAAACGACGTGAGGCTCATCAGCGGGGTGGTTTACAAGTTCTAGCACCGGTTTCACAACGCCGGCGGATGGGCGTAACTTAATCCTCACGCCATACTTTCTCCCTCCGCCAACAGAGTTGGGGATGGGCCGGGATGAGGTGGCGCTTAATTTATTAAATCAAATCGGCGCAGCCCCACTCCTCGCTTGGGCGGGAGAGAGGGTCGGGAGCAGTGCCAGCTGCACCTTCTGCCATTCATCATCAGGAATTGGTTTGACAAAGGATTGGTTAAGCCCAACTTTTCCTTGACCGAAACTTTTATATAAAACCGCGGCTTAGAAATATTCGTTTCGTATGTCCAGGCTCGTAGCCATCAATCCCGGATTGGCCGGCTTGTCGCATGAACTGGGGACGCGCTGGGTCACGATTGGGCGCAGTGACAAGAATGCGTTTCAAATCGTTGAAACATCGGTCTCCAGCCGGCATTGCGAAGTCCGGCTGTGCGGCAACGAACTCGTCGTTCGCGACCTGCGTTCAACCAATGGCACGTTCATCGAAGGCAGGACCATCACCGAGGCCGTCCTGCAGCCCGGGCAAACCTTGCGCCTGGGCGAGGTGGAATTCCGTCTCGAAATCACCGCGCCCGGCCCCTCCGCGCCGGCTCCCGCGTCCGCGCCGGTAAAAAAAACCAAAACCGCCGGCGGCACCCAAAAAAAATATCGCGTGCTTTTCGTGGACGACAGCATGGCCTTCCTCGAAATGATCACTGATTTATTTGGCGCCCGGGAGGATATGACCTGGGAAATCCTCACGGCTACCTCCCCGGACAAGGCGCTGGCCATCCTGCAACAAAAGCTGATTGACCTGGTCGTGCTGGACATCAGCATGCCGCTGCTGGACGGCATCCAATTGCTTGGCCTCATCCATCAGCGATATCCCAACATCAAAAAAGTCGTTCTGACCGGCGAAAGCGATGACCGCCACCGCGCCGCCTGCCTGGCCAACGGAGCGGAACTTTTCCTCTTAAAACCGGGCGACGAGGACGGGTGGCGGCTCATTTTCAACCTGCTGACCAGCCTCCTCCGGTGGGAGGACAGTGACGATTTTGTCAGCACCTTGAGCGATAACGGATTGTTCAATATCATCCAACTGGAATGCGTGGGCGGCAGCTCCTCGCTGCTTGAAGTCCGGAACCAGCAAACCGCCGGCGAGATTTACATTGAAAGTGGCGCCATTGTTCATGCCTCGGCCGGAAAACTGGTCGGAGAAAAGGCCTTCCACCAATTGCTGTCCTTGATCGACGGTGAATTTCGCCTGGTGCCTTTCCGGGCGCCCCCCGCACGCACCGTGCAACGCCAGTGGGACTTGCTGCTCGCGGAAATCCCCCGCGCACGGGATGAAGAAAATTATTCAGCCGACGATGACGGGACCATCTTGATCACAAAAAAAAGGCCGCTCACTCAGCCGCCGCCGACCGCCCCGCCCGTGTCCACACCCGGGGCAAAACAACCGCCGCCCAAACCAATTCCGGACGAACCGTCCAAACCCGAGGCTGCGCCTGCCACATCCGGCATGAATATTATCAGGTTGGAAGAAATGGTGAAGGCGGATACCACCCTGATTCACAAGCCGGACAGTGAAGAACATCCGCCCGCCGGTCCAAAGCAGTGACCGGTCGCCGCTTTCCGGTTCACGGCGACAGCCGTTCCAGAATCCACGAATTGTCAGCCTGCCGGGTGTAACAAAAACGGTCGTGCAGCCGGTTAAGCCGGCCCTGCCAGAATTCGATTCGCTCCGGCTTCAAAATATAACCGCCCCAGTTCGGAGGTAAAGGCACATCGCCGGGATATTTCGTCGCCATTTTGTTCCACTTATTTTCCAGTGCCGTGCGATCGGCAACCACGCTGCTTTGGTTCGACGCCCACGCGGCGAGACGGCTGCCCCGCGGACGGCTTTTGAAATACGTCTCCGATTCGTCGTGTGACAATTTGCTGACTGCACCTGCGACGCAGACCTGACGTTCGAGGTCCGCCCAATAAAACGCCAGCGCCGCGTTGGGATTTTCCGCCAGTTCACGGCCTTTGCGGCTGTCGTAATTGGTGAAAAAAACGAAGCCGCGTTCGTCCGCACCCTTGAGCAGCACCGCGCGCGCGGAAGGCCGGCCGGCCTTGTCCACCGTGGCCAGCACCATGGTATTCACGTCTATCGGCACATGGCCGAGCATGGCGTGCCAGAGTTTGTAGAGCGCGATGCCGATTTTCCGCCAGCGGCTGCCCGATGCCGACTGTGCAAACCACTGATTGAACTGCGCGAGCGGATTCGCGTCCAGATCCGCGCGATCCAAGCCGCCCTGCTCATATTCCCGTCTGATGTCCGCTATCGCCATACGGTGCGGAATTTACAACGCCGGCAGATTTTCAGCGACTCCTTTTTGCCTTGTCTTTATCCGTGTTCATCCGTGGTTAAAAAATTGATGGACTTTTCGCGCGTTTACCAGACCCTGTTCTCACCATGTTTTCGCTCCAAATGCTCTTCGGAAAGGCCGACCGGTTTTATCAACTGCTGGAAGACGCCGCCGGCGAAGCTCATGAAAGCGTCCGGCTGGTCATTGAGATGATCAAGAAGCCGGACTCCGCCAAAGGCCTGGACGAGCTCGCGCTCACGCGCCGCAAGGAGAAAAAAATCGCCGAGCAAATCACCGCCGAACTGGTGAAAACCTTCGTGACCGGGCTGGAGCGCGAGGACATCGAGGCCTTGTCGCTGGCGCTGCGCAAAATTCCCAAGACGATCGAGAAACTGGCGGAACGCATCAACCTCGGCCACCAGCACATCAAGGACGTGGATTTCACCCGCCAGATTGAAATCTTGGAACAGTCCACCGACGTGGTGCTGGCCATGGTGAAACACCTGCGCGACCTGCGGCATCTGGAACAAATCCACGAATTAAACACCAAGCTGCAGTATCTCGAAAACGAGGCGGACAAGCTGATGACGGACCTGCTAAAGGAACTTTACAGCGGGCGCTACGACGCCATCAAAGCCATGGTCGTCCGCGACCTTTATGAATTGATGGAGAAGGCCATTGACCGCTGCCGCGACGCCGGCAACGTGGTCATGCACATCGTGCTCAAAAACTCCTGACCGGCGCGATGACCCTCATCTTCACCGTCATCCTCGCGGCGTTGGTGTTCGAATACATCAACGGCTTTCACGACACGGCCAATTCCATTGCCACCGTCGTCGCCACCAAGGTGTTGACGCCGCGTCAGGCCGTGATGCTGGCCGCCGTCACCAATCTGGGTGGCGCCTTCATGGGCACCGCCGTTGCCACCACCATCGCTTCGGGATTGGTGGACCCGAAAGTCGCTACGTCCGAAGTCCTGATTTGCGCCCTGCTGGCCGCCATCGTGTGGGATCTGCTGACGTGGTGGTTCGGCCTGCCATCGAGTTCATCGCACGCGCTCATCGGCGGTTTGTGCGGCGCGTGTCTGGCCGCCGCGCGCAACGACTGGCATGTCCTGGTGTGGTCCATCCCCAATCACGAACACTGGTGGAAAGGCAAAGGCCTGCTGTGGAAAGTTGTCATCCCGATGATCTCCTCGCCCATTTGCGGATTGGTATTGGGCTTTGTGCTCATGGGTTCGCTCTATTTTGTGCTGCGCAACTGGAGGACGGCCACTGTCAACAAAACCTTCGGCAAACTGCAACTTCTCAGCTCAGCCTACATGGGGTTCAGCCACGGCACCAACGACGCGCAAAAAACCATGGGCATCATTGCGCTGGCGCTGCTGACCGGCACCAGCAGCGGCGTGTTCGACCATCTCCCCGGCTGGCTGTCGTTTTTGCGCACCGCTCCGCAGCCGGGGAACCAGCCGATGGAAATTGCCACCTGGATCAAAGTGCTCTGCGCCCTGACCATGTGCGCCGGCACCGCCGTCGGCGGCTGGCGAATCATCAAAACCCTTGGACATAAAATGGTCCGCCTCCATCCCGTGCATGGTTTCGCCGCCGAAACCGCCAGCGCCACGGTGCTGGTCACCGCCGCCCATTTCGGCATGCCCGTGTCCACCACGCACGCCGTCACCACCTCCATCATGGGCGTCGGCTGCGCGAAGGGTTTTAATTACCTCAAGCTGGAAGTGGTCGAACGCATCATCTGGGCGTGGATAATGACGCTTCCAGCCAGTGCTGGTGTGGCTTATCTGCTGGTCAAGCTGGCGCAAGTCGCCGGCTGGATTCAGTAACTCCAGTCACGCGAATTTTCAAGGGGTCGGCAGACGATTCTCCTTCTCCGTGGGGAGCCATGAAGAGCGGCTGCCGCTACTTCCAGCGCAATCCGAAAAGACGCTCGATCAGGAAAAAGAACACATCTGCATCGTACCTCGTGGAAATAATGAAGTCTTGGGGCATCAAGAGATTCATCAAGTGTTCCCTTAGCGTTTTCCGAGTTTCGTAGTATACCATGAACGGCTTGCGACAAATTGGCCTGTCCGTGTTGAAGTTTATCTGGCGGTTCCCATCGGAAACCCGCCCGTCGGCGAAAACCTTCTTGTTGTCGTAAAAAAAGTAACCATGCTTATCCATCATGCTTACATGCCGCTGAAGCCTGAACGGGAACGTTTGCTTCGCCAATTGCTCGTATAGCGCGATGACAGATTTGGTTCTTTTTTCTGATGCGGTGTAATTATCAGTCATGGGGTTATCGGCTAGGGGGTTAAGGCTAACACCGGTTCGTATCTTGATAGGCTTCGGGCATCCCTCGGCGTAGATTTCAAGGTTGGCCTCGTGCTTGTTTCCAGCATGGAACAAAAGAACGCTGACCTTGGTGACCTCATAGTAGAAATACAGGGATGTGACTTGGCCGTAGGCATGTTCACTACCGTCGTAGATGAATCCGGTCTTTGTCAGTGTGACTGCCGAACTGCTGGCCATGCGCGAAGCGTAGGGAATCTAGTGTGTTGTGTCAAAGACCGTGATGCTGAGCCGGGACGTGCTTTCGCCGTGCCCATTGTCGGATCGCCTTCATGTTCATTGAGACTGTGCCAGCGCACCCGATAATCAATCACAAATTCAGACGCATTACAGCGTCGTAGAGCACCGTTCTCACTGCGGTCAACTGTTCAGTGGAATATTGGTGATAAAAATAATCCTGGATTGCCTGGGCGTCAGCCGGGACCTCGATCAGACTTTTGTTGTCCAAATCGAAACGCATTTCGTCAACACTTCTGAACCCGTGAATGTCACACGGCTTGCCATCTATGCAAACGAACACATGATCGTATGTCATCCGCTCTCGGTTCGTCAGCCGCCACAGTTCCGCCTGTGGATACTTCTCTTTTAACAGTTCAGCGACCACGAAGCAGAAACCTCCACTCCCCAAATGGATTGGGTCGTAATTCCTGATCTCGTCGGGTGTAAGAGATTTGAATGGATGCACGCGCGGTTCGACTCAAGACAGGCGCTGGTTAATCTGGGCGTTTATTCATAAGTAAATTAAAAATCTTCTCGGCTTCTGCTAAACGAAAGAGTCTCTCGGCTTTCTTCTGGCGGCGCTTGGCTTCTACTGTCTTAAATCGTCTCGTGGCTTCTGCGTCCTTAAAGTTGCCCCGAAGAAGTGCGCTGGCCATTTCTTGCGCTTTAATTATTTCTCGACGCTCCCAGTGATCTCGAAACTCTGGCGAGTCCATTAGAATTTTCCATTCGGAGTCGGAAAATTGTTTTTGGACCTTGTCGATTTCTTCCTTTGAAAACTGTTCAGCGTCATCCTCCGGCAACTGTTCGCGGTTGGAGCGCGTTTTTCGTTTCATATGCCTGTGACAGCGGCCATTTGTGCCATACGGCGAGAATACTTGTTTTCAATCGGCTTGCAAGTTCGTGTCGCTGCCCATTGTAATACCAAAACCGGCGCGCACGGAGTGACGCGCCCTACCTTTCAATTCGTGTCAACCTTGGCGTCTTTGCGTCTCTGCGAAGCAATCAGCCGTTCAGCTTGCGCAGAATCTGTTCGGTGATGGCTTTCACGGCGGCTTCGGCTTCGGGGTCTTTGTCCGCCGCTTCATCCTTGGGCGGCACGGCACACGTAACCCCCGGACGCCATTCGTTGTTGTCGCAAAGCTCGCATTCCTTGAGGCCGTAACGCGGGTCGGGAATGCCGAGGCTTTGTTTGATTTTCAACAGGTCCTGGAGCTGCAGCGCGGTCATGGTCTTCGGCGTCACGCCCAGTTGCGACGCGACGAGAATCGTGCGGCAGTAGGCTTCGAGGATTTCCATCTTGAAATAGGCGTCCTCCACGCTGTTGTGGCTCCACGAAACGACACCGTGATTGGCCATGAGGATGACGTTGTGCTTGTCCACCAAATCGGCAACCAGCTTGCCCATCTCCGGCGTGCCCGGCGTGCGGTACGGCGCGATGGCCACGGATGCGAACACTTCAAATTCCGGAATCATGCACGTGGGCGGCTCGACGCCCGCGACCGCGAAGCCGGTGCTGTACGGCGGATGGCAATGCACCGAGGCCACGGCCTTGGGCTGCTGCTTCATGATTTGCAGGTGCATGAGAATTTCGCTGGTGCGTTTTTTCGTTCCACAAAGCTGGTTGCCATCAAAGTCCACCAAACCCATGTCTTCCGGCTTCATGAAACCCTTGCTCACCAGCGTGGGCGTACACAGCGCGATGTCCTCCCCCACGCGAATGGCAATGTTGCCGCCGTTGCCATCCACGTAGGCGCGTCCCCACATCCGCCGGCCAATGTCGCAAATCTGCAGCTTGAGATTGTGGCAGTAAGGCGAATTAAAAAACGCTTCGAGTTCGGACGGAGAGCTTTTGGAGCTTAACGGTTTGGACGGCGCGGACGTTCCGGCGCCGGACGAACCGGAAACCGCCGGTTTGGCGCCGCGCATTTCCAATTCGAGCAAAAAGTCGCGCGCCGACGGCGTGAGGATGGCGTCCGCCGGCAGGTTGCGGACGTCCTGTCCGTTGCGGACCATGTTTTCCAAATCTCGAAGACTGATGATGTTTTTCATTTAAACGGGTTGTAAAAAATTTCGTCCACGAGCGCGGCGTTGATGGCGTCCACCGGCGTTGGCTGGTCAAACGGCTGCGCGGCCTCGCGGCCTTCCTCGTAACCAATCACCTGCCGGACGTTGCCGCCGATGGCGTCATAAACGACGAGGCTCGGGTCTTTGCCAAAACTGACCGCCGCATCGAGTCCGCGCTCATATTGCTCGCGGCTGAACGGGCTGACGACGAGAAACCGTCCGCCCGTCAGCGCCGGTACGCTGCGGCTCAATGTCACCCGACCGATGACGGTGCCGAGTTTCATACGCGCACCCCCGGCTCTTTCTCGTCCACGATGGCGGTAACCATCCAGCGCACGGGACTTTTGTCATCCCCGACGGCTTTGCGCGCCGCCAGGCCGTCGGACGAAATGATCACCTGCTGGTGCATGCCCGCGCCGTGCGCGTCAATGGCCACCGTTGGCGAACCTTCCGGTTCGCCCGTCGCGCTCATCGGCTGGCAAATGACGAGCCGCCATCCCTCATAACTCGGATGCTTGCGGGTCGCGACCACATTGCCTTCGACGCGGGCTAAAAGCATAGGGCAATGACGAATGACAAATTACCAATGTCGAAAGAATGTCGAAGCCCCAAGCTCGAACATACTTTATTGGTTATCGTCGGTTTCATTTATCAACTCCGCCAAATTTTGCAAAAGATCAGATGTAATTCTTTGGCTTCACACCAAAGCTCCCGCGCTTCCGTTTTCAGATTCTCCTCCGCCGTGGCAATCATGCGGAGAAAATACTTCGTTTCCCGCGCCTCTTTCTTGCACGTTCCGATCTTGTTTTTGAAATCCTTTTTGGACACGCCATCGTCGGCTTCGCAATAATTCGCGCCGACTGACGTTCCCGCGCCGACCACTTGGTCAATGAGCCGGTTGTTGACGGGATTCTGCGGAATCTTTTTTGCGAACCGGATGATCGCTTCTCCGAATTTTGCTGTCCCTTCTTCCAAATCATAAACCGGTTTCTTCGGCGCTTCATCCCGCATCATCATCGGCGACGCATCCATAACGACACCCCAAAATGCCCCCTTCGCAAGCTTGTGCTTGGATTCATCATTCGGTTTTCGTGCTTCTTTCGTCATTCGTCATTCGGATTTAGTAGATGCGCAAATTGTCCACCATCACGCAACGTCGCACGCGCGTGAACGTGCGCGGGTTGGTCACGCCTTCACCGGTCGGCGTGGCAATCGAGTAGCTCAAATAGCCCTCGCCACCCAAACCCAGTCCGCACATGGACGCGCCGTTCTTGATGAACAGCGTCGTGTCCAGTGCGCGGCCCATCGCCGTCATGTTTTCCACGTCGTGCGAATGAATGATGCTCGTGTGTTTGTAACCGTGCTCGGCTTCCAGCGAACGTTCGATGCCTTCCTCGACGCTCTTGACCCGCACGATCGGCAGGAACGGCATCATTTGTTCCTCTTCCACGAACGGATGCTTCGCGTCCGTCTCGGCAAAGAGCAACTGGGTTCCGGGCGCAATGCTCACACCCGCCGCTTTCGCCAGCACGGACGGGTCTTTGCCGATGAAATCCTTGTTGACCGAGGCGTGGGCGCAACCGCCGCCCTGTCCTTCCTTGAACGTGAACGCCGCCTTGGTCAGCGCGTCGAGCTGTGCGTTGGTCAACCGCACCGCGCCGTTCTTTTCCATTTCGGCCATCAGTTGGTCGGCGATAATTTCGAGTGCGAACACTTCCTTCTCGCCGATGCAGAGCAGATTGTTGTCGAAAGCCGCGCCTTCAATGATGGCCTTGGCCGCGCGTTTCATGCACGCGGTGTCGTCCACGAACACCGGCGGATTGCCGGGGCCGGCGCAAATCGCGCGCTTGCCGGTCTGCATCGCGGCCTTCACCACCAGGGGACCGCCCGTGACGAGCAATAACCGCACCGCTTCGTGTTTGCAAATCGCGGCAAAACTGTCCAGCGACGGTTTCTCGATGACGCACGCGATGTTTTCAATGCCGGTCTCGCGGTAAATCGCCTCGTTGTAGGCGCGCACGGCAACGGCGGCGCATTTGGCCGCGCCCGGATGCGCATTGAACACGACCGCATTCCCGGCGGCGGCAATGTTCACGATGTTGCCGCTCATCGTGGGAATCGAATGCGTGCTGGGCGTCACCGCACCGATGACACCGAACGGCGTGTATTCCTCCAGTGTGATGCCGTGATCGCCGCTGCGGGCATCCGGCCGGAGCCAGTCCACGCCGGGAACGAGCTTGACGATTTGGAGTTTTGCGATTTTGTGGTCGAGCCGGCCGATTTTCGTCTCGTCGAGTTCGAGTCGGCCCCAGACCTCGGCATTTTTCCCGGCCAGCGTCTTGACGATTTCCTCAATCTTGCGCCGGGCAGCGACGCCCTTTTCCTGAAGTTGCAAATAAGACTCTTGCGCCGCGGCGCAGGCTTCGTTGGCATCGGAAAAAACGCCGAATTTCCCGCGCAGCGCAGTTACCGGACGCGATTTGCTTTTCGTGTGGTCGCAACCGCAGGATGGCGATGCAGACGGCGGCGGCGCCGGAGCCGGTGCGGATTTGACCGGCGCGGGACTGCCGTTCAGCCGCTCCATCACTTCGGCGACGACATCACGAATCAAAGTTTCATTCACGGCGCTCATGTTTGAAATGACATTCGGATTTCGGGCTTTTTATTGTTTCGCACTGAAGATTTGTTTTCCCAACACATCCACCACGTCCACGATGCCGATGATGACGGCGTCCACGGGCGCGTCCTTCAGGTTCGGCGCCAGGCGCGCGGAACTGCCCTGACAGAAAAGCACCATTTCGCCAATACCCGCCCCGACGCTGTCCACGGCGACGATGGTATTCACGCCGGGACGGAATTTGGTCGGGTCCTTTTCGTCCACGAGCTGCGGGCGCAGGAGCAGTAGTTTGCGTCCGTCCATGTGGGCGTCTTTCTTTGTGGCGACTACCGCGCCTTCGACTTTGGCCAGGAACATAAATTGGGAGATAGGAGTTCGGAGTTGGAAGTTGGGGCAAAAATCCCCGAACTTCCATCTGCCATCTCCTATCTGCTATTTTTTCTTCGGCAGTATCTGCTCCACGTCCGCGTGCGGACGGGCGATAACGTGTACGCTGACGAGTTCGCCTTTGATGGCCTTGACAGCCTGGGCGCCCGCGTCCGTGGCGGCCTTCACCGCCGCGACGTCGCCGACGACCACCGCCGTGACGAGCGCGTTGCCGACCTGGGTCATCGGGCCGGCCAGTTCCACATTCGCGGCCTTGAGCATGGCGTCGGTCGCCTCGACAAGGGCG